>Ga0179593_1650568_pt1 | contig 14479 bp, 14 predicted proteins | sample CZODoug2_1_08_16_FD_185931 | JGI IMG/M metagenome (GOLD analysis project Ga0179593, IMG submission 185931) | Vadose zone soil fungal communities from Angelo Coast Range Reserve, California, USA - CZODoug2_1_08_16fungal (PacBio error correction) | ecosystem: Environmental > Terrestrial > Soil >...
AAAAAAAGACATTCAAACAACCTAAAAGAAAGGGGATACATGTTCAACATATAAGAAACGAAGGGACAAGGGAAAGGGGCTGACAGCCGCATCATCCGAGGCGCAAGGTACCCAAAAGGGAGAGATGGAAAGGATCTCTACCATGAGTCCTATCAGAAAGACGAAAGGAAGAAGGATGGAGAAAAAAAACGAGGATGTCTTGCATGCGCGAGGTAGAAAATGTAATTCAGCGCAAGTTCGAAAAGAAAAAAAGGTCATCGAATCCTGGTTCGAGAAGCTATGAGGTTGGACGAAGAAAGTCGGGGAGGGGGGATTTCCAATATGAGGGGGGACAGGGGGGTGAGGTACATCGATACAAAGAAGGAAAGGAAAAGGGGGGCGGCAAGGGGAAGAGCGCGTAACTCACCGCCCATCAAAAAAGAATATCTTAAGTGCATTACTTCTAGGGGGCGGAGATAGGGACAAGACTCCAAAAAGATAGTCATCCTTAGGAAAAAAAAAAAAAAGGACTCGAAGAGGGAAAGTGGGAACGGCGAGCATCCCCATGACCTCGATCAGGTTTTAAAAAAAGAAATTAAGGGGAAAACCAGGTCCCTGGATCGTGACAGAAGAGACACACCCCCAAGGGAAAGACGAAAAATAACATGGGAGAACAAAAGAAGAAGGACATAATTAAGAAGAAGAGGAAAGCTCTGACTGGGGGAATAGCCTCCATGTGGAAAGATACTACTTGAAGGGTGCCGCAAGGGGAGAGGTATCTGAATAAATCGCGAAAAAGGAAAGGAAAAAGGGCTGGTTAACAGGGAGGATCCGAAACCCCAGGAAATACGCAAGAGATATAGAAGGGGCTGGCTCATCGCCTCATCTGACGCAGGAAGAAACTCAGGCAAGGGGTCGGACGCTCGAAAAACAGAAAGACTATATATCAGAACGTTCGGAAGGAGAGAAAGTCTTCAAAAGGGGCACCTTTGCGCGCAAGGGCAGGACGTAAAAGCTTTGGGAAAAGGGAGAAAGAAGCTGAGGGGGGGTAAAGGGAAAAAAAGACTGGTCCAACCAGGGGGGGACCTGAAAAAGAGGAGGAGGGCCAACCCAGTTAAATCAGTGGCGAGAAAACAGGAAATAAAAAGCCAGCTGAAAGGGAAGGTCCAGTGAAAATCCTTTTGAAGACATAAGAAGAGGGCACCCAAAAGGGAAGGGAAAAAATCCTCGAACCTGCTTCTGAGGCTATACACGGAGGGAAGGAAACGGGGAGAAAGGGAAATGCGCGCAAGGGGGCGCAGGTGGAGGAAGACCGGAAAAAAAAGGACTAAAAAGATGCCCGAAACATCAGGAAGGGACCATCTCATCTCCGAGGATACGGACTCCTCAAGGGGAAAAAAACAATGCAACTGGGGAACTTCGGGAAGGTTTACGAAAAATGTCTGCTTGACAAAGTGCAAAGGCGGGAGATAAGAGGGGGGGGGATTAAAAACACCGGCCCTTGTTCAGGTACCTTTGGAGAGGGGGTCACGGGAAAATAAAGTCGGAAAAGTAGGGTAAAAAAGGTCAGAGCGAAAGGGTTGCACCCGCGCCCGAACAAACTTAAGAAAGAAGTACTGCTTGCAGGCAGATCACGAGCAAAAAACATCAAAAACACACGGAAGGGAAAAGGAGAGAGGGAAAAAAGGCCGAAAATGGGACGAAAATGAGCAGGCCAATGCCTATGTAAAGGGTCGGCCTCCTTTCAAATGAAAGAAAATGGGAAAGGAAGGAAGGAAAAGGTTAGGTATGAACGGACGAGGATCGTGAAGAAAAAAAAGGGGGGTCGCTAAAACAGACCTCCGAACTTCCCTTGGGGAATCGACTGGCTATATCCTAAAGGCCAGGACGGATTGGACAGGGGGAAGGAACAGCCGGGGACAAAAATAGAAAACCTTCCGGATAGGGGAATTGTTCACGCGTAAAGCGGGGCGTCCAAAGGGATAGTCTCGTAAAAAAAAATGCAAGTCCGTCTCTTCCAACGCTTGGCCGGACGATCGGGAGCGTCGTAAAAAGGAGCCTTCCTTTCAGAAGACCCGAGGGACATGGGGAAAAATGGAGGACAATAAGCAGAAGAGGTTATGTCGCCCTAAAGATCTAGAGGACAGGGGAGATGATTGAGGGGGGGAACAGAGATTCGAAGCCGTTGAAAGAAAGCAAGACCTGGAAAAAAGGGAAATTGGGATATAGGAAAAGGAAAAGAAGGCGTCCATGGAGGAAAAAAGTGCAGGAAAGGCTGGGGTATCCCTCTTCGAATGTTTGTAAAGAGGAGGGGGGTTAACCGCGCTGGTAACAAAAGCATCAAACTAAATTAGAAGAAAATAAAAATAACGGATCGGCGAGCTCGGAAAAACGGGGGAGAACAATATCGCTATAAAAAATTATCAGGGCCCTGATTATAAAAAAGCGTCTGCAGGTGGTCTGAATTAACTACAAGGTTCAGGGGAAACTACTTAAAAAATCCGCAGTGCTGAGAGGAGCCGCAAAGAAAAAAATCGAGACAGTCAAGAGAGGAGGGAATCTTCTTTGGGGGGCGTAGTGAAGGGCAGGTGATAACCCCACGCAGGAGGACGGAAACAGAGCGAGGGTATTCTATCAAAAAAGTGGACCGAGGAAAAAGAAAGCTTACACGTGAAAAAAGAAGAATTCAGGTCTGGATCCAGAAAAGCAGAGATTGTCGCGTTTGCATGCGACGATATTAGCTGGTGGGGAGAAAAAAGGGTTGAAGGGAAAATCTCTGGGGTAGCGAGGGCGGGGAAAGGAGAAGGGATGGGAAAATCGCCCGCTTGAAAGTCGGAAAGAGAAACATGAGGAGAGGTAGGGGGGGGGGACTCTCGTGTCCCACGGTCTAACTTGGGCCGAGGCTCGACGAAGTGGCAGAAAAAATCAGAGATGGGTTGAGGTAAAGCCTACCAGGCAAGCAAAACGCCGTCGAACGGACCCTTGCTCGGGGGAAAAAAGGAGGATGCCCAAGAAAAAGACGCAACGGAATCGTTGTAGTTAATTTTACGTCCCAGCTCCTCACCAGACTGTCACAGGGGGGATAGAAGCGGAAGGGTCGATACAAAGGGATCATTCAAACAATAGAATAGTATGAAAAAGAAGTTTCGGAGGGAGTGGAGACCGGCGAAGCGACATTAAACGAGCGAAGGTCCATAAAGCCGGATCGGCGCGGGTGATTGGTGTCCGAAAAAATTAGGCGGTGGTCTACCTCCTGGTCTATTATTTGGAGAAAGAGGAAGAAGAAAAGCACGAGAAAGGAAAAAATATATTAAGGAGTGAGGGAGGACGGCATATTTGGGAGAGGGAAGGGAAAGTAAGGCTGAACCAGGTCGGCGGGTTGCGCAACGCCTCAGATATGTGAAAAAATCAACAAAGGGGAAAGGGGGATGAAAGAAAGAAAGTCTGGCGCGAATCGCAAGAAATCAGAGAAATCCTACTGTCAGTGTGGAATACAGGAAAAAGAGAAAACAAAGGAGGCCATCCAAATATGCGATACCAAAAAAAAAACGACGAAGGGGAGGAGGGACCCTGATGGAGGATCCGGCGGAGAGTTAGAAAGCGATGATACCAAAAAAAGGAAGACAGCGAGGGAACAAGAAGGGAAAAAAACGATCCGATACGGGGAACCGATCGCCCAAAATAGACGGACGGCCATCGGCCCGGTCCGTTTCGGCACTCCAAAACGGAAAGGTGGGATCCTACTCGGGGATGTCGAGGGAGAAAGGGAAAACTGGTTGGCGGAAGAAAAAAAGTCAGAGGGATTTAAAAAATATGCTGGGGGCCAGAAGGCGAAAAAGCGCCTAAGGGAGGGATTCTCAGAGGGGGGAGACTAGGGCTGGAGACTTCTCATCAAGCGAGGAATAACGGCGTAAAAAAAAAAGACTGTAGAAATGGGAGAAAGAGGAAAAATCCAAAAGAAGAGGGAGAGCAAAGGAAAAGAATGAAAAAACCCTTTGTAACGATTAAAGCAACCATAAGAGAAAAGGCGCAAGGAACGGTAAGATGAAAGCGTCGAAGCAGGTAAGGGTGACCCAAAAAAAAAACAGAGATGGCAAAGCCGGGGGAAAAAAAGAAAAGCTGAAGCTGAAAGCCGAAGGATCGTCGCCGAGCAAGCTCTGCTTGAGGATGCGATAAGCAAAGCATTGGGGGGAGGGAAAAGCACGTGTATGGGGAAGAAAAAAAAAAGTACATCGTCTTCCGACGCCGTAGGAAACTAAAAAGGCGGAAGGGAGGGAAAGGGGGAGGAGAAGTTGGGCAACAACATCCGTTGACGCAAAAAGAATGCGAAAAAAGGTTTCGTCGTCGGCTGGCTCAAAAAAAGAGGCCGCGGCAGGCAAGAGAGAATATAATTTTCCATGATTAATCGGACGAAAGCAGGCAGTTTCGATAACGTTCTGGTGCAAGGGCTATGAGGGAGAGTCACCTTGGCTCAGGGGCAGAGAAGTCAACATTTAATTTGGAAGAATGCGAAGCAAGGAGAGCGGGTTAAAAAAGCTCTTCAACCGAATCAAAGTAGTAACAAGAGTTTTTCACAGAAACATCGGCAGGGAAAGGGAGATCTAGGAGAAGGTGATTTGCGAAAAAGAAAACAGGAAGGGCTTAAAAATGATCTGCAGGTCCCTGAGGTCAACAAGGAGGAGGGAAAATCATCAATTTAATAGGAACCCCAGCAGATCAGGAAAAAATCGGAGAAAGGAGGGGAAACTAGACGAGAACGTCTCGGACCGACAGTAAATGCGCGCCAGTTCTCCGGGCTAAGGAAGGAACGTTGCGTGACAGCGGGAAAAATCCGCAGAGGAAGAAGCTTTGGTAGAAGGAAAACGAAGTAAAGGAGTTGATACGCTAAAACGGCGCAGAAAAAGAGGACTGAAGGGGGGGAAAACGGTGTGAAAAGGGTAAACAAGGGCAATGCCAGAGGGGGATATCAGGGAAGACGAGTATGAAAAACGGCCCGGTCGTCGCTTGGAAACGAAGGGGGCGGCAGAATGAACACATAAGCGGGCAGTCAAGAAGGGAAACTGACAAGCCCATCACCAGTGTAAAAAACGTTGACAGAGGACCCGAAACACAACGTGCTCCAGAAGGGGACGGCCGGGAATGGAGAAAGAGATATCTGACGTGAAGAGGAAACTAAATACTAGAAGAAAAAAACGTAGGGAAGAAGAGAGATGAGTTGGGGGGGGAAGAACTGGTATCCTTAAGGTCCGAATAAAAGAGGGAAAAAGGAAGGGTAAAGGTTGCGGTCGGGGGGAAGGAGAACACTGGGTGAAAGGGGAGTCGATGAAAGATGGAGGAAGGAAGAGGAGCGCCCTCGCCCCAAGAAACTCGACCAAAAAAAGGGTTAAGGGGGAATCTCAAAAAGTTGCCAATAGGAGTCAGATCCGGAAGTGAAAGGGACGTCGGAAAAAAAAGGGAAAAGTCCAGAGGCGTTCAGCTTGTTAAAAATTAGAAAATTCAGCAGGGCCGGAATGAGATACAGTCAAAGCGAAAGGGTTCGAGGACAGGATAGGAGGAAAAGCTAGTAACAGGCCGCAAACGGCGACCCTATGTAGCGTACAAAGGAGGGAAAGGCAAGGGGGTCTCTTTCTCAAAATGCAGAAATTAGACGAGGGGGAGGGACGCCGAACGCTAAGGATGATAGGGGGGGGGTTGGAGTTCTGGTAAAGGGTCAAGGGATGTCGATTCCTTGAAATTAAGGGAGAATTCATATCGGAAGGGGCGAATGGATCGAGGGGAAAAGGAAAAACCGAATGGTCTGAGTGAAGGGGCAGGGTACGTAAAAGTTTGAAAAGTAAGTCGGAAAGTGTCCGCGCTGGAAACAAAAAAGACTCTGAAAGGGGGAGGGGTAGAAGCAAAAAGGTAAAAACCTGGAAGGAGCAGGAAAAAAAATAGAAAGTCAAAAAATCGACGGTCTCGCTCTGAAAAAGGGTTCGATTCGATTCGAACGTGGAAAGGGGGACTGGGAAAAACGAGCATATTCCAGGGAAACGCGCTCCAGAAAGACGATCGGGAAAAAGAAGGTTCCCCTGAGCATAGGAGGGGGGGGCTGGGGACGGAAGTGACCTCTAGAACCCCACTCTTCAATCCTGGGGAGCTAAAAAGGGGCGGGGAGTCAAACTGGACAGAAACACAAGCTGCGGGGAAGAAGGAAAGAACAGGCGAAATCGCATCATCAAGGGGGGGGTCTCTGAGTTTAGAGTGGAGGGGGTAGAAATCGGGGGGGGATTTGCCGCCTTGTCGTCTTGGGGGGGGAGGAATTCAAGGGGAAATGTACTTTTCAAAAGGTCGAAGAGGGGAGCGATCCGCGAAACGGAAGGGTCATGGTGGAAGAGGATTTTCCGAAAAGGATCCAAAAGAAAAAAATAAGAAACGAAGTTGCTCGCCAACATTAGAAAGGGGGGGGTGGGGGGGGACTTCCTCGCCTGCTCCTGAGATCAGAAGAAAGATCAGGAGGGGATGAGTCGGGGAGGGTGACCTCTACGCAAAGAAAATTTGGAAACTTAAAGAGGGGCCGCAGGTGTACTCCCCTCAGGACCAAGGGTCGTAAAAGAAAGAGGGGGGAAAGAGAATAGGCCGGCGAGACCGAAAAAAAAGGGGAACATCAAGAAAGAGAAATGTCTTCGAAACTAGTCTAGGTCTGGGGAGGGGAGGACACTACGGAAAAAAAAAAGTGCCGCGACTCGCGCCTTTAACAGCCGTATCGCGCGTTTATGTTGGGGGTCCCTCGATTAAAAAGAGATTGACCGGGTAGATATGTAGGTTCGACGCCGGTAAAAGATCAATCGAAAAAAAGAAAGGGAAAGGCGGGGATAAACGAAAAGGGGGGGAGGGGGCCTCGAGGAGGAAGGGGGGTGAAGAAGCATTATTTCAAGCTGGCGCCGGCAGTCGCGATTCTCGAGAGAGGAAAAAAACGGAGAAACTGCAGGTAAACGAACTCGTAGCAAGGGGGCCGGGACAACCCGCGAAAAAAGCAAGTAAACATCCGAAGAGGAACGAGCCTGAGAGAAGGGCCGACAGAACGAAAAAGAAAAAGGGAACGAACGCGAATGAACCTGATGTCGTGCGACCTGAGGAAAAAGAGTAGAAAAAAAGAGGGAAACGCCACTAACCGAAGCAGGCAAAAGGGAATGACAAAATAACTTCAGATCGTTCCTGAGTCTCGAGGCAAGAAAGAAAAGGCGGAAATAAACCGTTCCGGGGTAGCACCGAAAAGAGAGGAAGGTACGAAAAGACCGAGGTCTGAATAAAGGAGGGGCAACACGATGGGAGGTATTTCAGAGAAGGTGGGGAAAAGGTCAAAGGAAAACGCGCCTAAGTAACAGGGGGAAAAGTCAGGGGAAGATCCTCGAGAGGGCTCACCGAGCCCGATCACGGAACAGGGGAAAAAAAAAGGAGTCGCAGGTATAGGAGGAGGGGAAATCCAAAACCGAGAACTGAGTAGGAGGGGGAGCTCGAAGGTAAAAAAATGAACTATTAAATAGAAGCCTGCAAAAAGAAGAGAGAGGTACGCAAGCGTTGACGCTAAATGGGGAAAAGAAATCGTCGAAGCCACGTTCCCTTTGAAAACTCGGGAAAGGGGGATCAAACCAACATAGATTTGAAAGTCCGAAAAGGGATCGAGAAAGAGAGCGCCATGAACGCGAGCATCATTATGATAAAAACCAGTTGGTGAGAAATAAATACGTCACGCCTTGTGATGTAAAGGGGAAATAAAAGCTGGGGGAAGGAGAGGGGCCGAAGAAAAGACACTAAAGAGAGGGGGTTAACCCAAAAAGCCGAAAGAATTTATCACAAAAAATGCCTCAAAGGAAGAGGGCTAAGAAAAGCAGGATGGAAAAAAGAAAACCCGAAGCGTCTGAAAGAGAAAAATTATGCTGGGGAGAACCTAAACCCTTCAAGCGCGAGAAGGGTGTGACAAAAGGAGGGGGGCCTTCGGGAGGCTCGGAAACGGTCAGACGAAGGACTTTAGTGAAAAAAAATCCCCTTCCGGGCACTAGGTTTTCCATTCTCGGCAATGAAGGGGGAGAACCGGGAGACAAACGCGCAGGGGGGGGAACGGAAATCGGGCCGGAAGGGGGATCTCGGAGAGGTAAGAGGGTCTATGAGAAAAAAGGAGAAAAGATCGGCAGGTAAAAAGAAACTTCTCGAAAACGAAAAGGGGAAAAGGAAGGCCACGGTATCGGCACCCAAAATCACAGAGCGTAGGGATCACGGAAAAGATCTCAACGGGAAAGAATCAGAAAGGGAAAAAGGACATTCTCTCCCGACATTAACTAAGAAAGAAAATTTGATGAGAAAGGGACAAGGGATCGGGAGTCCACGAAATAAGGAAAACGAGACGGAAGTATATCATCGCAGGGAAAAAAAGGGAAGCCCCGGGGGGAGGGGAACCAACAGCCTCCTTCCACTCCTCGCAGAAGGTTTTGCGGAGGGGGGGAAGAACGCGGGAGAACGTGCTGCCGGAAAGAGGGGTTTAGGAACGAAAGAAGAAAGGTTAACACCGAAGAGGGTTGGAAACTACCGTTGGCTTTCTCTTCGCACTAGACTCGAGGAAGTCAAATCTACCGCCCATTTCACCAGGGGAAAAGTCACCAGCGGGAGGAAGAAAGGAGAATGCCGTCCTTTCGAAAGGGGAGAATTGGATCAAGAGAATCTCTCTGAAACGAGGTGATATAGATTCGTTTCACACCGGCCATATGAAAAAAGAAGATTCAGGAAGCAGGGGGGATGTGAGACAGGGGAGTTCGGTCCGCGGGTGAAATGCCGAGGAAAAACTGTCGGGAAATTAGCTGAGGGGAGAGATCAGGATCTGGGAGAAATTCAAAAGGGCTGAACGCATTTTCATCTCGCGAAACCCAAGAAAAAAGGCAGTCTTGACTTGCGTTTCGACAAAGACGAACGACCCATGAAAACTTCAGAGGGGAGTTAGGCGAGGGTCAAAAAAAGGGCGTAGCGTCAAAGTCATCAGGAAGAAGAAAGGAGGATCTCGGGAAGAGGAGGATAGGCAAAAGGAAGACTTTAACAGGGAAATCAAAAGGAAATATGGGAACTGTTGAAAAAAATTTAAATGGGTTAAAAACTGTCTCGACTTCATAATCAGGTGTCAGGGGGGCTCCCGGAAGAGATCTGTTGGTGTCCTATCCCTGAGGATGTCGGGGAAAGGGGTAAAAGTATTACCTGCCAATAAGTCGTCCTGGTCGAATGGAAAGGATGACCAGGGGTACGGCTCCGAGAGATCTGTTCAAAGGAAGATGTGAAGGAACTGCTCGGGGGGGAAAAAAAAAGGAAGGCGGAGGGTCCGTCTAGGGGGAAAACCCTCAAAAGGAATCTGAAAATCAGGAGAAAGAGAGAACGTTATTCGAGCAAGGAATAAATTCCAAAAAGGGGAAGAAAGTGAGCGGGGTTGGGTCTATGTCGGCCTGACACGACAATCCGGTCGAAGAGAGACGTCCTCAGGAAAGGAAAAGGCTCGCAAGGAGGGCGAGGATGGCTATCATGATCTCTTACGCTGGCGAAGACCGCAGGGAAAAAAAAATAAGAACCCCCTCGGCGTTAAAATTCTTGGGAATCAGCGAGGAGACGATCCATGAAAATGGGACCGCGGGAAAAGTAAAAAAGAGGATTTAGCGTGGGGAAAAAAGGGGGAATCTCAGAATCGAAAAAAATTCATGCGACGGGGGACGGCAGGTTAAAAAAGGGATGTTGCGCCTAAATGAGCTGGGGGAAGACGGGTGAAAAGGCTGGAAAACTTCTACGACTTTCATCGGAAATTGTCCGAAGAAATGAAAGGGGGGTCATTGAAAAAGGGGAGAGGGAGGGATCTTAAAAAAAAGGGAGGGGGCATCCACGCTCCGATTGGAGCTGAAAAAGTTAGGGGGGAAAGTCCGCTCTACAAAAAAGCCTTCGAACGGACATGGGAAGAAGGTGCACAAGGAGTGTAGACCCGCGGCCGGGGCGGGAACGAAGGGTTAGGAGGAGCGTGAAAGGGGGAGCCCGCAGCCTCAGAACGGGCACAGCATTATTGTAGTCACCTATAAGAGGAAGGAGTATAGGGAAGGAAGGAAAAGACATCGTATGAAACTCGAACCAGGGAACTCGATCGAGGACAGGGACGACCAAAGAAAGGAAGGGGAATTCATAAGAAAGACTTGAAGCAAAAGAGAAACTAAAAGACACGATCCGAATCGGAGAGGGACTTTTTCAGAAAAAGAGTCTGGAGGGAATCCCTGTCCGAGAAAGAGAGTGTGAGAAAGAAGACAGGGCCAGAAAAAAAAAGAAGAAAAAGATTATCTAGGTTGCGTCATGGGTGTAGGGGGAAGGTCCAGGAGGGGTTGAAGCAAAAGATTCGGCGGGGTTGAAGTCCTTGAGGGAATTCTGAAGAAAACAGTATTAATTAGAAAGCGAAGATGCAGGAGAATCAGGGAATCAAACCGCTGGGAAACATGTTTCACAGCAAAAGCGACGAACCTAAGCCGGGGTCCAGAGCCAAGGGAGGAAATAGAAGAATAAATGGCCGCTCGGACAATGCATGTCGGAATCGATTGAGAAAAGGAAAGGAAGAGGTCAAAAACCCAACCTAACGAAGAAGGAGGCAAACTGCGGATGGACAACAAAACTCTTCCTAGAGGATCTTTTCAGTGGAAGTCCAAGATAAGAGAAAAGGACAATAGGGCCCGGGGGCCGTGGGGTGGTAAACAACGAAAGAATGCGCCTTAGAGAATACTTGTTTATCATACGGGGGGAGAAGTGGAACGTCGGCTCTAAAGGGTCGATTTCAATTCTGGTGAAATGTGGAGAAAGGGACTTCAGAAGAGGTGGAAAGTGAAAAAAAAAGGGGGAAACCGGAAGAGGAAGAAGAAAAATCAAATCCCTTAAGGGGGGAAAGAGTCCTTAAGACGGAAAATGGGGATCGTACTCAAACAAAAAAAAAAGCCTGAGGTAAGCTCCACTGAAACCTCAGAAGGTGTACAAGAAGGGAGGAACACCAATATCAAGTCAGGGGGAGAAGCCGGAACTAGGTAAATGAAAAGAAAGGGGGAAAGGGGAAAGGGACCTCAAACACCACCCCAGAGATTTGGACAGTAAAAGTAAAAAAAGAAGATGAAAGAGGTCGCAAAAACGCGAGCAAATCTGCTTAAAGGAGAGAATTGTTTGAAGAAAAAGGGGAAGCAGCTTGGGGGTCGGTCAAAGATCGAATAGAACTGCCGTCGACGGGAAAAAAACGTCCCGAGTGGGGGGAAGGGAAATAGACCAGGGACCCCCAATGCCGAAAAGAGGGAGAGAAATATCGAAACGCTGGTCAGGGGGACCAGCATCTGCGTAAAGCCAAAAAAAGAATAGAAAGACCGTGGCTTGTCATGGCCTCCACGAGAAAAAAACTTCAAAGATAGAAATTAAAGAAGCTAACGGGAAGGGGGGGTTGAAAGAGAGAGGTACACGGGGGGGGCGAAAAGCTGACCGGAAGGGAGTTGAAAAAAAGGGAGAAAGCGAAAATCTCTCTGGAATCTGAGGGGAAAAGGAAGAAGAACTGACGCTCATCAAGCAGGGTGTCAATCACAGAGGGGGAGTTTACACTGAGAGAAGCCGGAAACAGACCGCCATAAATATGCAGGAATCGGGAGTTCAAGAAAAACGGAGAACCTCGCTTTTAAAAGGACATCCGCAGGATCCGCCAACCCCCAAAAAAAAAAAACATAAAAAAAGATCGGGGGTCGACATAACCGAAGAACAGCCTGCGAGGCAGCGAGGACAGAAAATCGGGAGACGAAGAAGAAAATTCAGCGCCATAAAGGGAGACCTGGGTGCTTGGAAGAAATCCGAGAGTTTAGGACAGACACGCCTCCTGCACTCATAGGGAAAAAGCAGTCTCAAAAATCAGGCAGGGATTAAGGGGGAAATGAGGGAGTAAAGAGGGACTGACAAACAAAAAAACGAAAAGAGGGGGTACGCGGTTTGTCAACAAAATGGGGCAGTGGACCATCAATGCCGGGAAATCTGAAATTGGATGAGAAGGGGGGAACAAAAAAAGAGAATGACCAAAGAACGTTAGAAAGGGTCGCGACCTGGGGGGAAAAGCATCAAAAAACCTACATCCTCCGCCGCGGCGGAAGGGGCCATTGGACCAAGGGGGCTCGTCCCTGGAAATGAGGAAAAAAAAGCTAAGGGCCGTGTCCTTTCTCCAGAGAAAAGGCAGAAGGAAAAATCTGCAGGAACCGGTGAAAATCTCTTCAAAAAAAGGTGGGAGAGGGTAAAGGGGGAATAAGCCGAAGGAAGGGAGGGGGAAACAAGAAAGGAAAAAAAGAAGGGGCTGTTCGAGGCTTGTGAAAAAAAGTTGAAACGGTCTAAGGACGCGGCGGGAGGAAAGCAGAGGGAAAAGGGAGGGGAAAGGACAAGGGCTCAGGGGAAAAGAGCAGAGTTCATTCGCTTCCCAGAGGAAAAAGGCCTTCATTTAACATTCGAACCACGTCACAAAAAAATCCGCAATTGGGGGAGTCTCGGGAAAAAGAGAAAAAACATTGCCATAGATAGAGATTCAAATAAGAAGGAGGGTATTCGGAACTTGGGAAGGCAAAATCTCTTGCGGGAATGCGTAGAGAAAAGGACAGGTTTCAGGAAAGGGGAATTTCTGAGATAAAGTGGGAGGTGTGAACTGTCTACTCAAAGGGATAACATGTTCCATAGGAAAAGGTAGAGGCTGATTATCGTGGGGGGTGCCGATCAACCTGAAGATTTAGGGCGTAGGCGAAAGAAGGGGGCCTTCAAAAGCCTTTCGTGAAAGTCTCCACGAATGTACTGGAGGCCGGAAAAGGGGAGGGAGTCAGAAAAGAACCAGAACGTTTTGATACAGGCGATGAAGCGGCGGGGAGAAAAGGACTCAGATTAGTTAAGAGAGTCTCGAAAAAGAAAAAGCGGAAAAAAAGGTGAAATAAATATTCATAGGTGAAAAATAAAGATTCCATTAAGGCGACAGGATTTAGGAGTTTGGGAGACCTGACAACGAAGAGACTTTTCTAATATTTAAGAAGAGGAAAAGAGATGAGAAGTCTGCCCTCATCGGTAATCGCTATGGATAATAATGCGAAGACGAGGAGAGGGAAGGGGGAAGCATAAGTAGAGGAATAATTTCGAAACCACCAAAAAGAGTTTTCATGAAAAGAAACAGGGCAGGATGTTTCGATCCAACGCTATTGGGGGAAGCCAGCGAGTAACCAGGGAGGGTCAAAAAAGAAGCGGCTTCGCATCAGCCAAAGATAATTGCAGAGAAATGTCAAGGATTTTGTCGATCCGCCAGTGGGGGAAAGGCAAAATGTGCGATGAAAGGACACCGAGGCAAATTCCTTGTCTTCAGGACATGAAGAGGAAGGTAAGGATCCCGGCGCGAAAACTTTCGAGGACAGGGGGGAGATAATAGGAAAAAGGGGAAATCGATAAGGAGAAACTCAAAATGGGTTGGTGCCGTCCGCTATATCAAAGAAAAAAAATTCATAGAAAGGACTATACTGCACGGAGCTGCGCGGTGGAGCGGCGGAGGGCACGGAAAGGATTCGCAATAAAGCGGGGGAGGTAAGTGTGAAAAGGAGCAAAAAAAGGGACGGGCACCATCAGAACTGAAAATCTGGACTTGGGGAAGGGAAATACATGAAAATCGAACGACTGCTCGGAACCAGGCGTCGGAGAGAAATTTGGGTCAATGAGGGGGGACGGAAAACCTTCCTATCAGGAGGCTACGGAGGAAATGACTCATAAATCCGTATCGTCGCTTTTTAGGGGGGTACTCCTCTAGGGGGGGGAGGGGGAAGACGGTGAGAAAAAGAAAGTATAGAAGTAGGTGAGAAAGAAAAAAGGTCTCAGAAAGAAAGGGAGTAAGACGCAAAATAACCGATTGGGGAAAAAGAGGGCGGGAGGACTTGGGAAAGGGGTTCCTACGGGAGTTCAAGAAAAAATATAGTGAATCATTGCTGAGCAGATTTCGGAGGGGAGTCGGAGGGAAAGAGCATCCTCAAAAAAACAACAACAGGAGAAGGATGAAGGAGATGCTAGAGGGGAGGAACAAAGCAGGGGAGGAAAACCTCTAATGAATTACCTGGAAAGACAAAAACTAAAAGAAGCCGATGCCAAGCAACCTAAAACCTAAAAAACCGTATGTGTCGCTTGAACCCTGATGTCAGGGGCTGGGACAGAGAGGTAGCCAACTCATCACAGGGACACACTTCAGCGAAGAGGGAGATTTAGAAAAAAAATCGGGGATTGAAACTTTCAAGCTATGGGGACAGAGTCGGGGAGAAAGGGAGTTTCGGTCACGAAAAAAAAATCGACTACGAAGGGGATGAATGAGGAAATAAAGGGGGCCTTTTTGGGCGTTCTAGGAAAGAGATATGGATAAAGATTGAAGGTGGTCGGCCGAAGGAGCGCGCAGAAAAACGCATCAAAGGGGACTCACGAAAACTGGCCAAACGCG
>Ga0179593_1678828_pt1 | contig 14479 bp, 23 predicted proteins | sample CZODoug2_1_08_16_FD_185931 | JGI IMG/M metagenome (GOLD analysis project Ga0179593, IMG submission 185931) | Vadose zone soil fungal communities from Angelo Coast Range Reserve, California, USA - CZODoug2_1_08_16fungal (PacBio error correction) | ecosystem: Environmental > Terrestrial > Soil >...
TCTCCCCGACGTCAAACCACGTTTAATCCACACGAAAGCAATTTCGTAGGGCGATAAAGAGGAGCGCGCCCGGATACCTGGCAAGGTCCCCGCGAGCAGGGGATAAATCGAGGAAAATCGAGGGCATAAAACAAGAGCGGTGCTACGCTGTGAATCAGTAGGGGGCTCCTAACATCCCGGGCTGGAAAATCGGTGTTGGCGAATACAACCCGGAACAAAAAGGAAAAGCCATCACAAGAGTTCGATGACAAAGGATTATCTGGGACAGAATCCCACTTCCTAATTGCCTGGAACATTTGTGACGCGCGGTCCGCCCAATCCTTAAATTTCCGAGGTCTCTCTTTGGACCGAAGCTGGGTTCGGCGGGGGGGAGGATACAAAGGGAAAACGGGGATGTCTCGGGGAGTTTGTGCGCGGAACGACGTTTAGGAATTGAAGGGGGCCTGATCCCGAACGAAAATCATTGGAGGGGGGTTCCCTATAAACAGACCCTACTTTCCTCTATAGGATGGGGAAAAAAAAAATTCTTAGCAAAGCTTTCGGGGCCGCGTGAGCTTGCCCATGATTGAAAAAACTGTAGACACCATTAGCTTTAAGGCTTCCCTAAGAGAAACTCTTCCAACACCGGTGCTAATCCCAGTGGGATGACACCACGGGTAAAAGGGAAACCGTTGGGGGGGTGTCCACAACGGTTAGGAGGGGTTGAAGAAACCTAGCCGGGGACTGAAGAGGAAGAGATAGTCACCTCTCTTAGTGGAGGGTAACGACATGAGACGTGATTTGCTTGGCTCTCTGCCCTTGCTTGGGGTAAAGTTGAGGTTTTTGGGGGCCACCCCCCCTGATAGCGGGGGTACGGGGGAGGGTTCTGGAAGTATCGAGCGTATGGGGAAAGCACTTTCTACTTACAACACGAGAGTGCTAAGGGACGGTGAGGCCAACATTCACTGTAACAATTTCCGAGGGGTTGCGGCAGACGGCAACTTCCGGCTCGTACAGGTGTAGCCCCGGGAGGGCATGGACATTACCTCTGGACGGGGAAAAAGCGGTGGTAGGCAATACGAATCAAAGCCGAGTACCTCTTGTCCAACAACCAAACAAGTCGCCTAAGGTGAAAAAAAAACAAGTTTCTTAATTGGGGTAAATAAAAGACGCCGAGAAACAAATTGGGAAGAAATAACAGCTTAAAACCATGGATGACTTCCTGACTTCGGGGGAAGGAGAGGGGCTCTCCAGTGCACATGGAGTTTGCAAAGGGAAAGGGTTTTTCTAGACAGGGATCCGCAAGCTCGCGTGGACTTCTCTGGACATGCCGATTTGGGGGAGGCGCACTACAGGACCTGGGGGGCGGGGGGGAAAATCGATCAGATTTTCCTTAAGTTTGGAGCCTCTAATGTGGGATTGGGGCTGTGCCCGTGCAAGGACTCTAAAAAACTAAAAGGGGAAAAAAGTTTGGCGTGCTTTCTTTGCGGGGTTAGGGCATGCAGTCGGCCATCGAGCGACTACTGAATCGTCTGAGGAATAACAGGGGACTGGAGGATGATCACCTGTGAATGCCGAATTCGTTTCCGACCGGTTGCAGAACGTTCTTGCGGGAACGGTCTAACGCACGGAAGGAGGAGATCGCGACGGTTTTCCGGGGGGGTGAAGGGGACGTCGTCAGAACTCAGCTTCCCAAAAGGAGGGCACGAATTCAAGGGGGGGGGGCTCAAGCTAAACATGGTAGGACAACGGACTCGCTAGGCGAGGACGCCATCGGTTGCTCCTCAAAGGCGAGCCTCGCGGGGCGGGGAAGGTTATCAAGGTTAGCAAAGTGCGACGAGGCCGGCTCTGCATAACACACAAAAGGAGTAAGGGTATTAAAGTAAGAAAGCAGAAAGTCGGGTCACCCAAATTACCTTCCGCCCTGAGACGTTGAAAAGAAAAAACACCGGGGATACTCGTAGGCGATCCGTGGCCAAGGCGTCATGAGTGGACGTTGAAGAGCGCTTAAATCATGGGCTTGATGGAAACAAATGTCTTCCCGAAAAAGGACTCGTGCGACTCTCGAGTGTGGGGATGAAGAGTCCGGAACCAACCGGTACGGAGTTAGCCGGAGGGGGGAAACATAAATGTTTCTAACGTAGGGGGGATCTTTCAAAAAACCGAAGAAAATGGAATGTGAATCTTGAAGACGTGGGCTAACCGGGGCCGAAGCCGTATGGTTCCATAGGCAAGGGGGTAGTGGATCCCAGCCCCTTCAAAGAACCAGGAGAATCCGGGCGCCACAGGGTCCACCATTAAAAGCTGCAGCGAGGAAGATCTTAGGAAAAAGCGGGAGAGAACTTGAGTACAGCCACCTGTGCCGGGCTATGAAGATCGGAATGAACACAAAAAAAAAGAAGGGGAAAGGGGGAGCGAAGATGCAACGGTTTGCTACTAAGTGGCGAGATGGTTGGGGGACTGCATGCGGCCTGAGACGATGTGAGTAAGGGATTGTGGTGCGTACGTCGTGGGAACAAAAGGGGAAGGGGGATCGGTCTGGGAAGGCATTAGCGATAGGGGGGCATATGCAAAAATAGGCGGACAGTCCTGCGGCGTGGGGAGGGGTGGGTGGGCCATAGGAAGGCGGAGGGTTATAGGTGGGGTGGCGCATGGAAGGGGGAGGGGGGACTGGATTCGGGTGGGACGGGGTACTGAGGGGTTAAGAATGAGGGGGGGCTGTTGCAGCGTGGAAGCGGGTGGTCTGGTGTTCGAGCATGAACGGTTACTAGTGCTACGGGTTCAGGAAGAGAGGGGGGCGAGGGCAGTATACAAGGCGGCAGAGATCGCTGTGGGGTGTAACACTAAGGGTGGGTAGCGGAGATTGATGTAGTGTGAGAGTCAGTATGTGGTAGAAGTGGGGGAGCTGGTGGGGGGGTGGGCCTACGGGAAGGAGTCGAATGTAGGATGGGGGATTAGGCTGAGGCGATCCCCGAGAGGCACGAGTAAGCGGGAGCGGGCCTGCGGCGTGAATGGGTGGAGGGAGGGGAGGAGGGGGGAGGGGTTAAGAAGGTTGGGGGGAGGGAGGTCCGAGGTGGTAGGGAGGGGTGGAGGGGAGACGTCACAGATGGACAGGAAGTATAGTGGTTGGTGCGGGGGGGGAGGAGCGGTGGGATAGGGGGGGTTGGCGGGTGGGTATGAAGGAGTGGGGGGGCAGGGAGACAGAAAGGGGGGGGTGAATGAGGAGATATAATTGTTGAAAGTAAGTGGTAGTTAGGGCATGGTGCGACTGCGGAGAGGCGGAGTTTTGAGGCGGGTTTGGAGCATTGAAAGTCCGAGATGGGTGGTGATTGTGGAGGGCCGAAAAAATGGGGGAGTAAGAAAAGAGCGGGGTATTGGGGGAGCACTGGGGTGGGGAAGGAGGGTGGTAGAAATAGGATGGGGGGAGAGGGTGTGGATAAAAGAGGCTGAGAAGGGAAGGGGGGACAGGAGGTTAGTATCTGGTCCGTGGATGGAGGAGGGGGAGGCGGGGAGGGTGATGGAAGATGCGGCGGGGGGCGGGGGGTGGGAAGGAGAGGCGGGAGGGGGTAGGAGAGGAGACAGATGGGGGAACGGCGGGGGTTGGTTAAATGGGGGGGGTGAACGGGGGAATGGTTGAGGAAGGGGGGGGCGCGGGAAGAAAAGAAGGGGAGGTGGGAGGGACAGGGAGACTGTGGGGGTGCGGTAGGGAGAGGTGGTGGGGGAGGTGGGGGGTGAGGGGGGGGGTGGGTAAGGTGCGGGGTAGAGGGGGGGGGGGAGAAGCAATGGGAGGTAGGAGACATAAGATGGTGGGAAAGGCAGGCGGGAGGGAGGAGGGGAGGAGGTGGAGGGGGGATTGCTTGGGGGAATAGCGGGGTACAGAAGTGGGAGTGGGGGTGGTAAGAGGGGAATGTTGGCAAGAAGGGACCGGTGGTGCGAGGAGGTGAAGCGTGGATGAGTTCCGGAGGAGGAGGTGGAAGGAATTAGATGGGAATTGTATGAGTGAAGGAGTGTGTGAAGGGACGAGGAGGATAGGGTAGGAGGGAATGGAGAGAGAGGGGGGGTCGAAGGGGGGGGTATGGGGGGGAGCAGGGGAGGAGGTAGTGGAGTCAGGGAAGAGGGGGGGGGATTGTGGTGTGAGAGAAGGGGTGGGGAGGGGGGGGGGGGGGAGAGTTGAGGGGTCGAGTAATACGCCGGTGGCGGTGCTGGTCGGCTGAGGAGTCGGTACTGGGCACAAGAGAGGAGAAGTTTTTTACGATCCAAGGTCTCCACAGTCGTGTGTATGAGGCAATAGGGTCTGAGGAATTTCTCTAGGGTAGTGGTATCGGACGTAGAGGAATACGAAAATCGGAGCAAAGGCATAGAGAGATTCGAGCCCGGGGAGGGGAAATATAATCGACCGCTAATAAGGGGAGGATGGGCGAGTAAAGAGGGGCAAAACGGGGAGGCCATTGCGAGAGGGTGGGTATGGGGGGGTCGGATGTAGAGGAGAGATTTTGGCGTAGGTGGCGATGAGTGGTTTAGCGTGGGAACGAGGACGGTCGGTGGCGGGGCTCGGAACTGCCAGAGGCCAGGGGGAGGCGGGAGTGGGGCCGCGATCAACTCTGGGTGGAAGGAGTGCGGGGCGGGGCGGGCGAGGGGTTCGGGAGTCGGGCGTTAGGTTGAGCCAAGACTTGGGAGGGGTTGTGGGTCGGTGGGGGTGTCCTAATAACGGGGTAGGACAAGACAACCGGGCTGGTGGGAGGTGACAGAAAGGGTGGCACGATAGAAGGGGGGGGTTGGGAGGGGGAGGTGGTCGAGGCGGAGGTGTCGTAGAGGGGATGGTGGTGAAGGTAAGAGAGCGGGGGACGGAGGATGGAGAGGGCATAGGTGGTGTGCGAGTGATGTGCGATTTATAATTGTCGGATGATGATGAGAGGTACCAAGTGGTTGTAAGGTGGGGGGGGTGGAGCGAGGGAGGGATGGGCGGCGTTGAACAGGTAAACGATGAAGTTGGTGAGTTGAAGGGGTACCCGGGAGGGGGGGATCCGGCGAGGGATGAGAGAGAGGGGGAGCGGGGGGGGAATATGGGAGGAATCGTAGGGCGTTTAGATCTGGGATGGGGAAGGAATGGGGTGAGGGGAGAGGGAATAGGAGGGGGGGGGGGGGGGGAGGCGAAAGCAAGGCGTTGAAGAGAGATTACAGTGGGTGGTTGTACGGCCGGTTGGGGGAAAGGTTAGAGGTGGGGGGGGGGAGGGCAGCAGCGTCGGTGGTGGGGTGGGGAAGATGATAGGGCGTGGTGTTGATGTGGTGGATAATAGAAAAAAGCAAGTGTGGGGGGGGGAGGAACCTGGGGTGGGTTGTTGGGGGCAACGAGGGGGTATGGAATGGGGGGGGAGGTCGGGGCCGTGGACTACGTAATCTGAGTGGGGGCGGGGCGGCTGGGCTTTTCGTAAGGAAGGTTAGGTGGCGGGGGTGCGCGTAGGCCGTGGGGCGATTGTCAGGGTGGTGGGGCAGGGGGTAGGAGCCAAAGAGAGAGAAATCCAGGGGTAGGGGGGGGGGGCGTGATTGCGGTAGGCTGGAAGAGGGCAGACTGGCGGGGCGAAAGGTGGGGGTGGGACGGAAAGAAGGGGAAGGTAGCGCGTAGATGGTGTATCGGGAATTTGAAAGTCGGGAGTATGAGAAGGTAATCGAGGTGGAGAAGGGACCCAAAGGGGGGGTCAGTGGGACCGGGCGGGAAGTACAAGAGAGGGGGAAGGAGAGGGTTGGGGACCGACGCGTCCTCGGGTGGCGGTTAGGAGATAGGTTGTGTCGGGAAGAGGCGGGGGAATTGGGGTAAAAAGGTAAGTCGTCAGGGAGGGGGAGAAATAGGGAGGGACGGGTAGGGACGGGATTGAGCGAGAGGGTAAGTGGGGACATGTCTCGAAACGATTCTTGGGAAGGAGGGGTGGGGGGTGAAAGTAGGCCGAGTTAGTGAATTGCAGAGCATCGAGCTGGGTGGAGGAGGGCAGTGCCGTGGGGCGAGTGCATGAAGCTGAGTGGGCAGAGTGTCTGTCGTGGGGGAAAGAGATCCCATGGTACAGGAAGCTCAAGATTGGGTGAAGGGCGGGGTTGGTTCTCAGGGGGCACCACGGCGGTGAAATAGGAAGGTCGCTCAGAAGAGAGGGCGGGGGAGGAGTGTACCATAAAGGCGTGGGGTCAGTGAGATAAGGTTGTAGCGGGAGGAGGAAGGAACTGGGAGGGTTCTGTATGGGTGTGGGTGAGGAGGCGGCGAAAGGTGAGACCGCAGACGGGGGCATTAAATGGGGGGACAAAAGAAGAGGAGGAATATATCACCTAGGAAGTGGGGGCGAAGAGCCGGTGTAATGGGGTCGGGTTGCGGAGATTAGGGTGAGGGGCCGGTGGGTAGGTACCTGTGCGAGAAAACCGAACTCCGCACAAGAAGGCGATGAGTTGAACGTGTTTAATGGACTGGGTTCGGGGGTCGGCTGGGTAACGGCTGGGGGAAGGAGGGTTTGGTGGTGACGAAGGGGACGTACTAGAAAGGTGTGATGATTAAGATGGGGGGGTTGTGGATGTGAGGGGGGGGTGGAGGGGGGATGAATGAAAAGGCGAGGAAAAAGAAGGGGGGATGGCCGGGGGGCGATATCGTGAAAAGAACGCATAGGGGATCGGGGAAGAAAGAGGCGGCGGACGGGGGGGAAAAATGGGGGGCTGTGGGCGGAACGAGAGGAGAAGGCAAGGGCCGATAGTAGATGGCGGGAACGGGAAGGGGGCGGGCAAGAGAGCAACGTGAGGACTGGGGGAGGAGCGGGAAGGGTGAGAGAGGAGGAAAGGGGGGATGGCTGGGTTCGCGGTTCGGAGGGTGGGGGGAGGGGGGGTAGGAGGAAGGGTGGGGCGACAAGGGGGGGTGTGCGAGGGGGGGGAGGATGGGGTGTGCGCCCGGAGCTGAGGCTTAAGTGAGGGAGGAGAGAGGCGCGAGCAGGAAAGGGGGGTAGGAGAAGGTTCGGGAGAAAGTGGGAGAGAGGGAAGCAACAGGGGGGGGAGTTGGGAGTATACTGTCTGTGCGCCCAAGCACGTACTTGGCGTGCCAAAGCGGACGGGTTTCATGTCTGCGGTTGGGAAGGGTGCCTCTTAGAGGCCGATCCCAGGCCAAAGGCGGGTAATGTAAGCCCCTTTCCCGGGGGTTGTGGGGAAGGCAGAGTGGGTCGGTGGAAGTTATGGAAAAACGAGATGCCGGTCATCACGGAAAGGAACCAGCAAGTTGGATTAGAATCGTTCCCTTGGAACCAATGCGGGTCGAAGAACGAGAACTCCGTGGGGGCTTCCCCCGACCCATAAGGGATAGTTGTACGACCACATTCATACGCTGTGTCCCATTGGAGGACCATTCAATTGTCCTTGCTAGTATAAAACTGGTTATGACGAGTTCTGCAGGTACCGGTAGGTGACGGCTTTGAAGGGGGGAGACCTTGGCAACCCAAAGCATCATGGTGCTCGTCTGTTCAACGAGATGAGTATCCTTGGGCACGCTCCCAGAAAGTTGCTCTTGGCCGGGTGGAGCGATAGGTGGTCGGCCGCTATATTACGCCTGGCGGCGAAGTGAGTGAAGCAAAAAAGTCTTCATGGTGGCGCTATGTGATCGGGATCAGGCGTCCCATGAAACGGGCGACTGCAAATCACGTCCGGGATTACGATTAACAGGGGCTAGTGGCGGGGCATTCCGGGGACAAGGAGAATTAGCAGGTGGGGGGAAAGACCGGGGGCTGGACCCAAAGCTTTTTGAGGTGTTGTCCAGGAGAACAGATCAGAGGTAGCATACTTTGTGAGAGATCTAATCATTTGGCGGGCGGCGTCCCGTGTAGAGGTGTGGGCGGGCCTTCTACCGAGAGGGGGGGGGTTTGGATGGAGGTCAATGTGAGGTGGGAGGGGGGGGGGGCGCTCAGAGGTGGCCGGCTTGTCCAGGGAGCGAAGGGTGGGTACCACTGCCCTGGTGAAAGATTCCTTAGATGGAGACAGATTAGGTAAGGGGAGCTTGCGCAGGCAGGGATATGACAGGGCCCTCAGGGAGAGGAAGGGGAGGTTCTTCACGATCGTTGTACAAGAAGGGTTCTTGGGGGTCGGTAGGGACGGAGGCGATCCGGGGAGCAAAAGGGTGGGGTGGATGAAGATGGGTGCCCGATGACCTAGGGTGAGGGTTTAGGAGAGCGAAGGCAGGGGTGGACGGGAGGCGGGGGAGGCAGCGAGGGAGCATCGACGGGGGGACGCCGGTGACTTCCGGAAAGGGGAGGGGCAGTTACGGGTGCCGGTTGTAAGTTGAACGAAATACCAACAACCATGTGGGATGAGAAAGGGCTGAGGGGCCCTGGTGGCTCGGTTGCCGGACGGGCCCAGGGGGAGTTTTTGATGGAAATGTGAGTAAAGGAGAGGGGTTAACATAGAGACGTCGGCACCGATAGGTGGGGGAAGGGGGGGCGGCGGGTCTAGGGGGGATGGGGCTGCAATGCGGGCGTTTAAAACAGGTAGTTACAGAGGGGGGGGAGATGGACGCGCCTAGTGAAGGGGTGCTGGGGGGGAGGGGCAATAAATAACGGGGGGAGTTGGCTTGCTGGGGGATGTGTCTCGAATGGGGTCTTATCCCTGGCAGGGGCAGAGGGAACTGGTTTTTGGCGGCGATGCGTCGTTGAAAGAGGGGGTTCTAGGTTAGGGACGCGGGGCCTAATGAGGGTAGTCCCAGACTTGGATATGGGCGGGCTAGGGGGTTTGGTAGGCACGACGCGATTCTTAACTTTTTAGGCGGACGGGAGGGGTCCCAACTAAATCTGTAGATAGGTGTGGGCTTGTCCTGTTGCGGGGGAGGGGGTGGGGGACCGTTAGGGACGTAGTGGGATCCATGTTTTCTTTCAAAGCGGCTGGGAGCGTGGTCACCTCCGGGAGGGAACACTCCTAGGGTCTTGGCGCCTGGGCGGTGGTACCGGAAAGGCACATGAAGCAAGCGGGTAGTGATGTGTGCGAGAGCTGAGGAACGTAATGCTCCGGGTTTGGGCCTGCGGTCGGGGAGCTAGTAGCAAAATTGCGGATGGGGAGGCGGAAGGCTTTAGGCGATCTGCAGGGTCCCTGCTCCGTCACAGTGGGCAGGAGAACGGGGTCGTGTATGGGCAGGCGGTGGAGATGGCGGCATGAATTTTACACTCAAGACATGAGGGATTAGTGTGGGGAGGGGGGTTGACTGTAAGGATAGTGGAGTGGGGGGAAGAGCCCCGTGCGCAGTGTTTGGAGGCCGAATTGACGGAGAGAACGGGGGATATCGAGGATGGGGGCTGGGAATAAAGAGGGTGAAAGACGTCGCGGGACCAACAAGGGCAGTGGTGTCCCAGGGGAGGGGGCGAGACCCCGGGGGGGGAGCAGGGGGTGGGGTGTTGAATGATCTATGGATGGGTGGGGGGGGTCTGGGGGGGAGAGGAGGGAGGGGAGAAGCGCTGGAGGCACATTGGAAAGGTCGGTGTCGGGGCGTGGGGTTGGGAGTTGAGCGTATCCGAAACGGAGAGTGGGGGCGGGGTTTGACGGTTGGGAAGGTGGTGAGCAGATGAGGTGTGGGGCGTAGGGTATGGGTTTGGTAAATACCAGCTGCGGGCGTGGGGTTAAGCTCAATGGCGATGTGATAGAATGACTAAGAACGGGGCTCTGATAAAGGGATGAGGTGGACTAATACGACAGAAGTGGGACAGAGAGGAGGGAGCGGGGAGGGGGCGAGAGTAGGGGGGGGGCGAAAGATGCTGGCGGGAGGAATGGACGGGTTTAGGAGCGTAGAAGGGGTATAAGGCAGGGTTGAGCAGAGGGGGGTTGGGGGGGAGTTTTCAAAAGGAAAAAGGGAGGGGTCGTGGGGTGTTCAGGGGCCCGTCTTGTTCGCAAAGCCGGGGACGGTCCCAAGTTCAACCGGGTAGGGGGGAGACAAGAAGCGTTAGCCGAGTGAAGGGGACCGGGTCTCGGGTCTGCCCCTAAGATCTTTTCGGGAAAACCTTTCGGCGCGCGAAGGAACGCAGCCACAGTTCGGGTCCTTCTAAAAACTATTTGGCTTAGACAGACCTGATTTGGAAAAGTGTTTGCGACAGCGACTGTTCGGGGAAAGGCGCGACTCTCAAAAAACCCACGTCTTTTTGGAAAGAGTCAAAACACCCGAGCCTTCAACCCATTTCCCCCACTCTGATCAGTTTCCCTAATCGGAAGGCCTAACCGAATACCTTTAAATTTGCTCCTGCGGTGATCTTCTGCGAACGCGGGGGGGGTCATGAGCCCCAAACTCGGGGACGGTTGAAAGGCAGACCTGAGATCGTTTTCGTTGGGCCCTCACGATTACTCCTCCTGCTGACGCGGGTGCCCGGCGAGGCCAGGGGGAGGGATGAGAGGAGGGAAAAGATGAGCTAACCATTTCTAAAAAGCTTTGGTGGGGAAGGAAGGAAGCCGGGAGGACAAATGCCGTGCAAACCAAGAGAAGATCTTACGAAGTAGAAAAAAAAGCGGGAGGGAAAGAAGTGTGCCGAAGGAGGAGGCAAAGGAAGCAGCCGGAATAGTCACAAGTATTGCTGAAGAAAAATAGAGGTAAAGATGGAGGAGACGGGGGGGGGTGACAGAAATGGGGGATCAGCGCGATGGTTTACGTGCAGGGGGGGGCTGAAAATGTGAAAAAAAGTGAGTGCCGAGCCGCAGCAGAAGTGGCACATGGCGCAGTGAGTGCCGCCTGCCCGGTGAAGGAGTACGAATCAAGCAAGCCCGCTAGACAAGCAAAAGACGCATGATGAGAATAAACGCATGATGTGCGGGGACGGGACTGATAGCAGAAAGCATGGCACAGGAAAAGTACAGCATACTCACCCCCAATGTGGAGAAGCTCCTCAAGAAATGGACGCGGATAAAGTGGAGACTAGGCGGTTTGGCATTACAAGACGTGAAAGAAAAGAAAAAGACAGAAAGTGGATGTCTGGGTGGGCGTAAGGTAGTCACGGAAAAAGGGAGATCATTGTTCCACTCAGGAGAGAAAGTTCCCCGTCCGTCTGCGAACCGGCTCTACTTTCAGTTGCCCTCTGGATGGGGATGGTAGACGGCGCTACGTCCTTTCGTTGCGGGAAGGCTGGGGTTCAGCGGGCAACCCGGGGGGGGTCGAGGTTTTTTTCGGGTGGGTGACCCTAGCGGGAAAAAGAGGATCAATGGGGGTGAAATGCACCCCAATTAGTTAAAGTCGTGGCCCCGTGGACGAGGCGAATCTCTTGGCTTCCTGTGAGATCTCTTCAAAATTGCGTCCTCCTGGGTGGGAGTGTTAGAGGCCCCCGGGGTGAGGACTGGTTGGTTCGGGAGGGGGGTTTTTCGTTGTTTTGCCAGGGGGGGCGGAGGGGTAGACGAGCCTCCAAGGTACGATCAGGGGAGAAGGTTTGGGGAGAATTAGTTGAAGACTCGGGCGGCTCTTATCTAGGTCGGTAGAGCGAATCCTCAGGGGTGAGGAATCAGTGGTGAGGTTGGGGGTGGGGGCGTGACAGGGTCGGGAGCAGAATTCAGTTGGCTTGGGGGCTGTGTCTCGGGAGAGTGAACGTGAGGACGCAGGGAACGGCCTAATATGATGGGGGTAGGGCCAGGGGGGGGGGAGGGCGGAGAGGGGGAAGGAGGGAGTGAGTTTGACCGAAGGGTAAAGTAGGTGTTCGGGGGCCAATTGAAACGTGTTTGTGGACGATCTTTTATTCTGGTGGTGGAAGGAAAAAATAGGGAGTCTGTGTCCAATTTCCGACGGAAACTCTTGCACTTTAGGGGAATGTCAACGGGAGGTCTTCCTTTGGAGTTTTTTCGGGCCTCCCCCTATGGGGTGGGGGATTATCTTAGCTATGAGGGGCGTCTTCGGGGGGGACGAAGCTCCGGTCTCGAACCCATGGGCGTTTGTATGTTAAATCCCAATCGATAGATTGCTTCAAAGTTGATTTCGACTTGTTCAAAATCGCCACGGGAGCGAAGGGGGGTAGGAGAGTCGGGGTCACAGGCGCTCTGGGCCATCGGTGTTACCGGGGCGGAACGAAAAGGGTAAGCGGCCTGTCGAGGCCTTAGGGGGAAAAAGGTAGTGTGCGCCTAGAGGGACCTGAAAGTGTTTTTTAGCGGATTTTGACTCCGGAAACGAATTCTCCAAAGATAGCTGGTTTGGGTGGAAGGTGACGGGGTGAGGAATTTAGGGTGAAGACCGAGATAGATCTGTTCTCTCCCGGAATGAAGGGTGACGGGGGGATTGTGCGCACTGGAAAGAGGAAAGATAAAGGGGAGTTAGGATTAGGTGGAGGCAGTTGGGTGTCCATAGTCTTATATTTTAGGGGCAATTTCTCCTTTTCTGTTCGGATCCTACCTGTTTGTCAAAAGATACCCCGGGGGGGCTCGAATAATCGACCGGGAAGGCGAGGTCGAGGCACTGCTTCAGTTTGTCTTAGATTCTCTCGGAGCCCGGGGGGCCTGGAAAGAGATGCAGTGTTTCTGGAAGGGCGGGGAGACCGAATTCTATGGCAAAAAAGAGCAATTGCTTGGGGAGCGGTGAACATTTGAGGACATCAAGGAGGCACCGGAACCATCGAAGCATTCTCACACCAGAATTGCAGAGACAACCGGGATGGGGTCTGTAAAATGCATGAAAGCCGGGTTGGGGGTCCGATGAGGGAAAGATCTGAGAACGTCTACAAAACTAGTAGAGATCACTGGTAGGTGGAGGGGACAGAATTGGGGCCGCTACACAGCAACGAAACGGATCACTCAATTGTTAAACATCCTTTTGCGTAAAGATGATGGGTCAGGCACGGGGACGAGAAGCGATCGAATAGGGGCCGGGGACTACATGTCTCCGATCGTGGGGGGAGGGGGGGGGGGGGCTCGAAAGTTCCTCGAGAGAGGGCATGGAATAGGCAGAACCACAAGTGAGTATTAACAATCTAGGAATTATCAGCAACCACGGGAAAACGGTCCTCCCGCAGGAACGAGTACGGCACCGAAAACGTGTTCGACTAGGGAGCCGGGACTAAAAGAGGTCAATGGTGGAGACAAAACATTTCGGGTCTTTAGAGCGGAAAAGCTATGGCTGAAGGCTAACAACTGCAAGTCAGGAAAAACAGCGATCTACTCGGGAGAATTCGCCGCTCGAAAAAGGCCTACTGCAACCTTCAAAGGGTCCAAAACCCAAAGTCGGGAGAGAATATGCAAAAAGGTATCGGCACTACGAGGGATGGAAAACTTTCAGATGGGACGCAAGATCAAGACTCGAACAGCCATTGCAGGGGTCCGGAAGAAAGCGAGGTTAGGTATTAAACCCTTTCCAAACAATTCCTCAAAAACGCGGTCCCAGGTAAGGCAAGAAAAGAAACATAAATCAATCTATCGATAAGGGACACCACGGCTTCAAAACCGGATGCAGAGGAAACATCTCACCGGATGGAAAACACGCATGAACGGGTGGGCTGACCTTATTTCAGTCTCCATGAAATCTTGGAGGACCAAAGGTCCATTAAAGGAACTGTAGGGCATTTTCAGTGCGGGTTTAGGAAAGATTAATATGGACGGCGGAAGTCCAAATCCGCAAACGGACACTCACCGAAAGGGGAAATGTCAGTCAATAGGGGAAAACTGGTTATCATCCGGAATCATCTATTGGCACAACAAAATAGGTTACTGAGTGATGTCGGGGGAAATTAAAGCCCCGGCGAAACGGGGGGGAAAAACGAAATGTGAGAAAAAACGGATCGATCAAAAAACTAACCAGCAAGGACCGCTCTCTGAAAACACACGGGGTCAACTTCGGGCCAGGAACCGACGAGAAGAAGAAAGGAAGAAAAAAAAAAAAAAGAAAAATGGTGACTAGAACTAGAGATCTGCTCTATGGTCTTCGGAAAACCCCACCCGACTGGGGGTTTGAAGCAAAAAAAAAGGACCTCCGTTTCCTATGCCTCCGAGGAAGCCGGTGGTGGGGAAAGGAGAATGAACCGAATTACTCCGTCCTCGTAAAGATAAAGTCACAAGAAAGAGGAGACGCAGGCCGGGAAGCTCGCTGGCTGCAAAAGAGGTGTGGAGGGGGGGGATCAGTCAAAGAATGAGGCGGGGGTATAGGCCCTTCCCAAGAAGGGTGCCAGAGTTTCCTACGCAAAAAAAGAATCAGAGGAAAGGTCGGGAAAGCCCAGTTTGTAAAAAACGAAGAAGCCTAAAAGGGGGAATTCAAGGGGGCTGAAACGCCCGAGAGAAAGGGATTCTTGTGGGTGCACAGATCCAGAGACTTTCAGGTCGGAGCGCCGCTGTACTCGAAAAGGGGGGGCCGGAACACACCAGGGGAAAAAGGATTTTAGGGGGAGCCCGTCGATAGCCCTATGTCCATAAACCGATCGCGGTCCTGAACAATGGCAGAGTGGGGGAATGCGAAGCGCCGAAGAACCCTTAAATGTATAAAAGGGACGACTGATATTGTGGAAAGAAAGAAGCCGAATTGGGGTTTTTAAAAGTGGGTGGGACTCAGGGGTAG
>Ga0179593_1461004_pt1 | contig 14478 bp, 12 predicted proteins | sample CZODoug2_1_08_16_FD_185931 | JGI IMG/M metagenome (GOLD analysis project Ga0179593, IMG submission 185931) | Vadose zone soil fungal communities from Angelo Coast Range Reserve, California, USA - CZODoug2_1_08_16fungal (PacBio error correction) | ecosystem: Environmental > Terrestrial > Soil >...
GGTACAGGAGCCCCCAAGGCCGGGCAGTCGATGGAAGTGCAGGTGGGAAAAACCAAAGCGTCATACAAAAATTCTTGCAAATTATCGGAAAAAGGGACCGCGGCACAATAAGGGGGTGAAGGGCAACGCACTCAATCACTGGTTATCTCAAGAGAGAGGGGGTTCGTGAAAAAAAAAAAAAAAGTCGGATAGGTAAACTGCTGGTACAAATGCTAGGACAGAGAATCAGGAAAGGCTTATGGTCCAAGAAGTGGAATGGGGGGATGGCGCCTGGGGGGGAGGGCCACGTATGTAAGAGGCAGAACTGCTCTTGATGGACGGCCTGGGGGGGAACTCACGGGGGTCTGGGGGACCATAAACTCGAAACTGAAGAGAACAATGCACTGAAAGGCAATCGCTCGACGAAGATTCAGGATAGAGAGGGGGCGAACGGTGCGCGAATGGGGCAGGAGTGAGTTTACTGGTAACGCGTCGCCTATATTACAAAAGAACGGGGGGGATTCGGAAGTGAATGAGGAGGGTAGGACATATCAGTGAACTAGGAACCGTGGGCTTAGGCCTTCAAAAACGGATTCAGACTCCTTGGGGAAAGGTACAAATTTTTCCACAGGTCTTTCAGTGGGTAAGCAACGCGTTTTATATCCTGTTAGAGGCTTTTACTAGGGTCGGTCTGGCGAATGGGGGGGTAATTTGTCAAATTGGACAAAAGCCTTGGAAAAAAGTGTTAAGCTGCTACAGGACCAGAAGACTCCCTTCGCAAGGAAGACAGGGCCCCTGACTTCTGACAAGGGTATCAGCCTCGGCCGCTACTATTCGGGGGGAGGTGCTCTCCTAACAATGAGAAAACACGGGGAACTCTCGCCGATTCAAAGAAGGGGGAGACTCTCTCCGCACAGGCGGAACTCAATCGAATCTAAAGGGTGAAGGTCTGGAGGTTGCTTTATTCGAAAGATCCAGAGAAACACCACAAAACCCCTCTCTATTTAAGGGAAAGGATATCCTATGTACAGGGACAGACCCACACCCTGGCTTTCCCCACGAATCGCGGGAGTTGGGCCGAAGCCCCTTCGCAAGCCGACTAACCAACCAGTACGAGCGGCTAAACTGTCCCTGGAACCAGAAGGGGTTTCTACATAACCGCGCAACAAAAACCGTGACCGAGTAGAATGGGTGCATCTGCGAAGGGGATAAAAAGGGAGGGCTAACCTATAGGTAAGTTTTCACAGAGTCGTGAAGACTTTGAGCTGGAAAAACGGGGAAGTGGCCTGGGTGCGCGCAAGAGCTGAAAGGGCAAAACAGGAGAATTTGAAAGGACGCGATAGGAAAAGGGCAGTGAACCGCCCACTGGGACACAATAGAGTCCGCCGGGAAAAAACTGGTTACGGCATTCCTAGAGTCGCAAGGGGAAGGCCGATATCAGGGGGCAGGCTCGTGGAGGCTAGTCCAACGAAACTCGGAAGAACTCTCCGTGAAAGCGCTTGGGAATGGAGATGCGAAAAGCCGGAAATCTGGGCAGGGCCGTTGCAAAGAAGCTATGTACAGGGGATGGGTAAAATACGATGCTCTGGGTTTCAGTCTCGACGAGATAGTCACGCTCGAGTAGGGAGAAAGTTCTGGAGAGGGAACGTAAAAGTCAAGTCCAGTCAAGGACTGGGGGCGGCCATCCGGAAGCTTCGAGTGGGGAAGGAAACTGAGAACTGCATGGGGGGCACTGTAGTGACTGTGACCGATCCCCAAGGGGACATCATGACTCGATCCTGCTGCAAAAAACTGTCTGTAGGTCTGTGGAACGGAAATTAGGATGCTAGTGATACGGGGGGTATAGAGGGGGTGGGGTAGGGAATCGACATGCGTCAACTGCTCAGCGGCATAAATGTAAAAAACCATGGGGGGAGCTAATTGTAAAAATCTTGCTGCAGGTAGGGACTAGCAGAGGAGGGGCAAATGCTGAGACGTTGACAAGTCGGAGAAGAAAGAGGTTAGGGTGAAGCAGCCCCCGCTTTCATGAAAGAATAACCTGTGCTACCAGTGCAAGTTAGGCCGGGAGAGAGAGAGAAGCGGCAAAAACATAAAAAAAAAGGGGGGTGGGGGCGGAGAGGTGGCGTATGCGGGGGGGGAGGGGGACTGGGGAACAGGGACTTCGTAAGAGCAAAGTCGACTGTCCTGAGAACAGACGACTTGCAACGTGGCAATGTGTCAAAAGGCTGGGCTAAGGGATGGGTCGGCTAGGGAGGGGGCTCTGGGGCTCCTGCGATCGGGGGGAAAAACAGGGGAGGACACTCAAAGTGCTGGGAATAGTCAAAGGTGCAGCACAAAAAAGGAAGATATCTCAGTTGAAAAAAGACAAAAAAAACGTAATAACGGGGGAGATCTGAACACTTAAGACCAGACTTCTGAGGGGTGTCTCGAAATAAAAAGTGTCTCAGGTACAAAAAACTTTCCGAGAAGAAGACAGAGCGGGGTGGCTCGGTTGAAGCACACACAAACAAAAGAGCGGCGAAACTGGTGAAAAGAAAGGGAAATCCTAAAAAAAAAATAGGTCGTGGGCGGTTAAGTGACGGAAACACGGGATCTGGAAGAGGGCCGCCGGGAGGAAATGAACAAACTCGTTCTTACACAGGGACGATGTGGACTGCCGTTCTGATAGGGAGTAATCAGTGGGGCGGTGTGGGGAGGGAGATGCGGTCGGACTGTGCAACGATACGCCCTGGAGTAACGCTACTGGATAGACAGTTGCTGTAAGAGGCCGATGTGGAGGGGGATCCTGTCGCTGCATCAAGAAGGTGGTGTGTTCTGGTTCGGATCCTCTTGAAAAATTGGGTAACCGGAAAGTTGCCCGGGGTGGGTTGAAAAAGGGACTAAAACAAAACCGTATAACTCGTACAGTCGAAACACAAGATTAACTGCCAGGGGGAAGGCCACAGAGGTGGCCTGCAAAAGGAAGCGGTACATGTGGACTAAGGGTCTTAGGTGACTGGTGGAAAACACGATGCAGGGGGAGTATAATCTCTCTTGGAATGAAGGGAAAAATGGCGGGTTCAGGGAAACGACTAGAAGGAGCTGCTGACGCTAATTATTCGGCAGAAAAAAAGAGATGAGAAACAGCTAAAGGGGTACTTAAGGGGGGATCTGGGAGGTGCTGGTATGGCGGCGAAAAAGGGGGGGGGGAATGGAAAAGTTTCGGTCAACTAAATTGTTCTGTCAGGCGACCGTATGCCGGGAAGGGAGAGTCGTGAATCCTCGGCGTGGTGTTGAGTTCAAGATCGTAGGTGCTGTTGGCCAGGAATGACTGATACCGGCATGACCTTTGACTTCAGTCAAAGTGTGAAACAGGCCTCCCCGGGGGGTGGGGGCCTTCGTGAAGTGCGGTCGCCAAGGGGAGGGGTGCGCAAAAGTGACTCTATGATTTCAGGGTGAAAGGCTGGGGTAAGGGCCACATGAATGGAAAATCCATGCGAAAAATGGCTAGGGGGGGCCCGTGCGGCACGGAGCTTCACAGCGGAAAATGGGGAGGTTGAACAAGAAGCGGGGGGGGGGACGACACTGGGATAAAAAAAACTTTCTGGGTGCAGAAAAGCTACTCACATCATTTGGTCGGGGATACTTGAAACAAAGGTGACACGTTTAGGGGGAGGGCGTTCTGATACTTCTGCAATGAAAAGGAATGGCTGATAGGAGGATTCTATGAAAAGGGGAGGTTAAGGGAACGAGTAGCCATTGGAGTGATGCCAGCGAAAGGGGAAGCGTAGATGGTACAGCGTTCAGAGTCCGAAACGCGAAGCTGTGCGAATTAAGGGGGGAGGGCATGCGAGAAAAGGCCTGGGGTGGGAAGACTGAAAAAACCTCTGCCAACCCACTGGTGAGTAAAGTGCGTCAGAGTCGCATGAAGAGCAGTGCGCTTGGGGTTATGGAATGGTATCGGCAAAGAGTCGCACAGGAAAAACTCCGGAGAAGAACATAAAACTAACCCCTGAAATGTCCAACCCGTCTGTGGGCGACGTTGCTAAAAATGCTCTCGTTTGTCCTCACTGGGGAAACGGGGGAAAAAGGGATCAAGATATCGTCTGACAAACCATAATATGGAAGACCTGAGGGAAGACGGTAACCGACCGACTTAGGGCGGGGAGAGCTGCTAAAGCAGCACTGGGGGGGGAAGTGAAGTGTGTGGTCAGGGCCTTGAGGCATAGCGTGGATGAACTCCTGGTAAAGCGCCTCTGGAACTCAGGACGATGCTGATCACTGACGTGGATCAAACTCATAAAGGACGGCTGATATCGTGACAGGGTGCGTCCGCGCCCATCAGAGAGAAGCTGGATCATAACCCTTCTCTGACTGGGGAAAAACGGCGGAAAACGAAAAAAAAGCACTAGCTAGGAGACGGGATCAGATACTCCACAGGGTATCGGAAGCGGGATTCCGCTAAAGGAGGAGGGAGATGGGGGAATGTTCTGTGACTTGGTTTGAAAGGTGAGGGCCAGCCATGCGTCCTGGGCACCGCGATGGGAAGATAAATCAACGCTCCCTTGAAGTGAAAAGAGAGGATAAAGGCTGCAGCTAAAAAACTTAATGCATGCCGATGTGGGCGTTCTGTCTGGTAGAGACCTGAGGAGTGTGGAAAAGGTGGAAAATCAGGAAGGGATTCTTGAGACTCACAGGAGTAAAAAGGGAGATCACCCCAGGGTTGGGTAAAGCCTAATCGGTGGCTGAATGCCAGGGAAAAACGTGATTCACGCTGGGGCGAAGTGAGGAACTTCTATGGGGGCTTCTGGGGCAAAATGACCCAGTTGAGGGGAAAGGTAATGTCGTCTCTGGTGGTCTCTATGTCTACTCAAATGGGGGTCATGATGAAAGAGAAAAATCGCTTAACGCCAATACGGGCTGATCTGTCAATACTCTTAAACTGGGGAAGGTGTCTGGTAGCTGGCGAGGTCATCCGAGCAAGGTAAGGGGGATGATAACACATAGATCTGCATTGGGGGGGAAAACATCAGCGGCTTATCCCTTCTCTGGAGTTTGAAGGAAGTGACGTATACTCAAAAGCCGATTCCGTGGAAAAAACAAAAAAATCAGGCGGCTTAAAAGGGAAATCGGTTCAGGTGAACTGCACTGTATTTCCTTGAAGGGGCTCTGGGTGAAAGGCTCAAGTCAAAGGAAGTCTAGTTCTGAAAAGGGGGGGAGTCGTTACATGGTGATAGCAGGTTTGGTTGGACGTCAGGCTAGGCACAGGTATCGATTGATAAGAAACTGAGGTCCGTGAATGGCCAGAATAACACTTTATCAACTAAATCAAGTTGAATAAGAGTAGGGAAGGAAGCTTCGGGGGGGAAACGCTATGGGTTTCTTGCATAGAAGTAGGAAATGAGGTTCTTAAAAATTCCTCTGTGGATGCAAATAAATCTAGCAAAAGGGAGTAATGGCATCCATCGGCGAAAGGAACGCGATACATTGTCACAAAAAAAAAGGGCCGAAATCACGTGGCAAAAACAGGAAGGGTAACGCCTGTCGCTGGGAACAAAAATCATCCAGGGGGATACTGAACGCCGTATGGGAAGGGTCGCTTGAGTACATCCAGGGGGAGAAAAAATTCAGGCCTTAGCAGAAACTTACAAGGATGGAAAAGAGACAACATACCTGCAGGAATTCCCCGAGGGGAGTCGAAGCTGGGGACGAAAGGGGACTGAATGTATGGTGTGAAAGTGGGTGGGTGGTAACTGCGGAACCTCATAGGGCTGAGCAAGTGGATGTCGTCATCCCCCACTTATGAAAAAATAGGGGTAGGGAGGAAAAAAAGAACTGCGATTCATGTCGGGTCGCGACCAACACAGGGAGTGATCAGCACTGGAAAAAAAACGTCTTAAGGGCGAAAGACGGTGTTCAAGTGTAGCGTGTCAAAAATATGTTGCGTCCAGTGGGTGCCTTGAACAGGTAATCCTAAGCTGGCACTAGCTAACCTCTGGATACAAAAGAAAATAGCACTGCAAGAGAATGAGAGTCGCTGAAGGAGAGTGAGACGCACGAGACCAATCGTAGGAAGCGCACAAATGGAAAATGGCATTTGGCGGGTCGAAGGGCCATGGGCCACTTGCTTGCGAACTGAAGCGCTGCAGTAGGGGAGGGATGGCTGGCAGGGTTGAGCGAGGGGGGCTTCACTTGGGGGAACAGACTCGTAGGCGAAAATTATTCAAAAATGGGCCTGAAAAAGTACATACTAGTCTGAGAATAAGAAAATCCAGCCTGAGCGAGTTTCCGTGAGCATCCGGGGGGGTGGGTGGGTCGGGCAAGGTGCGAGTCGCGAACGGGTGCGCATCTTCAATCTGCAGATAGAAGGAAAAACGGACACGTGCTGAAAATTAAACGCAGTAAACACACCTGGGGGACTAGGATCTTCAAGACCGGACTACAGCAAGGGTAGCGAGTGGTGCGGGGGGGGAACTGGGGAAAACTCAAGTCTCTGGGTAAATCAAACAAAAGGGCTGGGGAACAAACGGCGAAGAAATTCTAAAAAAGTAAGAAAAAATACTAGGAGGCACGAAAAAACAGAAAAACTCTAGATGGAAGCCTATGAAGTACGGAACCGATGGCCGGAAACACGAGTAGGTTAATCGGTGAAAGCTGCTACTGAGAGCTCCTCTAGCAGGAGGTGAGAGACGGAGAGTCTTAATCAATTCATTAAGCGTTCCTCCCTGGTCTAGGAAAAAAGTGTCGGAAAAAGGAAAAGGCTAATCTAAATATAAAAAAGGAAAAAAAACATACGTCTGCTGTGTCCGGTCTGGGATCTAAAAGAGGCGGCGCGTACTGTGGGACGGGGTCTCTCAGGTAGCTAGCTCAACGGTTAGGGGAAGGTGCTGCTGGGGAAAGGCCGGCGGGTGTGGCCCATCGTGATCGCTAATCCGGTCGTGGGGAAAATCACTTTCGATCGGGGGAGGGCGGTAGGAGGGGGAGGAAAGGGTGGTCGGGAGGGGATAGATCTGGGGACACTCCAGGCACAGAATGGATTATCTCACTCTAGCGCAAGATCCATAAGGAGAAGCTGAACCAAAGACCTGATCTGGGGGGTAAAGGAAAGGGGATGCTTGCTAGCTGCTTGCGAAGGAAGTCGTATCGCAGGACAATGACTGCTCGGCCGGGGTGCCCCTTCCAGAAAAAAAAAACACGAGATAAAAGTAGTAAGGAATTGCATTGGCAAAGAAGCACAATCGGGGAACGACCTGGGGGGAACGGAGGAAGATCTGAATCAGAAAAGGCTATGGAGTCTGGGGGGCTCTGTATTTGCAGCTCGGGAACAGGTGGGACAAACGTACTTCTGCTGGGGGGGGACATGACTGAAGGTGGGAGGTACTTGAGGATGCTGGATCAGGGAAAGGGAAGAAGAAAACACCTGTAAAGGGGCGGCCTATTGCTTCCCGGAGGTCAGGAATCGAATACCCGAATGAAAGAACAGGGGCTTTATTTCGTAGCTCAGAGCAGGGAGGAACTTTAGTGTGAACATGTTATTCCCAAGAAAATAGGGTGAAGGAAAAGGCAAGGGTTCGATCCTGGAGGGCGCGAAGAGTGAAGAGGGCGCAATCTACGAAAGGAAGTGATCAGCTGCAAACTGGTGTCAAACGAATCGATAGCAGGGGCTCGGAACCGGTTGCCTGCAGAAAGGAGGAGAACCAAAGCCACTGCGGGGAAATTAAAAAAGACAACTGTTAAGGAGCGTAGCTGTCTTGTCATGTATATTGAAACAACTTCCGAGAGGACAGCGATGTCCTGAGGCGAAGAGTACCTTTCTAAAGGGAACTCACTTTGGGTTGAACAAGAGATGCGAGCTGAGCTAGGGAAATACTGCAACTCGTGAGAAAGGGGAGGGATTGGCACGGTCGGGGTACTCTGGGATTACGACAAAAGACCAAAAGATCCTGGCAGAAATTGAAAGTCTGCATGACAGGTCGGGTAATACATGCAAATCTTGGGGGGGGGCAAAAAGTGTAGGGCCGTTGACATTGGTCTGGTCGCTGCAGTTGTTGGGGGGTAGAAAAATTCCAAGAAAACTGAAAAAAGAAAAATGCCTCGTAGGGGGGGGGGGCGACAAAGGAAAAAAAAAGGGCAAGACGATGTGTTCTGGAGGGGGGGAAACGGATCGATGTCATTGTTGCAAAAAAGAAGTGTGGCGTGTCTTAAAACGTAGCCCCATGCAGAGAATGTAAAAGGGCCGGCACTGCTTGCTGGAAGATGGAGGTAACGGGGGGGGCAATTAAGACACCTGATGCCGTTCCTCAGCTGAGAGGGCGCCTCGGAGCAAAAAAAAGGGGAACTACATGTAACGGGGGCTGCAGGACAGATGACCATGTTCAGGACGGATAGGGGGGGCTGTCGGGGGTGTTTGGGGGGGGGGGGGGTCTGGGGGGTGCAGGGGGGAAAGGCTGTGGGGGCGGGGGGGGTTGTTGAAGGTTGCGCTGGGAGCATAAGTGGGGGGTTTAATGTTGGGTGTTCGGGGGGATCTTGGGCCAGCTTCGAACGCAACGGAGGAGGCTGGCAAGTACAGAAATCTCGGGGGCGGAGCTAAAGACCGGAGGCAAGGCCGTGAGGCCAACTGAGAAACTGAGGTCGTGGTCATACGAAACTCCCGTTCTGCCAGCAAAAGGTCAACGTCGTGCTGATGTTGCGGACAGAGTCTCTAGCTCTCATTAGCTTCATTATTCCAAAAAAAATAGAATTTCATATGGGGGGGGGCAGTACATTGGGTGGGTGGTGTCCTGGGGGTATACTTCTACGGTGGACATCGTCTGGGGAAAGCCCGGGGCGGATAGGACCTCATTAAACAGTGATCTCGGGCCAAGAGTACCCTGCCTTTAAGGGAGAAAAAAGACGGTGGGGGGTCTGAAGCTGGAAAGGGGTGCTGACAAAGAATGGCACCGGGGGAAAAGTGTCGGTTTGTGTCCGAGACGCAAACGCATAGTATAGTGCCCCTGAGGGGGACATGCAGGTTGACGTGTGCCAAAAAAAGGGCACTGCAAGTATTAAGAGAAGAGCGTCAATAGTTGGTAACAGATGTCTGGTTAGCGGTGCCTGCAATGGGATAAAAGGGTCAGACCGAAACGCGGAGTTATGGGGGACACATAATAAAACAAGGCGGGTCGGCAAGAGGCCCGGTATCCTCCAGTCCTCGCCTAAACAAACCTCCAATTGTACTTGACCACAAACCCCTAGGGGGGTCACAACCCTAAAAAGAACAGGGGCACAAAAAAAAAAAAAAAAACACAAAAAGAACACAAAACGGCCTGTCACTTTCGAGGCACTCAAAACAAAACGCCCCGGAATGTCATACAAAAAAAGACAAACAAAAATACACCCCCCCCAAAAATCACAGACCTGGGGTGAGACTAACGCAAAAATACGAACACACCTCCCCCCCTTCCTTGCACAAAACAAAAAACAAAAAAAAAAAAAGAAATGGGCTGGATTGAACCCGCTTTCAAAACACACACCGGGGTCACACAGCACTTCCACTTCCAAACTGAATTCTCATCCTTTGGGTCACAAACCAAAAAAAAAAAAAAAAAAAAAAAAAAAAAAAACCACAAACAAAAAAAAAAAAAATAGAGGTGGTCGAAGCTGCCTTGCCCACAACACCATGCGGAGCTTTCACACAAAAAAAAGAATTCCCACGGAAGCGTTCCAAACACCGTTAGTCAGCAAGAAAAAGAAGAAGACGAACCCACCAAACCCCCACCTCAGTTTAGAAAAAGGGTTCCCCCACGGACAGAACAAACAGAACGTTTCGGGGAGGGACTAATTCACAAAAAAAAACACCTCGCAAAAAAAACTGAAAAACCGGGCAACAAAAACAAAAAAAAAGAGTCAAACCCCAAAAAAGGGCTTACATGAAAAAAAACACAAAAAGTCTCATGTCCTTGGGACGGCCGACTGGGCAAGGGGGACCCTTGAAAGTTGGGTTAATGCCAGCGCCCTGTAGAGCGCAGGTTCATTCTTAACTAAGACAGCGCGATGTACAAGGAAAAAAGGCTCTCCGTGAGGCCGGTGAGGTCTCTTAAGAAAGGGGGTCGCTGGTCGACCGAAAATTCAAACTCCACAAAACAAAAAAAACAAAAAAGGTGCGGGACAAAATTTTGCGCGGGTTGCCTCTAACTCTCGATCGTTGAAGACGCTAGATATCAGTAAAAAAGACAGCGGAGGGGGGCCCTCTCTGAAAAACATGCCGTGGGGAAAAAAATAGTAGATCCGACGTGACTGCATACGGATCCGCGAGGCGTCTCCGGGTTGAGACGGTCGGAGGTCAGGAGAACCCTCTGAAGTGAAATAGATGCGCTTGGCCGAAAGGAGAGAAGGTCACGTGCTGCAGGAGGTAGCAGGAATACATTGGCGAGAGAGTGCTGCCCGGAAAGGGGGGGGGGGCATTGAACCGACTCTTGAGAAGACTCCTCGAGAAGGCATCTGCTGGAAGCGCTCGATAAACACCACACCGGGTCAAGTGAAGGACACCCCTGGGCGGGGGAAAAAAAGAAAGTGGCTGGGTCAAAATTGGGGGCTGAAAGGCCTACTACAAGGAAGGAAAGGGGGCTTTCTCCGGTGTCCTGATGGAACCTGAAAAAACCCCTTGGAAAAGGGGAGAGCATCGAGTCTAGAGAAAAGAAACATAGGAGGTGTAGGAAAAACGCGTCGAGGACGGTCAAGATCAGGAAGGTTATCGTGTATGGGAGCCTAAAAGAATCAGATTCGGTGAGGAAAAACAGAAGAGGGACGGCACACAGCTCTCGAACTCGTGCGGGACCTCCTGGGGGCTCTTGTGGGGCGGGGAGAAAAAGGCGACGTCTTAATGAAGGCAGGCTATATCATACCGGGAAGAGCGCCCCGCGTCGGTACCATAAGCGGGAAAATTTAGTACTCAGCCGAAGAGACGGCCACAGCGCGGTCGGGACACGGTGCAACTAAGAACTTGAGATGGGTCACGAAAGGGGGGGGGTTCCCTCAGGGGTGAGACTTGGGGCTTCGAGATCGCCGTGGGTATTCTGCTACGGGGGGAAAAGACACCCAGGGAATTGGGAATGCGAGCGGTATTGGCCGGGGGGGGACGAAAGGGACACTGGGTCCGATAGTACTAGGTGACGTCTGAGTTTCTCGGCGATGCGGCATACCCACTGGCAAGCTTGGGGGGGGGAGACATAGACGTTTCGTAAGGGGCTTGGGGACGGACAACTAAGCTACATTACTGATGGCGGGAGAGTCTGCGGGGGACACATAGTCTGAGTGCCAAAACAGACTTTGGAAGACGCGGTTTGAAACGGCTAACCCTGAGCTTGTCAGGGCTTCACTCGCTAAGGGGGGGGCAATGAGGTGCGGAGAGACACAAAAGTACACACACAAACAAAAAGAAAAAAAAGAAGTAAAAAGGGCACTGTCCGCGTTGAAAAAGGGGAACAGGTTCGGGCCTAAAAGAGGAGTGTATCGTCATGCTGAAGGTACATCGGGCAAACGTTGAGGCGGCGTCTGATCGGAATGAAGTCCGACAAGCAAGGAAAAGAGGTGGGGGGAAGGTGTATATGAAACTTGTGGGAAGGGAGAACGATCCTATGAGAGAGTTAAACAGCATGTGGGCTGGCGGGTCATTTCTCAGGTAGGGAGAGATGCCCTGGTCAAGAGTCAATTAACTTACGCTGGGGGACACGCTGGGAAGCTATGCCAGGGGAAAAAGCGATTGGTAAAGCTTGTCGGTAGTGCGGTGGTACAAAAAGAAATCTTCGGGTATTGGGACAAAAAACATTTCCACGGAAAGTCTTGGGGGAGGAGATCATGAGTCGGCGGAAGCAAGACTTCGTGTAAACCGCGTGCGCAGGGAGGAGGTAAGTCTGAGGGTGAGGGGAGCCTGCGGGAAGGCGAGGGGGGCCAAAAGATGAAGATGGGTGTCGTGGCGTTGATGCGGTGGTGCCATGCCGGTCAGGAAAAAAAGTGGGGGCACTGAGAAAGGCTCGACGGCAACCGGCTTGGTATTTGGAGGCTAACTACCGCCAGAACGTCCGCAACTTTCAATGAAGCTGATATAGAATTACTGCGTGTTAGGGTGTCGTTCGCAAGGGAGGGGGACATGCATTAGTAAGAGAAAAGGGGGCCTGCAATGCAGAGATTCTGGCCAAGATCCAACCCAGGGGGGTTCACAACAGTCCTAATGGGACATTGTTGGAAGGGGAGATCGAGAGAGGGTAAAGATCAGACTATGCGCAACATCGGGAGGCGGAAAAAATAGAATACGGGTCATGTAGGTTGGACACTCAACTACTGACGTGGCAGAAAAAGAAGGGGGGTCTCTGGACTTGCACGGGCGAGGTTCTGATAGAGGAGATGATAATGCTTGAAAAAAAGAACAGGAAAAACGTCTCAAATGAATAGGCCTCTGCCCGGGCTCGGTAAAAAAAGAAAGTATTCCGTAGGTTGAAGAGGGGGGGGGAAGTCAGTACTTGAAAGTATTGAGAAACAGGAGCGGCTGTACGTGGGACCAGAGGCCGATATAGGGGAGAAATGCATGAGGCTCAGAAAAAAAAATTAAAAAACTGACTTCTCTAAAACCAATCGAGTCCCAACTTAGGGGGAGGACTGGAGGACCGTCCGAGGCTTCAGAAGAGGACCTAGGGCATCTAAGGCATTCGAAACTCGGGAAGACGCTGCTGAAAAAACAAAAAAAGAAAACTATACTGACTTCCGTTGATGGGAAAGAAAGGACGATCTCCTGGAGAGGCCAAAGAGGGGAAGGGGCAATTCGATCGTTCAGGAAATTCTGGGGAGTCGACACCTGAGTTCCCCTGGAAGGTAAAGAAAAAAAAAAAAACAAAAAAAATAAAAAACAACCACAAAAAAAAAAACTGAAAAAACAACCCAGGGGGGGGAATACTGTGCGTGAACCGGGGACGTGCGAGGAAATGTCTACGTGTCTATCTGTCAGCCTAAGCATCTTGAGGGAGGTATGTGCATGTGCGGGAATCCACTACGAATAGGCAAACACAAGGGTGTCCATTGGAAATGAATCTGTATGGTCAGAAGTTGGAGGAAAACTGAAGCCGCATTGCGTCCCTAAATGACACTGAAGGGAGAGTCATGAAAAACTCGCCGACCTAGCGACGATCAGGGGCACACGGGGAGGGCTCAACGCTCCTCGCAGGGGGGGAACGGAGGGAATGGAAAAAAGGTCATTTTCGTGCCCGGTGTCCCGGGGTATCATGGGGGGACAGGATATCTGCTAAGGGGGTCGAAGGTCAAAAATTTGGGGTGAAGAAAGAAAAAACTGGGTACTTTCGGGCTCTTGGGGAGAAAGGTTTGGGGGCGCCCAAAAGCGAGAAGGTCGCCTGTACGAGCGGAGTTGTGCATCGTCTAAGGGGGTCATCCTGATTGTAGGCTACTGCTTAGGGGCTCACGCGAGTCCGGTTCAGTGGGGGGCTGTCTTCGTGGGAAACAAAAAAGGTCAGCCTTACCTAAGACAAAGATCGCGCCGGTTCTGCAAGGGGGGAAAGAGAGTTCGTGAGACCGTAATGTGGCGAGTTGTCACGCTGGTAGATTTCCAATGGCGTCGCTGAGAAAAATCATGCGGTCCAATCCCTTGACAAAGGTGAGAAGACTATATGCAGAGGGGAACTGATCAGTTTAGAAAAGATGGATCCTACGTGGGGGTGGGACGTGTTTGACTGGGGGAAAGGGGGAAAGACTGGGATCACAGCCCGGGAAAAGGAAAGATACGACTTGATCAGTTCCCGTTCTGGATCATATCCTGGGAGGCTGTCCTCGACGTGAGAAGGGGGCAGGGATGAACTCGTACCGATTATAAATATCAAAAGGGGTGGGGAGGGAGAAATCTGGCTTGGGCGTAGGGCTTGGGGACGTCAGCGGACTGTGGGCTGGCATAGGTGATGGCCACAGGGCTACATGAAGAAAAAATCGCTGATCGCTAGGGCTACTGTGGACCGTGCTGGAGGGATAAATGGGAACACCATACACTGCCGATGAAACTGTCGCTTCTAACAAAGGGGGGGGGAAAAGGGGGGATGCACAAGCTATATGGAAGACAAACACAGCTGCTCGGGAGAACTCAGAGAGAAAGCCGTTCATGTTTGAGGGAAATCGGGTGAATGAACGAGTTCTCTTGAATTCGCTAAGGGGGAGTTCGCAAAGAAGGGCTAGCGTTCAGCAACGGAAGAAACTTCATGCGGACTGAGGGGTAGGACGGAAATGAATCCTCCCGCAGATAAAGGAAGGCCTGCATCGTCGATTTTACAATCGAAAAGGGGAAACCAGGTTTCAGAATGAAAAAAAAAAGGCTTTCGGATGCTGAGAAGGCACACCCGTGGGGTAGATGTGTTGTGATCGCCGATCGATGGGGAAAAATTGGGTGTCTTTCGCCTGAGGGGTGACTGGAACCCGAGATTGGGGCAAACTCTCAAAGGGGATTCAAAAGGATTGACACGAGTCTGGGCGTGTGTTGTTTTTGCCCTA
>Ga0179593_1625237_pt1 | contig 14478 bp, 9 predicted proteins | sample CZODoug2_1_08_16_FD_185931 | JGI IMG/M metagenome (GOLD analysis project Ga0179593, IMG submission 185931) | Vadose zone soil fungal communities from Angelo Coast Range Reserve, California, USA - CZODoug2_1_08_16fungal (PacBio error correction) | ecosystem: Environmental > Terrestrial > Soil >...
TAAGAGAAGAAGGGTGCCCTCCTTCAAGGAAAGACACGGAACACTGGGGGAAGGGGACGCTCAACTGCCTTGCCCTCCATTCGCGGCGTAAATTCAAGAGGTCGCCGGTTGAGGAGGTAATTTGGTTATCTCCTTAGAAAAAGGCGGGTCTGCCTAAACTAACTGAGACCGATCCGCGGACCAAGGGAAAAGCGCTTGTAATCTCATTGTACTTTCAGGGGGGGGAAGGGAATGGGGGGATCCGCCCTGGGGGAAGAGAAAGTGATTCGTGGTGATTCAGATTAAAGCAAAAAGTGGTTGCTGAAGGAAAAGGGTCTTTAGTGGCGTTAAGGAGGGGAGGGGTTTTATCCCATTCTCTTCGGAGGGGAAAGTGGAAGGCGTTAAGATCGAGGGGAAGAGGTTCCTGGTAGGTTTGAAAGGTTCAGCATCTTGTTCAATTGTGTGGGCTGATTGGGAGGGGACCTTGCCTGGAGGAGAAAGGGTATTGAAAGCGCCGTGAAAGGGGGGGAACGAGGAGGGGGCATGTTTTCGTTGTGATCCTGTCAAAGGAAGAAACTATCCACCGGTAAAAAGGCGGCGTAAATGTTTGGTAGGAAAGGAAAGTAAAAACACCGTCAAAAAGAGGAACTCAAGACTCAACCGGCGTGTGAGCAATAGGGAAGGGGGAAAAAAACGCTGTCCCAATCCAGAAGAAGGTACGCCAAGAGGGTACAGAACAGGGGGAAGGGGTTGGTGCTTTGGTTTAAGCGCCAGAAAACTTCCACCATTACCGGAGGGAGAAAATGAAAAAGAGAATCGAGGGAAGAGGGAAATGCTATGCAACTTCCAGATGAAAAGGAACCGTATCAGGAACTCCTATTCAAAAAAGGAGAAGAGGGAAAGGAGACAAATAGGGGGCGAAATAGGAATGAACTCCAGTAATTACCCCTCCCATTTGAAATTTTCTGCGGAAAAGTGGGAGCAATCCCCAGTACTTCAGAAGAGAACAAAAAACGCGGAGGTATCCGAAAGCCGCGCTGCAGTATTGGAAAAACAGGAAAAAGCCATCTCTCAAGGGAGGGAAATGAAACATAGAGCATCAGGAGTACTGATCCCGGTAAAGACTTATTTTTTTGGAAAAAAAGGCCGCTTCCCAGGGAAGGAGGAATAGAGTCCATAACTTTTAAAAAAACGCTGTCTTAGAGGTTCCCTTTATTAAAAAGGGGTGAACGGTCCAGCCTACTCCAGTCAGTGGAAATCATGATTTTCAGGAGGACACACTCTGGCGAAGGACGCGTCGCCGACTACCAGATGGAATTTGCTTAAGAATGCATCGTGCCCGATCCGAAAAGCGCTTGTAGTCCGACAGAAAGGGGGGAAAGCTAGACCCTCCCATGGTAGACGCAACAAAGGCGAACTTCTCCCAACCAAAAGAGCGCCCACAAGGGGGGGGGAAAGGAAAGCTCCATATCCTGCTCGAAAAACCTTCTCGAAACTCTCTACGGTGGCCCGCGAAATGCTGAGTCAAGCAATAATAAAACATCACACGGAGGAGAAGGTCAAGCCAACCGCCGAAATGAATCTTTACCCAAGCAGGAAAAGAAAGGAAACATCGCAAAAAGGAGGACTTTCTCACAGGGGGAAAAGGGATCGCATCATACTACGCCCTGTCTTCTGAGAGTGTCCTCTAATGGCAGGCGCACCGCCGCGAGCAGGAGGGGGGAAACAAACAGAATGAAAGGAGGGGACTTGTTAATGGGGAGGGGAGAGGTATTTGAGTTCTAACACAAGGCTCCTTACGTGTAGGAGGAAAAAACAACATCCGACTTCCGTTTTCTAGAGTGTATTCCTTACCTGCTGGGAGGCAGGGAGCTCTGGGGAGAGAAGGAAAGAAGACGCCTGACACGGGGGGGCCATTAAACAGGCATGGGATTTCCACCAGCCAAAATTACTTGAAGAGATATCGTAAAAGAAATCCCTTCCAAGGGAATAGAGCCGCCTTTCGGACCGAGGGGGTTGTGGGGGCCAGGCAGGTCGAGGTTTTTCGCGGACTGAAAAAGCGTTGCATGTGAAAAACCCCTTTTCCAAAATAAAAAAAAAGGTCACAATCATGGAGCCTTGAAAAAGAAAATAATTGTGGATGACGCCTGGGTCGTGGGAAGTTTGGACTCCGTGGATGTTATGCACTTATTAACCCTGAAAGAATGCGGCATTAAAGAAGCTCAATTCCACATGAAGGAGGGAGGGCTGAAGTGGAAAGGTTACTGCGTGGAATCCTGACCTGGGGAAGGCTGCTCCTCGCGCACATACGCTAAAAAGGAGTCTATTTCTCCTACAGAAAACTTAACATTTCCACGACCGGATTCGCGTTCTCCTGGTGCTGAGGCTAATCCTAAATTCGCAAGAGGAATGTCGCCGTGCGGGGCAAGGGAAAGATGTTTAATCCTGCCGAGCAGGGAAGAAGGAAAGAGAACTGTCGGAAGGGAGACCGGTCGCTGAAGAAGAGGAGGCTATATCGCCATAATATAACTAGGTTTACCACACGCGAAGAGGAGACGCGCCCTATACCCACAAAAAATACTTCTCTAGAAAAAAAAATTTCTGAAACAAGGGCTCATCGAGACGGCCGATAAGGGTTCGTGCTACCTGTCGGCAACTCGCATTCCCTCAGAAGTGATCGCCGGAGAGGACCGGCTGATCATGCTCACTCAAAGAGGAGGGATCGACGGAAAAGATACATTGCACAGATGGTCGCATGGTAGCGATTTTGGGTAAGCGAAAGTTGCGAGGCTCGTTGGGGCGGAAAAAGTATCTTGACGAACGAAGTCAATGAAGGGGGGAAGACAGCGTTTCATCTACTAAAAGAGGGGGAGGAGGAACGAAGGAGGTCGCCAGAGAGAAGAAAAAAAGGTAACTTTCTTTTCAAAGAAGAGTGTCGGTCCAAGGAGGGAAAAAAAGTCCCCAAAACGAGCAAGAAAAAAAGTAGCCTTCCACACTCAAAGGGAAGTGACCATACTATAAAGCGGTGGACGAGGAAGACGCTATTCCGAACGTATTGGATGATCAGGAGAAACAAAACGGCTATCACATGATTTAGGCGGGAAGTTAGCTTATATCGCCAAGAAGAAAGATCGAAGGAAACATCTTTTCATAAAGTCACACCGAAGCGATATGGTTTGATTTGAAGAGCAGTGGCCAAAAAATTGTCTTCGTCGTGTGGGAAACCAGGAGTATGGGCTGGCCGGGGGAAGGAGGAGAGATCGACGACAAAAAATAAACGTCTGGAAAGGCCCGTTTAATCCTGAAGGAATGGGAAAGGCGGCGGCTTAAAAAACCGAGAGACCCGGAGGCATCTGATGCGGGCAATCGCGGCGAAGTGAGCCTCGCAAAAAAGCCGCATGCTATCCGGAAGGGGGTGCATGAGGGAAAAAGATCGGGGTAAAGAAAGAATCGGCCAATATTAAACTCGAGGCGAAGAGTTCCAGTCCGGATAGACCAGAGGGACGTCCAGTTTGCAAAGAAGCCGCAAGAAAAAAAGGTGTGGAATGGCGCTAAGAAAAGCAGATATGCCTCCTAGCAAGCCGGGGGTTCATCCGTGCTACTAAAAGCCAAGGAGTAAAAACAAACTTGGAGCGAGACAAAGCGAATCACACAATAATTTCTTTCTGGTCTCTTGACAAGTGACTTCGGCCCGGGGAGAAGCAAGGTACTGGCAATGGTGGGGAACCTGCCAAAAGAGGCCTAGACCCTCGAAAACACACCTTCAAGGAAGCACATCGGGCTACCGTCGCCGAGTCGGGGCCGCAAGGCACGAAAAGAATCTCGGGTTGACGATAACATAAGGAAAATTACGTTTTGACGGAGAAAGGAAAGGTATGGCAGGGGGGAGTTTCGGGCGCAGCGCGAGAAGAGAAAGCTAGCAGTGGAGATCAGAAGTTGATAAAACGGAAAGGGAGAACGGACGTTTCTGAAACTAGTCCGGCGCCTGGTAGCCAAAGACACTCCTGCCGGTAAGAAGAAATGCCATTTTGTCATCAGTACGGGTGGAAACAGACAACCCGCCTGCTCAAACGCGGCGGAGAGGCCATTAGCGTCAAGAGGGAAGAAAAGAAGCAGGCCTGGGAGGGGGGGGGATTGATTGCGATCAAAAGGTTCAAGTCCAAAGGTGTTTTCGAGGGGGAACGATTCTTATCGACGGATGGGTCACTCTCGGGGGCGTAAAAAAATTCTCTCCTGACGTTGCAAAAGAGGGACTATGGAAGACTCGAGGGAAAAAGTAGCGCTCCTTAGAGGAAAGAAGGGATCCTGATGCGACAAAGGAGAAAGCTCCTTTGCGCTGGGAAAAGATCGATCCATCCTTGTTGGCAGGGGGGGGAGGCGAGGGCAAAAAATGCGCGCCAGGGGTGTAATAGCTGGAAATGGCGTGTTCGGAATACCAAGATGCTATCTGCTTTAGATCGAGGGCACATAAAAAGGATGAACGCCATCTTTCCGCGGGGGCGAATGAACGTACATATCCCATTCGTGTAAAAGGTTTCCTGCTAAATATAGAATCCTTCTCGTAGCTGGACCGTTTCCACGGGTAAAAAACGTGCGCCGCGCACTACCCACTCGCGGCCAAAAAAGGGGGGGGCGTGCATCCAACGGGGGGACTCTGTGAAAGGCCGTGTCAGCTGCGGTGTATGACATTCCGCTTCTGTCGGGCTTCGCTCTGCAGAGAAGATCTCTGCCCGGCATGTTTCAGAGTGGCGGGGGAGCTGGCTGGGGGGCAGACGCAGAGTGTTTATAAAAGCGCGTCCTGGAAGGGAGCTTTGTTGGTAGGAAATACTGCCTGCCGTCCTGAAAAAGCCAAACATAACCTGGGGCGGCCGGGGGCAATTGAGAGACTAAAGTCCTGAGGCTCACTTCCTTAGAAAGGGTGGAGTTCAAGCCGTAGGGGATATTGTTTCCTCGGCCGGTACGGTTGAAAGCATTGATCGCAAGTGGGCGATGCCTGCTAGTCGACTAATACGTGGGTTTCAGGAAATAAAAGAGTCTCATGGCTGGTGCAGGCGGTCAAGGGGGAGTAAAGAACACCATGGGCAAAGGTGGCCCCAGCGACTGGCTTTTGGAGGATAGACGTGGCGTACACGAGGAGATTCCACTGGGGAGTGGAAAAAGGAAGGTCGTGTTCATTCGCCGGAAAAAAGAGTGCGGGGGGGCGGGTCAGTGAAAAGTTACGGGGTCGCTTTGGGCATACTTTACACCCTTAAAGGGAGACCAACAAACCTTCAAAGGATCGGGGGAAGGCGAGTTTGTAATTACATGGAGACTAAAAAAAATTCACGGAAACAATAATCCTTGACTTCGTCTGCCCAAGGGAACGCGGCGCCAGAGAAGGGTGCCAATCGCGGAAGATGACCAAAAAACTGACAAAAGAAAAAAACGCAGTCCATGTTACGAATCTTCACTAAGGAAAAGAATTCGAGGCTTACAATCATTCAAGACCCAAAGGAAAGAAAAGAACGATGGCCGGTATCCCACGGGAAAGATCTGGACGCCCCTACAAAAAGCAGTCAAGTGAGAGAAAAAAAAAAGAATAAAGCTGCTACCGCCGATCAACAGAAAATAGCCCTCCAGTCGGCGCCGGGGGGGTGGGGCCAGTTTGAGGAGGGAGCTCTATTTGGAGCCAAAGCCAGGAGGGGAAATAAAGCCTGGTCAAGCTTACAAACCGTCGACGAGAAACGCAAATGGCGGGCCTAGGCAGAGAACGCCTCCGGCAACATTGTGTGGTATCCCGGAATCCCTTGACGGAGAAACTAAATTCGTGGATGAATAGAGAAAGAAAATGAAAGGAGGATGGAGGAGGAAAAGGAAGATGCGGCGGTGTATATTGTCGCAACGAGGGGCCCTCCGTCAGTGAGGGCACTGTGCGCGAGGGGCCGTGACCCAGCTGACGAGGCCCGCCACGCTGCCTTCAAATCTGTAGGAAGATGTTAACTATTTCCGGGGGTGGGGGTCAGAAAAGAAACTAAAACAAATCGCGCTGGCCCGAGGCCGCAATACAGAAGGGAACACGAGGCAAAACCGAAATGTATCTCCATTGTTCAGGGGGGAAGGAGGCTGTCAAATGGAGTGAAGGAATTCGTCCGCCCTGGAGACCCCTTGATGAGGGACGCCGCTCTGAGACGCCAAAGTGAAAAGGAATCCGTTCGTTTCGGGATCGAGGAGGGGAGTTCTTTACCTGGCGGGAGTGGGGGAGAGCACATCCGATCGGCTGAGTAATTCGTGAATATCTCCTGTGGAAGGGGTGTCCAGGGAAAAAGGGTCAGACGGGAGAAAAAAGATTGGTCAAGAATATAGGCTTTTTTTTACAGGGGAAAAAGAGAATTCAAGGTATTAAGGCCGTTAAGGGTGAATCGTTTAATGGTTTGGTTTTCTCACCGGAATGACCAATCTGCCGCGAGAAGAGTTGGCGGCCGTAAGTTGAGGCGACGTTACGGTTGTAGTCAGCTCACACCGTCAAAAAAAAGAAAGCCCACCACGCGGGGTCGAAGAAAACTAGCGCAATCGAAAGGACACGACCGTGGGCACAATCCGGAAAAAAAGCTTTTTAACCGAAAAAGGGGAGTCACTGCACATCCAGTATGCGAAAGGGGGCTGTGACCGCGCCGTGCCATGGCACCAGGAGAAAACGTCTAACGAAACACGTGGGAATAATTCTCATAAAAAGGGGGGCGATCAAGGAAGGGGGGTCGTACAGCCGGAGGTGGGGCCCGACGGGACCCATTATTTCCTACGCTGCCCAGGAAGAAAGAAGACCAGAGCGTATGTGGTAGAGAAAGGGGATTTCCCTCTCCCAGTTGGAGTGAGGAGGACTTCATGATAGGTAACACGCGGATTGATCTGGTATCCGTCCAGAGGGAAATTAGGTTGGAATGCGCACAAAATCTAGAAAAGTTGGGCGTACTGAAAAGCGGCAGAGAGATGCGAACAAACAAGACAGCATGAGCCCTGACGAGGGTCCATCCGCAGGGAACCCGTCCCCTGAAAGAATATCAGACAAAAAAGGGTCTTTCCCTGACGCGGCCCCAACAGTGTTCCGGCGCACAGCAGTACCAGGCCGCACTCAGGCAGGAGGGAATATTTTCCAGCCACACACGCCATGGAGAAAAAACCTCGAAAAAGCAGGATCCAGGATGAGGGACCCTATCCTCCCCAAATCTGACTGTGTAGTCAGAAGCGATCAAGCCTAGGCCAAAAAAAAAGACGCGCCAACATTGCGGCTGCGAAAAAGGAGTCGCCAAAGGGCTATGATCCCAGCTAGGCATGCGAAGCACGCCTGCGGCATCCTTATCCTCTCTAAAGACGTTTCCTCGTCAAAACTGATGAAAGGAAAGCAAAAGAGAACTCGGGTCAGGACGGAAACGCATCGTGAACATCCAACGAAGAATAAGGGAAAAGGACTTTTCGCGGGAAGAAAGAGGTGATCGCAATCATAAGAAAAGGTGCCTGGAGGCTGGCGAAGGTGCCGCTAAAAGACGCGCACATGCGCGGGCAGGGGCGGAGCTCACAAAAAAGGATGCATTGTGACTTGTGAAAGGGAAGGAAACGGAGTATTGGAGAAAAAGCGGCCGAAGGAAAAGGGACGGCCACATCCGACTTCAGGGGGTATTGAAACTGGAGGCTATCGTGAAAGCTGCCGAGTTATCTTTCGAAGGGGAACGTGATCTCGCCGCCGGCACCTAAAAAAAGGATCACGATTGGTATTTCAAAACAAGGGAACCCGACGATCGTAGTACCTGGATCTCTAACTCCTTCGGAAGGAAAGGGTCGCGATAAGGGGGGTCGGGAAAGGTAAAGGTCGAGGGGGGAGGGTCCGGCAAGAAAAATTTCCCCACCCATGACAGAACACAGAGATCAAGGAGGCCTGCCCTCACAACAGGACTCCATTGCATCTAAAGAAGGTGTGTGTAGTTGTTCCTGAGAAAGGACCTTGATGTGATATTAGAAAATAGGACCTTCCATTCCCGAAGAGAGGGCGGGGGCGGCAGAGAGGCTGTGGTTTGAATCGAAAAGGAGGATGCCTAAGGGGGGGGAAAAGAAGCGCGTAGAGACCCCTGAACTCTCTAAAGAACTCTAAAGTAAGGGATGAGGGATCGACACCTGAGGGGAAGGTCGGAAAAAAACGCCCCTTATTAGCATGCAAGCAGGGGTGGACGGCTGTGCTGCCTCCACACCGCCGCGAGAAAGGGGCGCCTTCTGGGCCGACTGCTGGAGATTGTGGTTAAGCCGCCAAAAAAAAAGATGATTCCACGGAAGGGAAGCGTGGTACCGGGAGCTGAGGATCGCTGCGATAGCCAGCCCATCGACTACGGGGGGAAGAATGATTTCGGCGGCCCCGCAGATCCGCATCAACAAGGAAGAGGAGGCCCTCGATGGAAAAGGGGGGACTGGTGGCATCACAGGGGGATAAAAAATTACTGTTCGGCAAATTGAGACTACGCGCAGGAAAAAATCCTAACTCCGGGATCGCCGGAAAGTCGCTGCTCATTCTCAAATAAACAGGCAAAGGCGTCATCGAAAGGATGCCCGATGGTCCCGGGAAGGGGTGGAGGGGGGAGGCGAATCGTGCGTGATAGATTCCGCTGAGAAAATAAGCGGAGGGTATCGGCGCGACGCGAAAACAACAAAAAGGAGGAGAGGAAAAATCGAGGTTCGCCAGCGATAACCTTGGGAACCATATCTTTTCTGGATCCGCGGAAGATGGGGGGAACAAAACGCGCAGCCGCCCGAAAGAAAAGAAAACATGACGGGGGGAGATAAAGCGGGTGACAGTCGATGAAGAGGCGTTATTGATCATTAGCAGAGGGCCGGTCATCCGTCTATCAAAAAGGAAAGGGACTGCGCGGAAGAGAAAGAGCCGAACATATCTCTCAAAGACTGGTCAAAGGGAAGAAAAAGGGGCCTTCCTCGAAAGGAGGGTTGGCGAGAGGGCGAAAAGGGGCCTGCCGCCATAGGGGGGGAAACATTAGTCGAATGTCTGGAAAAAGGGAAAGGCGATCGATCAGATCTTAAAAAAGGACTAGGACAGCGGAAAGGGAAGAATGAACTTAACCCTGGCCTTCTTCTGCCTTCCAAAAAAGAAAACACCTCGTAGGAAAACCGTCGCAGGAGGGAAAGGAAATCTCGAGGAGAAGTCCGCCAGCCCCCAGCGATAGGCAGATAGGGAGGGGGTCGGTTACCGAAGGTTGTCGATCATCGAATAGTAGGGGGAGTATCTCGAAGGGGCGAGGCGAGTGAAGCTACAAGGAGTCGTGCGTTTAAAATCATTCTCCTCGCCAGCAAAAGAGGGGGAACTTGCTTCGAAGAAACCAAAAAAAAGGCGATAATGCCGAGCAAAAAGGGGGAGGGAGGTTCATCCGTGAGAACTCATTAGGGGCAACCTTTTAGCGAAAGACAAATAAAAAAAGAAACAATTATTTGTCTGGGAAAAAAAATGCTTTTGAAAAAAATCGGCAAAAGAAAGGTGGGAGGGACAAATGGGGGCATGCCCACAAGCAGAAAACCACCTTCGAAAAGAAAGAAGGGGCGACACGGAAAAAATCAAGGGAAGATCTCGTTGACGATACATCACTGTAATAAGGGTTGGACGAGGGGGGAAATAACATCTCTGATCGGGTAGGGGGTCTTCTGCCGAATCAAGTGACGCAAGCGCTAAGGCTAAGAAAAGGAAAGAGAAAGAATCCATTTAGAAACGGAAGTCGGAAGAGGAAGGGTTGATTCCGCAAACCAACACTTCCGGCGCCTTGTAAGGAAAATCCCTCCTCCGGGAAGAATCCCCATTCACAGTCAAGAGGACGTTTGGTGGGACGCTTCTCGGGCGGTGCGCGAGAATGGAGGGAAATCTCCAGGACTTCAAGAAACGGGAGGGGACAGCCTGGGACGGAGAAAGTGGAGCCCCATGGTTCTAAGAACGTCCTCGAAATCCAAAGGGTGAAAGGATGAATGGGTACCGATGGGAGGAGGGGGGATGGGACATATTCGCTCATGAAGAATTGTCTGATGGTACTCAGCATGGGGAAAAAGGGGGTCGCACTTATCGGAGAGAAGGAGACAGGAGAAAAAAGGGCGTAGGACTGGGTTCGCGCTTTTCTCATCGAAGAAAGGGGGGCGCGCTGTGCATACGGACGAAAGGAGCATGTTGAGGGTGGCAATGAGCGAGCTGGGGGGAAATCCAACGGCGCTCTGGGACGAAAGGAATCGGGGAAAAGGGGTCATCCGTTCTTTCCTGAGAAAAAAAAGTCCGCGGAAGGCTAACGCCGCCATCGATGTCGGTGGCTTGGCAATATAGGAAGGCTCTTTCGTGAATGGTAGTAGTCGAAAAGAAAATTGGGAGAATGGGTCAACGACCATCGGCCAGAGGGGCGTCGTAAAGGATTGACTCACTGTTTTCCGAAAGGGCCTGGTCACAAAAGAGTAATTTACACCAAGGATGACAAGAGCTGCAGGCCGCAACTCGCTGCAGCAAGGGCATTCCTACATGGGACGGCGAGGGGGCTGGGCTGGGGCGCATGAAAAACGAAGAAGCGCGGCCTGGCCGAAAAGCGGAAAAAAAGCCGCGTTGTAGCGCCATCACTCCGGAATATCAATGCGAACAAAGCTGGTCGGAATAACCTGGGGGGGCAAGGGGGGGAAGGGGCTTGCGCGCACCGATCAGACCGGTCGGGCTAATCCAAGTCTACAATATGGGGGAGAAAAGGAGCGTTCGGCCCTTATTCCGGTAAGACGGCACGGGCCCCTGATAAAAAGATCACCGCCAGGGGGGAATCATTGCCTGCAGGTCAAGAGAAGTTTTTCCTGGGATAGAATACTCCTTCGGCAGGGTCATGAAGCGTTCACGTCGCAAAGGACCACCACGAACAAATGAAACCTGTTCTGCTACTGGGAAGGGTGCCTCTGGCGTACACGCGAGTCCACTGGGGATGATGAGGAATAGAACGAATCACCAGCGTGCGTGTGCGGCGGGGAAAGGTTTGGAAGCTGAAAGCTGTAGCTCCGAAGGAGAAGGGAAAAAACTTTACGCGCCGCCCACGTGAGAGAATCTCGAGGGGCGTGTGCCTTACTTAAAAAAAGCAACCATTAGGAACCCCTAGGAGAAAGGGCGCGTCAAGAGTATCTGTGAAAAAGGAAAGGTACTCCTTCCGATATGACATCTCCCGTGCGGAATCTTCTTAGAGGCGCCTTCCAAAGGCGAATATTAAGGTTTCTGCACATTGCCAGAAAACTCGAGTTTTTCTTCCAATAATCAAGCCGAAAAAAACCATACCGAGATCACTGGGGGGAGAGGGAGTTCTAACCACGTTGGAAAAAAGATCTTGAGGAAATACCACGCAGCAAAGTGGGAGGGATCATCCTTCTAAGGGAGGACCGCCTGAAAGAAGGGAAGCTCCAGACGAAGGGGGGAAAAAGGTTGTCCCGGTGGATTCTTAAAGACGGAACCTCGGATTGGGATCCCTCCATTGGAGGGGAATACTGTACTTGACCAAAAAGCATTTCACAGCTTGCACATAAGAAATGCCGGAGGAGGGCGTGCCTAGCCAGAGGAGAGACACGGGGAGATCGCGAATTTTCCTTTCTCCCGAGAAAAGAGTTCCCCTACTTAGGAGACTCCACACCTCAGAGTAGGAGGGGAGGGGTGCGTGGATTATTTCATCAGAGGCACTCCGGCATTCTCTGGGATCACGGAAAGAAAGGGGGAGGGCCTTTACTCTCAGCCCGCTGGAAGGAAAAAAGGCTTCGACCTGGAGGCCGTTTGAGTGAAGCTGTGAAGAGGGCCGGTTGGGTCCCATTAAAGAGAATCACTCAATGGAGGGGCTAAAGCTTTTCCGTAGAGAAAATTTAAAAAAATTGATATAAGGGGTGGGTAATGGGGAATCTTAGTTCATAATGGCGGAGAAACTTTCGTACCTCCACCTGGATCTTCCAAATAGGGAAAAAAGGAGGGGAGAGGTTATCAGAGCATCGTTCTGAGGAGGGGCTGTCTTTATCTTTTACTGCCTTTGGCATTCGGGAGTCGACTTCGGCTGAGCATTCGTGAAGATCGAAGGGCTTAGGGGGGAGTTCCGCATCGTGGAAATGGGAGAGATTGATCTTCGGCGTGTGGTTACTCCTTGTGAAGGGGGAAGGGAGGTATTGAATCGCCGTGATGCGAATAAAATCGGGGGAGTTTGCTCCTGTCAGACAAAAGCCGGATTCTATACCGTGAAAAAAATACTTTGGGTAAAGGGAGTAAGGGTGTAAAAGGAATCTAAAAAAAGTCACCATACATCACGACGCAAAAAAGAACGAGGGGGGTGACGATCGAAAATCTCAATCTCAGCAAGGAAGAAAGTTCCCAATCCCCCAGAAGAGCCAGCGTGTCACGAGAAAAAAAGAACAGGTGGAAGGGTGTATCGCCAGCCAGTTAAAAATGCAATTACCATTCCGTGAGAAAAGACCCCGTATCTGACGAGGAAAAGGAAATCGATTCCGAAACGGGCGTATGGGAGCATGGGCCTCCGAGGCAACGGGACCGACGCTGCCCAACATATTAGCTTCACTTTTCGCCAGAAGAGGCGCTTCCATGGCTTAAAAGCACCAGGTTCTGCTCGGAAAGGGGCTCCAGCCAAAGGGAGGGGAGGAATACCACCACGCGAGGAGATCCGACTAAATCTACTCTCTGTAAGGGGTTTAAACGATTCAACAGGCCTCATCCAGCAAGAGGAACATGAAGGAGATTCCAGCAATCATGATCACGGCCATAATCTATTTGTTAAAAGGCATCCGAGGAGCCCTGGCCGCGAAACAGTTCACATAACAGGTAAACAAACACTCTTCGGAAAAGGAAGGGGAGACCCAGCTGCGGCTAGGGAGACCCATTTTGTACTACAAAAGGCAGGATGTTCACTATAGACAAAGGCCACAGCACAGCGTCTATGTGGCGTCTGGGGGGAGCGAGGAAGATTGCGTTCATCAGAAGGGAGTCAAAAGCCACCGAAGCCGTGTAGTCCGACCCACAGAGAGCAAGAGCCACCCGTCACTTGAAGAGAAAAGAATAACGTCTGCAAAAAGGCGCGCCCACAAGTGAGGAAGGGACAGAGAAGGAGAAGAAAGCCTTTTCGCCATCCGGATCCTAAAGACGTCGCGCACGGTTTAGCGGTCCAGAAAGGAAAGAAATCTTAAACAGCACCAGGAGCGACTCGGAGGGTATCATAGGGACAACGAAGAATACGTGCACCAGCGCAAGAGAGGGAACGGTCTAGACCAGTGTTACTCAAGCAATACGATAGCAGAGGTGAAGTCCTGGTCGATTGCCGCTAAGCTGCGCGCACCGTCCGCGAAGTACTGGGAAGAAGTGTGATGGGAGGAAACGAGAGGGGAAGCAGATAAGGCTCAAAGTTCTTCTATAAACTTCGCGAGCAAAGCGAAACTGCTTCTTGCCGTAAACTGCATGAGGGGGGATCTTTCGCCTTCCTCTCTTGGGAGAAGAAACACCGTTCCATTAAAAAAGGGAAGGGAAGGGGGGTTCCACCAACCCCCCCCCCCCAAAGGTCAAAACTTACTTGTGGGATGGAATATCAAACCCTATATCTTTTGACTCAGGAAAAGATCTTTCTGCACGACATCGTGAAAGGACTAAGGTTGGTGAGAAGTTCGAAGGTGAGGGGGATGCCTTCGCGCGGGGGATGTTGAAACAGTTTCACAGACACGAAAGGGACTTCCTCCTGTCACAAGAAAGAGACATTGCAGTCGACCAGACAATAAGAGAAAAAGGGGGGATTTTGTTCGAAGGGGGTGGGAACTCCGTGGAGGAGTAGAAAGGAAGGAAAAACCTGACATTCCAGTCTTCTTCAGAACGGGGTTCTTTCGCCAGAAAACACAATCGAATGAAAGAGGGGGCGGACATTCATTGAACTTGCCTAGGCTTTGGTGACAGAAAAAAGGAACGCGCAATGAGACGGAACGAGGCGAGCACTACACCTACGTCGCGACGGAAAAACCTTGCCTACCAAAGACCGGATTCGCATGAGAAAACTGAAAAGAAAGCTCCGTCGATGCTTCAAAGGTCCGGGGTTGGCAGGACGGGGTTCCTCGCGGTGGGAAGAGGGAAAGGGCCTTCATTCCGTTAAGACGAGAACTGGCGCTGGCAGGGGGAGAGGATCTTAGAGGGATCTTCCCACCCATCGGGGAATACAGCGCTCTCAGGATGCTGGTCCACGCGCAGAAGAAGACTTCGAGCATAAAAGGATGATTTATGAACGCTTTGAAAAGATTCAGGTGGAAAGGAAGGCGTATCATATCGCGCAGTAAAAACGATCCGGTAGAAGGAGGAGACAATGAGGCTCATGCTCAACGAAAGGGGAAGGACGTGCACCGCTTTCTTATCCAGTGGATCCAGTCATGGGTGAGGCGAGAAAAAGTTTTTGGCACGGACAAATCGACCGAAAAAGGATCTGGACGAACGAAGGAAAAAAGGAG
>Ga0179593_1685567_pt1 | contig 14478 bp, 17 predicted proteins | sample CZODoug2_1_08_16_FD_185931 | JGI IMG/M metagenome (GOLD analysis project Ga0179593, IMG submission 185931) | Vadose zone soil fungal communities from Angelo Coast Range Reserve, California, USA - CZODoug2_1_08_16fungal (PacBio error correction) | ecosystem: Environmental > Terrestrial > Soil >...
CGCATCCCTGCCTCGTTAGAAGAAGGAAGGAAGAAGCGCAATGTGGCATCGCGGGACGCGAAGGGGGGGGGAGGAGGAAAGGGAAAGTGACTCGTCGTTAGCAAAGGGTAGCCCTTGGAGGAAGGGGTCAACCCTCGCATCTTATTTCCTCTTTTTAGAAAAAAGAAAAAAAAAAAAGAAGGGTCTGTTCGACTTCTTGCAACAGGTCCTTCCAAAAAAGGAAGGGGGCTTCTATCTTCTTCTATCGCCGAGGGGAAGGGAAGAGAGGTAGCCTTCCATTTGAGCAGGAAGAAGAGAGTTGACCAGTGCTGGCCCAAAAAAAAAAGAAGGAGGGAAAAAGGGAGAAAGAGACGCGCTGCACAGACGTTTGAAAAAAAAAAAGGCTGCGCTTTTTTTTCTCTCCACAGTAGAGGGAAGCGAGGCACCCATCGAATCGGTTCGAGAAAGAAGAGAAGGGGAGGAAGTAGTGAAAAAAGGAGCTCTTGGTCTGTGACATAGGGGAGAGGAAAGGGAGGAGGGGAGGGCCGAAGTGAGCCTATAGTCTTTTTCAGAAGAGGCATGGTGGCTTCCTCCTTCTTCACATAGAGAAAAGAGGGAAGGGAAGAAGGAGGAGGAGGCAAGAGAGAGATCGCAGAGGAGGAGAGTGGGAGGGAGAAAAAAGGGAAGCAAAAAATAGGATCACGACGAGAAGGGGGGAGAAGGAAAGAAAAGAAGAACGACCCTGAAGATAGCCATAAAAGGGATGCACGCCTTCCCTATCTTCATCTACTCAACCGGAAAAAAAAAAAAAAGATTCGATGTGTGGTCCTCGAAGGAGGAAAAAAGGGGGAGCGCAAACCCAGCGCAGAATTGGGAAGGGAAAAAGGAGAAGGAAAGAGGTCTAGATTCCTATAGAGAAGGAAGACGTCATCACTGTTTCAACTCCCGTGGGAAGGGGGGAGAGAGGGGGCTAACGCGATCGTTGCAGGGGAAAAGAAAGACGGAAAGCTAGACGCCCACTTTCCGCGAAGTAGGGGGAAAAGGAAAAGAGAGAGAAAACATGACACAATGAGTGCTTTCTAAAAAAGAAGACTGATCGGTTTTAAAATCGGAAGGAGAGAAAGAAAAGACAGACGACGTAAATATGGGTTCCCTTCGTCGAATAAAAAAGTCGAGACCGGAGGCAACATTGCCGCGGGAATAAAAAAGGAAGAGGAAGGGCTGCCTACGCGGAAGCGCGCTTATCGGAGAAAGCGCAAGAATGTAACGATTTGTTTTTGGAGAAAGGGGGGGGGAAAGGAGACAACGACATTCTCTGGCTCGCCTCTTTACCGCTTTGGGAGGGGGGAAGAAGATTGAAGACTGAGAGTAGTCATGCGGCATCCACAAAAAAAAAGGGGGGTCTGCATCCATTTGATCTGTGAGACAAGAGGGGAAAAGGGGAAAAAGAAAGGGAGTTTCGAGCTCAACTCGATTGGGGGAAACGGAAAGGAGGTGACCGCGCTCCAGAAAAGGGAGGAGGAGGGGACATCCCGAACCGACTATAACAAAAAGGGAGGAGGCGCAAACTCCATACCTTCTCCTTTACGAGGGGGAGAGGGAAAGAAGGGCGTGATCCGAATAATATTGGAGGAAAGGGGAGAAAGGGAACATATTGCGTGGGGGCCCGGAAAGAAGGAGAAAGAGGAGGCGGGGGAAAGTAAAGGACTTCTTATCTTTCTTATCTACGGAAGGGGGAGGGGAGGGAGGTCTCGTCCTCAACGGTCTTTTCACAGAAAAAAGAAAAAGGGGGGCCATCGGGAAGCTCACAAAGAGGAGAAAGAGGAAAGAATATCGCGAATATGCAGGAGGGGGAAGGGTCTTCATTTTTATTTTCTTGCCTGAAAGGGGGGGGGGGAGAGGGGGAGGCTTGGAATCGATCTCCTCGGGAGAGAGAGAAAAAATACTGCGAGAGCAGTTTCCTGTTGCGGGCCGTATGGGAAAGCAGTCCATCCAGGGAAGGGGAAGAAGGGCCAACGCATCTACCCGAACGAAAAAAAAGAAGGCGTCCATTCTCGGCGTCTCGTAAAAGGGGGGAAAAACGCACTTTTGCAACTCTCTAGGGAAAGGGACGTCAACTTCGTTTTATTACTATCAACTTCACCCAGGAAGGGGGGGGGGGGGGGTTTGCTCCGGGTGGAAAAAAGAAGGGAGGGGGAAGGGCGAGCAGACCGAGCGCGCAGAGCGCAAGGAGAGGGAGAGAAACGGGGGGGATGGGCACGAGGGAAGGATATGACGCAACTTTTCACGTGGGAAGAGGGAAGGAGGGCCTCCCCTTCTCGAGGGGGAAAGGAGGGGGGTTTTTCTTCTGAAAAAGAGATTGAAAATCAGATCAACACAGAAAAGGGAAAGGAGAAAGAGAGATATTCATACAGTGAGGGAAAGAGGTGGCTCACCTCAAAAAAAGAAAAAGAAAGGGACGAGGCCCTGATAAGCCAGGAAATTGCCAATTTTTATCCTCGCAATAAAAGGGAAGTCATCCGACGGTTAAATCCTACAATCTAAGGAGGGGTAGAAAAAGGGGGAGAGCCTTGGTTCCACATCGTCGTTCAGACCAACTGAAAAAAAAAAAAAAGAAATAGCGGGAAAGCGTTGACGGTTCTCGTCAGAAAAGACGGCTCTCCTTTTACTAGAGTGAGAAAAAGAGGGAGCATTCATCGAAGGAGGGAAGAAAAAAAAAGATGAGAAAGGGAAAAGGGAGGGAGGCGTTCACGCGAGAAAAATGACGAGAACATCCTTCCCTCCAAAAGAAAAAAAGAGGGGGGGGGTCGAAGCCGATACTATTAAGATAAGAAAAAGGGACAGCCCAGCAGTCTCGTCAAAGAAAAGAAATAAGAAGGAAAACGTGAGCTCTCTACAGAGACTCCGTCCTCCTCTTTTCTCGTAAAAAAAAGGAGGGAATTTGGTGCGTGAACGCACTTTTATGACGAGAAGGAAGGGAAGAAGGAAAAGGACTGTACTCTCAGCACGATCATCAAGAGATGGGAGGGGGGGGGAGAGGGGAGAAAAGGATGGAGGAGGACCAAAAACCCCAACATCTTTAAGGAAAGACGACACCTTCCCACCACTCTTCGGAAGAAAAAAAAGCAGTCGAACCGCCCTCGTCCCCCCAATGTCGCAAGGAGGGGGAGGAAGAGGAGGAGTCGTCATTAGATTGTGCGCGAATGGAAAAGAGGGAGGAAAAAAAAGGAGGAGCGCGGTCACATCAGCAGCTAAAGGAAGAAAAGAAGGGTACGAATCTCTTTATCTCTAAATTAAAGGGGGGAGAAAAAGGGGGGGAAGGACCCCATCACCTTGATTCATACCATCACCATCACTCCAGAGATGGGGAGGAAGGCCGGAATGATCGACGAGCAGGCGAGTTTTCCGGAAAAGGGAGGAAAAAGGGTGAAAGAGGCGAGCCCAGCGCGACGTTTATAGAAGAAAACAAGCCTATCCCACACCACATCGTTCAAGAAAGAAAGAGAGAGATCGCCAGCCTCCTCTTAGAGAAGAGAGGAAGGAAGTAAGCGAAATTTTCATCTCCGGTAGAGGGGGAAAAAAAAATGGGAAAGATTACTGAGTCTTTCAGGATAATTTCTTCCTATTTTTCCCCCAGAGAAAGGGGGGGGGGAAAAAAGGAAAAGCATTGGAGGTTCATTTCTACTTCGTGCCGGGAAAGGAAGGAAAAAGAAAAAGGGGGCGTCGAGCTTGCCGTCGGAAAAAGAGGAAGAGGGAGGGAGAGACGATCGCGTAAAACTTGAAAAATTGACGAAGAAGAAAGGCGTTTTACGCTTGCTGGAAGAAAGGGAGAAAGGGGCGCGATAGACGCGCTCTGCATCGAGAGGGGGGGGAAGGATAGGGGAGAAAGGAGGCGCTGGGTTTGTGCTCGCCCCAGAGAACGGGCGGCCGGGGAATAAAACCAGAGGATCTGCTGAAGAAGGGGGAGTCTATGCCTATCTTTACTTAGGGAAGGAAAAAGGGAAGGGGAAAGGGCTTCGTCTCCTTCCATGGTTCTGGCGCATTGAGGGGAAGGGAAAGAGAAAAGAGTAGGGATTGAGAGAAGGTGATGTGCAATCGTGAGGAAGCTGAAAAAAAAAGAGATACTGAAAAAAAAAAGGGGAGAGTAAGGAAGATCGCAAGGATGGGGAGAAGGGGGAACAGGGCCTCCCCATTTTCCTCCGCAAAGGGAGAGAAGAGGGAAGAGAGAAGAAAGAGGAAAAGGCAAAAGAAAGACCACTGGAGGAGAAAGCCATTAAAGAAATTAGTAATGTCTGCACGAAGGAAAGAGGCAATCGACGCAACAGCCAAGCCACTAAAAAAAATTTGGGGGGGGGGGTGGCATCGACGTGGAAAAAAAGAGAGCAAACCCACGCATCTTTCATTTTCGAAAAGGAAAAGAGTCATCGCGCCTATGGCTCCGTCAAGAAGGGAACACTGGAAACGTGGGCGGGCGGCTCGCAGAATGACTTATACGAGGACTTCCTCCTCGAAGGAAAAAGAGGCCGGCAGCTCGACCCCCACTTCAAGAGAGAAAGGGAGAAAAAGGCACTAGTACAGAAAGGAACCTCAATGAGGGCTGGAAAGAAGAGATAGGGGGGAAAAAATCACATCGCTCAAAGAACGACTACTTAAATATTTGCAAGAAGGGAGGAAAAGTCGGAACCGTCGAAGGAAAGGGAAAAAGGGGAAAAAGGGGGGAGAAGCCGCCTGCTGACCTACTCGGCAGATGGAGGGAGGGGGGAGAAGGAGGAAGGCGAACGAAATGGAACTTTGGGGGTTCTTGAGAAAGGGGACGGATGAATATCTCCAACTCTTCTCTGGCTGCAGAAAAAGGAAAGTGTGCTTGGTGCTAACCTCCGAGGGGGGAAAAAAAAGAAGGAGAGGGGAGAAGGCCGGGCAAGGGAAACAAAAAAAGGGGGGAAGGGTCTGCATCCAGGGATCACGGGACAACTCTGGGGGGAGGGAGACGACACACCAAGTTAATTTTCCCCGAGATAAAAGGAGAAAAAGAGAGCCTCGGCAGTTCGCTTATGCTGGTGGAAAAAAAGGAGAAGGAAAAGTAGGCTACGACAACAAGGCGAAGGAAAAAAGGACGAAATGAAGAGACCTTACCCTGAGTAGAATCCCAAAAAAATTGAAGAGGTTCTTTCTACTATATCGGGGAGTAAAGGGAAAGGGAAGGGTCACTGTGTCGTCTTAAGAGGAAAGGAAAAAGGGAACATGCCATCATTCGAAAGGGGGCGAAGGAATAGGGAAATCGGGGGAGGATAAACGTCACGAAAGCACGAAAAGGACATCATCTGCTTTTCTCTTCTCACGGCAGGGAAAAAAAAGGGGTTACTTGGTCATCCTTCCGCGAAAAAGAGAGGGGAGGGAGGGAGAAGAGCGAGCCGAGTGTCGTTCGCGGTAGGAAGGGGAGGAGAGAAGGGAGGGTGACTGAGGGATAGAGGGGGAGGTCTCTCTTCTGCCCCCTTGAAAAGGGAGAGAAAGGAAGGGGGGGCTGCCGCTTTCTCGTCAGAGGAGGGAAAGGAAAGAATAGCCCGAACGCGACAAAGTGCGAGAGAAGAAGAAAGAAGTAGAGCGATGCCGTGCACCGAAAAGGGGGGGGGCAGAAGTTAAAGGGAAAAAAGTTATCTCCTTCCCCTCTTATGAGAGAAAGAAAAGAGGGTAGCGAGTTTTTCTCGGGAGAAAGAAGTTGGCCAAGGCTCGCAGAAGGAAGAAAAGAAAAAGATGACGATGCCGGCATTCGGAAGCACCTGCGGAGGAAGGGAATGCTTTTCTTCCTGCAGGGAACTTGGCACTTGGTGAAAAAGGGGGAAAGGAATCGCCCTTCTTCGCGTTGGAAGGGGGGGGGAGAAAGGAAGCCGCGATGATGACGCCTGAGTCTCTCGCAAAAAAAACAAAGGGGAGGACTAAAAAAAAAAAAGGTCCATCACGGGCTCAGCCGCAAAAAAAAAGGAGAGAGAAGGGTCGAGTCCCTCTTTCAAAGCAAGGGGAAAAAAAGAGAATCGCAATTCAGGCACAGAGAAGGAAAGACGGTTAATCCTCATCTCCCGGAGGAAACGGCTGCTCGCTTTTCCACATGGAGGAAAGAGAACAACTCGCCGACATCATCGAGGGAAAAGGGGAAAAAAAAAGAAGAGTGGGAAGCGCTCCTTAAAATTCTGCACAAGGGAGGAGGACACGGCCCTCGTCCTATACCTCCTAGCATGCAAAGAGGAGAGGTTCGGGTCGATGCTTTGTCCGGAGGAAAGAGGAAAAAAACAGGAACTGCATCAGCAGGTAAAAAAGGCGTGACAAGCCCCAAACACCATTCTCGGGAAGAAAACTCACAATTAATACCTTACCTCAAGCAGAGGAGGAGAAAGGGAGGAAAAGCGCCATTTTCGCGGCAGGATGCCAGGTACAGGTGAAATGTGGGAGTTTAACACAAAAAGAACGGGGGGGACGAGGAGTGAAACGGTTCCCCAGAAGTGCTGTTCTCAGAAAAAAAAAAAACGCTTGGACTGCTCGCGTAATTGTCAGGAGGAGAGGGGGGGCCCACGCCATCGGCCTTCAAGGGAAAGACAAACAGTTAAAGACAAGGTTCTTCTTATCCAAGAAGAAAAGACCGTCAATTGTCGCCGTCTGGTAAGAAGAGGAAAGGGTAAGTCGCATTCGCGGGTGTGCGCGGGGGGAAAAAAAGGGGAAGATCATCGGCCTACGAGGCCACTCCGAAAGAAGAAAAAAAACTGCCTATCATCTCTGGAGAAAGGAGGAGGGAAAGTGGCTTCCGTCGAACTCAACAAAAGGGAAGGAGAAAAGGATGCAGAACCATCACCAATAGCATAAGGAGGAGTAAGGGCCAGGAATGATCCGGGAGTAGCCGGAGAGGGGGCACGGTCAAGAGGCTTTCTCCCAGCAAAAGAGAAAAAAAGGAAAAATCGCACTGTCGTTGAGATTGAAGAAAAAGAGAGTCCCAACCACATCGTTCCATTCGTGAGGAAGGAGCATAGGAAAAGTCGGGGAACATCGGGAAGAAAGAGGAAGCAGGCGCTTCTCCCATTCCATTACGAGGGGAAGCGCGTTCGCGAATGTTTCATTAGAAGGGAAGAGGGGAAAAGAGGTACGGGGTCGGAAAGTTGGAAAGAGACGTGCGGAATTTAAAAACCCTATCAAGGGGGGGGGGTGGCCCGTTTACCTTCCCTAAGGGGGGGAGGGAAGGGATGACGGAACCGTTCTGAAAAAAGAAAAGAAGGGGGGAACTGAAGCGATCGCCTCGTAAGAGAGGGAAAGAAAAAGGGGAGGGGAGCGAGAAGCAAGTCAGTTCGGGACCAAGGGGAAAAAAACCTTCTTGACTTAGCCATAAGGAGAAAAGGGAAGGCGGCATGCGATCGTTGCCTAAAAAAAAAGGGGGGGGACGCGACCCAGTAGCGGGGGAGGAAAGAAACACGCTGAAAAAAGAGAATCTTTCTCTTTCACGCCGGAAGGGAAAATCGGGACGTCGTGCAAGAAAAGAAGAAAGGAGAAAAGGGAATCGTACTCCTTCCATGGTTCGGGCGGCGGGGGGGAAAAAAAAAAAAGCTGAATAACCTGATCGTATATTTAAAGCAGGGAGGGGGGGCCGCACTTTTTTCTGGGAAGGAAAAAAAAGAAACATCCTCTGCGAATGAAGAGAAAGAGGGAGAAAGAGGGATCGCAGAGGCTGTGGACGAGAGGAAAGGGGACACCATTGCAGGGACAACCTGCTCTTAAAAGAGGGGGGAAGGGAATCATTCTCTTCCCTTCTAACGCAAAAAAATGGAAGGATACCTAATGACAAGAAAAGAGCATCCTGTCTTGCAAAAGAATAAAAAAGGACCTAGAACGCAACGGCACAGGTCAAGACCGATGAGATGTTTGGCATCGTACTTCCTTAAAAAAGAAGAAAACCCAGCGCCAGCCTTGTGCAGTGAAGAGGGAAAAAGAGAGCAGGCCGAAGCGCGGACTAAGGAAAGAGAGGAGGAAGCAAAGGGGGGTGACACGAAAGGGGACCTTTGAAAGGGGAGAGCTCCATTTCAGTCTCACGCGATCTTTCGAGAAAAAAGAAAGGCCAAGCTCGACGCCCACTTGAAATAGGAAGGAAAAGGTTCCGTCACTAAAGAGGAAAAATGAACCTCAAGGGAGTGATTCGACAGGCCACAAGCTGCTCTTGTTAAACTCTGGCAGAAAAAAGGAGAAAGGGAAATATGGGCCAGTCGTCCGATGAAACTGGAAAAAAGGAAAAGGGGGGAAGCGGTACTGGAATTTTGAGAAGCGAAGGGAGGGAAAAGAGGGAGGCGCTGGCGATCATCTCTGCGAAGGCAGAACGAATTGAAACGATTTTTTTTTTCTCGCCGGGAGGGAGCCACGACATATCTCGCCCTAGGGGGGGGTGTCTGGCGAAAGCCATCTTGCTTAAAACTATCCTGGATAGGTAAAAAAGAGAAAAAAGACCCAGCATGATGCTATGTTTATGGAAGAGAAAGGGATAGGGGAAGACACGCGGGGGGGGAACTATCAAGAAGCCAATTTTACTTGAAACAACGCGATTTCGGGGGGAAAAAAGTTTCTCTTATTGGAGGGACGGAGACAGATGATCGGCTTAAATACAAAGGCTTCTTCCATCTCTCAAAAGGAGAAGGAAGCACTCCAGATGACGTCTACAGGGGGGAAGCGTGGATCCGAGAAGAGGGAAAGGCGGAAGATGAATACCTGATGGAGGTGTGTCGCTCCTCATCAGGAAAAAAAGTCTCACATCCAAGAGATTCTTGGAGAAAAGGGTCACTGAGCCGGTGCACTGACGAAGAGAAAGTCTCTGGGAATCAACGGATGGTTCCCTCCACAGAAAGGGGGGGAAAGCCATGGCCTGCTCACGAGAAGGGAAAAAAGGAGACAGGATCGCGCCGATTGCGGAAGGAGGGGGGTGGGGGATGTTCTGCCTCGTCCTGACTGTCTTGCTTTGCTGGAAAAAATCTATCGTTCCTAGAGGGAAAGAAAAAAAGGCACCCTACTTAATCTGAGAAGTTCCCTGTTTCTTTCCGGAGGAAAAGGAGTCGCAGCCGCCAACGCGGAAAGAAGGAGAAAAATGCGATCCTCGCGGGAAGAGAAAAAAAGAAGGAAGTGCAGAAACGCATGTGCAAAACTCTTAAAGGGGAAAGTCCCACGTTCGTTATTAACAGAAGAAAAAAGGGGGGGGGGTTCGTCGGCGAGGTGGTGAAAAAGGAAGATGTGGCCAAGGCGCAGGCAAAGACGGAGAGGAAGAAAAAGGGGCATGTCGGCGGCACAGTCTGCGTACCCTCGGGGGAGGGGGAAGAGGAAAATTGTTTCAACTTTTGAAAGGAGGGGGAAAAGGCATCGCCCTTCTACCTTGTTTCGATGGGGTTTTTTTCTTCTTATGAAAAGAAGCGCAACTTAATGAAGAAAAAAAAAACAACGGAGGATGTATTGAAAAAGGGAGAAAAGGGGAAGTGCTTCTCATCCTGGTCTCAGAGGCAAAAACCCACTCACTCTATCAGGGAAACGCGGCCAATCCAGTACACTTGAAAAGGGGAGAGAGAAACAGAGGCCTCATCCGACTTGAGAGAAGGAGGAAAAAAAGTATGGCTCCGAGCTAGCCTCGCAGTGGAAGGAGGTCGTTTGTCTCCCCCTATCAACACGAGAAAGGTGGACTTTTCTCTTCATCAAAGAGGGAAAAGTACAATTTAATATATTTCAGAAAGGGAGAACTGCACGGTCCATGCCGAAAGAAGAGAAAATGCCCTCTATTATCTCAAAGGGGGGAGGGTCGATTCGTTTTCCGGCTTCGACGAAAAGGAAAAAGAACTGCGCAGCATTAGGGGCGAAGCTAGGAAACGAAGGGAGAAGTTCCAAGCCTCCCTCGCATCTCAAAGGCAGAAAGAAAAGAACGTAACCTAGCATCCCTCGGGGGAAAAAGATTCTCCTCCGACAGTGCGCGGACGGGACAAGTTACCGGTTATTTGGAGGGGGACCTTTTATTAGATAAAGCCGATGGTGAAGAAAAAAGGCCGTGTACTCTCATCACTACAAAGAGAAGGAAAAAAAGGAAAATTGTCGACGGATGGCGGACCACCTCCAAGGGGAATCAGCTCCCTCCTACCCCTTTCCCTAAAGGGAGTTCGGATTCCACTATCGAGGGGAAAGAAAATGGCGCCGTTCTGGAGGGAGAAGAAGGACGGGTCAGGTCTTCGCATATTTTGAGAGAGGCCGACTCCTTTTCCTTAGGAAGGGGGCTTGCTGAGAAAGGAAAAAGGAAAGCCGAGCATAGGAGTCTTCGGGGAAAAATTCCTTTAAGAGAAAACGCAACCTCTTGGTAGTCCGATAAAATGATTCAGACCATCACCATCAAGAAAAGGGGGGGGATCCTTGCCCGGCATGAGAGAAAAAAAAAAAAAGGGGGGGAGGGAAAGAGGAGGCGAAAAAAGAGGTCCCGAGGCGAGCAAGAAAGGTCGTGGGAGGTCATCATCGCCACTTCGAGCCAAAAAAGGAGTCGCCTTGCCTCTATCGGGAGAGAAAAAAAAGCCAGAAAAGTTAGGCGCAGGATCTTCTTTCGAAAAAGAAAAGTGCATCGCGGTCGCGAAAGGGGAAGGAAAATTAGGTCGTCGTTCGGCTGCACGGGGAGAAGGGGAGGGGAAAGAGCATCCTGGAGGCCCGGTTCCGACCTCCATTGGGGTTCCTGTTCGAAGGAGGAAAAAACGTTTCTTCCCTACTCATATTCTGAAAAAAAGGGAAGGAAGGCGATCGCCTCGTCAGAGGGGGAGCGAACGATCGCGTTAAGCCTTTCCATGGAGGAGGGGAAGAAAAAAGGCGTTGACCAAGTGCAAGCGGATGACGTATCCATTTCTCTGATAGAAAAAGAGGGGAAGATCGCGAAATGCACAATGCTGCAAGAAAAAGTAGCGGTCGGCCGACAACGGAGGGGGAAAACCTCGAGAGGTGCTTGAAGAGGGGGAACGTTTTCTTCGATTCAAGAGAGGAAATCGTGGCAAGAGAAGGGGGTCTTGAAGGCAGAAGACCTTCAATTGGTCGGGAGTCTTTCAGAAGGCCGAATCTTATCCCTTATCGGGGGGGAAAGGGGCTGGCGGCAATTGTGGAAGAAAAGAAAAAAAATAGAGCCACAGCCCTGCGAAGAGGAGAAAAAAAACAACACGGATTGAGTCCAAGAAAGATCTCCATCATTCTTTGAAGGGGGAAAAAAAGGACCCCATTGCAAAAGGATCCTCAAATCGACTATCAGGGAGAATGAGAAAAGAGAACCTCCGAACGACCAGGGGACCGGTATACGATTCCAGAAGAAGGGGGGATTGCACGACGTCCCGATCGGGGAAGGAAACCTTCCCGAGGCACGGAAGAAAAAGGGGGAATCGAAGTACAGGCAGAGATTGGAGGAGTCAAAACCCATAGAAGAAGTTCTAAAGGAAAGTCCGCAATGCTCTTCTATCGAGGGGGGAAAAAGGCGGCACACGGTCGACGGCAGCCGGGGATAGAAAAAAAAGGGGGGAATTCCTACCTCGAGAGGGAAAAGAGACGATCTCCTGAAAGAAAAAAAATTTCCGTCTCTATGTGCCTGGCAGGAAAGGAAGGGGAGAGGAAAGAAGGAGGTCTGTCTACCTTTCTCCAATTCTTAGGGGGGAAAAAAAAGTCTCCCTTTCATCCTAAACGAAAAAGAGGGGGGGGTCGAATGACACCTTCGCGAAAGGGAAAAAAAAAAGAGGAGGTACTTTAATTTGGAGAGAAGGCCTAAATAGGAGGACTTTCGAAGCGATCGTAGGAGAAAAAAATGTGTTGTGCGAGAGGGGGCGCTGATGAAGATCGACCAAAAGGACATGCTCTGTCTCGAAGGAAACGCGTTTTGGCAAAAGGGGGCTAACTACCTCTTGAAGGAGCCGTGATCATAAAAAAAAAAGGTCAACCCGACCCAGCAGGGGAATGGGGGGGTCTTGCACCAGTTGGGACGGGTGAAGGAAAAAGCGGTTTTGCGTTCGCCTGCAAAAGAAAAAAAAAAAAAGCATTCTGACGAGAGAGAAAAAGGAGGATGGTGCCGCGCTCAGACAGGGGGAAGAGAAAGGAGTCGGCCCAGCGCGCACCAAATCTAATGATGGGAAGAGAAGCCAGACCGCGACATTTGACGAGGGGGGAGAAGGGAGTCCGTAATATATTGTACGGGGAAAGGGAAGGAAGCTGAAGGCCCGATTGGGGCTTGGGGAAGAAAACAGTCTACAATTCTCGAAAAAAGGACTGATCGTGCTGACTTTCCAAAAAAAAGGGGACTCATCGGCTTCTCGTAAGAAAGGAGGGGGGGGGACCGTCCCTCAAGAACTGGGTCATAACTGGCCGCTCATCATCAGGCGAGTTCTGGAAAGAAGGAAGATCTCTCCCTATTCTTTTGAGGGGGAAAGGGGGTGATGGTCTGCTGACGAGACTGAGAAAAACATTTGAATCGTATCTGAAGAAGAAAAAGGTGCGCCCCCTACTGCCTTGGAGGGCCTGTTGAGGGGAAGAGTTCCTCGGAAAATGCGTCTCAGAAGGAATCGACCCGAACTCTACAATGAAGAGAAAAGGGAAAGGCTCTCGTGCTGTCTGAGGTATGGAGGCATAACTCACTTTTCTAAATAGAGGAAGGGGAGGGGTGATGACGAGCAACGTTCACCCCGCGTAAAAGGAAGGGAGGTGGGGGGAGGAAGGACATGTTTCCATGAGCAATCAATAAGAAGGCCTCATCTCCTTCCGGAGGAAAGTCGTCTGCTGTCCTCTGTAAAAGAAGCAACGTGGTCACGCTGTAAGAAAGAAGGGGCAATCGCCCTGCGACCAGGGGGTGCGAGGGGGTTTTTCTGCTTGAGAAAAAATGATTAATCTCTCAGAAAAAAGGGAAAAAGGAAAAGAGGATATTCCATAGGAGAAAGAGCGTGCTAGCGCAAAACCCATCACCAACGAAAAGGGCGAGACACGGGCAATCCATTTACCACGTGAAAAGCCGACCTAGGCGAAAGGGAAGCCGACAATCGCGGAAGAAAGGAAAAAAAGGGAGAGAATGGGCACATCGCGGGGTCGCCCGATCAAATCCTCTCATACAGAAGAGCGGGTTACTTTCTCTTCAGAAAGGAACGCGCTCTTTAAGGAGAGTTCTGCACAAGTGGGGGGGAAAAAAAAACCGAGCATGCCTCTAGATCGCTGGGAGGAGGGGGGGGGGGGCCGGCTGCGACTCAAACAGAGAGGAAGCCGGCCAGCAAACCAGAACTACTGCAAAAGAAAAAGACGAGGCCGATCGATTCCAATCCGACAAAGCAAAGAGAAAAAAGACATGAAGACCGGAACCGACAGAATAGGGGAAAAAGCCGCCGCCGATGCAGCGGCCAGGATGACCAGTCCTTTTAATTTTGAAAGCCGTTGAGGACGAGAAGACAGGGGAAACGGCCGTGACGCTCATGAAAGAAAAAGAAAAGTGCGGGGTGAAAGCGCGAATTGTCATGAGGTCTGGCTTCCCCCACTCCATCGGAAAAAAAAAAAGGGAGGTAGGATCACGATCCTCGTCGAAAAAAAAGTGTGCCGTCTGGTTGGCGGAGGGGGCCTCAGTCCGGTCAGGGGAGAGGTACATTCGCTTTGTTCGCGATAAAAAAAGAGGGCTGACGGCGGTCACCAGCATCATCCGAACTGCAAAATCGCGTGGGAGAAGAAATTGGCTGGCAGAGGAACGAAAAGGGGGGAGTGTTTGTGTCTTCCCTAGAAAAAAAGGGGGGACATCATGCTGGGGTCGGGTTGACCTTGCCAAGGGGTCCGCAAGAGGAGGGAAGGAAAGAGCGAGCCATCTCATGTGTGGGGAGATCTTAAAAAGGCCACGTCTTAGCCACCACCTCCGGGGAAGGAAGGGGCCTCGATCGCGATTCAAAAAAGCCTCGCGTTAGGCAGCAGGAGCAAGGCTCCAATTCGTACGGGGAAAGTGGAAACATCAGTGCTAAGTTTTCATTCTACGAAAAGGGGACGGATGCACGGGATACTTCTGCCGAGGAAAAAGAAAGGTTCGAACAGCACCTCATGGGGGGGGAGGGGGGGACGGACAGTTCTGTCAGACATAGACTAAAGGGGGAGGTAAAAGGGGCGATCGCCTCGTCAGCGGAAAGAAAAAGGATTGCCTTCCATTAAAAAAGATCACGGCGGGTGACAAGGCAGGGCCGACTTCTTGACGTAGCCTAGGCGAGAAAAAAGAGGAGATCGTTTCCGATGCGAAATGCACAAGGGAGGAAAAGAAAGACCAAGTAAGTGTCGGTCGTTAACGGAAGTCCGAGAAAACCCATCTAAAAGGGACCGCTGCGTCTATGCGATCAGGGGGAGGAGGAAAAGGGGGATTTCATGGCATCGTCTCCTTCCATGGGAAAAGGCGGCGTTCCCAAGACGCGGATCCCGCCCGGATCTTCGTATTGAGAGCATGGGGAGAGGAAAGGGGGCCTGCGCACATAGAGCCAC
>Ga0179593_1693407_pt1 | contig 14478 bp, 18 predicted proteins | sample CZODoug2_1_08_16_FD_185931 | JGI IMG/M metagenome (GOLD analysis project Ga0179593, IMG submission 185931) | Vadose zone soil fungal communities from Angelo Coast Range Reserve, California, USA - CZODoug2_1_08_16fungal (PacBio error correction) | ecosystem: Environmental > Terrestrial > Soil >...
GCACGCCCGTCCGGTTCCCCCCTTCCGTGTGCCGGCCTTCAAAAAACAGGAAAACCGGGAAAAAAAAAAGAAAAGTCCACGACAATGGAAAAAGAAAAAATGGAGAAGGACGCTAATTCACCCCCCGACCGGAAAGCAAAAGTCACAAGAGGGCAGGGGGAGGAATCCGAAGGGGGGACCCTTCCTCTGTGTCGTGTAAAAAAGGGAGGAGCCTACGCCTGCGCGGAAAACCTGCAAAAGAAAAAAAAACTGGCGCCTTGCCATAAACCGCCCGGGAAAAAAAAGGAAAAGCGAATTCTTTCCCGGGGTAAACCGGAAAATAAGGGGACACGGGCCTTATCATGGCCATAAAAAAGGACCAGACATCCTCGATACGCGAGCATAGGAACGGGTTCCAAAAAGAAAAAAGAAAAGAACCGCCCCAGTGTACGCGAAAGAAACAACGCGGTGCGCTAAGGGCCTGAACCTGCTCGTGGGAAAGAAGGGGGGGGAAGAGACACTTTCCGGAAGCCCGAAGGAAGTCGTTGCGTCCCCCGACGAGGTAACAGGGAGAAAAAGGATCTCCAAGAAGGAGAAAAGAAAAACCGGAAGCGTTTCCTCCCCCACTTCCAAGGGCAGCAAAAAGAGGACGCCGGCCCGTGTGTGAGTTTTCCCTCGGGCAAGAAAAAACGGAAAAAAGGGGAAGGGGAAAGGAAGTAAGAAACCTCTCGGACTATTTCCCGTTGGTCGAAACGAGTGGGGAGAAAAGGAAAGAAGGAGACGTTCTAGGCGACACCCTCGATCCGGGGGGAGGGGAAGGGGGAAAGAAAGGAAAAAAAGGCCGCTTCGCCGTCCGATCTCCTAGGCCGCAAACCGGTGACCATCACCGGAAACCGCCTTAGGTGTAAGGAAAACTTCACGAAGCGCCTAGTAGCTGCACGAAAAAAAAGAAAAATGCTGGAAGCCTTTTTCTTTCGAACGCCGCAAGGGGGGGGAAGATCAAAGAAAGGGAGGGGGAAACTTGGCTTCCTGTCCACCCCCGTTGAAAAAAAGGAGCCCGTCCATTCTGGGCCCATGCGCACGGTTCGTCCAACTGTCGCCGCTTCAAAAAAAGTCGGGGGAAAAAAAGTGCACCTGAAGAACCTCGTTCTTCCCGAAATTCAAAAAAGGGGAAGCCGGCCCGCAGTTCGCGCCTTACCACGAGGCCAAAAAAAAAAAAAGGAACGCACGATTCGTTCCGGCGGCGAAAAAAATCAAAAAGCAGGGGAAAAACAAAGGCACCAAACCACAACACCGATGCTGTTCATACCAAATCAATTTGCAAAAGAAAGGAAAAAGACTTGTCCTGATCATGAGCCAAAAGGAACCGGCCGGGTCCCTCAGGTCCGACGTTCTATATCTTTCACGTGAAAACAAAAGGGGAGGGGGCCCTCTCATCATTCCCCTATAATTGTGAAAAAAGGGAAAAAGAAGATCCGTATCCCTAGTCATATCTCCAAAATAGATGGGGTGGGAAAAGGAAGGGCACGATTTTCTTCCCCGAAACATGGTAGCTCTCCCCTTTCCGCCCCACAACCACAGGGTAGTCCAAAACAGGGGGGAAAAAGGGGGACCCGAATAACTTGGGCAGCCAGGAATGGCCTCTTCGGCTTCGACGGCACGGCAAAAAAACAGTCTGTCGGTACCCTTGGTGGTGGGGTAAGAAGAAAAAGGGAACCCGGGAAAAAGGAAAAATACCCCGCCGGGGGTCTCACCGAACCGTCCAGGAGAATGAGAGGCCCCCTTCCTTGCTGAAAAAAAGAGAGGAATCAATCGTCTTTGCGCGTGCGTCACAAACAAAGCCGAAAGGAAAGAAAAAGACCCGCCACGGCGTCTTCAGAGAAAAAAAGTCAAGATCAAGGCCAAAAACGACTTGAACGATTGCCGCACGAAAAAGGTTCACCGGCCGAAGCAAAAAAAAACTTGGAAGGAAGAAGGGTAAAAAAAAAATATGGATTTCGCCGAAATCCCGAACCTGCAAAAAAAGAGAAAGCAAGTGCGTGTCTGTTCGTCGGGGCGAACGAGGGCGGGAAAAGCTTCCGAAAAGGGGGAAAATATTCTGCAGCCCTCGTTCGCAAAAAAAAAAAGGAAAGGCGAGGCCCGCCCCCCACCCCCCCCCCCCCCCCCCCAAAAAGGGGGCCTTCGGGGGGAAAAAAGAAGAAAAAAAAAGACCAGGTCGATGGACCCGTCGGCGAGGGGGAAAAAGGGGGGGATTCGACATGCTGGGGGCCCCAGCGTGAAAAGGGGAAAAACCTCAGAGGAGGGAAAAAATGCTGGGACGCCCATTTTCGGCAAGAAAAAAACGCAAGCGTGTGCTCCGCCGCCGCACCAAAATTGGACGATCCAAAGAAAAAAAAAAAACCCTCCGCCATCTCGTCCGGCCAAAAAGGGGGCGGTTCCATCTCGTCACCCGAAGAACGGTGAAAAAGAAAAAAGAGAAACACGTTCGAAGCCGAAGCTCAAATCCGGGGAGGCCGGCCCCCCGTATTCGGTCAGACAGAAAAATTTAAGAAAAAAAAAAAAGTAAAAGGGTGGGGCTCAATGAGAAGGCTCACACGAAGGGGGGAAAACCAGAAATCGCCGCCGCTTCGCGTCTTACAGAACCCAGAAAGGGAGGAAAAGGGAAAAAAAAAGGGGGGGGGGGGGGGCACCTCCCGTTTGACCCTTCTCGGGAAGGAAAAAAAGAAAAAAAAAAAGGGGACACTTTCTCCGCCCCTCGAAAAAAGGGGCCGGCCCCTGTGGGTTGAGCCTGGGCTCAAGAAAATCAATTGGAGAAAAAAAGCACGGGAAAAAAAAAACAGCACTCTTTGTGGTTTGTTGGCGAATCCCCAAAAAAAAAAAGGCACGCCTGGCCGGCCTGAGTGAGGGGTGGAGGTCAAAAGAAAAAGAGGCCCGCCCGCGGCCCCTTGGCGCTCCGTGGTAGGCGCGGAAAGGGGAAAAAAGGGAAGCCCAATCGCCTCGCATGCCCGGTCGAGAAGACGCGGTGAGGCAAACACCCCAAAGAGGAAAAAAAAAAGGAAATGGGCCCCAGCCATGGACGTCGCGAACGTCCCGTCAACGGGGAAAGAAAAAAAAAAGAATGAGGCGGATCTTCTTGCCCTTCGGGTTCTCAAAAAGCAAACAAGCGGAGGAAAACTAGAAGAAATCGTTTGAAGGCGGGCCTTCCCCCCGCCGCGACCAAAAAAAAAGAAGGGGAAGAAGCCACGTTTGATGGTCACGGTGCGGAAGAAAAAAGGCGCCGAAAAGAAGGGGGGGGTTGTTTTTTTCCCTCGGCCAGCTCCCCGCGCCAACAGAAAAGAACAGGATTCGAGGGTGGTTCCGCCTACGAACCCGTCGAAGAAAACGAACTCAAAAGGGAAAAAAAAAAGGAGAACCCAGTGCCCGATGGAGATCCTCGCCCCCTTTCCGACCCACTTCCCAAAAAAAGGAATCGGACGGACCATCTTTGATGCCCTTGGGCGTGGAGGAAAGATGGGGAAATAAAAAAACCAAACCGGAAAAAGAAAAGGGCTACCCGTCGGGGACGCCTACGGCCAACCCGTCGGGCTCCCAAGGACGCCAACGAGCTTGTTCGGCCCCGAATGCCGAAAAAAATCGGAACGAGGAAAGGGCGTGTTTTTCTTGGCCCCGCTCCTCGGTCGCCTAAGAAAAAAGAAAGAACCATCGGTCTATGCTCGCGTCCTCAGGGAACGAGTCAAAAAAAGAAAAAAAAACAGGAAAATCGAGGTATGAAGTTTCCCGTCTCACCCCGGACAAAGAAGGGGGACGCCGCCCTTGCCCGCCGGCGGTTCCGGAAAAAAAAAAAAAAGACTGAAGAAAAAGGGGGGAAAAAAAGGGAGCTCGCAGCCGGTCCACGACCCCGCGTGAAAGGATAACGACGCCCCGACGACGACTTGACGCCCGCCCGGCAGCTCAGGGGAGTATAAGGGAAAAAGGGGGAGAAGGAGGAAGGGGCGAAGTCGGTCGCTGTGCAGCCTCTTGAAAGGGCCAGCACAAAAAGGACGTGCTAAGCCCTTGAGGGCCAGGGGCTCAAAAAAAAAAAACAGGTGAGATGGAAAAAAAAGACCACGGCCCGTCCGTTTGCCTGCCTTCCGGTGAAAAAAAGAAAAAGAGCTGACTCCGTCCCCCTGAAGGAAGAGAAAAATCGGAAGGGAAGGGGGACCGACTTCTGATGCTCGTTCGAAGATCGCCTATAAACTCACCAAAAAAAAAAGTCCGTTCCGTCGTCGTTCGCCGGATCCCAAGGGGGGGAGTCGTAAAAGGACGCTGCAAAGAAAAAAAAAAGAAATACTCTGTAATCCCGTCGGCCCTGTAGAACTCAATGGTGAAAACCAAGGAGAAAAAAAAAGGGCTAGCCCCGAAGTCTCTATTCCGTCCGGGTGAAAAAATCCGTGTTTGGAAAAAAGAAAAAAACTGTCTCCAGGCCGTTTCGGAAGCAAAAAAGAGAAAAGGGGGGGGAATCGAGCCATCTACTATGCTTATGTGGACCTGACCTAAAAAAAGGGGACACACCCAGAAACCACTCCCGAAAAAAGAAGGAAATGGGGCTCGAAGGTCCCTGAAACTTGCCTCCGTGGCAGGGGCCAGCCGGGCCGAACAATCTCGGGTCCGAAACCTACTGGAAAGAAACGTCGGTGTGCTTCCCACGATGTTCCAGGCTTTGAAAAAAAAACCATCCCGGGTGATCCCTTGCGTCGGCCCCAAGACGGAAGAAACAAGTGCAAAGGAGAAAAAGCGTGGATTTTCCTCGCTCCGGGAGTGGTTTCGGAAAGAAAAGACCACGGCTCTCGTAGATCCCGGTGTCAGGGAAAACATCGGGGGGGGAAAAAAGGGCGGGACAAAAAGGACCCTTCGTCTCTTGCGGATGAAAAGTTGTTCCGGAAAAAGGGAGAAGCCGCTTCGCGGCTTCCGCCACCGTGGGAAAGGCATCACCATTCTCGGGGGGAGTGTATCCGTTCGCGGAAAAACGAGGAGCTCCCGCCGGGGGAAAAATGTCCGCAAGAATCGTTTCGGGGCGCTTTTGAATTCAACCCGGAAAGGGCAAAAAAAACCCTCGGGGGGGTGCCGGGGGGGAAACCGTAAAGGGGAAACAGAAACCGTCCCCTGCTGGGGCCCATAAAAGGGAGCCATCTTCTCTAAACCCTTCTAACGACGCCCCTCCTCTCCGGTGGGGGAAAACGCAGGGGAGAGGAAAGAGCATATTCCTGAGAAACTCGGACCGGGCATGAAAAACGTGAAAGGAGAAAGAAAAGCTTTCGGCCCTACCACGAGGCCAGAAAAAGGGGGGGAGCGGCCCTCACGAAGCGTCAGGGGGCAGAAAGAAGAAAAAAACACCCAGCCTCGCCGCCCCGCAGAGAAAACCACAACGATGCACTGTCAAAGCGCCGAGGGGGGACTGCCTGATCAATAGCCACCTTCAAAGGAGTCACCTACGTCGAAAAGGAGAGCTGGCCTCAAAAGAGGAAAAAAAAAAGGGGGGGGAGGTGCCCCACTATAATCTAGCCCCGAGCGCCATTTGCTGGGTGCGGGTCGTGTAGGAAGAAAAAAACCCGAAAAAATCCGTGGAGCTACGGGGAAAAAAACCCACCCTGGTGGAATCAGTTCTGGGAAAAATAAAAAAAAAAAGTCAGCCTTTCGAGAACCGGAGGCCGCGGAGGAAGGCGCCCGAGAAAACACCGGCGGCAATGGCAAGGGGGGTGGGGGAAAAAGAAAAAGGGGTGGAACGATATGGACCGAAAAAAAAGGGCACCGGCGATATGGCGGAAGATTCGCCACCACAGGAAAAGCAGGAAGAAATCGTGGACTTCCCACGGGGAAAAAGGAGGCGGGGCGCGGCGCACAACAGGCCAAGGAAGGGCCCCCCCGCACGGCGTTCTGAAGGGGCAATCCCGCCTGGCCTTCCCGCCAGAATTCCGGAAAAAAAAGGGGGGGGAAGCACACAGCCTCGTCGAATCCCAGGGGAAACAGGCCAGAAAAAGGGATAACTGGTCGGCATGACTCTCTTTCAAAAAAAGGAAAAAATCCCGACCACTGGCCCCCCGCAATGCTGAAAAGACAAAAGGTTCCGTCTGTGCGTTTCTTGGGGAACGAAAAAAAAATATCCCCTCCTCTCAACAAAAAGGAGACGAAAAGAGGGGGAAGGCGCCCCTCGTTCGCCCCAAAAAAAAAGAGCGGGAAGAGTCTAGCCTCCCCCTCGATGGCCTTGAGGGGGGAAAAGAAGGAGCAAAAAAAGGAAAAGGAAAAGACCAGGTTCTATGGTGGACCCGTCAAAAAAGACCCACGTGAACGGGATCGACGTATGCGGCCAAGGACCGGAAAGAGAAAGGGAAGAAAGAACGCCCGTGCCGTGACTCCCATGATTTTCGAAAAAAAGGGGCAAAGCGTGTGCGCCCTCGCCCGCCGATTAAAACCACTAAAGAAAAAAAAAAGGAAAAAGAAAAAGATCCGCCATTTAAAAGACATCAGCAAATCAGAAAAAAAAAAACCCGGTTCGGTATCTAAAAAAAACTAGAAAAGGGGGGACACCAAAGAACCGCCCCGACCCTGTACGTCCCGGAGCTCGCGAAAAAAAAAAAGCCAGAAGCGCATCCGGTTCAGCAACCCCAGAGGTCGGAAAAAGGAAGAGCGGCCTACCAGAACCTATTCCACCAGGTTGTTTGGGGGAAAAAAAAAAAAAGACGGTCGAGTCCCGCCCTCGCTTCATCGTCCGCGTGGAAAAAACCTCAAAAGAGGGGGACGGAAAAAGAGAGGTGGTGCCACCTTCCCTTTGTAACTTCTCTTACTCAAGAAAAGCCGGCCAGCACTTTGCCCCGCCTCTCGACGTAAAAAAAATTTTGGGGAGGGAAAAGAAGTGGCCGGTGCACCCGCCTCTGGCCAGGCTCCGATACCAAAAAGGGTTTGGCCCGATCAATGTTTCAAGGCGCTGAAGGGTGGAACAAAGATCGTGAGGGCCGCCCGTCCGCCAGAAAAGGGTTAAGGCCCCTCTGAAGCTTTGCGGTGGCCGAAAAATCGCAGAAAGAAGGCGGGAAGGGAAAACAGCGGTTTTTCTTCAAGCACGAGCCCCAGCCAAAAAAAAAGAGAGACGAAACCCGTGCCGGGCATGGGCCCCAAATCCAGAAAAACAAAGGAAAAAAAAACAACGCCCCCGAATGAGGCTGAATCTTTCTTGCCCTTAGGTCCTCACGCCCGTCGCAGAACGGCCCCTTCCAGCACAAGTGACTCCCAGGAGGAAAAGAAAAAAGGAAGGAAAAAGGCTCCACGTCAGGAAATCCGGAGAAGCGAAAAAGGGGGGAAAGGCCTCGAAGCCTCTCGGCGGCCGAAAATGCGGGAAAAAAAAAGCCAAAAACAAAGGGGGGGGTTCCGCCCTGCCGGGGGGAACGTCCTCCTGCTCCCCCACGACTAGAAACAAAAGACGTTTCGACACCGGATCCGTCGGAGAGCCGTGCAAAAAAAGAAAAACCCAAACCTTGCCGGAAAAGGGGGAAAAAAGAAAAAAAAGCAAGCTTGGGGAAATGCCCTTTGGCGTGGAGGAACGCTTCCGTCTGGGAAAAAAAAGGAAGAACCCGGATCGGCAAGCTATCCAGTGAAGCCCTGTACCTCGGCGAAAAAATCGGACCTTCAAAGAAAGGGAAACGACTTGTTTCGGCCCGATGCCCGAAAAAAAAAAAGCAACCGAGGGATCTCCCGCTTGAGCCGTCCGGGGAAACGAAACCTAAAGGGGGACAGAAAAGACAGCCCTTAGTCGATGCTCGCGTCCAAAAAAAGGGACCTGGGCTACTGATGGCCATGATCCTGCGCGAAAAAAAACAAAGGGGAGAAGTGCCCGGTTTCACCCCTTAGAAATATCGCCGAGAGAAAAAAAAAAGGGGAGGTTCTGCCCAGGCTCCAGGCCCGCCCGAGAAAAGACCGGATAAGGAGAGACAAAAAAAAGGACCAACGGAACCCCCCTCGTCCGGGTCCCCCCTGAAGAAAAGAAAAACGCCCCTCGCAGCTCGTGGGTTGATCGCGCTCCTCGACCGAGGGAGAAAACTGAAAGTTCCAAAAAGGAAGAGAAGAAAAAAAATCTTGGAGGGCCAGCACACGTGATGAAGAAAAAAGACCCATCTCCCTCTTCAACAACACAAAAAATTAAGGGAGGGAAAAAAAGTTTTCCGTGCCGTCCTTTTCCCGTTGCTGGAAAAAACAAACCCCGGCCTTCTCCGTGCGATGAGAATTAGTTCGAGGAAAAATCCATGGGGGGGGAAGAAAGAAGAAATCCACACCCCGAGCCCTGCGCTTGCCGTCCAGGAAAAAGACCAAGGGGGTCTGTGAGCAAAAAGGAAATACGGGATTCCGGCGCCCCTCGCCGTATCTAAAAGAAACTGGCAGACACCGCCCGGCTGCAAAGGGGCGAGCCCGAGGAAAGCAAGTTGGGGGGAAAAAACTCGATGTGTCAAAAAAAAAAACTGGGCCAAAAAAAAAAGGGAAACCTTCGAGGACCGCCGAAAAAAGAGGCCGTATGTTGGACCCCCTGTCCCCCCAAAAAGAACCAAAAAAAAGGAAGAAAAAAAATCCCTCGTGCGCGAGGGGCCTGAAAAACCTGCGTCGGAACAGGAACCAGCTCGTGGCGAAGATCGCCTCCGACCGGCACCGGAAGAAGTCAAGTCCAGGAGGGGGAGCCTGCCGATCCGGTGAATCCCCGGGGCGTCGGGGACCGAAAGGGGAAAAAAGAAACGCCAATTGCCCCTCAATTCAAGCCTGGGGAAAAAACACGTGGGGAAAAAAAAAAGGGTTCAGTCTAAGGGGGGCTATGATCTCCAAAAAAAGAGGAAGAGAGAGGGTGTCCGAACTAGTGTGAGCGCAAGTCGGTGGGGAGCATGAAAAAGAAAAACGGGGAAAAAAACAAGGGGGACCTCGTGCGTTCCGCGGGAGCTGGGCGGTCCGCTTCGCCGAAAGGCCTAGAAAAAAAAGTCGTCCGCTTTCCTTCCGATGGAAAAAAAGGGTCGCCTTACGGGTAAGAACCGTTCAAAAAAGGGAACGCCAGCTGCTTGGAGCCCGTTCTTTCGAGGAATGCGCCGTTGAAACCAAAAAAACCCGCATCGGGGGGAGGGGAAACCCGTTTCACTAGCCGTGTCGCCGCGCCCCGTCCATGCGGGGGCCCATGCCGGCAAGGGACATCTCTTTTCCGTCCGCTCGAGGGGGCTTCCAAAAAAAAAAAAAAAAAACAGAAAAAGGGTGAACAAAAGGGAGGGGAAAAAAAAAAAGGGACGATGGCCGGAGGTGCCGGCAGACCGGCAAAAAAAAACCCTACCACTCAGGCGCCAAAGGCAAAAAAAAAAAAAAAAGAAAAAAAAAAGGAGGCGGCGGCTCGACGATCTCCACCCCCGACCTAAAAAAAAAAAACATGATCCCGCCAACACAACTCATGGCTGTCATACAAGACGGTCCGGGAGGAAAAAAAACAAAACGCCATCGAAAACCGGCCGGAAAAGCACACCCACATTTTTCCTGCTGGTTCGAAACCCTGAAAAAAAGGATAATGGGTCGCCCCCTCAAAAGAGGAAAGGTTCCCCTGAGGTTGCCCCACGATATCGAGGAAACGTTTAAGGAAGGAAAGGACGCCCGTACTGAAGTGGTGTGCCTCGAGGGGAAGGAGATGGCGAAAAAAACTGTGGATCAATTACTGGGGTCGCCAAGAAAAACGACGAATACGGGGGGCAAGCCCATGGCCAAAAGGAAAAAGGCTCCGCGAATACCACGGCGTCAGGGGGAGCGGTACTGGGTGGTGGGGGAAAAAAGGTAGTAAAGGGGGGTCTCACCGCCGCGATATGCCAGGAGAAGACGGAACTGGCGGCCTATAGGAAAGAAAAAAGCATCTGCGTTCCGCTGGAGAAAGCAGGAGAAAAAAATCCCTCGAAAAAGGGGGCGGAAAAAAAAGTCCCGTCCCCTTCATCAAAAAACCATCAAGGTTGCCCGCGGTGTGCACAAATTTGGGGGGGTAAAAACCACGCCCAAAAATCCGCAGTTCAAAAAGGGAAACGTGATCCAAAAGGAAAAGAAAAAAGCGACACTGTCGGCATGACGCGCGAAACGGAAAAAAAACGCGACTTCCCAGTAAATCCCGCTCTCTGGTCGGATGGAGGGACCGTTTCGTCTGAAAAGAAGGGCTGCATATCCGCACGAGGAGGAAAAAAAAAAAAAAAAAGAAAAAGAGAGGTCCACGTTCGCCCGACCAGCAAACCAGAAAAAAAGACGCCCAGAGGAAAAGGCGGGGGCAGGTCGTGGATCGGAAAGGGAGAGCGCAATTCCGACCCCAGGGAGCAAGAAGAAAAATAAGAAAGATGCGGCCTCTTGGGAAATCCCGGAAGGAAGAAAAGGGATGGCGGATTCCAAGCGTTATTAAGAAAAAGTGTTAAAAAGAGCTGCAGCGTGTTCTCCCCGCGCGAGAAAAGAAGTCCCCCTAAGCCAGACAGACTCCGGGAGAGAAAAGAAAAAGAAAGCGGGTGTAGACCCCCGGAGGGATCTTCACCCGAGGAGGAAACACAAAGAAACAAAAAAAAACGACCCTGACGCCGGCTCTCGCGGATCACCGTCCGAAAAAAAAAGTCGCGGAGGTCTGCCCCCCGTTTGGAGAATGGTTGAAGAAAAAAAAAAGGGGGGGTGTGGTGCGAAAAAGGCCGTCGAGGCCCGCCCCCATAGAAACCCGGGGAAAAAAAAAGAAAAAGGGGGACGATCTGCCTTCGGGCCCCTCGAAAAAGCGAAAAGAGGTGGACCTTCTCGGAATCTTTGCCGAACAAAAAAAAAAGGAAAATGCGACCTGCCGGCCCCATGTGTGGGTGGAAAAAGGTTCGTGGCGGTGCCACCGCCCTCGTGAAAAAGATGAAAGCATCATAGGGGGGGGGACCAAAGCCCGCTGGGCCGGCTGAGGAGGGGGGGAAGAGGAGCCCGCCCGGGACTATCTGTGAGGGGAAAAAAATACGTGGGGAAAGAGGACGGGCCCGTCTCGGCCCAGAAAGCCCGAAAAAAAAGAGGGAAGAGACGCTGGTGAACGAAGAAAAAAGAAGAAAGGCATGGCCCCAGGCATTGACTTTCGCCTGAACGGATAAGGAAAAGGGGATAACACCCCGCACCCTATTAGGCAGATCTTAGGGAAAACCTCCACAGGCTCCACAGCAGCTTTGCTGACCTCGGCAGGAAATCGTGAAGGGCGCCTTCCCCCGTTCCCGCTCGACCAGGGGACGCGGAAGAGAGAAAAAACTCACGAAAGCGCTTCTTCTGCCGAAGCGCCGAAAAGGAAGAACCCGCCCGCCCCGAAGGACGAAGAAAAGAAAGAAAAAGGTCAAAAAAAAGAAAAAACGCCCCCACCGACGGCGACGACCCACTCGTTTACCACCGGAGAAAAGAGAATGGGAAAGAGGGAAAAAACCCCCCCCCCCCTTCGCCCCCCGTTGAAAGAGAAAAAAGAAACGAACACGCCGCGGATCTCCGGCGGAAAAAAAAAGATGGTCGGAGAAAAGAGGCCCGGTGATCACCCCGATCGGAAAAAAAGCGGCGGGACGCCACCTTACGTTTCAACCCTTCGTGCTTTCCGAGTAAAGAAGTTTGAAAAGATAAAAGCGACGCAACGAGGATCTCCGCTTGAGCGTCAGGGAGGAAAGACAGGCCCTAGTTAGAACAGGTCCCAATCAAAAGGCTCACGGGGAAAGGGAAAGAAGATGGCCATGATCCGGCCGCGACATCCGAGGTAGTAGTTGCCCGTTCACAAAGAAGACGTTAAAAAGCCCTGGGGAAAAGGTTCCTCCCCAGGCGCATGCCCGCGAGAATCGCAGGGGGGGGGGAAAAAGGGACCGGGAACGCGTACTCGCAATCGGTCCACCGACCACCCCAAAAAACAAGACGTAAAAAAAAAAAAAAGGGGGGGATAGCGCTCCTCGGACCGAGGCCTATAAGCCTCCATGGCACGAACGTGAAAAAAAAAAGGGGGGGCGAAAGGCGGCCGCCGGGTCAGCCTCTTTGACGGCCAGCACACGAAAGGCAAAAAGAGGAACCAGGGGGGAGAGAGAAAAAAAAAAAGGGGAAAAAAGAGGAGAAAGATATATATTATCCACTGGCACCCGAAGGGAGGGCCTCCCGTGCTGGCCCTCCAGATCCTTATAACACGCGCCAAAAAGCACCTTCCGCCGCGATGAAAATCGTCGCGCACGAAGGAAAAAAAGAAAGGAAAAGGAGCGCTATCCACCCCGAGCTTCGCGGGGGGGAAAACAAGAGCCGAAGGGGGGAACCTGGACGCCGGGGCGTGACCGCTTCTAAGCTAACTCTAATGCACAATCGCGGAAGAGGACTGGGCGCCTGGCATATAACCGCCCCCCGCGGAAAAGGAAGACCGGGTTGAACCGGGCACTTCCCTACCCAGCCAAGATCCAAAAAAGGTAGAGAAAAGCCTTCCGAGGACGCGAGCATCGAAGACCTCCCTATGCTACCTGGAGCGGGCCCAGAAACAAAAAAAAAGTCGGGAGGAAGGCCCTGACCTGCTTCGGCGGTCGGCCAATCGGAAAAAAGAAGATCGCTCCGACTGTCCGGAAGCTTGAAAAAAAAAAAAAAGGAAGGGCTTCGGATAGCCTGCAGAAAAGGAAAGACGAAAAGACGAAAGCGTTTTTCCTCCACGCCCAAAGGGAGGGGGAAAAGGAGGGGGGGAAAAGGGTGTTCGGCCAGGGGGGCTAGATCTCCATCGGAAAGCTCCCACGAAAAAAAGGGGGGGTTCGAACGAGTTGGTAAGCGCAAGTCCCCCGGGGACGTCGAAAAAAAAAGAGGGGAAAAAAAAGTTGCGGGCAAGGAAAACTTGTTCAGGTCGCTTTCGCCGCCCGAAGAGAGACCCAAAAAAAACGGAAAACGTGCGCCCCCCCCCCCTTCTCCCAGAAAAAAAACCCGTCGCGACAGGGGAAGGCCGCCCTTCAAGGAGCAAACCGAAAGGAAAAAAAAAAGAAAGGGGAAGCCCTTTCTTCGAACGCGCTTTGAGAAAAAAGAAGAATCATCTGGGTGCGTTTGTGAGAGCTGCCGAAAAGAGCGGACCGTTTCAAAAAGTCCATGCCTGGGGCCCATTTGGAAAAAAAAAAAAAAAAAAAAAAAATCCCTCCTTCACGTTGCCCAAAAAAAAAAGTGGAGTTGCAAAAAGGATAAAAAAGCGTCTTCTCGACCGGGGGAAAAAAGGCCCGATTGGCGGGAAGGGGGGGAAGAAAACTTTTCGCGAAAAACGAGGCCCCTGCCCGCGGCGTCGCCGGGGTTCTGAAGAAAGAAAGAAAAACATCGGTGCGAGGGTGCGCCAGGGGGAAGAAAAAAGGAGAGAAAGGGGAAAACATATCGCAACCACCAACAAATGCTGTCCAGGAAAAAAACCCGGGATATCGGGGGAACCGCCCACGTACTGCCGGATCAAAAACGAGAAAGTCCTACGTCGAGAATCTGGGACGTGAGAAAAAAAAAACCACCCCCCTCCAGATTCCCAGAGAAGGAAGACAAACCAAAAAAAGAGCAGAATTTCTCCAATTGGCCTGGTGCGAGAAAGCGACGCGGCTATGCGCGATGGCGGCCAATGGGAGAGAGCACCCCTCCTGAAAAAACCCGGTGGATTCATTTCTGGTCCGCCGCCTTCGGAAAAACAAGTACTAGGGGGGGGGGAAAAAAAAACAGGAGGGCGCTTGTCGGCTTCGACGTGGCCTCCGAGAAAAAGAGGGGCGGGACTGGTTTTGTGGGCCCGGGACAAATATTGTGAAAAAAAGGGAACAAAAAAAAACAAAGCCGCCTATATGCCTTCGATCGCCCCGCGGCCGGGAAAGGGGGACTTTCCCTTTCCATCATCCTTGGCCTCGTGGTAAAAAACTTGCCAAAAAAAAGGGAGTCCCCCCGGGCACTGATCTTCATCAAAAAAAAAAAGAAAGAAAGAAGAGAACGGGATGGTTCCTATTTCCAAGGGAAGCCGCAATCTGGTCGATCCCTTTTCAGAGCCTCACGAAGGAAAAACGGAGGAAGCGCGCCCACCTGAATCAAAAAACAGACCCTTGCCCCGCAAGGCCATAGGAAAATGGGGGTACGTTCTGTTGCGTCGTTGTCGAAACGAGCTGCCTAATCTCTCGAAAGGATAAATAGAAAGGAAAAAAAAAAAAAAAAAGATGCACAGCCCCCTCGTTCTCTCAAGAAAAAAGAGGAGTAGAGCCGCCCCTTCGATGGGCCTGATCCAAAGGGAAGCAGGGGAAAAAAAGGAACAAAGGTTCGATGGACCCGTCGGCGAAGGAGCAGTAAAAAAAAAGAAAAGAAGGCGGGGCCCCGGCGTTGGAAAATCGGCCCCAAAGAAAAAAAAGCAAAGAAAAGGGCGGGGGGATGAAGACGCCTTGCGGGACGCCATGGGGAGGGGGACATGGAGCTGCAGCTTGTGCGCCCGCGCCGCCGAAACCACCGGGGGCCAAAAAAAGAAGAAAAAAAAAGAAA
>Ga0179593_1156500_pt1 | contig 14477 bp, 18 predicted proteins | sample CZODoug2_1_08_16_FD_185931 | JGI IMG/M metagenome (GOLD analysis project Ga0179593, IMG submission 185931) | Vadose zone soil fungal communities from Angelo Coast Range Reserve, California, USA - CZODoug2_1_08_16fungal (PacBio error correction) | ecosystem: Environmental > Terrestrial > Soil >...
TGACTGGGCCGGGCGCAGCTGTAACCGTTCAATAGCAAACTTCAGTGGGACTTCGAGACGATCAACGCTAGAACGGCCTAGGAAAATAAGGGGGGGGGCGTTATAATCAGGGGTGATTAGGCACGAGAAAGAAGAAAAGGACTGGGGGAATGAAACCAGGGTGGCTCCTTGCCTAAACCTCCCAAAAAAAAAAAAAAAAAACGGTCAAAGCCAAGTGGGAAAGGCGATGCAGTGAAAGACTGAAACGGCTGGGTGAACCCTGCGTGGACGAGGCTTATCACGGCCCGACGGACAATGGTCAATAAGGGGCAGACGAACTAGCACGGGAGTCCGTGTCAAGGGGACCAAAAAAAATGTGGTGGGTCACCCCGCCTTAGGGGGGACTCCGGAAATGAATGGATCGTGAACCCAGACCGGGGGACTCCAAGTCAATGGGCCCTCGAAGGTTCGTGTTATTTTGGGGGTCAATGGATTTACAGGGAGGAAGGGGGGTCATCAGGACAGGAGATGGCCGGCTAAGGACACCTGTGTTTCGGGTCATATAGAACCTAAAACGGACAGGGTCACCGAAAGATTGCAGGAAAGCATCACCGGACTAAAAACTCCTCTTTTGGGGGAATAAAAAACGCTCCTTGAGGAGGACACTGTCCTTTGCAGAAAAACGCCCTTTCAAGGTAAGAATTATGGCGAAAATTGTGGGGGGGGGTATCCTGCAACAGTAAAGATGAGGAACTTACTGTCAAGAGGCACGGACAAGCCCGCCCGGTAAAGAGGGGAATCAGAACTACCGCGCAAGAAGTGAAGGACAGGATTGGCCGAAGGGGCGTTGGGGGGGGAGGACGTGGGACGAGCGAGGGAAACCAGGTCAGGGTGAGGAAAGGTTTAATTCAATTAACGAAAAAACGACCACTAGGAAAAAGCATCGGAGGGGATTGGGGGGGGGAGCCCGGACCAAGGCTGGAATAAAAGTCCGGAAACTTTCAGGACGAAGACGGAAAAAGACTTTTGCAGGGGGGGAATTAACACCTCAGTCGTTTAAAACAACAAAAAAACCACCGGACTGAGTTTGGGGGCCTCAAGGTAGGCTTCCAGTACAGGTCCAATTCCCCTCTTGACGGAGGGGACAACTCTAAAAAAACGAAAAGAGGGGGGGCAGAAAAAAAGCCTACACCAAAGAAAAGTCCACATCATACTTAATAAAGGTTGGGGGATGGCAATAATGTCGGGAACTACGTTGCGGAATGGGAGGCTCTCGAGCACAGGCCAAAACGCAAAGTGCCGCAGTATGTCCGCTTTGGTGGGCACCCGGTGGGGAAATTTCCTTGATGTAATGAAAAAAAAAAAAGAGTTCACCTATATCCACGGGAAAGTTCGGGGCACGTTACAGATGAAAAGAAACAAAGGGGTAACACTGAAAAGGTGTGGATGGCAAGGGGACCCGGAAAAAAATCAATGGGTGAAGGTTTTAGCGATTTTTCCGAAAAAACAAATATCATCGCAAAATTCAAAAGAAGGGGCACCCATCCTGGTGGGAAAAGGGGGGCACCGTAAACGGCTTTTGCGGGGTACCACTGGGGTCCAACCAAATTAAAAGTGATTACTAAAGCGGGGGTCATCGCCCGAGGAGCAGCAAGGGAAACAAGTTCGATCGTAACAATCGGGCCTGGCGCCTTTAGGGGGCTATCAAAAGTGATTCGTTTGAACGTATGAAGAACTAGCAAGTGGGGGGGGAGCTCAAATACTGAGGGACCGCAAGAGCGGCCCAAAAAACGAAGGAACGAAGGGGGGTAGGGCCTCCAATATCTAGAAACATGTTCAATAACCTCCGCTTGAAAAGGGTTTGCGGTAAGGGGAAAAAGGAGAAAGCCTGATCAAAGGAAAAAAAGGGCAGCAAGGAACTTCAAACGTCAAACGTCAGCATAAAAGACAATACCCTAAATGAGAGCAAATTGGGGCCGAGAAGTGGGGCACAGGCCATCGGAGAAATCTGAGGACTAAAACAGAGGAAAGTCTAAGGACATGGGGGGAAACGTGCTGGGACTAGTGGAAGTGTTTGGAAAAATCATACAAGGACAAGAGACAAAAGAGGAGGGAAGACATGGAAAAACCAACTGGGCTCCAATATTTTACCCCCCACATATCAAGGAAGTGTATGGACCCCGGGCCAAGTCGGGCATAAGCGAACAAAACCCGTGTGGAACCGATTTCGACAAGGGGGTTTGTAGCAGAAGACACCTCGGGGGGGTGGCGAAGACCATGTGGGAAGCGGGTGAAATACCTAGGAATGCCGAAGGGATGCAGGAAAAAAGGGCTAAACGAAACCCAGGGGGGCAATAAGGGACCGTTCCTGACCGTGAAGCAGGAACGGCTGGCCACGAGGGAAAAAGGGAAAAGGGAAAAAAGTTCTGCCAAGTTTTTGTCCTTTCACCGAAAAAAAAATTCCAAGACAAAGGGGGGGGAGTCTATGACAAAGTCAGGCCTTCGGAAGCTGATCTCCGACTGCCAAAGGTACGGGGTGACTGGAAGGGCCCGGCCAACTACATCACGGCAAACTAAGTTTACAAAAGAGCTGGGGGAGAACCGAGCTGGAAACCCTTGCGCAGGAAATTGAAAAAAAAAACTACCGCAACGGGGGAGGGGGCCCCCCTGACGTCCCACGACAACCCCAACCAAACGATGGAAGAAAATCGCTGCAGGAAGTGGCTGAACAAAAACTTAAAATCGGCCACGGAAAAGAACGTTGGGATTAGCTAAGGCGGAAGAAAAAATGGTGATACTAAAGGAGGTGCAAACGGTCGGGTTTGGCAATAAAAAGGACAAATGGGCGGCTGGTGGAATCACGAAAAAAAAAAAAAGGACCATACGACAGAAATCACTCGGGGGCACATGAACTGGCCGGGTGGTGGACAAAGAGGGTGGGATTCTGCTGGATCAGAGGTCCTCCACACCTCTCCCTAAAACAAGCCAAAACACAACAACTCTGGGGCCAGGGGGGGAATCCTCAACTGCAAGCCAGAATAGGGAGTACACAACTCCACGCTTGGCAAAACGAGGCCCAGCGGCCAATGCCTCTAGGGAATCAACGGGGGCAAAGCTCTGGAAACGACTGGCGAATAGGCAGAAGAATGTATGGAACCTAATCTTCCCCATTAACTTAATGGGGTCAGAGACGAAAAATGAACCAGTTCTAAAAAAAAGAAATGTTCGGGAGAATAATTTGTCGACGTAAGGCTTTCGGCCTCTACAGAAGGGAGAACAAACAACACCCGAAACTGAAAAGCCGAGGGCGAAAGGGTTACGCTAAAGAAAGAGTTGTGCATGGTTGCAAAGAAAAAAGCAGTTTGCCGATCGGCCGGCACAATCCTCCAAAAAACACGAGAAGAGAAATTAAAAACGAACTAACGTTGGGGTATGGACCCTGAACCGTGCGGTTACACCCACGCCAAGAAAAAGCTAAAAGCACTGCTGTGGGTTAAAAGGTGGAAGCTGGTCAAGTCACGCACTCCAACTCGGGGAAAAAGGCCAAAAGACAAAAAAGGGGCCCACTGAAAACCGTGACACAACTCTAAAAGTATGGCAACTAGTCTAAACAACATTTTTTCAAGTTAAAGTGGGAAAACACAAATCGAGGGGGGAAATGGGGCACAGGGAGGGGGATTTGGTGCAACAAAGGGGGAAATTGGCTTTCAAGGGGAGACGGTCAAAGTATAAGGAAGTCAGGGCGAGGGAAACGCCCAAATCAAAAGAAATAGGGGAGGGGAGAAAGAAGGGGGAGTTGGCACGCGCCCAGGAGTAAGGAAAGAGGGGAGTGGGGGTTCCACAAGACAGAGCATCAGGACTGTTGACGCTGGTCTGCCCAAGGACCTGGGGCCCTTACGGCAAAAGACGGGGGGGGGGTAGTATCGGGTCTTGAAACCACAACTCCCGTGGCATCGAACCAAAAAGTCGTCGGGCGGAAGGAGCCCGAATTTCACAAAAGGCTGTGGAAACCAGAGAACGACCAGAACTTAACAACAACGGGAAAACAAGGAGGAAGCAGGGGTCCCCAGCCGGGTGGGGGAACGTGAAGGGGGGGATCGTGAGGAAGAACGGGCTGGAAGTTGGTTTAAAGGGAAGACAGGGGGGGTTTGTGAATCCCATAAGAATCCTGCGCAAAGCGGCAGGGGGCCCAAGAGGAAGGGACGGTAAAGCGGAAGCCAAAGCCGAAAGCCTCCTTGGTGGGTCAGGGGGGTAAACCACAGCCATGGAAATGTCGCATAAGTCTCGAAAAGGACACCTAGAAACAAAGAAGAAAGACAAGAAGTCCTACCCTGTAGTTGGGGGGGAACGAATACATGGGGGTATTACAGAAGGACGAACAAGCAGAAACGGGAAAAGGGTTTGAAAGGGACTTTTCCCTAATCTGAAATCAGCTTCCTGAAAGGCCTTCAACCTCGAGGGTGGGGGGGCACGAAGTGCACAAAAAAAGGAAAAAAAAGGGAAAAAAGGTGGGTAAGTGGAGGGGGGAAAGAAAAAGAGGACTTGTTTGGACTGGGGACAGTTCATCCTGGCGTGTTTTTGTGCGGGGCAAAACTCGGCGGGGGGGGGTAGGGTTACATGAAGCCTCGAACAAAAACGGGGGAAAAAAAACAAAGATTTTCGTGGCCGGGGGGAAAAGGCATGGGTGGGGGCGGACGGGGGAAAGTCAGCCAATTAAAGTCGGGGGGGGAGTCGATAGGGGGCGGTTTGGATAATACTTTGCCGCGAATCAAAAACAGGGGGCACCCTGAAATCGGAAAGGAAGACAAAAAAGGGGTAGAGCCCCCCTACTCAACCAAGTTTGACTTAAAGGGGGGGGTGGGGAACGCATGGACGGGGGTTGGTGTTGGGGAGGACTGGCAAGGGGGCGAAAACAGTGGTGCAATGCACGAAGACAAATTCTTATTAAAAAGAATCACCGATATAGGGGTGAAAAAAAGCAGGGAACTGGGGACAAATTTGTGGGGCGTTTAAATTCATTTTTTACGGGGGCCTGGGGGGCCCGACAGTGAGGGTCCAAAAAACCTATCCCCTGAAGATCCACCGAGGCCGGTGGGAGCACAGAATCGAGATGGGAAGGCACTGGGGCATGGCCGAGCGGCCAGCTGTGCATAGTGTCAAGCAACCAGACAAGGGGCAGGGGGGTGGTGTTCACATACTAGGGAAGGAGCACGGAAGAAAGAAAGGAAGGAAGTTGGGGGGGAGTGGCCGCAGGGGGGGCCTTGACGGGCGCGGGCAGGGGGGTATTTCCATCACTTGCGATACATCCACCAAGGGAACAACCCAGGCCATGGGGGGGACAATGGTCCAGACAGAGGGACTTCGATGAGTGGCAGTTGGGGGGCTGAACTTTCGTACTTCCACCAGCAAATTCCTATGCCTTGTAAAACCAGACTTACCCGCAAATGGATTTGGAAGATTGGCGTGGGAATCCCGGGACCCAGAGAGGTCAGTTGGGGCAAATGTGGGGGGGGGACGAGTATGCCGGGGTTGGGAAACAAAAATAGGGCCTGCAGAAAAGGCTTCGGAAACGATCTGGGGTCACAAACAGGGTGGGGGGGTTTGGGCGGGAGAAAGCTCGTTAAGAGATTTCATGTGCTCGGAGAAAGTACATTGTGACGAGTAAAACTGCCACGACCAAGAGGCGTTACATAATCAGTGGCCAGCAAAACTTTCATCAAGGGGGGAAAACTGGGGGGTCACGAAGTAAAAAAGGGGGGGCAAACGGCCCAAAAACACCTCAACGTACTTTGACAAAACGATTCGGGCGGGTATGTCTTAAGAACAACTACGTGAAAGAAGAGGGGGACGGGTCCAGACAACAAAATCATAAGTAGGACAAAGGGGATGAAAACGCGCTAGGAAGAAAAGTACAGTAGTATGAGCGACCAAAGAAGGAGTCTCAAGCAAAAATATGTGCCCACAGGAGACCCACAGGCGAGAGAAAAGAGAAGAATACCAGGAGAAGGGGACAAAGAGATAAGAGAGAAGAAAGAAGCAACTGGAAAAAAAGGTTCACCATGGGAAGGTGGAAAGTGGAAAGGAAACTTGGGGCCGGAAAAAGGTTGACGGTGATAGGAAAAATCCCGCCTGGCCTCCCCTCTCCGAGACTACTTGAGGACACAGAAAGCTGACAAAACGTGGGGCTGGCACGAAAAAAACGTTCGCAGTACTGGCCATGACAAAAAAGAAGGGGAGTCTCCAAGCGCCAATCTCAATTTAAAACACCCAAAAGGGGGGGGGCTCGGGATGAGAACCAAGAAAAACAACCGGCCACAAAGATGAACGACGTGTCAGTAGAAAACCTAGAAAGAAAGGGCCTGTTACAGCAGCTATAGAACGATGGCATAGGAGGGGGGGGTATCAACACGTCGTGTTGTTTGTCGGGGGAAAGTTCAATCGATTTCCTATTGGCCTGGCTAAAAGAGGTGGGATGCAAACGAAAAGCCGGAGCACCTAAGGACTTTAAGCCAGGCCGACTTTTGTCAGTGAGGGCTAGCCTAAGGCCTTGCCAACACCTTAGAGGGACAACAATTAAATCCTCGGGGAGGTCAAAAAATTCCCGGAGCCAGAACGGTGTGAAAGGTAGGGATTCAAGGGAGCTGCCCTGGGGTCCCCCCCTGTGCTACTAGGGATCGTACGTCGACCGGCAAAAAGGGGCCCGGTCATCACCGGGGGACGGGTCGCCCCGAAGAGGATTTAACTACCTGTAAATCGATAGAATTCGGACGGACTGCCTACAAAATCGTTGGGTGGGCGGAAAAAAGACGGCAAAAGGAAAATAGAAAACTATTGGGGTGAGAGACACTAACCTCCTGGATTGCTACAGCAAAAGAACACAAAAGGAAAACTCAGCCAATTCTCGGAAATTCCGGGGAGGGACCGAGTCCGGGGGGGGCCGGAACGGATCGAACGGGGGGCGAAGATCGAAGAAAACAGGATAAACCGATCATTCATAGGGTTGTACCCAACTGGAAACGAAAAAAAACAAGAAAAGCGGAGAGTTCCCGAAAAACCTCTGGGGGGTGCATGATTGTACCGTGAGAGATGAAAAGGGATTTGTGTTCGAAACAGGACCTGTCCAACCCGGAGTTTAAAAAAACAAAGGGGGGGCCGAACCACCATCACAAAAAAAAAAAACTAAATGGGAAAGGACCAGTTTGTTTCGGGCTGGGAACGGGGAAGTGATAGAAGTGGGGAATGAATCGGTTGGGAAGCTTGTTTTAGATTCTTCAATCAAGAAATGGGCAAAACGGCCGCACGGCAGGGCCCCTCGGCAGGGACACATTTCTGCCTGAAGAAGAGATGAATAAACAAAAGTATTACTAACCGTCGAATCAACACATGACTTCCTGAAAATGTCTTGGCTTCACCACTTTGGTTAAAAAAGATGGGGGCGCCGTTTGAGTGCGGGTTTTGGGTCCAGCCCATCAGCGGTCGGGGCTGGAATGCCGCAAAAACAAGTGAAGTATACACACACAACAAGTTACGTGGGGGTGGGTTTTTCCAACTAAACAGAGTGGGTCAGTCAAAAATGAAGGAACTTGGGGAACTCGCGAAACTTGGGAAGCCCGAAAATTCCGCCCCTTTTGTGTCCGGGGGGGACGCAAAAACGCGACGTTCCATATGGGGGACCGCATCATGGAATGAGCCACAAAAACATATCACCAGACAAATTTGGGATCATCCGCTAGCAAATATACCTCTGATCGGAAAAATCGGTGGCAAAAAAAAGCGCATAGCGGATTTCGATTGGGAGACGTATTGTAAAAACATCGGCAGAGGAGGGTTGACAAGAGGGGGCCGAATCCGGGAACAGTTTGAAACGAATAAGTCAGATGAAAAAGAGGTAAATTCAGGATATGGCGGACCCAACATAATATAACTTTGGAGGGCTGGATGTTCGGAAAGAAGAAACAAGTGCCGACAACAAAAGGGGGGGGAGAAAATTTGTGGGGTTGAAGAAAAAAATTGATCCAAACAGTGGGTGACTAATCGGGGAAAAAAACCCATCACACGGCGCTAAAAGCACGGGATAAACCAACGGGAGGGGACCAGACCAAAAAACAAAAGATGTCAAAACAAAACCACCGGCCCGTAAATCACGGCAACTAAGGGGGACGAAATCCCTATTACAAATTCGAACTTAGAATCACAGAAAAGGGCCACCGGCTCTAATCTCACCACTCGAATACAGAGATCGAGTTAATCACGGGGGCGCACTTGGCGCTACATGGGCCCGAGGACATCGGCCACCGTACAAAGGGTCCCGAGGAAGGGGAAGGAAAAAATCAGAAAAGTGGGCGTTTTTGTAAAAGGCAAAGGAAAGGAAGCTGAGGGGCAGGTCATCCCATGTGGTCCGGCAAACCACGTAACAGACGGTCAGACAACAACCGACAGGACAAATAAAAGAAGGTAAAACGACAGCAATCCTCCATTAAATATCCGGGAAAGACTGGGCGGGAAAAACCGTGTTATTGCCCCTAAGAAACCCCCGTTAAGCAGCAGTTTAAGTGGGGACGTTTGCGGGGCTTCACTTGGAAAAAAAACGACGTCATGAATTATAAGACCTACAGATTCTAAGTAAAGAAAAAAAACAGGCCACCCTCCAGTGACCAGAGCCAAATGGTGGGGATCGGTGCGTCGCGGACCCAAGAAAGGTCCTACAGGACCGACAAGGCGGACGCCAACAAAAAAAAGACAGCTAAAACTCAACAAAACCAAAAAAAAGAGGGAGGGCAAAAAAGATGAGAGAATTTCGGGGCCGAGGAGTCCTTCATATCTTTGCCGTTCTCAACCAAAGCACGAAGAAAAACAACAAAGGAGTATCAAAAAGAAGCAGCTGGATGGTAGACATCAAGGAACCCCATGAAGTCAACGAACGCACACATCACATCAAAGTGCGGACTCAAACAGGGATGAAAGGGAGACGAAACGGACCGCAAAGTGTGGGAGGAGCGTCGCTTTATACGGACAGATTGTTGGAACAGGAAAGGGGGCGAAAAGTCTGCGACAACGCAAACCGTCCGGACCGACGAAATTCCTAACGTACGAAAGACAACGACCAAAAGAGGAGGATGGGGTCCAGGGACAGACACTCTGCTGGAAACTCGGAAAAGATATAACTGGACAAAAAAGAGAGCACACCTGGCCCACTGGGTAGATGAATAAAGTGTAGTTGGGGGTGATGGGGGGAAAGAATCATGGGAACGATTGGAAAAAGCCGGTCGATCAGTCTTTCCGGCACGGGAGCACCAGGGGGGGATAAAGACAGACGTACTAATCGCTCGCGATACCAAATCGGTTGGGAAATAATCAAAGTGCAAGAAAAAGGACAAGTGGAAGAAAAGACCAGACCTCAAAGTCACTATGGTTGGCCAAACCACAATTATTGTGGTATCTGCTGAAAAGGGGATTACGTAGGAAAACGGGCACAGTCCGAGTACAGCAGGGAAAAAGATGGAGAAAAGGACAGCAGAAAACAAGAACAAGCGGCGCCCGTTGCCCCGAAGCGCGGGGTTATTGAGGGGTCGAGAGAAAGGACCATGTAGGGTGGGGGAAGGGAATGAAGGGGAAAGACACAACTAAGAAAAAGGGCGGTAGTGTCTTGGCATTCCCCGATTATCCTCAGGTACGAAAAAGAAATAATTCACCCAAATCAAAAAAGAAACAACAAGAAGTAGGGGGACAACAAAGACAGGGGAAAAAAAGGGGGTATTCCGACAACGCTTCTGGCAGCACTGCCAAGGTGGAGAGTGCGTACTCCAAAACGCCAATCAAAGGCGCGCCAACTCCCGATTGTCAAAGAAAAAAAAATAAAAAACGTATGGCCGCAAGGTGCAGGACAATCAAAAAACAACAATTGTGAGGACAACGGTGAATCTAAGGGGACAAAACCTTATTAATAATCAGGTCGCCGAAGGGCCGCGTTGAAGGGGGGTACCTTCAATTGTAGGGAAACAGAACATATTACACCGTATACACGGTCCCTACGGCCAAGTTCACAGAAAAACACCAGGTGGAAGAAACAGGGGGTGGGGTATGGGAAACACCGGGAAAAAAGTACGACGGGTTGAAGTGGGCCGAACAATCAAAGCATCGCCCACCGGCCGCAAACAAAAGCCTGGGCCGGGGAAAGGGGGGGACCTGGGGAAACAACAGTTGGGAAAAGAGAAAAAGAGAAATGGGAAGGGCTAGAGAAAAGCGGTAACAAGTATATTCTTCATCCGGCCGGCCAGGAACCGGGGGGAAAAGAATTTGAGGTAGGTTGGGCAGGGTATGAAAGGGGAAAGAACTACGGAGGACTCCAACAAATCCGTCGATGGCCTGACCTCTCTCCCTGCAAACTAATGGGACAAAACGAAGGCATAAAGAGGACCGAGAAAAGAAGTTCCATCAAAGATACGGAAAAAAAAAGTGCTGTAATCAGAAAATTTAACTGAAGGTTCGAATTCCCTTCCAAAACGTCATGAAACGGTGGGAACTTCACAAAATCACAGGAAGGTAACGGTAAAGAAAAAAAGAGGAGAGAAATGGACCCAGATTTGGGGGGACACAGGTCACATCGGCTTCTCATCCTACAACATACAGGGAGGGGGGCGTACGGAACTGGGAGCAAAGTCTGGAGAGGAAAAACAAGAAAAAAGAAAAAAAGGGGCACCATCGGCATAACGATTACCTACATAAAAAAAAAGTTGCAAACATCTAGGAAAAAAATCTGAGGGGATGAACAAACCTTCTGCCAGAGACGCCCCGAAGACATACTACCCTCACTCGTCTCTGATACTGTGGGGAAGAGGGAAAGGCAATGGAGGGTTGTGGTTCTAATTCAAACGCGGTGGGGTGCACTAGTACAAAATGATTGTGGATTCACGCAAACTTGTGCTGGAAATGGAAGGAGGCTTGCCCGGCGGCCCACGTGTTTCTGCCAAAGCACAAAAATAAAAAGGTGGGTTAAAAAGAGGGAGGAACTGAAAGAGGAGAAAAGGGCACCTGCCGGGGGACCACTCATGCATGGGAAAAGTAAGGGAAGAAAACAGGGGGGAATGGCAAAGGAAAGAAAAAGGGACAAAAGGGGGGGGGACTTCTATCAATAGATTCTCTTGAATCTGGGAGAGAAAAAAGTACAGAAGAGGAGGGGAGCTGGCTGGTGGTCCGGAAAAATATCTAGTTCCAAAAGGACTGGATAAGAGTGTGAAAACAGATCCTATAATTGGCAAAGAACGTAGAAGGGAACATAAAAGTGTATAACGAAGTCAGGGACATAGGCTTTACCACAACCCACCCAGAAAAAGATTTAACGAACGGAAAGAAAAAGAAAGAAAAAGTCGTGAGGGGGAACACGTAAAAATAAAAGAAAAAAAAAAAGCAAACACAGGATTACAACTTTTGTTTAGGACAAATGTGAGAGAAAGCAAGAAATGATACTCCCATAGGTAACCGGGGAGGGTTGCAAGGAAGTAGGAGGCGAAACACTTGGGGGGGGAATAAGTAAAGGAACAAAAAAAAGAATAAATATAAAGCCATCAAAAAAAAGCGTGTGGACATGCACGGGCATTGGGTTCACGGGTGGGTCTTTCGAATAAAGGATGTCCCATCCTCCCCAAAAAAATAAGAGTCAGAAAGCAAACCAAGAAAAAAAAGGGGGGCCACTATGAGGAAACCAGAAAACAAGCTATGAATCACACGGAAAAAACCGCGGGCCACTAGAGAAAGGAAAGCAAGGAGGCCAGCGTCCAAGCTAGACGGGACTGTGGCAGGAGTAGGGCAATAGTTAAAACCAGAAAGAGGAAAAAAAGAATTTGAAAAATAATTCATACGCACCACATGACCTCAGGGGACTATACAGATATTGAGGTTAACAGACATTGGCATGGCGTGAATGAAGGCAAAAGAAAGCCGCAGTAACGAAACAAGGAAAAAAAAACACCAACCAAAAGGACTGAGGTGACCCAAAAGGGTAAAACAAAAATGGGCAGATCGCCGAGTGATTGCGGGATACTACAGGCAGAGAGCTGACAGATCTAAAACCCCTCCCGAAACCGGACTTAAGAAGGAAAAGCTGAAAGGGGTAACGAGAAACCCAAAAACTTGCAATGCACCGGCAAAGAAGAAGAACCATCGCTGGGTGTTTCAGTGCAGAAGGAAAAAAAGGTCAAATCAACGAAACCAAACAACGAGGAAGGAACAAAAGAAGAGTGGCGGCCACCACTCCACAAAAAAGGCCAGCTAATTTCACGAAACTTCACCCTCCGGGGACAGTTTTGACAAGGGTCAAGTCGCCCCAAAACAAGACTAGTGGAAAGGAAACCTTGGCAAAGAGGAGGAGTTGGCGACCAGTGAAAAGTCGGGCAGGCGCCACAAGTGAGTTACTTGGCATGACTCAAAAATCAGGAATAGGGGGGAGGGGATGCGGGGGGTGTTAGAGACGAGGGGGTTGCAGAAAATCGGCGGGGGTGTGTTCACACCATAACAATCTGTTCTCACCTGTTGTAAAACGTCATTGAAGGGGACACCTTCACGATGGGTAAGGAAAGGCCAAAGCAATAAAAAGTATAGTGGAGAAAAACAAACTCGAAAAAGCTGTGGGGAATACAGACCCCCAACGGAGGGTCGTCCTCCCGAAAAAAGAAAAAATAATGAAACCGTTATGGGGTGACGATGAGGAAGAATTCACAACAAAAAATCACAAAAAAAAAAAACCAACAATGGGGTAATGAAAAGAATATATGACTAAAAAAAAAAAAAAACACCCTGGTTGGGGGGGTGTCACGGTAAAAAGACTAACGAAAGAAAAAGACGTGGCGGTAGGAAGGGAAGGTGGTGAAGGCACCAAGATGCCTTAAACGGTTGGAGCCTGTCCTTAGCTACGACTTCAAGGAAGAGCCTTCACTAAAAACAGACCCAAAGAAAAAATAGGGGTTGGGAAACACCACGCAAAAATGGGCCTCTCACTACTTCTTCGAGGGTCCAAAAAAAAAGGATAAAGTCCCCTAGGGGGAACCTAACTGGATAATCAAAAAGGAATTCATATGGCGGCACGGCCAACTAAAGGGACATGGGGGGGTGTTATCGGCCAAATCTCTGTAAAGGGGGCCAGACACATCAAACAGGGCTAAATGGGAACGGAAAAAATGTAATTCCATAATTCGTGAATATCGCAATGTGGGGGATTGGAAGGCCTCCAGGGAGTGGGGGTTTTGAATTCAAAGAAAAAAACGGGCGTGTTAAATTAAGAAGCGAATCACTGGAAAAATCAAAAACATCTTGTCGAGTGGACCTGGAGACGTGTGTGAGCAGAAAAAAGAACGGGCAAAGCCCCATGCACAGGTCGTGAGCTCGATATTACGTGTTGAGATCCCTCATAACGTGGGCAGCGAAGCGACTGATCAGTGGGGGGAACCTGCCTAACCGTGAGTTTAGAGAACCCATTTGTGGGCGGAAAAACGGTTGGGGGAACAAAGTCGGGGGGGGTGGGTTGCATAGCTAGGAGCGGAAGCCTTCCCCCCTGCAAACTACCAGCAGGAAGGCAGCAATCACTAAATATCTTTGATCGGGTCAAAATGGGTCATTGGTTGGGCTCCCGCGGGTGACAAATTTCGTTGGCACAATGGGGCAAAGGCTTACGGGAAACTATCCAGGAAAAAATCTTCCTAGTAAGCAAAGGACGGAGAGGGCCAAACCAGGCTCCCTAAACTCATGAGAAGAGGGAAAACGAACTAGTGCAAACGGAGGGGGTGCTTGTGGGAGGAACATCCTGCTGGGAGGGGGGCGGGTAGGAAAGAAAGAAACTAGGTGGTTGGGATTCACGTGGGCAAAAGGGTTCGCGACATGTGGCCCGTAGGTTGGGTCCAATAAAGGGAGGCTAGCAACAAGACGGGTGCAGAACCCCAGAAATGAAAGGTGCCAGCACTATTCCCCTGTCTATAGTGAGGAATTGTTGGAAGCTTCGTGCATGTCCAACCCCCAAGCTCCACACTACGCAATGGAAGGGGGTCACCATTTGGTGAAAAAACGGTACAAGGACCAAATGAAAAAAAGTGAGAGCGGAAATGTTCTCTGCGACAAGAGAGGGCGAAGGGGGGATAAAGGGGGCAAAAGAGATGCAACGTGGAGCACGAACTGAACGCTTAAAGGAAAGTCGCCAAGTTGGGGTGGGGTAACCGGGGGACAAAAAGGACACGTTTTAAGATTTCCGGTCCCCATTTAGGATCAAGGGGTCATCGATGGGCAACGAAGACGGATACAAAGGGCTGGGGTGCAGAATTGGTCAACCGCCAACAGTCAAGCTCAAACCGTTGGACATCATTGGGGGCCAGGTCAGAGTACGTCACTGGATAAGCGGAAAAAATTATCCAAAAGCCAGTAAATTCCAAGAGATGATGAAGACTGCCTCCGGAGCTCCTAAAACATACCACACGGCAGACGGGGACTTAGGGCCACAACAGTTGCCTTAATCC
>Ga0179593_1568691_pt1 | contig 14476 bp, 15 predicted proteins | sample CZODoug2_1_08_16_FD_185931 | JGI IMG/M metagenome (GOLD analysis project Ga0179593, IMG submission 185931) | Vadose zone soil fungal communities from Angelo Coast Range Reserve, California, USA - CZODoug2_1_08_16fungal (PacBio error correction) | ecosystem: Environmental > Terrestrial > Soil >...
CTGTCGCCAGGGTCTAAAGTAGGGAAAAAAGCAAAACGAGGAGAAGCAACCTTCTAAAGCCCAAAGAGGTAATCCTCAATCTAGCTACAACGACTTCACACGTCCGGCACCTGAGGCTTACCCAGGAGGATGGAAGGAGCAATCTTAAAATGAGAGGGGGACAGGTAAAGACCGTACCCACATCTCACCGAACGGAAAAAGCTCGTAGAAGGCATGTGACCAATGGGGAACTTTAATGGAGGGCTTCAAAAGGGAAAAAGAGGAAAGATGCGAGAACAGAGACCTCCGACGTACTTCGCCATGCCCGAAAAAAGGAGATTCGGAAGATGCAGCGGGGAAAGACTTTAAAGGGAAAGTCAAGAGGGAAATGAGGGATTCATCAGTATCAGCAAGCAGCAAAACCTCCTTCTAACGCCGCACATAGCCTTGGGCCACCGTGTAGTCCGAAACAAAAGCAAGCCCAAAAAAAAAAAATGGGAAAAGGAGAGGAAACCAAAAAAAAGAAGGCAGCACCTGCAGTCCCATAAATGGAATCCAATCCCGTAAGAAAGGCCTGGGAAAGGGGGGTAATCCAGAAAATCAGGAAGGGACAAGCAGTGAAAAAACACGAGACGATTAAAAGAAGGAAAAGGAGAAAAAATCAAGTCGTTCTCGTCTGGCCCAATCATGTACTCATCCGAGAGGCATCTTGTCGTTGTGAGACCTCGCGGGGTCTTATGCCGTTATGTAGAAGAAAAAAAAGAAAAAAGACCGGACCCAAGACCTCGTGGGGAATTTGGGAAGTCAAAGCGGGAGAAGAAGAAAGTTGCAGGAAGAGGCGCGGATTAGACCACACCCCGAAGAAAAGACAGAGTGCACTCTTAGAGCTTCAGAGAAAGAAATCTTAAAGAGGGAGTGTGGAAAAAGGTGAGGAGAAAGAGTAAGCGCAACTCAGATTATTGAGTACAACGCGGTAAAACGTCATCCACATTTACAAAAGCTGAGATACGCTGAAAAAACAAAAAGGAGGGAACTACAGGAGCAAGCACACCGTCATCCTATATCTCTCAATCCAAAAGAAGGAAAAGAACCGGTGTCTCTGGGCGTGTGGGGAAGGAAAGTGAACCGGAAAAGAAGAAGCCGGAGGGGAGGTCCGTTCATATGGGAATTACTTGTCAATTTTGAGGAAAAAAGTCTCCACATATTGAAGCACGCAGGGAGACGAAAAAGGGAACGCTTGAGGAAGGAAATGCGGGACGAGCGCGCGAGCGCTATCCCGGCTGGGAAGACAACACCCCAAGAAAGCTTTGGGAGGGAGACAACCTAGATGGAAAAAAAAAGCCGAAACTGGAGGACTGCTCCCAAAGTCTCTCAAAAGAGGAAGACTGCAATTATCAAAACAAGAACTGAAACTGCCAAGGAACAAGACACGACTCAGATCTGCTGGAACTCGCCGAGAAAAAAAAGGAGACATGAAAGTAGTGAGAGCTCTATTAAGGCAAAAGCGAAGAAGAGGAAATAAGGGGGAAGGGGTCACCACAGCGCTGTCGAGGGTGGATTATGACAAAAAAACCAGCGTGGATGGGGTTCCCCAACGTGCTGGGAAGGGGTAAGGAAAAAGGGTTTTCGAAGAATGGGGGCCGTGCATGGCTGTGGCTAATAACGGAAAAAAAGGAAAGTCTTTTCTTCATGGGTGAGGCAAAAAAAGATCCATAGGAACGGCACCAAAACGCTCGGGGACCCGGTACGGAAGAAGGGGGCGGCAGGACCGCTTCGCAAAGCAAAGTCCCTGCGAAGGGAAAGGGACTTGAGAAAAAAGGGCTAGGAGGGGGGTGGAATTCGCAGCAGTATCGCGAGGAACAGTCGCATCAATACAAAAAAGATTCCAAGAAGTACCATCTAATAACCAGAGGAGGAGAGCTGAGGGGTCGTCGAATAGAAATGGGTAAGCCGCCGCGAATGTGGAGAGAACGTGGGACCAAAGAAGCATAGATTTCCTAAATCCAGAAGCAAGGAAAGAGATGAAGCGAAAAAAGCTATTGGCGGCGTCGATTTGGTCGCAGGGGGAGGGAAAAGCCGGTTTGGCGAGAAAATCCTCGGGAAAAAATCGGGGGATCTCTCAAAAAATAGAGAAAAGAGAAAGAAAACAAGGGGGGGAAAAACTGGTGAGGGCTGATCGATGTAGAGAAGAACCAAACCGGCGTCAAGTAAAATCACCCGCAGCCTCGAAGTGGATAAAAAGAAGAGAAAAAGGAGAAAAAAAACACCTGCAAGAAAGAAACGTCGTCCGACGCTTTGCAAAAAAAGCTCGGCAAAAAAAAGACGTCGCGGCAGAAGGAACGCCAAGCCACCTCGACAAGAAGGGCCACACCGAAAAGGAAAGTCCGGAAGAGAAGGGAAATTCTCTGCATAGCTCCGCCGGCTGATTTCGGCGAACCCGGAGGGCAAAAGAAAAAATCGACTAAACTTCAAGTCGACCGAAAAAACAACGGGAAAGGATAGTACCTACTGCCGAACCTGAGAGAAAAAAGAGGGGTCCATAAAAGGTGAACCTTATAGTCCGAAACCGAAAGGCCCTATGTGTAGGACTAGGTGGGCCTCCGTTCTAAACGATCACGATTCCTTTCAAGTCAGTTTATGGGAAAAAAACTCCTGGGCACAAAATGAAAACCCCGCCAACTCCCGGCCAAAAAAGAAAGCTAAAGGAAAACACAGGGAAAAAAAAAGTTCCACAGAAAGAAACCAAAATTAGCACCTGTGTACGCCCCCCTTTGGGGAGAAAGATAGCACCACCATAAAGACTCCAAACAGTCTGCGTGAAAAAAAATAAGGTCCAGAAGAGGAAAGGCAACCCATAGGTACGGCAATGGGCAGAAAGAAACGAGCAGCCAAAAGGAGGATGTCTGGGTAGAAGCGGATGTTAAAAAAAGAACTGTCAAAACGACAACCCCCGTCCAGAGGCCGGAAAAGGTGCGCCGAAGGAAGTTCGCACGCCGAAAAAATTGAGGCTAATTACCAAAGGGAAAATGTGTCCCCCCAGTGTATCTCAAAAAAACGTCCGCACAGAAGGAGGGATTTTGGGAAGATCCCCTTCGAGGAAAATCTTACGAAATAAGAGAAGAGGAGGATGATCGACGATGGTACTACAAAATCTCAGGAAAACCATCAAAGAAAAAAAGGGGACCGGGGAGTCGGAAAAAAATCGGGGAGGAAAGCTGAAGCAAGCGGAGAGAACCAGACAAGGAAAGCACACCGGTTCCGCCTAGATAAGAATAGGGTCAAAGGGCTCGGTCAAGAGGGTAAGGAAACGGTGAAAAGGAAGAGAACCAGAGGTCCGCCGCCTCCTTGACGAGGGGATAAACCTTCCTAGGGAGGGGAAAGTACCCATTGGAAAATACTCATGAGAGGAAATTCGTCAAACTCGGGCGGAACCCTCGCGAGGACGTCTACGATACAAAAGTCCAGTTCGGAGTCAACCGGGGGAAAAAAAAACTAAAAAAAAAAATGGAACTGGGTTCCAAAGCCTCCGTCCCTCACCTGCGGGAAATTGCCGAAGAAGAGAGCCGCAGAACCCTTCGAAAAAGAAACTCTGAAAAAATCCCGGGAAGGCCAGAAAGAAAAGGACCTGACCCTCAGTCTCACCGACTACTTGTTACCCCCAGAGATTGCTACAAAGGGTCTCGTCGAAAAAAGCCGAACCTACCGAGAAAAAGAGAGAAAGATGCGGTTGCTCATCTGGCCTACGGTTTACGGGCAGCAGATGAGAAGAGAGGGGGGCGGAGTGTTGTTTCAAGAACCACCGCAGGAGAAACTTGCTTTCAAAAAGTGGCCTTCTAGGGAAACCGGAGGAGGGGGGGGCAGAAGGGGATTGCTGCCGTTTCGGGGCTTTGGGACTGGGGAGGAAAGGAGAATCGGTTTCATCGCCAGGGAAAGGAGGGGGCGGCTTTGTAGCTTGATGAATCCTAAAGGACACGGAAAACTCAGAGTAAGACCTCGGACCTCCGGGAAAGAGGAGAGGGGGTTCTGAAAGGAGCCGCCCTTGGAAATCCTGTAAAACCTTGGGTCGAAAAAAAGAAAAAAAGTGGGGCAAGCTGAGAAGGGCGCTAATTCGGAACGCAGAAAAGAATACATCTAGAAGAAGAAGTGGGGGGAACTCTGGAAAAAAGGCCTTGAAGGAAAAAGAGGGGAAAAAAGAAAAAAGGGAACCGCCGGAGACTTCGCAGCGATCGGAAGTCGAAAAGAGGGCGCAGCATAAAAAAAGAGGTACGATTTCAAAAGGCCACACCGAAAAGCCTCGGGAAAAAGGGAAAAAGCACGCGTCTTGCAGGCGAACGGAAGGTATTCGCAGTCAAACGTTTGGCGAGGCCCGTCCCGCGACGGACCGAAGAGGAGCACCATCAACATGGCCAGGACGCGACGGGGAAAAAAAAAGGATATTAGAATACGAAAACCGCAATGGGAGGGATTGACGAGGGGGAAAAAAAGGAAAAAAGTCGCAGTTTCTAATCAATCGACGGCACTCGACGCAGAAAAAGGTGTCACTGGGGGGGGACGCCGTCGTAAAGAAAGCACAGAACTTTCCATTATTAGAAAGGAACCGCGAAATAATGGTGAGAAAACCATAACTAGCGCTGCAACGACTTCGCGGCAGGGCAAACCGTCCACGAAACTTGGTCGGGAAAAAAGAACAACCGTCCGGAAAAAAAAATCGTCAATCAGGAAAAAGAAAGCGCAGTTGAAGAGTTTCAACGTCGGCCAGCGTTTCCGCAGAGAAGAGAAAGGATTCTCGCAAGAAAGGAAAAAAAGCCTCCGTACAGGAAAAAGAAGGACCTACACAACCAAAAATTCGGGAACGCTGCATTCGCGGGAAGCCCCCTCTCCGCCGGAAAAAGTCCTACCTGGTGGAAGGGAAAGGCGAGGTGAAGGAAAAACCTTCATCCAAAGAGGGTCAAACTCAACTCCAAAAAGGGAAACTTATCCGGTTGCGATGCCAGTTAGTACTCCGGGGGAAAAAAGAAAAAACCCTCCCATCAAAAAGTCCCAGGGAAAAAACCCAAAATAAAAAAAGCCCTCAGAAAAAGGCCCAGCCCGAAAAAAAGCCTGGGAAAAAAGGGGGTCCGTGACCCCACCAGCCAGCTACTAGACAGAGGATGGAAAGTCACGCACTGAGGAGAAAAAAAAAACTCTGAGAATAGAAAAAGAGAAGATAAAAGCCTCGAAAAAGTGCCGATCAATGAATTCGTTGTTTTAGACCCTCGAGGGAAGAGTTTAATGGAAAAAAAAAGCCCTCGAACGTGAAAAAGGCGACAAAAAAAAAGCGGGCAGGACGACGGCGAAAGGGCGAGGAGGTAGACGATTCGGACCACACCGTCTCTTTGGGAGCAGGAAGGGTGAATACCCTGGGTAAGAGGCCCGAAAAAAAATCTATTAAAAGGGAAAAAAAAAGCAGAATTCATAAGGTGAAAAGACCAAAGACGACTACAGAAGGATGTAGACTAGAACGAAATACCGGAAAGAAAAAAATGCTTTGTGAAAAACCTCACAAAGACCTCGAAAAACTTACGGAAAAAAAGAGAGAGGACCAAAAGACGCCAGATCACAAAAAAGATATAGCCGGAGTGAGAAAAGCGCGGAGGAAGACGCACAATCGACGACGCCTTTCGGAGAGGTCACCGGGTCCTAGGGGAGCTGATCTTTTGGCAAAAAAAGAGAATCCTCATGAGTGAGACTTAGCTCAGGAAACCCCGAAACCAGAAAGGGAAAATTCTACAGAGCGTGCTTGCAGCGAGATCAAGGGGAAAACTGCTTGAACAAAGGAACGTTTTGTAAGATCCGTCTGGGGGACATACCCAGGTCGACCAGGGGAAACTGGATCCTGTTCGCGCCCACAATGGATAGGCCACTCTGGGATGGGGGGAAAGTTCTTCACGTGAGCTCTAAAAAGGAAAAAGCCGAGTGGGAAAAAAATAACAGCTTGTGGAGACAGCTCGGCCAGAGAGGAAGACAGGCAGAAAAAGGGGAAGGGGCCGCTACCGAGAACAAAAAAAAATCTAAAAAAAAGCATTCGTGGAGAAATGGTGTACGGGGACGGGGGTCGGTCGAGGGGACCACCATGATCCCCAAAGAGGGTCCCATCCTTGATCAAGTCTGGGAGGAAAACTTTGCTTAAAAAGGGGCCGGGGGAGAAAGGGCAGTTTTGGGATAAAAGTTTTGCCGGAAAAGGTGGCAGAAAGAAAGCAGTGGCATCTTCAACTTAATGAATCGTTGTGCGGAGGGTAGGAAAGTGAGTCTGGAAAAAAGCACCCACGGGAAGAATTCCTCCAACAAGGAGAATGACGAAGAACAGGAGAGCTGATGGGACCTGGAAAAAGCCCTCCGAAGGAAGTCCGAAAAAAAGCCTGTTTAGAGGATCCAAAAAGGCGGAGAACAGCAGGTGAGGAAAGCCTACTGGTCTCATGAAGCAGCTCACGTAAGCAAGACACATCATATGGATGCGCTTTGAAAAAACCGGAGAAAGAGTTCTAGAAAACGTGGAAGGGAGAACGTCAGGTAAACCGGAAGACTGCGTTCAGCGAGAGTTCCAAGCAAGGAAAGAGCGCATAAGGAAAAAAGGCGTCTACTAGGAGATATCCAGAGAGCAAGGTTCAGGAAGTTCGCTTAACCAACGAAAACAAAAGGGGTCAATCGAGGGGAGGAAACTTCTCCGGTTTGGGCGAGAAAGGAAAAGAACTCTCAAGAAAGAAAAAAACCGTTCGAAATAGGAAAAGGGAGAAAATCTCGATCAACAAAAAAAGATCTATGGGGAAGAAAGTCCGAAAAAAAGGGGAGATCGAGATGAGAAAAAAAAGAGCCCACCGTGAGCAGGGCGATCACAAAGCCGCACCCAGCAGAAGGGAAACCCCAAAAGGCTTTGGATCCAAAAAAAGAAGCGCGACTGGAAAAAACATCGGAAAATAACCCGCGTCAGGGACGGCTTCGGACAAACGGGCTCCTAGGGCAAGAAAAGGAACGACGGGCTCGGACTCCGCGAGAAAAAACCAAAGCGTAAAAATTGACATCATGGGCCCGAGGAAAGTGGCAGACGTCGTACAAGAAGGAAGGAGCTTCTAAACATGAGGGAAATTGTCCGCTAGAAAGCCAAGGAAAGAGAGAAAACCCACTAAAGAAAAAAAGAAGGGGGACGAAAGAGGAAGAACTGCGGAGAAACTTCTTCGAGGGAAGGAAAAAAAATCCTAAGGAAAAAAAGGAACGTGTCTTCCCGACGAGGAGGGAAAAAAGTGTCCGGATAAAGTTTTCAGCCAGAAAAAACTCCGAAAAAAGGAAAATGAATTGAAACGTTCTTAAAGAAAGGCCCGCCACAGCCACAGCCCAGAAAAGTCAAGAAAAGGAAAAAAAAGAAAGCTCGACAAAAAAACGGCAATTAAAAAAAAGAAAGAAAAGCCCCGCCAGGGAAGGAAAGGAAATGCAAAAGAGCGTTGGAAAGCCGAGTGGGTGATCCGCGGAAAGGCCCGACGTCAGGGGCTGGAAATGCTCGAGAAAAATAGAAATAGAAAAGGCCCTCAAAACAAGAAAAAAGGAAAAAAAAGACAATATTAACAGAGGGGTCGTAGATCTGAGTCAAGGAGGTTTTAGGGAAGAGGCTCCCGAAGAGGAAACGGACAGCGAAAAGAAGTAAGGGCGAAAAAAACGTCAAGGGACGAAGGAGCATGTTCGCCGGGGGAGTCGACGAAATGTAGTACAAAAAGAATTGGTCGCCAATGCCGCAGCCGCCTCCGAAGTCGATGGAAAATCTGTAGCGGGAACGCATCCCGGGCGTTGATACGAAAAATAAAGGAACACTCGATTGAAGGAGAAAGAGACGCGGTTACGACAAAAGAACCGTCAAGAACAGAAGGGAGGGTGTGAAAGAAAAGCGAAGAAGTTCTGCAAAGGCGATACGGAGGGACACCACGCTTAAGAAGAAAGAGAGAAAGATCCCGCAAAGGAACCAGATAAAAAAAACGGGGAACGGAGGAAGAAAAAAGGCCGGTCGGCTCTTCAGAGTGTCACATCAGGGGAGAGGGGTATAAGAAATCTCCTGAAGAGGCTTGACCACCTATGAAGTGAAGGGAAATCTTATAAGGAAATCCTCATAGGGGCGCGACGAGGAAGATAAAACGCCCGCTGAAAAAAAGAAAGGCGGCTACAAAGAGAAGGTTCAAGGGGGCCACGTGCAAGAATCAAAGAAATGCGCCCCAGATCCTGTGGTCCCTACAGAGAAGGGGGAGGGACCTAACGGAAAACTGCTTAAGGGGAGGAGTCTCCGCAAAAGAAGGAGCCCAAAACCGCTGGACGTGAGGTTCAGGCCGAGAGAAGCAACGTCACTGGGGGGGGGAAGAAAAGTCTACAAAGAGTCAAAGAACGTGGCTAAAAGAGAAAAATCGACTAGGGGAAAGGTAGGAGAAAAGAGTTAAAAGAGAGACGAGCATTCTGGTGAAAGACGACTTGTGGACGGCATCACGAGGGCATCAGTGAAGGGGACTCAACCTTAGGAGAAAGATCACATGGACGATGGAAGGGTAGGAAAGAAAAAAGCTTTCAATAGGAAAAATTCCTTAAGCTGTACCGGGAAGGGCCGTGGAAGGGAGGGCTGGGCTTTGGGGAGTGCAAAGAGAAGAGGGGGGTCATCTAACATTAAGAGAAAAGGAAGACGGCTTTGTTCCGAAAAGATTTAAAAGAAAAAAAAAAAGAACGCCGGGGAAATCATCTAAGGTAAGGAGACTCCGGGAAAGCGGATCTTTATTGGCATGAAAGCTCCGCAGGGGAAAAATGCCTCCTGGAGGAAAAGAAGTCCGGACGATGGGGATCAGGCCAGGAAACCAAAAATCTTTTTAGTGAAGGGCTCTAATCAGAAGAGAGAAGAGAAGCTCTGAAAATGAAAGGGGAACAGAGCTTCGTACGAGAAAAAGAAAGGAAGTTTTAACTCTTTGAAAAGTCGGGAGGAGGTAGGTCATGCTTTTAGAAAGGGGAAAGGGAACTTCTTCCTAAGGGAGAAGACGAGGGAGGAAGATCTTAAAAGAATGTCTTGGGGAAAACGGGGAAAGCTTCCAGCAGAAAAAAGAAGGAACTGGTTCAAGGAGAGGACTCTTCGAACGGAGGATTTCAAAAATCAAAAAGAAAACGTGTCTTAGGAGGAAAGGGAAAACTTCTCAGGGGGAGAAAAGGCGCTCACGAAAAAAGGAACCCCATAAAGAGAAGGGTCTACGGGAAAAAAACTGTAGAGAGGAAGAGAAAAGAGAGAACGTGAGGTACTCGTCCTAGGGGGAGAAAGGGTTTTATTTTGTGAGAAAGAATTTTCGGTAGGCGGAAAAAAAGGAGAAAAAACTTCGGAAGGGGAAAAACCCTAGTACAAAAAGCTGTGCGGGACGAAGCGAACACCAGCTGGAACTTACTAGGAAAAGAGATACTTCGTACTCAGAAAGAGTCGACTAGGGGAAAAACTGCTCCAAGGAAGCCGGAAAGGAGGAGGCAAAACGAAGTAAAGGTCTGAAATTAAAAAACGCACACCAAAAAACAAAAAAGTCCGCCATCACGAAGCAACCATTCATCAGACAGAATGGAAAAGAAAGGTCCAACTTAAAGAGGGAAAGCTACTAAAAGAAAAGATGAGGGGCACTTACTTTCCCGTGAAAAAAAAAAAAGGAACAAAGAGACTGACACTTCGAAAAGAGGTACATGGGAGGAAGAGCTGAACCGTCGGCAGTAAGGCGGAAGAAATTCGAGAGGCCGGGAGGGGAAAGAAGCACAAGAAAAAAACACTTTAAGACCTTTTCTGGAAGGCTAAAACATCAGGGCAAGGAAAAGAGTTTTGCCAAGCCAATCGAAACCTCCTTCTAAAAAAAAAAGCCCTTTCTATGAAGGGGGAAAAAGGGCCAAGAAAAAAAACCTTAATAACAAAAAAAAAACCAAAAAAAATGCCCATCCCTAAAAAACAAGCCCCAGAGAAGAGAAAACTTGGAAAAGCAAAACCCTTAAAAGCACTTCAATGGTAAGAAGAGGTGACGCAAAGGGAAAAAAAAGCCAAATACAACGATTCACAAGAAGATGAGCAAAGAGGCCGTAGAATACGTGGGGGAAGAACAGTATTCCTGCATGGAGCCCTCGGCGCCGACGTCAAGACCATCAATCGGGAGGAGGGAGGGTAGTCCGAGGAGGGAGTCATTCAAGGGGGCCCAACGAAAAAAAAGGACCGCTCAAAAAAGGAGAGTGGGGGGGCGAATGACTCCAGGCGGAAGGCTTTCGAGGAAGGAAGGGTCACGGGGGAAAGGAGATTTCAGGGGGACAAAAAAAGGAGAGGAAGTTTGAGCCAAAGAACCTGTACAAAAACGCAGGGCGTCGGGAAATTTGGCAACGAACGAGGTATCGGAGACGTCGGTCGAGGGGGGCTCATCCGAGGGGGAGGATCGTAAGCGGACAGAAGATAAACGGAAAAACAAAAGAAACATAGGAAAACCTTCGAAACAATTCCGACAAGGACCGACTTGAAAGAAGGCGGAAAAAAACGACCTAAGAAAACCACCCAAGTGGGAAGAAGGATCTCTCAACAAAAAAGATACCAAAGGAGATTTCCAGAAAATGGGAGTCCTGGACAAGGGGCAAAGGGAAGTAACAGCTGACCTCATCGGGGAGACCCACAAGTCGTCCTTGGGGAGGGACTGTAAGGCTATGGGGGGATGGTGGGGGGAAGTTCGGACTCCCGACTATTACGATCAACGAAGATGAAAACGAATACCCCCTGGAGAAAGGGAGAAAAAGTATTCAGGGGAAAAGAGGCGCGAATAAGTCAGCGAGCGTTCACAATAAAAACCTATCCTGGTGAAGAAATCGGGAGGCCTCAAACGGAGAAAACTTCTCCGGATAGCGAATCTCAGGGGAAAATATGTGGAAAAAGGAGCTCCCAAAAGTCAAGAATCCTGGAACGAGGGTAGACTAAGATACCTCCCCGCAGATGTAAAACTACAACGAATGATGGCTTAGTAACAGGAAGGGGAAAAAGGGCGATTTAGAAAGAGTCCACTAGGGGAAATTCTACAAGAAAATGACGTCTCAAACTACTGGGGAAAGAACCGATTTGCTGCATCGGGGAGAGGGTTTTCTAAAATGAGAAAACTCTTGCTGGAAACGGAAACTTTAAAATTGGCTTGGGAAAAAAAATTCTAGAAAGTGCCGGGCGTGGGAGCGGGGCGGGCGGAGAAAGTTTCCTTGGCTGTGGCTGGGAGGAAAGTCATAACTTTTTCATAGCAAGACGAAAAAAGGAAGACTTTTCGCGTTGTGAAAGGGGGCTTATTGAAAAAAGTCCTAACTCTGAGAGAAGAAGAAAACGCTGACTCTCGGCCGGCTTACGGGAGGAAGTAGAAAACGCAGACTTTTCAAGAACACTTCCTCAGGAAAAGGTCCGCTGGGGAGGAAGAAGGGGGGGGGGGGGGGGGGTTTGGGAAAAGGAGAGAATCGTGAGCAACGGACTCGTAAAAAATCGTCTTCTCGATAGCACAGTCATGAATGGGGGGAAAGGGGGGCCTTTTCAAAATCCTTATTAGAAAAAGGAAGAAGGTCCTTCAGGGGGAGGAAGAGGAGGAAAGGTCCGTTCGAAAGGTAACTGAATCTGCCAAACAACCTACACGCGTAGCGGAAGGGAGTCGTCCTCCGTAGAAGAGGAACGAGTAGGCAGGTCCGTTGGGGGTGACGGAGGGGGAGATTAGGAAAAAAGAAACTAACCCCACCAAAAAAAAGGCACGGCGTCATACTCCAAACTGAGGAGTTTTGGCGAGAGGGGGTTCCGCGAAAGACCTACTCGATACCCATCAACGAGAACGAGAAGGAACCCCCAAACAAACCCCAAGGAAAGACGAAACACCCCTGGAGGCGTCTCGGGAACTAAGGAGATATCCCTGTTGAAGGGCTTATCGAGTCTCGCGGAAAGGCATCGACACCGCTCCTTTCAAGAAAAAAAAAATAAAAACGCTCCCTCGAAAAGGGGGGATCCTTCTAAAACGAAGAGGTCACAAACGGCCTGCAAAGCTGTCCAGCGGATACGGAGGACGCCAACTCTTCGGACCAGGGAGGGAATGCATTCGCCAAAACGATCCGGAAAAAGGAATTCTGACGAGAAAGAAGTCCTGAAGAAAACGCCCTCACCAAAATCAAGGGAGTAATCCGAAAGAGGGGAAAAAGGTCCAACTTACTTCTTGGGAAGAGAGGTACTCCTGAGGAGGAATTGGGAAAAAAAAAGAACTGTCCCCATAAAAAAGCGAAGAAGAGAACTGCTTCAGCGAAAAGAAGAACTCCTGGGAGGAGCGAAAATTCTTCAAAATGCAATGGAAGAGGAGGAACGGCTTGCGAACGGGACCCATACTCTCCTCCGGCCAGGAGAGTATACTCGGGTATTGAAAAGAGAGGAAGATGGAAGTGACAAGAAGTCAACACTCATCCCAAAAAAAAGCCGGGAAGGCAAGGGAGGAGGGGAAGTTATGACGCAAGGGCCCGCCACAATCCCCAGACAAGGGAAAAAAATGCCAAGTCAAAAAAAAAGGAGGAGAGAAAATTGAAAAAAAAAGAGCCCAGAAGGACACGGAATGGTAAAAAGGGGGGTCATCTCAGGTGAGCACCACCACCCAGTCTTCTTAGAAAGAGGAGTGCCACCACGTCGACGAGAAAAATAAAAGGATCAGAGAGAGAAATATATATAGGGGGGACCGCATGTCAGGTCTTCACGGAAGAGAGGTCGCAGAAAGAAAAAGGGTGACGACTAGTGGTTACTAGCCTCGAAGGAAAGAGGTCCTTTGAAGGGGGAGCAGGAAAAGGAAAGAAATCCTATCGGAGAACCACCGTCCAAGGGAAGTCGAGCCCTTGGGGGAAAAGGTACTCCCTTGGGCGACGGCAATCGAGGGGGAAGGAAGGTCGAAAAGGGAGGGGAGAAGATATGTCGGAAAACAAAAGGGGCTCCATAAAAAGGGGGTCTCGAAATCGCACTCGTCGGGAGGAAGTTTCAACGGAATCACTCGTAGAGTCTCAGGGGCGGGGGAAGAAGGTCAGTGGGAAGACGGCAACTCAGAGGAAAAAAAAGGGGGTTTCCAATAGCGGGGGGAAGGACTACCCAGCCTACTTCGTTAGGAGAAAAAGTTTATAGTGCGGGAAAAAAATCGTAAGAGAAAAAAGAAAGGACCTAGAAAAAAAAAACTCCCGCGGACTCGCACAACAACAACGTCATTAGGAAAAACTCTCCGTTAGACCTTTTCGGAAAAAAATTTCGGTCATAGCCGCGTGGCACGCAGGGATCGTAACCGAGGGCACTCCGCCGTCTTAGGGGCTCTTTTGTCAGGGACTGGTGTCAGAAGTGGAAAAGTTTCATACTCAAGAATGCGCTTACGATTCGGAAACGCCCTTTCTGAGAAACTAAGGCTGCGAAAGGGGAGAAAGGGGAAAAAATTCTTGGGAAAAAAGGGTCGCCCGATCGGAGGAAAATATATCCAAAACTGCAAAGGAATGGTGTCCTAAGAAGGTCTGAACCTCACCGGAGCCCGGCCGGCCTGCCTACGGACCGAAGGGAAAGCTTTAGGAAAAAAGAAAAAAAAGCTCGACGCCAAGAAGATGTAAGGAAACGTTCGAGAAACCTTCAACGGTCAATGGAAAGAAAGACTAGGTCTACCCGAAGGGACGTCAAAAGAGGGGGCGACACACTGAAACAGGCGCCGGCCGATTATCATTTGCAGGTGGAACAAAAAATACGGCAAAAAAGCTTTGAGATCGGCCGGGAAAGACTGGCATCCTGGCGCGAGCGGGGAGGAGGTTGTGCTCACGGAACACGAGGTCTTTCCAAAAGGGAACGGGCTTGGGGAGGAATCCCTTCAGGGAAAGAGACCGGGCCTGGGGTAGCTTTACCAACTGGCCAGGGAAGGGCGTGGGGGAGGAGTCCCCGGCGGCAAAAACGGGGAAGAAGAACTTACGGAATCATGGAGGCGGGGGGGCTGTATGTAGGTTTGATGAAAAAGTCCTAAAAGGGAACGCAAACGTAAAGGGGACCAGGAGACTTATGGATGAAGAGGAAGCCCGTTTCCCGACTCCGTGGAAAAGACGAAGAGCGCCGGTAAAGGGGAGGCATCAATAAGAAGAGGCTTCGTTTGGAAGGAAAGATCTCGCGATGGGACAGATACATCGAGCGTACAACTGCCCAGCGGAAGTTGACATAAATTTTCAACCAGCTGGTCTACGAAAGAGGGGGGAGAAGGGGGTAAGGGGAGGGGAAGGGGGGGGACGAGACGTCGTACGGAAAAAAAAAAGTACGAGAACAAAGGCGCAGGGAAATGGCGTCCTCAAATCCCAAGGAAAGGCGGATGCCTGTTGAGGAGAGGAAAAGGGGAGATTATTCAAAAAAAGCGGGGAAACGGGGAGGAGAAGGACCAGAGAGGTAGGGAGGTTTTTAGAAAGGAAGAAATATCAGCAAAAAAGTGCTACTCAAACA
>Ga0179593_1604945_pt1 | contig 14476 bp, 16 predicted proteins | sample CZODoug2_1_08_16_FD_185931 | JGI IMG/M metagenome (GOLD analysis project Ga0179593, IMG submission 185931) | Vadose zone soil fungal communities from Angelo Coast Range Reserve, California, USA - CZODoug2_1_08_16fungal (PacBio error correction) | ecosystem: Environmental > Terrestrial > Soil >...
AGGGGGGGGAGGCGTGGAGGGAAAGTTTCCACAAGAAAAGGAAAAAGGAAGTCGGCCAGGCAGGAAACCTTAACACCAGCCCACTTGACTTAGCCAAAAAAGGGGAATGCGAAACGTATTTCAGGATTTAAAAAACTAAAAAAAGGGAGTTTTGGGGTCAGTAAAGAAAATCAAGTAGGAAGGAGACTCTGATAGTAATCGGGGGAGGAGGGGATACAGGGGGTCCCAACGGTTTGGGGTCTTTGATGCTCATATAATCATGACAAAGGAAATTCCCGGAGTTCAGTCCCGCCTCGAAAGAAAAAAAAGGGGGCCACAAGGGAACGGAGGACATTATTTCAGGAATTGGGACCCTCCCGAAGGAAGGGAAAGAGAGGCGAGGGGGGAGGAAGAGTCCCGGGAAGATTTGAGGAGCGCCGCAATCAATGTCCCAGCCCGCATGTGATGAGAAAACCTAAGAAGTGAGTCAGGAGAAGGGCTGCAGGGGAGAACGTTAAACGAAAAGGGACACGAAAAAAGAAAGAAGGCCTACGTGCCTCGCGATAAAAAAGGGAATTTCACGCGAAAAAAAGGACGGCCCGGAGTGGGGAAAGGGGGCATCTAGGCTGGGCGGGAGGCCTGAGAGGGGGGGAAATCCTGAGGGAAAAAATCTAGGAAAGAAGAAAAGGTGGGAAACAGTGGCCCAGTACTTTCGGAGGAAAGGCTCAGGCCTAAATGCGTCTACTAGACGTGACCATAGCGCGTAAGGGGGGAGGAAAAAATCGCGAAATGAGGAGAAAACTCTTCATAGAGGAATTTAAGATAAAAAAAAAAACAAGGGGGGAGGGGGGTTCTGAGGTATGGGCCATTCTGCGAAGAAGATCGCCTTATTCCTGAGAAAGCTGTCCATGTTTGCAAAGCCCCATGCGAAGTGACGGGAAGGAAAATGTTATGGGATAGAAAGGTGTAAAATTGCGGGAGTGCACTTTGGAAGCGAAATGGCAATCGAGTGGGGGCGAAGAAAAACTAGGGGCCGCCACAATTGGCGCTTCGTCTTAAGAGCAAAGTCAAGGGGGAGGGGGAAAAGGGGAACCACACCGTGGAGAAAAAACGCTTGTGACCAGAGAGTTAGCTGGAGAGAGGACGCTCCTGGAGGGCAAAACTGGGGATCTACGATTTTGGAGGTACAAAAGGAGGCACCTACATGGAAATAGAAAAAGAGATTTGCCAAAGGGGGAGTTGTGAAGTGGAGAAACAAAAGAGAAAGGGAGCTACCTATGCGAGAAGGAGGCCTTTAGCGGGGGAGAAAAAAAATTCCTTTACTTTGGGAAGAATTCAAAAGACCGGCGGAGTTACGTGGAGGAGAAGGGGGGGGGAAAGGTTTGGCAATGGGGGGAGAGAGGACGTTGAAAGGAAAGGGGAGTGCGGGAAAAAAGAAAAAACGGGGTACTAAGCGTTTTTGGGTACCTCGGAAAAAAGACCGCGACTGCGCGGATTAAAGGATGGCGAACCCGGAGGAAGTTTCCAGAAGGTAACCCCCAGAAAAAAGGAAGAAGCCTCGCAGTACTTGTACGAGGAAAGCGATCGGGTGAGTTCGAGAGGAACGACCGAACTCAGTCAAACTTGTCGAGAGAGGGGGAAGAACCCCTTACAAAAAAAAAAAAAAAAAAAAAAAAAAAAAAAAAAAAAAAAAAAAAAATTATCTACAAGAGGAAGGTGGAGGGACGCAAACTCCATCAGTGATCAAATCGAGGGATGGTTGCAACCGAAAACAAGGGTAGGGAGAGTATCGGAGGGGGGGCTGAGGTCCGCCGCGAAGGATTACGGGACCAGCTCAGGAGCGGTCCTCTGTGAATTGAGAAACTCTGGACCTGGGATTGCACGCGAGCAGTCTCTTTTCAGGGAGGGGGGACGCAACGGGGGGGATTTGGGGGGAGGGGGAACCCTCATGTGACAAAAGGAAAACGCATCGGTGGCCAACTATCTGTACTTTGCAGTTGAGACAAGTTAATCGTACTCCCAGCCTTTAAGCACCTCCTAAAAAAAGATCTGTATAGGTGCTCCGAGGGCAGAAAAAGTCTGTTCTCGAAGGGGGAAAAAGATGCACACGAAAAGCAGGAGAAGAGAGCTCAACACACAACGGGGAGAGAGATATCGCGTTGCTTTTAGGGGCTCTGGGTCAAACTCCGTGGTAGCAGAAAGCTGGCGCAAAAAGGAGAATTGCTCAGAAAGAAAGACATCTATGGTGAGGAGGAAAGAGGAATTAACAACAGGGAGTATGCGATTCCAGGAGTGAACTTGAGGTGACAGCTCTTCAGGATAAAATACCTGCAGTCTGCCATTGTCCGCATGGGGAATGGGGGGGGAAAGAAAAAAACCTCAAAGAAAAAGGGAGCGTTCAAAAAAAAAAGGAAACCGGAGTCTTAACGGCCTCTCCAAGGCGGGCGAAGCTGCACGGAGGAAAAAAGGGGGAGAAAAAGAGAGGGTACGGAATAAAAGGCGGAACGAAGAGAAAAAAGACTCATAACGAGGGGGAAGACAATACCCAATCTTGGTGGGGGAATGAGGCAAACTCAATAAAAATCGTGAGGGATAGGGGGGAGGTTTGCGCATCGACAAAGGAACGCTGGGAGATAATGTTCGTTCCGGAAGGGGGAGGAAAACGACCAATCTTTGAGAAAAAATTGATGAAGGGCTTCAAACACACAAAGCTCTACCTCAATAGAGACATTTTCCTTTATGTACAAAGGGAAGCTCAAGAGGAAGCGGGAGCCTGTAGAGTTGGAAAACCTGTGTCGGGTTCGCAGAAACGGAGTCCCGCGAGTAACGCTCAGGGTCTTTAGGAGGAAGGGGGAAAATCTCGATTACCAAGGTTGTAGTGAGAAACATCCGGGAGGTCACTTCCGGTGACGCCAGGGAAAAGGTTGTCATGACCTAAAGGAGAGAAGACTACAAGGCCGGGGAGGAGCACGTCAAGAGCAGAGGGGGGAAGCCACTCGTAAAGGAACATAGAAAATTCAGCGCCATAGGTCGACTCGGGGAAAAAGCACTCAAAAAAAAAAGCCCACCTTTGCAAGCTCGAGTACCGGGGGGTGAAAGAACTCCTATTCTTAACAAATACAGATAAAGAAAGGGTGCCTCATTGAGGGAAAAAAAGCCTAAAACAGGGAGATCGAGGTCCCAAAAACAGCTTGCGGAACGGTTTTGGGTACGAAAGCCGTGGCAATTTGGGCTGTAACGTCCAGCGCCCAGGGGGAGAAAAGCGTATCCAAATAGGGAAAAACACATTTAGGGGGGGGGGGAAAAAAAAAAATTGGCCAGAAAGGCAATTTCCAAAAGGTAGATTATATCCCTAAAGAGACCAGCGAGTGTAAAATGAACGTCAAGCATTTTGGAGGTCCGCAAAAAGGCCCTCTGTGCTCATGAAGGGGAATATTGAAGCGGCCAAGACATTCACCAGCACTCGAAAAGTAAATTTTGGGAGAACTCTATGAAAGGAGGGGAAGTTGACTTCCGCATCAAGAAAAACCGAATCGGTTGAGGTGTGAAAACGTATATGGTCCCATGGGCCGTTCCTCGGGGGGGAGGGGGGGGGGCCCGGGGGGGAAAGAAATTTTTGGGTAAGGGGGAAATTCCCAAGGAGGGGCGGAGTGAGCTATTAAGATCGACGTAGTGAACATCTTTTGGGGGGGGCGGTTCGGGGGAAAAAAAAAAACAAAGCGCGCTCCAATGAAAAGCCTTGAGGGGAAAAAAAAAAAAAGTACGTGTCAGGGGGAGAAGAGGGTTATCTGAGCACGTCCGGCATGAGTGAGGTGGGTGCCATGGGCTTCGAGTTCCGGTAAATGGGGCGCATTCTTCATACTCAAGGAGAGGCGCATGCGGGAGGGGGAAGTATTTGAAAAGGGAGGCTTCTCGAGGAAAGAGGGCACCTCCTCGTCGAGCTCCTGCAACGGCCCCATGCATGCAAGGGGGGTTAGCTCGTGCAGCGCACGCGGAAAGAGTTCGAGGTACCTTGGTGGAGAGGAGACGTGCGGGAAGGACAGTTTCCGTTGGAAAGGAGAGAAACATGACGGCATAAGAAAATGGACATTTCCAAATCCTATAACGAATTGGGTTGTCGTCATCGAGCGGACGGCATTTCGAGGCTTGTAACGGGAAAGAGAAAAAAGGGAAGCTTTATTGGAAGGGGACAGAGTTACAAGCAAAAAGATGAAACAAGGCGAATTACGAGGGGGGGGCTCATTCTGACGGGGACCTGGGGGGAAGTTGCCTCCGGAAGAGAGGCAATAAGTGGTCGGGGGGGGGGGTCACCAAGGAGGAAAAGAAGCGCTCACAACCAAGGGGAATATGCAGGGAAAAGAGAGGGAGTATCAGTGGGGGAAAAACTGCTTTACGAGGGAGGAGCATTCACCTTTCACAAAACTAGATAGCCAAAAATCGGTATTCCTCAGGAGTAGAAAGGAAAATTAAAAAAGAAAAAGAAAAAAAATGCTGTGGTGAGAAACGGCCTCCACAGGTGACCGAGAAAGCATCGGAATAGAGCGCGAACAGTCCCCACTGGTGGAGGTGATGAGTCAGATCTCATCAACGGAAAAGAGTTGAAGGGGAACGCTAAAGAGGGGGGGGGAAAAAAACATGTAACAAGAAGGGGGATTCGTTCCTAGGGGAGAAACCTCAGAGAAAAAAGGAGGCATTCAGCTGCAAAACTTTCACTATGGCCCAGAGTTTATCGGGGAAAGAGGAAGGATACCCGGCCAAGAGGTGCGTGGACGCCTACGGAGTCATGGGGGAGGGGGGGTCTACCGGAAAATACGAAAGAGTACCCCCTCACTCTGGCCGTAAGTAACTACGAGGATACACGCGATCACTTGGGCAACCTAAGGGAAAAACCAAATTCCAGGAGGGGAGGGGGGACACATCTGTAAGGAGGGCGAGGGGTCTGGCCGAAGAAGGTGAAATGACATCTCATCTAAGAAGCAAAAAAGGGGCCGTTCCAGTGACCACCCCATGTCGGGGTAGACTAAAAGACCGCACGAACTTTAGTCGGCCTATACGTTGCACCATAAAACTCCGGATTCTCGGAGGACGTCCTTAAAAGGAAAAGAAGAACTCCTTGAACTGTCAAGGAGGATGTACCGACCCAAAAGTTGCAGTTTGAAGAGGTATGGGGTGCCATGGCTGAGGAGGAAAGCGCCTTAAGAAGGTCTTGAAGTGGGAAGCCCCCATGAAACGGAAGAGGGGGGGAATCGCGTATATTTGGTATGAGAGGAAAAAGCGGGTAAATTGGAAAGGAACTCGCTTGGGAAAGGGGTCGAAATGGAAGGAAAAAGGGGGCTACGCAAGAATACTCCACTGGCGAAGGAGCTTACCGATGTGCAAATTGAAGGGGGGGGAATTGACAGCCGAACCCGAAAAAGGGGATCCCGAACGCTGGGGACGAGTATAATTAGCGTTTATCTAGAGGGCTTCAAAAGGGAAAAAGTAATTGATCTGACGATGGGAAGAAGGAGTTAGGGGACGGCAACCAATTACCTCGAGGAAAGGGACCAAATATGGCACCAACACGTGGGTGTCTACAAGCTCACCTGGGGAAACCTCAGCGCGCGGAAAGTATTCCTTTGAGGGGATGCTTTACGGGAGAGAAGAGAAACCGTGTGAGGAAGTGAAAAAAGAAAAAAGGGGAACCTTGCAATTTTGGGGCTCGGACCGATGAATTGGGACCGGAATTACTAAGGGGGGCAACAACCGTAATTGTATCGCCGATTTTGGTGCAAACATCATCACTGGAGAAGGGTCTTCGGAATGGAGGAGAATTACACATACAGGTAATAAAGTAACCAGCGTGAGATCTCCTCTCAAGGACTTTTTCCTAACGATCTTCTTATTTAGGGGGGAAGCCCTAGATACAGGGGACTAAGGAGGTTGTAGATATGAATACTGAAAACAGGGAAAAAAGAAAGTATCTCAAAGAGCGGGGTGAGGAAGGACAAAACGCCATCATTGATCAGAGGAATGATTTTGCATACCCGCAAGCCACACAGAGGGGGGGGGGGGCTTAAAGAGCTGCGAGAGTAGAAGGATTCCGAAGCGCGCGTTACTTACCAAAGATGATAGTTCTCTGTGATTGAGGCCCGTCCGGGGGAAAATAACGCGGCGGAGAGGTCTTGCACGAAAAAAGGGGAAAGTTTCGGGTTGGTCGTCAAAAAGAAAGAAGACATGGCCGGAAGGCATAGGTATTGGGAATGAAGAGCTGTCCAACATTAAGTTAAATCCGGGAGGATCGTACTCCCGGTGGAGGGAGAGAAGCGAACCAAGGAAGGAAAGAGATGATCGATGCAAGTAGAGAGCCGACAGAAGGAAAAAGGGGGTTTTCCACCCCCCCACTAATATAAAACTGAAAAGCCCGAGGAGAGGAAACAAATACGTATTTGATGGAAAAAGAGAAATCTCGGAGTCCTGGGGTGGAGAAGGGGGGGGAAACAGACCCGTACGAGCAGAAACGGGAGCGCAGAATTGTCTCAACGGGAAATACGCTCTTGGTCTCTAGTAAGAAAGAACCTGGGAGTGAGGAGGAAAAAGGCCGCTTTTTTAACATGGGGACAGCTCATTCGGGGGCCAAAAGAAAGGCAGGCGGCCATTGTGAACGGGGAAAAAAAAGGGTGTAACAAAAACAAAACAAGGACACCTGTTGCGAAGGTCAGACCTGATCCAGCGACGAGGGGAAATCCCAGGGAAGGACAATTCACAAAGAAAAAGCATATCTGGTACGGAAAGAAAATCTCGGGCGAAAGGGCCATCTCGCGATAAAATTCTTGAAACTCCGACACCAAGGTGGGGAAGCGATGGCAACTCGGCCATCGAGATAGGTGAGGGCTCTCGAGAAAAGGGGGAAATTTCTTTTTAAAAGGGAAGGGGCAGTCTTTCAAAGAGGAGAAAAAAGGGGGGAGTACTGACGGAGGCTCGGGTTCCCTCTCTCCTCATAAAAAAAGAAAAAGCGTTAAGTGGGAAAAGAGGCATAGGGAGAGGGAATATTCTCAGGGGGGGGGGATATAAATTGGATTCAACTCGGGAAGAAAAAAACCTTACGCAGAAAAATACTCGCCGTTCTACTGAATTGAGGTGACAAAATCGCGAGTAAATTGTGGGAAAAAAGCGAAATGGAAGGGTAAAAGGGTGTTTCCGAGCCAAAAGGGGTGTTCATCCCGCAAAGAAGAAAACACGGCCGAGGGAGCTGGAACGTCAAGGAGAGCCACTCGTAAGGGAGAAGGAAAAACCGCTCATAGGTCGAGAGGGGGGGCAATTGGTAGGCACTGTCACCACGGGCGTGCCAAAGGTTGGCAAAAAGAAGAGAGAAAGGAGTTTACTCCCGAGTAGGACGCAAATCGATCCCTTTAACGCATGAAAAGGAAGAAAAGAGATAAAACGTAGGAGAGGGAAACCAGCGAGGTATGAAACGGTTGGGGGGGGGGGGGGACGGGTCAAGACGGGAAATGTGGAGGGAGCTTTAATACTTCCACAGCCAGGTGTCGACTATTATGGGGAGGTGAAACACGTCGGAACCACAATGGGGAGGAAAGTGGCCCGCAGGTACTCAATTGACGCTTTTATAGATTAATGAAAATATCCGCAAAGTTGTAAATGGAGAAGGGAAAAAGGAGGGGCTTATCGACAACTGCAAAGAGATGTACGAGGGTACCTCGCACCATGGCACCATCACCAGAAGACACCTTTTGGGGAGGAGAAAGACCTCGATTAATGAGTAAGGGTTGCGTAAATCTCGCGAAAGGAATGATTTGGGGAAAGGAGAAGTCTAACGGGGGAGAAAGGTGCGCTAAAGGGTTGGCGCTAAAACGGGAAGGCATCAGTTCAAAAGGTTCTTCGGTAGGGGATATGATAGAGACGAGGAACGTCCGTAAAAGAAAAAAGATCACCAGCTGCAAAAGAAAAAAAAAAGCCGGGCAACGGAGGAAACAATACTCGACTACAAAGAAACTAATTAATAACAAAGGGGCAACTTCCCCTAGAAGGGTCGGTCATTCAGGGTTCCTAGACTTACGCAAAAGGAAGTCGTAGCAAGAAAAACTGTGGAAAAAATATTGGGGAGGGCGCTCAAATCGGGGAAAAAAGCCCGAGGTGAACCACCCTGAAGCTGGAAGAGTGCGCTAGGGGAGGAATCGGCCAAAGAAGTCAGAAAAAGGTCGAAAGGAGGTGCTTGAGGGTCGCAACACTCTAAGTGTCATGAAAGAGAAGAAAATCACGAAACACTGGCTCCCGCAGCAGAGGAGACTGCGTCAATCAGTCTACTGGAAAGGGACATTTCCGATGAAAAAGGGAAAGAGTCTTTATGGGTAGGGGGGGGGGAAGGTCAGCAAAAAGATGGAGCCAGGGCGGAATTAACGGGTCTCAGTCTACGTTGAAAAAAAGGGAAAGCCTGCCTTTCAGAAAAGAAGGACGTGGGTTTTTTACACTGATCACAAAGTCATCTCCTAATCAAAGATGGAAGGAAGGGGAAGGGAAGTCTACAAAAAAAAAAAAACCAAAAACAAAAAAAAGTATCTTTCTGGAAGGAAAACAACATACCACGTGAAGGGGGGGAAGGATTCGCCAGGCAGGAACCAAAACTTATTCTGAGCCGCATGCGGAAAGAGAAAAAGATGGTACCTAGGAAAATTACCGTCAGAATAGATTTTGTATAGGGAAGGAAAAAGGTAGACAACGGGGGACTAGGAGGAAGTCCAATAGGGGAAAAGACAAATTCCCTGGTCGTGAAGGAGGACAAGAATCTATTGAAAAAAAGTAGATGGATTCCTAAAGAAAGAAAAGGGTTCTCCAACATGGGAAAAGGAAAAGGAATTCTACCTAATTTAGGACAAAAAAAAGGGGGGAAGCAGGCAGGGGGGGTTTTACCCTTGAATGTTAGGATAAAAGAGAGAAAGGCCCCGCCCCGAATGGAAGGCCTAAAATTGGAGGGGTTTTCTGGGTTAACTCGAGGAAAGACACCACTAAATCTGCGGAGGGAGAGAGGAAAAGAAAACGGAGCAACATGGAAAGATAAAAAGGTACCTTAGTGCGGGGAAAAAATTGTTCGAAAAGAGGGGGCGGAGGACTGTCAGAAAAGCTAGATAGAAAGGCAACCGAAGGGAATGGGAAAGCGACCAGGGAATCGTCAGACGAACGAGAAACGGCCCTTTACGACGAGTTAGCAAAAAAAAGATTCCGGCTGACGCTACTGTGCGAAATACGCAAAGTCATCGCGGGGGCTGGTCCTATGTGAAGAAAAGGTGGCTGGGTCCATTGCGAAAGCAAACTATCGATTTAGTGAAGAGCAAAAAAGTTTCTGGAGAAAAAAAGGAAAGCCTTCGAAGGTACAAAGCGATATTTTAGGGGGTAAAAGCGGGTTAAAGGGGACTAAGGCACTTTCGGGAAGCGAAAAAAAGTGTGGAAAAAAAAAGTCTCCACCTGGAAAAAGGAGAACGCTGTCAGCGGAAAGAAAGTTGACACCGGTTCATCAGAAAGAGGGGGGGGGGGTCGGATCTTAAGGCAGGGAGGTAATAGGACTCGACCTTCTGCAAAAAAAATCTCGAGTGGGGAGAAGCTTATGAAGGCAGGAAAAAAAAAAAGGTACTTCTGAGCGCTTTGGGGGGAAAGTTTGGGGAAAAAATTTGGTGGGGGGAGAGACAAAATTCTTCGAACAAGGGCAAAGGAGGAGGCTTCCTTTAGAGAAAAATTGACGGTGGAAAAAAAAGAAAAGGAGAACGTGTTATTTTGGAAGGGGGAAGGGGGAAGGGGGACACTTGAAAGTTAGAAGTTGGGGAACCGAAAGGAGATTCGCAACAAACCTGCCGTGAACTAGTTTTGTCCCTCGGGGAATCACTGCAAAAAGGAAAGAGTAGGGGTGTGGGGAGGGGCCTAACCCCAGGACAAAAAAAGGCTAATTATAAAAAGAGAATAAAAAAGGGCATCGCCTAGGAAGAATTCCGGTAAACTCAGAGGAAGATATGGATCAGTCTTAAGAGAAAAAAGGGGGATATCTCGTGAGTCGTAAAGCCTGATCAAAGCTTGGTACGAGGGGAAAAAAGCCCTCATTTGGCCTCTATTTCAATTGTGAAAAAGCCTCTCCCCACCATTGGGGGGGGGGGAGGGTTATCGAGGTCGGATTGGCAGTCCGGAGCGCGGATAGGTACCAGCTCTGAGAGGAAGGGACTTGATCGCTCCTCTTCCAATTCGCGTACTAACTTTCTCTGGGAAAAACTCAGCAACAAGGGAGTTTCTTTTTGGGGGGGGGAGGAAACAACTTACATGAGAAAAATTTCCGAGGATCCATGCCTAGAGGAAAAAAGTTCATTTCACGAAAAGAGAAGAAATCCACGTCCTCTTTCCTCCGCGAAAGTTGAAAGGGGGGGGGGGGGATTGCATTCAAAGAAAAAAAAAAGGTGCTCCGGAACTGGGTGGGGAAACCACAACACTGAAAAGTCTCTCCAAAAAAAAAAAAGGGGGGAGGGGAAACGAGAAAGTATCGTCTGGAGGTTGTCCTGGGCTCTGGCACATGCCGGGCGACAAAAGAAAAAAGCTCGAGCACTTGGGGAAAAACCTTGTTCTCGAGGGGGGAGGTTTAGTACGATTCCAGGACTGCAATGTATTCATGGGAGAAAGAGGTGAGGAGGCCATTTCCGTAAAGGGAAAAAGGGGGTGAACGCAAACAAAACCGACAGCCACCAAAGTTGCAAGAGAAAAAAAAAACCTGATCCATCGAAAAAATCGCTGCCTACGAAAAGAGACCATTCAACAGAGGAAAGCGCATCCGAGGGATGGTTAGTCATAGAAAAAAAAAGCGCGTGAAACGAAGTCGACGGAGAAATGCTGTCAAGACCAAGGGGGAGCTGGGAGAAAAAAAAATGCCAGTCGGGATCAATATGTGCCCGCGCCAAAGAGCTCACTGAAAAGAAAGAGGGATTTCCCGAAGGGGGATCCAAACAAAGCTTGGGGGGAAAAAGAAGTCGGGAGGGAAAAATCAGGAGCATAGAAAGATAGAGTTACCTTTAGGGAAGGAGAAGGAGGGAAATGCGACATATTAGAGGGGGGACATAGATGTCTGTGTAAGTTGAAGAAAAAAGGCAAAAAAGGGAAACGCCTTTGGGGGGCTGTTGCTGAAGGGGAGGGGGGGAAAAATCGAGAAAAAAAGTACGTCAGTTTGGTTGAAAAAGAAACGAGAAGTTCCGTACAAAGTAAAGCTGTTCAAGGCCCAAATGCAAAGGAAAGAATACTTGAACGAAAGGTCGAACTAGGAGAGAAAAAACGTAAAAGCGAGCGTGGGGGAAACCACTCGTAAAGGGAGAATAGGTCGACAGAAAGGGTTGGAATAGAACTTACAAACCAACGGTACGGGTTATTTGTAAAATAGACTTCGAGTACAAAGCAAAAGAAGGAGGACGCAATCGAGAAAAGGGGGGAAAGGGTCTCCAGTGAGCGGGGGAAGGGCTAAACGCTAGATTCGGAAACGTTCGTGGAGGAAAAGGGGGGGGGGGCCGGGGGGAAATACAGGAAAATTTTCGTAATTCGTAAGATCAAAGAAGGTCGACGGGTTAGTCCCCACGGTCAGCATGGAGCTTCAAAGAAAGGGACCGCGAGTAGCAATACCTCGGGTTATATATTAATATCAAGGGAACTTCGAAAAAAAAGCTTCCTCAAAAAAAAGAGGGGGGGGGACTCATGAAGGAAAAGGAAGGAATGTCGGCAAAATGGCACCAAAAAGAAGAACACTGAACAGGGGGTTGATAGATCCGCGATAGGAGGGGTTCAGGGAAAAACATTCGCGGGGCGGGGGGGAAGGGGGTGATGAGAACGTATAGGGGAACGCGACGTCCGTGCGAATAGGTGGCGGTCGACGAAGGGAAGAAAGGAATTGTCGGAGGAAAGGAATAGCCCGCGAGGGAAATCTTCGGACGAAAAAGCCTCCAAGTAAAAGAACCCGCAAGCCTGGAATGAGGCGCGCTGAAGTAGCGGGCAAGAAGGTCTATAGCAACGGGAAAAGGGAGGGGTTGGTCGGGTCATTTCGGCAGTTGGGGCGTTAGAAGAGAAAGCATCCTACGAAAGGAGGAAGGGCGATCAGCACATTCGGCGGGGGGAAGGAGGGAAGGGGAGGTCAAATCGGGGAGAGGACCAGCGAAAAGCCGGCAGAGAGTCGCTTTTCTAGGAGGAACACTTCGGCAAGAGGTCAATGGCTAAAACGGGGGGGGAGCTTTTGACGAAAGACACTCTAAGGGGGGGGGGGGGGAAGGGTTGTCATGACAAGAAAAAAGGGGGGGACCTTCGACTGAGGAAGAATCCGTCATCGATCGGCAAGGGGGGTCGAGGAGGCTCGAAAACAGCATGCGGACTTTGTCAGAGGAAAGAAAAAATATTACTCATGTCGAGGCGAAAATTTGTGGGGGCAGAGAACTTGGGACCCGGGTGGCAAAGGTGAAAAAAGGAAAAGCCGGCAGAAGGTGTTGAAACTGGGGGAAAGAACGCAGATCGACCAGAAAAAAACACCCACACTGGAGGGAAAAAGAAGAGATGCAGGGGAGGAGAGTGATCATGTCCACAAGGCCGTCGAGGAAAAGGCACCTGTCACAAAAATAGCCGAGCAAAAAAAAGAAGGAAAGGAGTTCTTATTTAACACCTCAAGAAGAAAAGAGGGGGGGAGAGTTCAAGTAATCCTCTAAGTGGACGCGAACTCGATGACAGGCTGCAAAGCGAAAAAAGGTCCCCAGGATCTTCAAGGAGGGATGACAAACAAAAATCCGGGCATGTCCGACGAGAAGTTCTACACCCGGGTCCACGGAATGAGGGGGTCAAGTCCGCAAAAGGCAGGCAAAGGCCGTCGGGACTATTCCAGGGCGAGTTGGGTAGATGTAATTACTAATGGGCAATACAAAAACGCCCTACCTCATGTTAGAAGTACTTTCTTAAAAAGGGAAGGGGGTCGTAAGGGGAAAAGAGAAAACTAGAGGGGAAGCGACCACCTAAACAACTAAAAGGGCTCAATAGGATAAAAAAGAGGAAGAAGGGCACTCGACTTCTTAGGAGTGGGTCTTGTCGCTGGAAAGAAGGCTGGGGAGAAGGAAACTTTTCACGGGAAGGAGCAATAAGCCGGGGTGGGGTGGGGAAAAAGACTTTCAAGGAAACACTGTCTACTCCCGATCTCACGCAGGCCTATACGGGGAAAAAAAGAACTCTTTCTTCGGGGGGGGGGAGAGAGTCTTAATAAACCTAAGACTTCAATCTGATATGACAACTTGTAGGGGAGGGAAGGTGATGTGGAAAAATGGGATGCGAATATCGTCTTTATTAAAAAACCGAAGGGAAAGGCTGGAAGCATACTTGAAGGGGGAAACAATCGGCTGAGGTGAATGAGGGAAGAGAAAAAGGTAAATACAAGCTCTGGACTTTAAGGCTTGAATAAAAGAAACTAAAAAGAAATAGTGCCACTGGGCGGGAACTTCTTACCGCTTACAATTGAACTGATTGAAAAGGAACAACAAAGTGAAATCGGAACAGGGGTTACGCTCGAAGTCTAGCGTTGGAAGAAAACGCTTCCTGCGGAAAAAAAGGGAAGGACGATTGCGGGAATGATTGCGGCAACCTGTACTCTAGCTGAACTGGGGAGGTGGACCGGGAAACGGGGGGGGGGAAGTGGGCTACATCGCAAACTGAAGCGACCTATGGACGCTCAGGAGAGGGAAGTGGCGGAAAAAAGAAGGCTTACAGGAAAAAGGAGCTACCGGCGGGGGGAGGGAGTATTCAGGTGGAGACCTTGCAATTGGGGGGGGGGAAAGAACACCATGAAGGGGGAAAAGGTGTGACTGATTTGGAGCACAAAAGGAAAAAACAATCTCTGGGGGGTACTCAAAGACGAAAGGAGGCGATTAAGAGGCGAAGGGTCATGAAAAAGAGTGACACAAGAAGAAGGTATACACAAATCTTGCAAAAGGGAAGTACTGGGGGGGGGGAAGAAAAAGTACAACGGAGAAAGGGAAGAAGGGTCTAGAGGGTCAGAACAAGAAAGGTACCAAAGCTTGGGATCGCTGAAGAAAAGAAATGAAAAGCCAAGGTATCCTACAAGAGCTCTTTTGTCGAGCGAAACGAGCAGTGATCGCGATGGAGGGCCACACAGGGGTGGGACAGCATCGTTGAGGTATATGGCAGAGGAGTTCACGCGAAGAGGGATTACTACCCAGCTAAGGTCTCTGTGCTGGAAGAGAAAAAATGGGCCGCGAGGGAAACTAACGACGAACTGGAGCAGGTAAATGCACGCAGAACGTTTGTGGTAGGTCAAAAATTACGGAGGGGGGGAAGGAAGGGGGATTGAAAGGGGAAAGAAAAAGTGCATTTCCAATCAAAGGTACTCCCGGTGCCGAGGGAAAAAAGAAAGAAAAACAAGTTGAGCTGTCATTGGGCTACGGTCTCGCTCCGGACTGGCGAGGAGGTTGTCAAGCACACGGAAAGAAAAAAAAGG
>Ga0179593_1646689_pt1 | contig 14476 bp, 16 predicted proteins | sample CZODoug2_1_08_16_FD_185931 | JGI IMG/M metagenome (GOLD analysis project Ga0179593, IMG submission 185931) | Vadose zone soil fungal communities from Angelo Coast Range Reserve, California, USA - CZODoug2_1_08_16fungal (PacBio error correction) | ecosystem: Environmental > Terrestrial > Soil >...
GAAGTTTCCTTTTGCCTGGCAAGATTACAGGCGACAACCAGGGACAGGGACGTATAAAAAATATTCACCGGAACGGGACGGTAATGCATTCCAAAGTTTGGGCAGCGCAAGGCGCCGCAGAGACTCCAAACCGGACCAAGCCGATCAAGGGAAGGCGGTGCATAGATCTCTGACGGAAAAACTCTGCGGACTCACAGAAAAAAGAAAGGGGGGGATCTTCTGTGGGTAACAGGGGCGACGTACCTTCACGTCAGTGGAGAAAAAAGGGCTCAATTTCTTACTTACACCTAATTACGGGGCTTAAAAGGGGGGGTGTAGTTATAAGCCTAGGGGGAACCGGGTTAACTTCCAGGAAGCCGCACAATCGCACGACAAATCCGTCCTGTTCAGCTGAGAAGGACAGTTCCGATCGTAGAAGAACCCTCATAGGAGAAGGAAGAACGACCCTCCTCAATAGGGAGAGAAGGGCCGTATGTGGTATTGTCTTAGTAGTGGCGGTTGATTGGATAGTAATAAACAGTGCTCTGACTTAGGGCGGTAATGGACTCCTCTTGCTAATCACCTAGTGAACGGGCGCTCATGTAATTTCAAAAGGAACGGCCAAAGCAGAACCCTCCGATCCTTGATGGGGGAGGCGGATGACGATGAGGCTCGTATTAGCAAAGCAGCATGTTCAAGGGGAAGACCCGCTCGTGATCGGTTGGAAAGAGTACTAAGTGCTGATCGAATAATGCGTCACAGGGCCGTTAACTCAGAAAGGGAGAATCCTCCGCGGCCAGGTTCTTCGAACTCCGCCGGCCTGAGAGCTGATAATTGCGGTCTCATTCTAGGCTCAGGCAGAAAAGGTGGACCACAGACTGCTCGGAGCGTTACAAAGGAACGAGACGGAGAGGCCATCCGAAAAGAAAGAAAAGTACTAACTTGTCCTGCTCTAAGGAAGGAACGGTGTAACATCTCAACCGCATTTGAACGGAAGCATCTAAACGACGACACTGTTCAAAAGGGGGGGAAAACATCCGAACTGGCGTATAAAAAAACGTTCAGGCGAATCGGTCTGCTATATCTGGGCCTTCCTTATGGAAGAAAGTAATCCTACCTCTTTATAAGGAAACGTGGCTTGACAGTTCTCCGATCAATCCCTTTGGTAGGCCGACAAAAAGTATGGTATTTGTCTGAGTAATGCGAAAGCCGCAATCCCGTTAGGAAAAAGGGAAGGGGAGGAGAATACAGGATTTTCAACGTCGGGAGGGGGAAGAACTGGCTAGTCTCTTATTGGTTATCCTAAACCGCCCCGAAAAAACCATCCTCATCGCGTCAGAAAGGGTCCCCACTAGTAAACATCTGACCTACTTCTCGCAAATGGTAGATGGGGCATTCGCCTAGCTTAAAAAAAAAAAGGAGGGCAGCTGGTTCCGCTCACAGGGGAAGGAGGCAGGTCAATCTGCTACCTTGTCTCTCCATGCAGACTTTCATCGTGGAAGGGGGAAAGAAGAAAATTGACGGAGTTCTCCTGCCCCAAGAAAGAGGAGGAGGACGCATTGGCGTGCAGGACAGCAATAGGGGGGGAAGAGGAGAGGGGATAAACTATTTCAAGAAAAAAAGAAGCCAATAATTGATGAGAGGGGTTCTGCAAAAAAGCTCGGCAGAAACCTTCAATGTAACGCCAGAGCTCGTGAAGAGCTAAAAGTTCAGGCTCGTCCTCCGAAAAAAAAAAATTAAATCAGAAAAGATCAAGGCGGCTAGAGTCACGAGACAACACACGATTATAATATGAAAGAAGAGGTAAGAGTTGTCTGAAGCATCTTTTTATTATACGAGGAAAAAAAAATCGCCTCAGCTCTGGGCCTCTCTTGAAATAACATTGGAACACTAGTTCGCGAAGCGGGCCACCCGCACAAACCAGACCTGGTAATGGCGGCGGGTCTGGAAAAAAAAATGTCTCACCTTGGTCAAAAAGAAGAAGGAAAAGGAGAGCGGCTCGGGGCAAAAACGTCCAACTTGGGTCTCTTATCCCCTAGGAGGATGAAGGCCGTCGCAAAATTATCGCCCCGTGAATCAGATAGCTGAAAAAAGAGACCCAAAAGGGGAGGGGAAAGGGAGCAAAACAAAGAAAGAAAGAAAAGACATCACTTCATGCCCTATAAGGGAAGGGTGCTTTTCGATCAAGGCCCTGCGAGGCAGGTCGCTTTGGATAGGGCTAGCCAGATGAGGACAGGTCTTCCGGGAATGAGTTGGAAAGGGAGAAAGAATGCAACAAAAGAAAATTTTGCAAATCATCAAAGAGGGGAAACAAACAAGTGGGATCTCTTCTACTTTTAAGCCCCGCCCAACATGAAGAAGAAACTCAAAACACGACCTTGAGGGAAACGTGTGATCTACATAAAGGGAAAACACCGCTTTCCTGAAGTCGAAGTTTCGTTTAAAAGAGAGAGGGGACAAACTTCTCCAGTCGAAAATGTCCATCTATATAACTCGACAAAGAATTCGCTTGCAGATAACAGGGGTCTTTTCCAGAAAGATGCCGATTCTCCGCTTCAAGTGCGTCGGGAAAGGAATTCAGGGGGGGACGATTTCCCAGGAGGGGGCCGACATCCCGTCGGGAAGGAACTTCGTCGGTAATCTAATATTTTAGAGAGCACGGCAGTCTGAAGTCGAAGAATGAGGACGCGGAACACAAGGTCCCGTGGTGTCCCGATAAGAAGAAGAGAAACTGAGGAAGAAAAAAGACCACATATCTCATAGTTCAGAATGCAAGCTTCGAGTCCCCCTTTACCGTAAAAGTAGGACCGCATTAGATTCGGGAACCTCGGGAGATGGCGGGGTAAGCTCACGCTGTGGGCGTTAGGTTCTTAATGTTGAAAATGAAGGACGTCTTCTCGGATCCTTCAGCCCTAAGGCGATCTGTAGCGGGGTCTGCCATTTTACATAAATGAGGCATACGCAATCGAGAGAAATCCTGAACATGGGGGGGGGGGGTAGGAATCGTTAGTATCAGAGAAAAATCAGGAGAAAAGTTGACCAGACAATCGAACCGTCACACAACCTGAAACTCAACGACTACCCAAAACAAAGAGAACAAGGGTTGACTATCCAGATGGGGCGAGTCGGAGGAATGATCGGGTCGGGGGAAAAATTCTTCACCTTGTTCATAAGGGAACAAATTGTTCCCCCTGGGGTCGGGTGCTATGGGGCAGCGATGGGGTAAGACCGGCACCCGGGCTGAAAAAGGCCAGATCGAAATGCCGAGAAGAAATCGTCTATACTAACTCAAAGGGAAGAGGGGGGAAGTTGGACAAGCCATTTATCCTGCACCCAATACAAAGAAGCACACCGTCCGCTCGGGATAAAGGACTCGTTCCCCGTGACGGTCCGACGAATGAAAAAGGACTTTTATGGGGGAAATCGACCCACAGTTCCCCAGGACGTGGCCCGGGGTTGTGGTAAGAAGAGAGGAAAGTGACGGACTCGCGAACGGGTACGAATGCCTACCTAAACCGATCGGTTAAAACTTGCTTTCTGGAGGGGGTGAGATCTTAATCTTTTTTCAATATTCCCGGGCATCGGAAAAACGAGAGAGGAGGGGGGCAGGTCCTACTAAAGAAAGTTACTCTCACCATCTTCGAGAAACCGGCAGCGGGATTGGCCTATCGGTCTAGTGGAGAGGCATTCCCCAGTTTGATCGACGAAGGCAGGAAAGGGGATGTCTGAAATACACAAAAAGAAAAGAAAGGAAAGAGTCACGGTTTACATCGGGAGAAAAGAGACTTAAATCATCGCGGACGCCTCTGCAAGGTGGGGCCGCGGAGTTTGTATATCGAAGGTACGCAGAAACGGCAAAGCACTGGAGACACTTTGGCTAATGATGTACTGTACCTCACGAAGATTCGACTTGAAAGAAAAGGGTGTTAAGAACTTAATCGCGCAAGGTGAAGGATTCGCCCTACCACACACGCAACCCCGAAAGAAGGCCACCATTTGAGGGGAGGGAAGAGGGGTAGTTAAAGCCGTCGTCAGACGAGAAAAAAGGACGTAGGCGACCAATCCCTCAAAAAAGAGGAGGAAGGTACCCATTCCGATTGTTATGGTCAGGGGGAAGGGTGTAGGAGCAGTGATGTATGTCGCGACTGAGGTCCTCATACAGCCCAAAAAGGAAGCCCCCCGGAACCTGGTCGACGGAGATACATTGATAAGGAAGGGGAGAACTGCTGCAAATTACCTCCCCTGCAAAAGGCCTTTTATTGTTCAGGAGGGAGCAAAAGGAAGGAACACTCGAGTCTCCCGAGAAAAGGGAGGGAAAAAACTTTCCGACAAGAGAAGGGAGCGAGGCAAGAGACAGAAAAAACACATTTGAAAAGGGAAGGAGTGGCCGCGTTGGCCTCTTTCTTAGATTCTCACTTGGCTGCTAGTGATCGGGCGGCTCTAGCGAGCTTCCTCCCAGAACTCGAGCCACACCCCCTGAGAGGGAAAAAAAAAGGGAGGGGGAGCTCAATCTACCGAAAGGGAAAACTATCAAGAGAAAGGCATCACCATCTATAAAGGCGAGTCATACTAAAAAAGGGCAGACGGGTCGAATGCATTGAACATCTTCCAAAACGCAGAAGGGGAAAGGGAACTTGGACAAAAGGAGCGAGACTTTCCAACCTTAAGGAGGCACGAGATGTTGACGAGCAGTATCGGTAATGTCCGCAGCGCCGAAAGGTCGACGAAGTCGCTACCAATCTTACCGGAATTAAACGGGACGTGACAGCTCTTCTCGATCTCCCCGTGGGGAAAGCGATCAAGGTCGTGTATTAAAAGGGGCGGAGGGAGCCACGAAATCCGTAGGGGCCACTTAAGTAGGTATAGGGGAAATGGCGAAACTTTTCATCTGAGAAGCGAGGCTCTTAAGTGTAGACATTACCTAGCCCCAACCAGAAGGTCCTCATCGCGGGAAAAATAAACCCAGCTACCTACTGCTCGCCAGGTATCTATGCAGTTCGCCCAAATGCCAAAAGAAAGAAAAGAAACTGGAAGCTCTCTCGTTCTCGATTGAAGGTTTGATCACTTCAAAGGAAAGGGCGCCGGTCCTCCAGCTCACGTGGGGGCGGATGTTGGGGTGGACGTCCTTTGGGTACAACAGGGAGCGGGAGTTGCGATGCTGGAATCAAGAAAAGAACAAGAAAGAGGGAGGGGCTCTAGGTCGAGGGAAGGGGTGGGCAGAAACGCCTCATTGGGGAGGAGAGGGGTCGCAAGAAAAAGCTCTTCTGAGATCAATCGGGACCAATATAGTAGAAATTTCGTCACCTCTCAAAAAAAACCCCGAGGGCCCGAAAAGAAGCAAAAGAGGAATCGGAAATAGAAAAAACCGGGTATTAAATATAGATACAGCAGCTTTTCTGGGGTCGAAAACAGGTCTCCGCCTCGCCTCAAGGACTTAAAAGGAAGGACGACATTGACGGTCTTCAGGAAGCGAGGGGAGAAAAGAGAGAATCAAAAAAAAAAAACCCCAGAAAAAGGAATTGTTCGTCGTTCTGCACCACTGTTGGCGTGAATACTCCAGCAGCGCGTCGGGAGAGGGGGGTGAAATCCGCATCGAAGGAAGAACCATTGGGGCGGATAAATTCGCGGGAAAAAGAAAAATTACCATTCACACCCACTGTGACTGGATAGGGCGGGGATGACCGGTCAACCGAAGGACAAACCTGACCCCCATCGGGGAGAACGGGGCCTACAGCTGATTGGTCGAAAGGGCGTTCCGCATTATATTAAAAAGGCCGTAGGTCGCTGTTTGAGGCACTTCGACGAAGATGATTCGGGCCGGAGCGACGGAAAGGGAAAGTCTACATTAACTTAAGATCCAAAAGGGTTTCAAGGGGAGGGATCAGGAAGGAAGGGAAGCATCCGAGTTTGATGCGTAGAGCCGGAGCCTTCCCACTTCAAAAAAACAAACAAGGGTGTCGGATAGTGATCGAAAAGCTGTCAAAATCTTCATGTACGCTCGAGAGGTGGCGGGCCGGACGTCGGGACTAAAGGGGGAAAAAAGGACACTTCCATCTAGACGCTAAAAAGGGTCGCTTTCCTTCAGTCAATACCAGGGTCGAGTGGGCCAGCGATCTGGCAGAGTTCTCCGCTTCATGGCGGGCGGAAGGGGTTGGGAAAGAGGGTAATCTTTGAGAAAGGGAAAACAGGGTCTTAAGGTGGGGGAGGGGCTTCTCGCACTGCTAACCTCGGCTATGTCACGCCGAGGGAGATCCTTCGTGGTGCAGAAGACGGGGATAGATCTCCTTATTCTACGTGGATCAGAGCACAGGATGGCGATTCCGCTAGCCAGAAAGACCAAGCCGGTCCACAGCGTACGGGAGGGGTAGTAGGTATAAATCGGAAAGGGTGTAAACTTGTTCTGGGGGGGAAGCCTAATTCTTAATGTAGGGGAAAACCCCGAAAGATCTTGAAGGAAAAACTAAAACCTTCCTTATAGGGGTCTGTGAACAAAAAGGAAAGAATGTTTCCATTAAAAAGAAGAAATCGGGATTAACAGTAGGCGTGGGGGTTTTCCTGAAGAAAAAGGAGTCCATAAAAGGGGAAAAGAAAAGTCAAGAAAATGTTGTATCCATCCTCTGCCTCTACTCAAAAACACGCCAACTACCGGACGGGGGTTCAAGGCCTATGGGAGGTCGGCGGACCATAAGATCGATTTCGTTCGCTAGACTCAAAAAAAAACCTTTGGGGAAAAAGAAAGAGCGAGCGAGGATGCCTTTTCTTGTGCTATGTGTCTGCGGGCGAAGAAAAGCGGGAGGCAAAAGGAGGGCTTACACAGAAAGGGACATCGACTCATCCTGTCGCCAAAGAAAAGACGATGGAGTCATACCCAGGGTAGAACCTGTCGCCAAAAGAATAGTCAGTGCAAATCCGACTACCTCGATGAAACAAAGGAAGAAGTTACCACCGATGCCTTGTCCCGCGGGCAGGGGCAAGATGAAGAATACATCTCCTAACCAAAGAAAGAGAGGAGAGTAGTTTCCGGGGGGGGGGGGGGTTTCACTGTTGGCTGGAAATGAAACTTTTACTTAAAAAAACCTAAGAAAAAAAAGGCGGCCTTGCCAAGACGGTTCCAGCTGGGGGTAGGTTCAGTCAAATGGCCCGCCGAAATAAAGAGCTCCTAGCAAAAAAGGGGAGGATGATGATCATTGGGAATGACCCAGATGAAACGCTCAAGGACAGGATCGGGACCGGCAGGCCTTTGCACCGGGATAAGCTGAGGTTAGGAAAAAAGTGGGCACGGAGGTCGCCTTCGGTGATGCGACCCCACACCAAGGCAGGAAATCCCTTGGTTCGAACATGTAGAGATCTCTACGGAAACTCTCTAAGAAGGGAGGCCATTGGGAAAGTCTGGGGAGATGTGAAAGAGATAGAGGGGGCGACTAAATATTAAAAAAGTGAAACTGAAGGTCGGGATTACCTCCTCAGAGATTAGGCCAGGGGAAGGGAACTACGATTGTTTCAAGGGGGGGGAGACGCTCGCCCTGGTGGGGATAGTCGCACGCGCAGCGACATCCAGCCAGCCCGCCATTGGGCTGTTCAAACCTGGATCGGGTTAAGCCGAGTCGAACCCTAAAGTCTTGGAGGGAGGAGACCCCCGCGTGGCAGTCCCTTTTGGCCGGAGTATTGGGAAAAAGAGGGGAAGGGTTGATTTTCAGAGGAGTGGGATGGATAAAAGGGGGAGGATGCGCGACTTAGGAGAGAAAAAAGGGGGAGAAAACTGTTAAAATCCCCCTTAACCTTCACAGGCGACATCTTCTAACGGCGTAATAAGGCCTCCCATGATGGTGGAGCTTAATGAATATCCTCTGGAGGCGAAGACTTCAGGAAAAGGGGGGGAGACACTATGAGGAAGGGGGGGGGTGACATCTCACTCGAAGTGGGGGAGGCTCTAAGAATTGTGTCCCACCTACGTTCCGGCGCAATTCGCGTCAGGCTAAAGTTGCATGCTATCTTATCTGTTTCTGGGCAAGTAAGAGCGCTTCGTCTGAAAGGAAAAGGACGAGAAAACTACGCGCTAAGGAGGCGGGGGAATATCCTCGAGCCACCGTTGCAGTCTAATCATCTATACGACGAGAAAGTCGGAAAGGGGAAAGGACAACCGCATCTTTTCGCCTAAGACTCACGAGGGGAAATAGGGAATCGACGAGGAGAGGGAAGAAAAGAATGGTCAGAGCCGTAGAAGCTTCGTAGAAAGAGGGAGGGAATTGTCCTCTGGGGGCTACCATCGAACATTCAGGGTCCACATCAGTCTCTACGGGCGTGACAGGCATCAGAAATCGATACGGACCGGGGGAAACGCTACAGGTGAGTGGGTGAGGACAGGGGGAAGGGAGAAAGGAGAGATTCCTCTATACACCCTTAAAGAGAATGGGGCTGTTCCTCACGCTGGAAAGGACCTGCGAGGCTCTAAGTAGGTCTAAAGAAAAGCGCACGAAGACCCGGCAAAAGGAATCATCGTGCTTCTTTGAAAGGAAAAAAAGAAAGGCTGACAGAGAAAATGAAACGAAGTCAAACCGCATCGGCAAGGAAGCGGGTATCGATGTCCAGGGTGGGGAACGGAAAAGGGTGGTCGGGGAAAAGGAAATCAAGGAAATTATCTAGGGAGGGCTGCCGGATAAGTGGAATCCATTCCTACTCAAAAAAGGAAGGGGCGAATGATCATCCCCCTACGCTGGGAGGGAGAACCAAGTCTAATCTAAACCCTGAATTTGGAAAGAAAAAAACGCCAATCCGTGTCCGTTCGTTAAGCGAAGCTCCAGGCCTAAAGAAAGTCATGTACGTCAGGAGGCCATAGATCGTGCCCTAGCTGGATGCGTGGGGGGGTCGTGCGACCTGGAGAGGGGAAGGAAAGACAAAGAAGTCTCAGATCAATCGTGCTATCGTCTGGAGAAAAAACAAAACACGGAGGAAGGAAAAACATGGCTGCTACAACGGAGTCGACAAAAAAAAAAGGCACAAGAGAAAAGCTCAGGGCCGAGCTCTGGCCGCCGGATCTGAAAAGCCCTTTTGAGGGAAAAAGAACCCCACACGAGAGGGGACGTTCTTCCCCCCCTGTCGCCCGTTGTCGTTGGATACAATTGGAGCGGTCGGGGGAGAACAATAAGCCTCGGTTCCGCAGGATAGGGGAGGGATAACCGTCAAAAGGAGAAGAAGGGAAATCAGCAGATGGAAGAGGCAAAAGCCAAAGACCCGTCGCCACCTTAAGAAACCGTGGAATAAAAGAAAAAAGAAGCTTTGCAATGAAGTGGGGAGCGGTGCTCATGCATAGATCAAAATTTGCTCAAGGAGGGCTTTTTTTGAGAGAATTCCGAAAGACGATAAATTACCTTCTGGCAGTGAGCAGAAAGGAATCGGAATGTCGACTAAAGAGACGAGTAATGCTTTAGGAACAGCGCTATTGAATCTCGACCAGATGGGGTTCTCGTTCTCAAGCGCCTTCCGCAGCGCCACAGAAAAGGGGAGGGAGACAAAACGGGTTACCGAAAAAAAAGGGGGAACCCGCTTCATCGAAAAAAAAACGACTTCGGTCGACATTGCGGCACGCAGGGAAAACTGAAAAAAATCGATACGCTCAGACCAAACCGGGAAAGAGGGCGGGGTTGGGCAATCCAAAAGGGAGGAAAAAAGAGTCTCTTCAATTTCGGCAAAGGGAGAAAAAATGTTCTCATCTTTCTAATCGGTACTTTGACGTCGGTAATAGTTAATGAATCGCACTTTCCGCGGAAGAGCGCTCGGGCTCTCTTATAAGAAGAAAAGACGGCCGTGGTGCCTACCGAAGAAAGGAGTCAATCTGCTGCGGTGCACCCCAGATCAAGGCCAAGGCGACGAACTGCCGCGAGCGAGAAGTAGCTTCAAAGGGGGACCACGGAGCGAGAGCAGAAGGCGGGGGAAGAGGGGTCGTAACAAAACTCCAGGAGGGTGTGTGCGTTTCTTAGTAATGAATTGGCCCGCTGAAGATCTGACCTTAGCGAAGGAGAGGGGATGTTTGTCTGCCTTTGTGAATGTACTCTCGGAGGGAAAGTCACCTCAGGTCCTTGGGGAACATTTCATTTTATAGAATCATCCAGAAATAGCAAGTCCGATCGCTAATCGGAAATGGGGAAAAAGAAATGGACACTCGTACAATAAACCGAACCCGACTACAGAAAAAGAAAAGAACTTTGTCCGAGGAAAAAAAAAAACCAATGATTTTTTCAGGGGCCAAGAGAAGACGAGGTTTGAGGAAGGTATATCATGTGGCCTATTTCACAAATGCACAGTCCCATTTTCGTTTGCGATGTAGAAGGTAATAGCCTTGCGAGATTCAAGAAGGCAATCGTAGGGCGCCAAAATAAGAGGTACGTCCTCCATTATCCAACAGTGGAGGGAGAACTTCAAGGTCACCGCTCCGAACAAGGCCCTACAGATTAAAAGGCTCCTCTCCCACCCTGGGGGCTAGGAATCTCTATGGGGAAAGGGAAGAAAGGTCGACACGACGAAAAAGGCCCTCTCTTTGCTCTTGAAGTGGTCGCGGATAAAGTTACTGTCGCTCGAAGACAACATGGGTGTACCGACCTCCCCGACTATCGAAGGGGGGAAACAAGTTCCGTGCCTTTAAAAAGGACCTCCTGTTTAGCTGTATCTGTGGCAGAGAGGAGGGAGTGGAATCCAACGTTCATCGCTCGAGCGAAGCAAAAAGAAAGTAAGTAGGAACATCGTCTGCGTGATGCCTTTCTCTTTTGACGCACGATTGACTTCTGCAACACAGTGGGAGAATTGGAACCTTTCAATAGTTCACAAGCTAAAAGAAGTTGGTGCTGATTAATTCGTCACCGGAGTTTGCCAATCTCTCCAATGTCTGGCTCGACGAAAAAGCCGGACAATCGGGAAAGCGAGGGCCCTTGGGGGGGGCTATTCATCTCATCTAAACTACAAAGAGGAAGAAAGGGGGGGCGGTCCACTTTTCCTCTGGAGGTTTGGTCATCTGAGATTTACTCTGTCTTAACTGGAGACAAAGTTGGCTACTGACCTCGGTCAAGAAGGGTTTAAGAGACACTATTATGTCAAAGGACTTGACTGGAGAGAAACCTGGCTGGGGGAAAATCACAAGTCCAAAATGGAAACGGCTTGGCTCACCATTTTGGCCTCTTCGGAAGGGACAGGTGAAGCCGATGTAGGGAACGAACGAGGCCGCCGAAGAACAAAACAATCACTGATCGAATAAGGTGGCCGAGTGGTAGGTCGGGAGTGAGGAATTTTCTTGGAAGGGGGGGGGGAGGGGGAGGTCCTAGAATGTGGCGGATACGGATACTCACGGCGGATACCGGAACAGTCCCAAAGATGGACTTGCGAGCAGCAGAAAAAGCCTCAGAGCGGGATGGGAGGTGAAGAAGAATCTAGGTGGTCCGACGTCCTCTTAAAGAAGCCCGTCCCCCTCTATGGGATGACTATACAGCTGAGGTAGTAATTCTTGTAAGGGTGAAGCTGTCCAGGGTAACTGCCCAAGGGAGGGAGCAGGGGAGCGCAAGAAGGAGGGGGCTGAAAGTTTCTCCTCCAAAAAGGGCCTTCGCTCAGCTGGCGACGATATCTGGCGGGTGAAAAGAGCCTCACTACGAGCCGGAGGAGAGCCGTTCTCGGATCATCCAAGAAAAGGATCAGTACGCTGACTACGAAAGGGAATCTTAAACTCACCGGGACGACTTGAATCGTATACTCTGTCATTGAGACCGGCAAAGACACTGGAGTTATTGAAAAAATAAAGTGGCGAGCGTATCAGGTGGGAGTTACGGCGCAAAGTGGTGAAGAAGGAGGGGAAAAGAAAGGTCTAGGAAAAAGGAAAAAGCGGAAACAGCTCTGCTCCCGTGGGACTGGGCGAAAAAATTTCGTGTTTTGAAGGGTCGGGAAACAGCCGGCCCCCTTGAAGGAAGAGAGATATGGGCTGTAGAGTTAAGGAAATCAGCGGATTAAGGGTTTCACCGGGGAGAAGCGAGGAAGGAACAGGACCTAGCTAAGGGGGAAAAAAAGAACCAGCGACCTACTGTGGGAAGGAATGATGCGCCAGCGCTTCCAAACCTTCTCAGGAGAAGAGGGCCGGTTTGGGCTCGATGCCCGGTGTGCCTCGGCGACCCGGTCATGGCGAAGCAAGAGACGTGGGGGGGAGCGTGGTCCCATTACCGGAAGATGGGAGAAAATCCTCAAAAAGAAGGAAAGATTGGGATGACTGACGCATCATCCCCTACTCGACGAAGAGAAATACGATTATGGGTAATCTGAAACCAGGCGTGGCAGAACGCAGGAGATAAAAAGGACTTGATCGCGTTAAGAAAAAAGGAAGCCCACAATCGTCCGGCGGCCAAGCTAGGCACCGAGCTGGGTGGAGGGGGAGGATACGGAAAAAAAAGAAGGAACCTACATAAAAAGAAGGCCGATCGGATCTCTCCAACCACACGGGAGAAAAATGATCAATAGCGAGGGGGGGAGTGACTTGGAGTCTACTATGAGAGTTCGAAGGGAAAGGCCACTCCAATCTCTTACACAGAGGAAAGAAAAAGAAACATTGTTCATTCCGCAAGGATATCAGAAACCGGGAAAAAAAGTTCGCCATTCGCTCCTGTTTCAGGTGACATAGCGGGGGCAGAAGAGGAGGGAGGTTCTGTTCTGGGTGGAAAAGGACTAGATCCGCGTGAGGAAAGGAAAAAAAAAGAAAGCCAATTACCATGAGATCCCTCCACCGGACAGGGGAAGAAAGGACGCCAGGGGAAAGTCTCGACTTGACGTGAACTGCACCCGAAAAACATCGGAACGCGGCCGACAGCTTCACAATGGGAAGAGAAAAGGGGAAAAAGCAGAAAGAAGGGAGATTTTGCGAGCAGTCTCTGGGTGGAGGGACACTTTCCCGGGATGAGGACCTGGTTCTTGCCTGAGCTGAAGGCTTGGAATGGTCTAAGGACTTAAGAGAAAGAGAAATGGTTGCTGCTTGAAAAAAGGGTATCACTAGCCTATTTAAGTGTAGAAGAAAAAAAAGAATCAAGAACCAACTTCATCTGGCCTCAACAGGTCCACGAGGACCCAAGGGAAGGATGAAGCGCAGCCCGCTTTACATGGGAAGATCGGAGGCAACTTTCGTCAGACAGGGCTGGCACGGAGAAAAAATCCAGCGAAGGGCTCTCAGAAGTGAAGCGAAGCAGCAAGGGTCGCCTTTGGGGAAGCGCGGCGAAGCCCGAGGAATCAGTGCATTCATTGTAACGATGGAAGGGGAAAAAATCGGGACGTCTCACGTACAGTGAGGGGAGGGGAAGAGTAAGCGGGAGGGGAAAGAAAAGCACTCCTCGTCGATAATCTTATACGTTGACCATAGAGAAAAAACCCTTAGCTAATCTCTAGGATGCGCCCAAAATATAAAAGAAGAAATTCTCTGGGACGAAAAAGAAAAAGGAGGAAAGACCCCTGACCACGCGTCCAGAAGAAAAACACACCAGGAAAAATTCTTCGGGGAAGAAATAGATTGTCTTCACGATCGTTGTGCAAGACGTTACTGGGACAGGGGTCGGACGTCGCTGCGAAAAGATCGTGGGAGCATCAAAACCATCATGGAAAGAAAGAATGGCAAAGGTTCACTGCTCGCTCAGAGTCATTAAGCTCACCCTCCTAGTGGGGTTCGAAACCCCACTCCCAAGAAGTCTCGAATGGACCTGTTTATCCATCAAGGGCAAGAAGAACCCTCAAAGCAAAGTGAGGAGACCAAATAAAACTAACTCAGGAAAGGGGAGCCCTGTCCTCATATGCTTAGGGCTCTGGGAGAGGGGAGATGGGTTTCGTGAGAGCCACTGTGAGGTCAGGAAAATTTTGCCTACACAAGCGCTGCCTTGGAGTGCTATGGGGGGGACTTCTTTGTCTATGGGGGGGAAAAACATTTCGAAGCTTGCAAGGAAAGAGGGACGAATCGGAATTCTCCCATATACCGAGGATAGGTACGTCTCAGGATCCCAATTGTCGAGTGGAGGAAATCGCCCGACTCCGACTGAAAGGAGAAGGAAAGGTCCATCCGAAGGGATACCTCCCCAAAAAAGTGAAAATTAGATGCTATCTATTACATACATAAGGGTGACCGCGCTGGTCAGGTACCGTTGGCAGGGGTCGTCTATGAGGAATTCCTTCTAGAATGTGAGGATCTGAAGATTACCAGGAACCCCAAGGAGTCTTGGAACGGATCCCTCCTGGGTGAGACTAATCCTGGGAAGGAAATAGTCCCGTGCAATCCATACTCCCAAGAGGAAGGGAGGGGAAAAATGATTCGAAGAGAAGGGAAGACCCATGAACTCTCACCCATTCAGATTCTGAAACACTGTCAAACGACGCGGAGCGTGTCTGTAATAGCAGAAAGAGCTTGTCTAGCGCAATGTCGCCTTCAGGCGATAAGAAAAAAAACAAAGGTCGCAGGGAAGGAGGAGAAAAAAGGGGGGGAGAGCATTTCCTC
>Ga0179593_1505032_pt1 | contig 14475 bp, 18 predicted proteins | sample CZODoug2_1_08_16_FD_185931 | JGI IMG/M metagenome (GOLD analysis project Ga0179593, IMG submission 185931) | Vadose zone soil fungal communities from Angelo Coast Range Reserve, California, USA - CZODoug2_1_08_16fungal (PacBio error correction) | ecosystem: Environmental > Terrestrial > Soil >...
AAGTCCGGACGGGGGAAAAAAAGCCCCCGAACATAACAACCAAAAAATGTGAGTCCAACCGTTCAATGAAGACGATATTCAAATCCAGGGATCAATCAAACAAATTCTTTCACAACTCAGGACGAAGACAAAAAAAACGCGGTCGTGGAAAATAGTATAAAGAGTCCCGGTGGAAACAGGGGACAGAAAGTAGCAGGCAAAAAAAAAGGGTAATCTGGGGGCAAAAAGAGAGCCCAACCGAAACTCACGGCAAAAATGGCCAATCACACCGGGCGAAAATCGTGAGCGTACAAGACCAGGCCCACATGAGATGAGCGGGAGGGAAGGAAAAAAGGGCTGGAAAAAAGAAGAGTCCCACACGCCTCCTGTTGATGGAAACAAACCACGGAGGGAAGGAACTAGACCTGCGATGGAGGGTCCATCTCGGGTCGACCCGTTATTGTGCCAATCAAGAAAACCACGCGAAATTAATGGGGTACGAGGGAAAAATCACCCAGCGGTGGACATTACAACAGGGTCGTAGGCGTCATGTAATGTGAACGGGGGTACAACACATCGGCAAGTAACTTTGATCAAAGGGGTCCGACAATTCAGCACGCACAAGGGAAGCGGCGTGGAGGATACAAAATGCTGCTGACGCAACCGGACCAGAAAGTCCCTGGCCACTGGGGGGGTTGAAATTTGTAGATCAAGGGGGGGATCAAGGGCAAGCCCCTGAGGGGGGGAGCTTGGAAGGACTTAACGGGGGGCAAAGCAGAGGAAGAAAGCAGAAAGCCGGTTGTCAGTGTTGTCTGGGGGGTTGTCACTTGGAGAGTCCCGCAGCGAACGGGAACGAAACTCGGCAAGGAGCAAAAACCAGGGGAAAAGCGAATGGGGGCAACACACCTGTAGTGTGATCATTGTAGAACCAAAGGCAGAGTCCGTTCGTGTGCCAAGGGCCACATTAGGGGGAAGGCGATGAAGGACGACACAAGGGGGGGAGACAGAGACCCCCGGAGGTTGCCACAAAAAACACCTTGGGGTGCGTTGGTTGGGCTAACTTTTGTGCGAGGGAAAAAAAAAAAAAAAACCGGGAGCAAAAAGAAAAAGGAACGGGAGACATTTAGGTCCACTTGGCGCCCGAAAAGAGCCGAGAACAGTAGGGTAGCACAAGACAGGTGCGCTGTCGAAAGTCAATGGCAAAGGATCCAGAAACGAAGGTGAAAATCGGCCGAGACAGAAGACAGAGAGCGCCGCGGCGCGTACCTGGACAAAGGGTCTGTGAAACTAAAGAACAGTGAAAACAGGGAGGGCCAAACTAAGAAGAGTGGGGGATCAATTAAAACAAGAAGACATGGTGCCGAGAAGGCAGCGGAAGGGGGGGGGGACAGACAGGTTCAAATAACCAGCACCAACCGAGCTATGGGCGAAACTCTGGTGGCTTGAAATCGAAAGAGTGACCCTAAACGGTTTGTCACTCACGCAACCAGGACATCGGCAACAAATCGCCCACAGTAATTTTGCACAGGTTTTACCCAAAGAGAAACATGGAAACCAGACAAACGTGCGGTAAGAAGGGTAGACGAGGACGGTCCTTCCTCACATTCAAGAAGGAGAGCATGTCGGAGTTGCCGACAAAGTCCGCACGGGAAGGGCGGCGATCCCTTGGGGGCCTTGCACCTGGACGTAAACACGAGGCTAGCCCCAGTCCAAGAAAGGGGGGTCCCCTTTTAATGTTGAGGGGTTTTCGTCAAGGGGAAAGTGGTGGGGCGACGGGCATGAACAGAAACCGGGGGGACGGGGTGGAAGCGGCAGCGCGAGGACGTACATACCACCACAAGCCGACGGGAAAGGGCTCCCTGGAGAAATTACGATGAAATCGGAAGAAGCCCGAGGAGGGCATTCTGTGCAAGGTCGGATGGAAAAGGCAAAAGAAAGAAATACCCGGAGGGAAAACCGGCACCCTAAACTGAGGTCAAGGGGAGGATCAATCGGGCAAATCAAATAAAAGCAGGCCCATAGAAGGAAACGACACGGATGGGGGGGGGAAGGCCCACACAGGTATCGAGCGTGAAGTAGCTGCACAAAAACGACCGCACCGAGTATGTCGTAGCGGAGGAAAAATGTGGATGGGAAAAGAGAAAAAAATACTCCGGGGTGTCTTGAATGCCACAACCAACCACAAAGGCAGGGGGGATCACGATCGTCCCTATGTAGGGCTTCTGACGAGATAATGCTTGCCCACGAAAGGCGCCACTTGAATGGTCCTCTCTTCTTAGGGGACACAGTGAAAGAACCCACAGGGGCAACCGCTTACACAATGGGCAAAAGCCGGGGAAACAATGGGGGGAAAGAAAGGGCGGTGCATAATAAGGGGCTGGGTGTGCACGGTCAATAGGGAGGGGTCCTTCAGCCTAGAGGACGGCTAAAAAGGCACTGTTGATGCGTTCGTGTAAAACGCCATGCTGGTCGAGTTGTAAAGGAAGGTATGCCGGCCACGGGAGCAGCCAGCGCAACCTAGAGGATCCCAGGAAAGCCCCCGTCCTGCCACGAAAAGGATGGGACGATCAAGGTGTGGCGAAAAGCGGAACCGGCCAGGCAGGTGGTTAAAAAAAGTAGTGGGTCCGGACACATGTCGGAACATAGTGCCGAACCAATAAGTACCTCCGAAAATAGAAACGAAAAGTCAGATAACCGGGGATGGAGCTCGAAAAAAAGGCCGGCGGCAGACTGCGCCTCAGAAAAGGAACGGAGGAAGCCCATGACCACAAAGCAAGAGGAGGTGCTTAAAGTGATGCGTCGGAACGGCCTGAAACAAGTTGAAAAAGAGGCAGCTGAACGGGGCAACGACAAAGGGCAGCTGAGCGGAGTCAACGCAGGAGGGGTAGAGGGTGGACAACCAGGAACAGAGTGACATCAAGGAACTATAAAAAAACCAATTCCGAAACGAAACACTCCAAAGGGTGCGAGGGTGAGCGGACAAAAAAAAAAGAAAAAGCCGGGAGAAAAAAGTCCAAAGCGGGCTAAACGCGCAATACGATGACCGCCGCGTGCCAGATCGGATTGGGGGGGGAAATCGTAGGCGGCGGTGGACAACGACGCAGACGGCCAACTGTGAAAAGAAGGCAGGTGGCCACCCTGAAAGTTTCAAGGGGCCGGAGAACAGGGACAAGAACAGGAATCAGGTCCGGAAGGCGAGGACGAGCAGGACGGAAAAAGGCTTTACACCGTGGAAAAAGGGGTACTGCGGGAGGGAAAGTGCGGGAAGCCTGCGGGAGGAAACACACGGATTGACGTGGTACTACGATGTGGACCACTTGTAGGGCACGACGATGAAAAGAGCGCAGCACAGGGTGCCAATTCCAGAAAGAGAGGGGTCGGGCAAAAAAACCTGGAGACACGCGCGGGGTGGAACTCGGATGAAAGGTACCGCAAGCGAGGGCGGGGAAATAGCAAGGCCGGTCAGCGCGGATAACCAGGGGGTCGTTCTATGACGCAGCACCGACTACGAAATCACTAGTCGGGGGGCCAGGGGGTGGTTCAGGTGGCAGGATAAGGCTTAAAGTCTTTGCAGTGAACAAACATGCGCGAGACCGGCGCGTGTGGAGGAGTCATTGAAATCGACCGTATCGACAATCACAAAACGTGAAATTTGGGCGTAGGAAATTTTCACAGAGGGTCGGCGAAAAAACGGAGGTCTCAGTGGGGGCCAAAAAGTCGGGCGTAGGGAACTTGTATCTCAAAAGGACACTGTGGGGAGGGAAAAACAGTCATCAACAAGGGGGTGACCTTCCGGGGTAGAGGAAAAATGCCTAAGGAACGGAACATCCTAATCAAGAGATATACGTCAACGTTGGCATTGGCCGGTACAGGCGGGTTCCACACGTCCGACAAAACCCAAAAATCCCACTGAGCGAAAAAAAGGAAACCAATAAAAAAAACGCGGAAAACCTGATCAAAAGAAAGGGGGGACAAAGAGGGAGGGGTGTGCCTCAACCAGACTAATCTGAAAAAAAAAACTGGGGGGCCAGGGGAGGAAAAAACGTGTGAAGCACATCAATAAACTGGAACTGAATTTGCCAACAAAGGCAATACAGGGCACGGCCAAATCGGAGCAGCCAAACAACAAACAAAAAAAGTTATTATGTAGGAAAAAACTGACAGAAGATTCAGGGGGGATGTGTGAACGGGCGGGGGGGGTTGGAAGAGGCCGGGGAGAGGAAACGCCACACAAAAACCCGGAAAAGGGGTTTTACGTCCAGGACAATCGGGGCCAAAAACATCCACGAAAGGGGGGGGGGTGGAGGGAAGTGAAATCGGGAGGGTGGGAAAAAAAAAGCCTGGGTAAATTGCGTGGTGCTGGGCGGCAGGGACCAGCACGGTCCGTACACGCCTGTGTTGCGTGGAAAAAAAATCGTATCAAACGGGGGGCGGGGACCAAACCAGTATCGAAAAACAGAAAAGAGGGGCAAAATCGTTGACGAAAACGGGGGTAAAAGCAAAAATCAGAAAAGGGGGGGGCTCAACACGGCTATTAAGTCGGGCACCAGCCTAGGTTCAAAGGAACAAGGAAAACTAAAGGGAAGGCCCTAAGAACTGTTAAGGAGCTGCCTTGGGGGCAAACACACCGGGGGAAAGCTGGAAAAAGGAAATGGGCAAAGGGAGGGGGACGCAGGGGGGACGAAAACTTCTGTTGTCGTTCCAGTTTGAAAAATGGTTCGAGAAGGGGGGGAAAAAATACGGACGATGCAGGTTGGGGAGGAGAGGCGCGAAAGAACTATTCAACAAAAGAAGTTCTGATAGTCAAACGGAGGGCCCAAAGTTGAAACTTGGTCAAATTGATACAATATTCGACGGCCGTTCCAGGGAGAGGGACCGAAAAAACAAGTAATGGGTGTACAAGGCGGGAAGAAGAAAGAAGGACAAGGGGGAACGGGGGAAGAGCCAAAGTCCCCAAACGGAAATGGTGGGGGGGGAAACGGTTGGAGTAGAAGACGTGTTGAAAAAAGGGCGGGAGGGACACAGAAGCCAACGGGGGGGGGGAAAAAAAAAGGGGGTCGTGCAAAAAAAGAAAAAAAAAAAAAAAAAAAAAAGTGCTCCCCCAACGCGATGTCTTGCGGGGGGAAAAAAAGACGACATTGTAGGAAAGAAAAAAAAAAACCACGAGGGGGGGAAGGAAAGAGGACTGGGCGAGGGGAAAGCTAGTGATTCCATGCTTCACCGAGGGGCTGGTGGTTATCAAGAAGGGCCACGAAGGAAAAATAAAGAGGCATTATAAAAAGAAATTCAACACGCAAGGGGAATCTCAAAAGAAAAAAAGGTGTAGAGAACGAAACATTTTGGGGAAGGAAGGAAAGTGTGGGAAATCGAGACGGAGAGGGGACATGAGAGGAGGGCAAAAAACAGTGGGGAACTATTCCACCTGTCTTGGTAACATCTGAGGGGAAAAAAAAAAGAGGGGAAAAGTGAGGGGGAAGTGCAGGGGGGACCAGAAAGAGCAAGAGTGAGTGGAGAAGAATACTCTAATTAGAGGGTGATCTGGGAAATGGGCGTGCGGGTGGATTACATAGCACAAGGGCAATAACATGCAGAAAGTGGGGTACCAATCGAAGTTCGATCAGAAAGGCCTTGCACCGTCATCCGCTTGGGTAGCAAAGGTGGGGGCGACCGGCGGAGGGAAGAAAGGGGGGGAGAAAAGAAAAAAAGGCATTAAAAAAAGACTGGTCGTTACTACACAATGCTGAACAAAAAAAGACTGAGCAGATTTAGAGGACACTGGGGGGGGGGAACCAAAGCGGGAGAGGTCAAATAAAAACAGCAGTGGGAGGACTGGAAAATTGCCAATTCCGCTGTGGACCGGGTAGAGACATGGTGCGGCCACAGGGGAAAAGCTGGGAAAAAAAAAGAAGGCCAGCGAAAGGTCGTGCTGAACCCGGCAGTGTCAAATTTATAAATTTCAGCTCGAAAAAAAAAAAGAAAATTTCGTGGAGGGTGCCGGAAAAGGGGCGTAAGGCACAAGAATGAGCAAAAAAAAATAAACAGGGAAATGTTGGATACAGGAGAGACAACCACCTGGTGCTATTCGGGGGGGGGGGGGTCTTGGTATGGGACACAAGAAAAAATTCCCTAAGGGGGGGGTCAGGAAAAAGTGTTGACAGGGGAGGCATTTACCAGCTGACAAGGAAAAGCAAACCCTAACAACTACTACCCGGCTTTTCCAAGTCCTCTACTTAGTTTAAAAGAGAGTAAAAAAAAGGAAGGCTTCACTATCCAGAATCGGCCGGAGGGGGGAGAAGACTACAGTGGGGTGCGGTAGTGCTAGTGGCATGTCCAGTAATTTCGGATGGAAAAAAGGCATATTAGGAGTGCATAGCCACCTGACACGTGAAAGACGAGGAAAATGGAGAGAAAAGGACAGCGCCGTGGAGAAAGGTTGCATATAGGAAGACAGGAAAAGAAAATTCACAAAAAGAGCAACAACAAAAAAAGGAGAAATGATGTGAAATGAGAAGGCTCCGATTGACTGATCGAGCACGACACAGCCTCCTGTAAATTGGTCTTTTCAACTCCGGGGGGGGAAACGGGCACAGAAAGGGAAAGGGAAAAATTCTCTCGGGGGCCTGGAAAAAAAAGAACTTTTGGGGGGGAGACTGAAAAAAGCTGAGAAAATTCGGCCTTGCGAACAAAAACCCAGACAATGGGGGGACCCCTGAAAAGAACAAAGGATACGTGGCACAATAGAAAGCGGGGCAGGAAAAATGCCAGGCAAAGACGCACGGTTTTCGCGTGGCGAGAGTTCGTGGTTGGAGCTCCGAAGCAGAGGACCAAAGAGGAACAAAAAGGCAGACAAAGGGGAAAAAAAAGATAACTATCCCATTGTTACGTCCACCGCCTCATAAAATATACAGGTGACATAGGTCTTGCGGGTGGTGATAGTAACACACTAAGCCATCAAGGGGCGCAGGTGCGACAGTTTGTGGGGAGGACTTCCAACCCGCCGTTGTGTGCGGGTTCGGGACAAACGGCGGAGGGGTGGAAAAAGAGGGAAATAAAGTCAAAGACCAAACATAAGGGTGGTGTGAGGCAAAGACTTGGGGTGGGGGAAACTGTTTGAAAACCTGCTTGAGGATGACCCAGCAAGCAGGAGGATGATAAAGGACCAAATCCAGAGGCCGGCCGCCATAGGGAGGGGGGTATGTGTTGTTGCAGTGGCAGGAGAACAGAATTGGGGAAACGGCGCATAATCATGGGCCCGGCATAGGGCGCCACCATATAACCGATGCAAAAAAAGAGACAGTACGCGGAGGCGGGGGGGAAGCGGGTTCGGTGTTTGTGACGAAGTGAAACCCGAACAAGATCAGATGGCCAAAAAATAGGGCGAAATGTCCCGCTGGTGCGCACCAACAGCCAAACAACCAATCGCCGATGTCGCCAAAAGTTCCCCCAAAAAATTGGACAGAAAAGGAGGGGAAAGAAAAAAAAACGACAATCTCTACAAAGTGGCGTCTTGAAAGCGGGTAAATAAAAGGACCAAACAGACAAAAAAGAAGGTGAGACGGATCACAAGCAAGATGGGGACCGTCGAAAAGGATGCTGTCCCCACTAAATGGACACCCTCGTCAAATCCATGAACAACGATCAGGATACCCAAGAGCTCGTAAAGGGTCATGTTTAATCGTGATCGCCCCCAGGAAAAGTGTCGGGTTAAGCAAAAGTGAAATCGGAAAGGAGCACACACCGCAGTTGAAGTGATGGTTTAGCAGCACGGGGAAGCTCCCCAAATCCCCTCCTTCGAAAGGGAAAAGAACGCCGAAAAGCCTTGAGAGGAGTAGCCGGCTAATGGGGACGAAATTGCTGATGCATAGAACGGGTAAAGGCGGATTTCCGAGGCAGGAAGGTGAATGCAAAACTCGAAGTGAAGTGAAGCCACCCTAAATGTGTGGGGGCCTGAAAGGTCAGAATAGAGGCCGAATGCAGGCAGCCATGGACTGGCTGTCGAGGACAACAGGGGCACCAGGGTACTTGGGTGGGAGGGGGGAAAATGCGAGCTGTTTCGTGAGAGCCGTCATGGTGTTGAGGATCTAAAGATTGTTGGTCAAAAAAGCATGCCCGGGGGGACTCAGGAAACGACTTTTTTGAAGGGAAGTTGTGAGAACATCGAAAAAAAAGGTTTGGGCCGAGAGACCTTGCCGCACTTCGGGAGGCACAGGGAAGGTCACTCCTGTCAAAATCAACGCGGCGGGTTCGAAAGGCGGCCAGACAAGGTGTAGGAAAAGGTCAAAAGTGCGATAAAGCGAAGAAATCGGGGTAAAATACGTGGCGGGAGAAGTAAAGGGTATAGGAACCTGTACGCAGAACAAAAAAAAAGGAGGGGCAATGTGACGGTGGCTACTTTTACACAATGTTTAAAGAACACAACCAACGCGTCGGAGGACAACAAGGTGGTTGCAACAAGTCCAGGGGGGGGTTAGGCGACAAGCGAAAGGAGTCAACAATAGGGCCCTATGAGGCCGAGTAACACTAAAGCAAAAGTGTTTCACGCGCAACACGATAAGGGCAAATGTCGAGGTGCATGCGAGGAACTGGCCACTGTTATCAGGGGAACATAGAAAAATGGGGGGGAAGTGAAAAACACGAAAAGGTCAAGGATTTGGACTTTTCTGAACACAATTGGCAAAAAGGGCCCAATGGAAAAAAACAAGAAGCGCTAGCAACGGCGTGTGAAAGGAACTCTGGTCCCGGTCGGTTATGGATACGAGCTCGCCGTGCGAACACCGGTGAAACTGGCCAAATGAAGGAACAAAAAAAAAAACGATTTGACATGAGGCCTCACCCAAAGATTAAAAAAATTAGGGTTGGTGGGGAACTTTCGCGATAGGAACGCGAAGTCCAAACCTGACTGGGGAGGAACATACCAGAAAAGGAGTCAGAAACAAAAAAGTTAAAAAGAAAGACCCCTAAGAACGGACCAATCGGAAGAAAAGGTCACGGCGGCCAAGAAGTACGTCAAAAAAAACGCCAGAAACGACCGCTGGGCAAAAAAAGCGAGTAAGGCAGTTTAGGTAAGACAGGCCCCCGAATAAGGGGAGATAAAGCTAGGCCCGTGAAACGGAAAAGCCCAACCGGGGGTGAGAACGATTTGTCCAGGGGGGTGCACGCCCCAAGACGTCAAAAACTCATCATTGTGGTTCAAAAAAACCTTGAACAGGGGGACATAAAAAAAAAAAAAAAACAAGGTGGTGTGGGGGGGTCCAGATGCAAGTACTCAATAACAACCCGTCGTTCAAAAGCAAGAGTAAAAGAAGAACGAAGAAAAAGGAGAAAAAAACAAAAATCCAAGAAAACAAAAGGTAACTTACGATTCTAAAAAAACGATGTATTGGTGGGTTTTTTGGAAAAACAAGGAAGGAACAGTGGGGAAAGCATTGGGAGGTCACCGCAAAAGCCACAATTCTTACAAAAAAAAAGAAACACTACCTGGATCAAAGAACGGCAGAGGAACAACAAGAGGGAAAAAAAAGCGGAGTGGAATGGTTGGGGGTACAGGGGGGATGCGTGGCGAGATTCAGCCGGAAAAACTGTTCGGCTGCAAGCGGGCCCAAAAAGAAAAAAGATCGTGGAAAAAGAAGCCAGAAAAGGGGGAAATGCCCTGGCTAGGGGTGAGTCCAGGCGGGAGGAGGTTTTTGAAAAAAAAAAAAATCAGTTGCGGAAAGCCTGTGGGCTGGGGGAGGGATCAAGGGGGAACGGTGCGACTGCATCAAAGAGTGTAATTCATAAAAAAAATGTTTGGAAAGTGCTGTCCAGAAGAGTGCAAGGATGAAGCACTGGGGAAAGCGCGGGGGAGAGAGTATGCAACCAAACATGCACTACAGGCTTTCCAACGTTTCAACTTAAAAAAAAACACTAACCCGGGCAGGATAACCGGGAGGCGAAAAAAAAACGAATAGAAAAAAAACCGGGTGGGAAGAGAAAGGGTCAAACGGGAAGCGTGGGTTCTGAAACTCGCGGGTGTCCCTGGGGACCAGTTTTTAAAGGGCCGGAAAACAGGAAAAGACTAAATAGGTGGGTCATGCACGGACGCGCCGACGCAATTCACTATTTTTACCTGACCCGCCACGGCTAGGGGCCAGGGCGGGAAAAAAAAAAAAGGCCAGGGAACGTTTCCAGGGGGCGGATAAAAATTAAAACCAGAACAAAAGGTAAGGTAAAATGGGCTGAGGGCCACGGATGGGGCACGCAAACGTAATCCCACCTCAGGACATGACCACACAAGGGGGTAAAGGGGGAGATAGTTGTAGGGTTAAGGCCAAAGGGGGGGGAGGCGCTAAAACCGGGGGCCAGGGACCCCCAGGCCGATTTAAAATTCAGACCAGAAAAGAGAAAGGGGGGGGGTCGGGACTCGCGAGGGGAGAAGGGGGGAGGTCAATAAGTCCCCCTTCTTGAAAACCGCGTTACTTGGGTTGACAGCAAAGGAAATTTCACAAAGGTTGAAAATGAAGTTCGAGAAATTAAAGGATAGAAGTAACAACACGATACAGACCGATGAACGACAATTTTTTTGCCCTGTGAGGGTAAAGACAACCAAGGAAAAAGAAATGCCAAGTCGGACAGGGAGAAAAACCAAAACCAGGGGGGGGTTGGACAAACAAGCCGGCAGGGGTGATCCAAAAAAAGATCGCGTCACTTACAAAGGTAGAATGGCAGCGACTTTCAAAGGTGCCCCATAAAAGAGAGAAGGAAGGAAGAAACGCGAGCGAATCCGTCTGTCAGCGGGACAGTTTTTGGGTTTCGGCAAAAGCAATCGCGAGCAATTGACAGGGAAAGAAAAGAGTGTTCACAGGGCGGCTCGAAAAAAAGACAACAACCACACAAACACAAAAGGCGTGTCGAAAAACTCACAGTACGACCGTGTGACGACAGTGGACAGGGGAGAGTTTGGGGTAGCCAATTGAAATGGCGTATGGTTGTCGTCCAAATCAAAGGGAATCTTGTGGCGTGGGGCAACTCAGGGAACATACCAGCAGAGCTCGGGGAAGAAACTGGGACTGGAAGAAAGTGCGGGGAAAAGTGCCAATCCAAGCTGTCGTTCCCAGTCCCCAGGGTTAGGATAGAAAAAAGGAAAGACAATTCCAACGGGAGGGGACTGGGGTCATCAAGATGGATAAAAGAGCTCCTCAAAAAGAAGGTCGTGGATCCCTCTGGTGATGAAAAAAAATCTACAGTGAGAAAAAGGGAACAAAAAAAAAAAAAGGGGGGGGGGCACGCTACTTGGGGCGTTGCCTTCCCAAAAAAAATTCCTTAATGCCTTGGACGTGAGAAAAGAGGCCAGGAGAAAAGGGGGGCGTCGACAAAAAAAACAGGAAAAAAAGTCCCCAAAACAACTCTGAAGGAAAGACCCAAATTCTTTTCAACGATCGGGCGTTAAGGCCGGGAGAAAGTCGAGAAAATTTTGGGGGGGGGGGGGGGGGGAGAAGAGGTCAAAAAAAAAGGACCAAAAAAGGCGTAAAAAAAGAGAAAAAGAACCAAAAAAGGCTGATGCGATGGCAAGGAGCTGTGACCAACCAAGCAAACACTCGTCTCAAAAAAAAAAAAAAAAACACAAAGGAAAAGAGAGAGATGTGGGCGAAGGGGTCAGGCGTCAGGGTCGAGGGTAAAAAATTCGTAAATCAATAGTAGCCAGTGGGGAAAATCTGCAAGACAGACAGGATGGCGTCGGTTCGCGTTGAAGGTTGCTCCGATCCTTTTCGCGGGAACTAGGTCCGGAATCAGAAAAACTCAAAAGGAAAAGAACCGAAAAAAAAAAAAACAAAATAACACAAAAAAAAACCAATCAACAACAACACCGAAACGACGGCGGTCGTGCGGTGTTGTAGGTTCGCATTCGAACGCTCTTGCTCAATGGAACGCCGTTGAGAGGGGGTGGTTTTGTGTGGGACAGAAAGAGAAGAGAATTTGGTGAAAGTATAAGTTTGGCAGGAAGGTCGTCCATCCCTGTTTGAGGGCGTTTGTGAGGGGAATTTCAGGTGGCCTAAAAATGCCGGGAAAGGACGACGTTTACCACGCTCAGCCTCCATCCCACCTCAGGATTGATACACAAAACACAAGGCGGGGCAAAAGCTTGGGGGCTAACCTCCGACGGAATGAGACACAGGCAGGGCGGTGTTTGCTAAAAAAACACTTGGGGTGAGGGGGTGTGGGGGGGGAACGAAACAAGAAAATTTCGGATCAAGGTCTAGTCGTTATAAAAAAAACCCCGTGTTTCACAATAAAAAAAAAAGGTTGGGGGGGAGACAGGACAACCAAAGGGTTGAAATCGGCGGATCAATTATGAAACACGACAAATGGGACTAACAGAAGGGAAGACGGTAAACGGAAAAAAAAAAAATCCAAAGAGCATGGAGGTTGTGCAGAGAAGCATAAACTCCCATAAATTGATGGGGAAAAAAGGCAGGCAAAAAAAAAAAAAAAAAAGTAAGGAATCGCAGGGGGGGGGGTGTTGACGATGTCCCGGAACATCCTCCAGCTTTGTGTGCCAAATCGCCAGAGGTGGCCATGGGCCGCCCCAATTTGCACCAACAAAATGAAAATAAGAGCAGGAGTGCCCCATACATCTCAAAGGGTTTGGAAAAAAAAAAAAGGGGTACATGCTTCCTCGTTACTGAAACACCTAGGGAGTATGCTTGTGGGTACAATAACACGCACACACAAGGGCCGATAGCAGAAATACCCAAAAAAAAGCTGTCGACGCATGACGCAAAAGATCCAGCAGTCCTCCGTAATAAATCGAAACCAAAAAACACAGGGGAAGAGAGAAATATCGAATGAAGGTAAAGACTAAAGGATCAGTTTGAAGCTGGGGAAAAAAAAAAGAGAGCCCTGGGGGGAAAGAAAACAGGTTTCCCGCCCTCCCATTCGAGTATTACGAGAAAAAAAAAAAGAAATAAGGTAAAGTGCCCTCGGGTGCAAACAAAAAAGGGGGGAAACTCAAGAGGGGAGGAGGTAAGAAAATGCAGGGGTGGCACCAGACAGAAAGGGAAAAAAATGTGCGGTGCGAAATCGAAAGGGTGGAGCTAAAAAAAATGTGTTCCACCACTAGGGATTGTTTTTTTCCAGCGTTAGTGCATGAGGGGGGGTGGAGACCAAAAAAAAGTCCGCGTTGCCGCCGGGGCCAACAATCCTCTGAACAATGTCCCCCTTGAGTCACTGTAGAAAGCCAAAAGAAAATCGAATGCACTCCAGCGCAATACGAGTGCAATTTCGGTGGAACCAAAAAAGTAGCTGCGCTACTAAACGAGCTCAGGGAATCCGCGGCCAAAGGAGCTTTGTGCGCTGCAAAGGAAAACCGAAGAAAGGGAATCAAGCACGCCCCGTCTAGGGTCCCCTGTGGCAACACGGTAGGAACTTCAAGGTCGTAAAGATCGTCATAAAAATAAGTCCAAGGCTGGATGGTGAACCTTGCGATAATTCTGGGGTGTTGCCCGAACATCAAACAGTCCCAGAAAACGATATCACCATTCGAGGACACTCGTCCATGGAATAATGGCTATCTGTACAGGGAAAGCCACCGACGAGAAAACGGGTCAACAATGTTCAACGGGCCCTATTAATCGGGCACCAAAGAGGGGCAAATATTGAATGAATGAGGTTTGGTCCGCAGGGGGAGTTGGCGCAGAGAACAAAAAGTTCGTCCCCTTGTCAGAGGAGAGGCAGGAGTGGGTAAGCGCACCACCGACGCCCCCGAAGCAACCCCCAGCCACGTGGCGGCACAACGTGAAAAGGGAAAGGACCGCAGAAAGGAAACAAGCCGCAGACTGGGGGTCACACTGTCAAAGGGACCGAATAACAATGGGGGTCACAGGTCTACGACTTGAAAAAGACTGCACAACCCCGGGGCGTTAAAACGGCTAAATTCCACCTGCATCGTCAGGGGGGCAGTAAAAAAAAATCGAAATTGCACCCGCGTATACTAAACCTCCGCTCCTGTAAAACAGTTACGACGTTTAGAATCCCGAAAGGTGGGAGATCCAAAAATGGAAAGTGGAAAAAAAAACAACATCAACAGCCGGATGTTTCAAGATACATCTACCCAGAGCGAAACAAAAAGGTGAACCAGGTGAGCGAAGAAAAGGAAACACAGGTAAGCCTTTAAACCACTCAAACCGAGGAAGCCATTGGGGGCACTGGGGGTGCAGTGCAAGATAAACTCAAGGCAAAAATACAACCTACCCTTGGTCCGTCGCCGGGGCCCGATGAAGGAGAGCAGCTCAAGTGCAACAAATGGAACACGGGTGGAAAACTGGGGGGGTTAAGTTAAGAAAGGAGCACTTATACCCAGGGACTCGATCGAACCAACGATGAGGGTGTGTTGGTGTGGATCCCAAGGGGACCGGATATTTTCGAGAACGGACTACGTAACAAAGAGGACTACGTACGGGGAAAATATGGCGGGGATGCAAGGACGGAAAAAGGGGGAAAAGCAAAGGACGAGTGGACAAG
>Ga0179593_1615513_pt1 | contig 14475 bp, 26 predicted proteins | sample CZODoug2_1_08_16_FD_185931 | JGI IMG/M metagenome (GOLD analysis project Ga0179593, IMG submission 185931) | Vadose zone soil fungal communities from Angelo Coast Range Reserve, California, USA - CZODoug2_1_08_16fungal (PacBio error correction) | ecosystem: Environmental > Terrestrial > Soil >...
TTGCAGCACTGAAGGGTGGCTTCGAATTTGCCGGGGGGGAAAAGAAAGAAAAAAAGGGGAATTGGGGTAGGGGGTGGGTTTGGGTTGAATTAAAATTCACCACAATGAGGAAAAAGGACAACCGCCTTCCCGCGCCGGAAAAAAAAAAGTTAGGCTAAAGAATTGGAAGATCAAACTACTGGACTCCGCCAGGGGTTCTGAAACGAAAAAAAGATCGAGGGTCCATCGAATCCTGAAAAAGGCCGGAAAAAAAAAAAAAAAGAGGAATTTTGGGGAAAAGAAAGGTTGAGGAGTTCACGGCACTTTGCAGAGGGGAAAAATGGGAAGAGGGGAAAAAGAAAAAAGGGACCATTCACACGGGACTACACGCCATGTTTTTTGCGAATCGTTTAAGAAAAACAGGAGAAACGGCGTGGAAGGTGTCGACTGGGAAAACCGGTTTCTACTTCCCCCCAGGCAAAAATTAGAACTTGAAGGAGAGTTTGGGTGAAGGCTGGGGACAAAGAATGAGTTTGCAAAAGCGCCCGGAGAAAGGAAATTGGGGAAGACGAAAAGACGAAAAGATCAGAAGAAATGTTTTCTATTATGGAGAGGGCATAACAAGGGTCCCGGGGCCCGTACGGGGGGCCCTGGCGAAAGTGGAGAATGGGGGGGGGAACAGTTGACTGGAGCAGGACGATGGGAGAAAAAAGCAAAAATTTGGCCCATGGGCGCGGAAAGTTCTTGAGAAAACTCGGGGGGGAGAATGAAGGTTATCAGGTGTTTCCAAAGACTTCTGAGGGAAGCATAAGTCCGAAAAGGTGGGAAAAGGGGGCGAAATCCCAAACTAAACAAGGGTTGAAGAAAAACGAAAAAGACCGAGGAGGTCACAGAAAGTGGACGCAAAAGGTCCAAGAAAAACGCGATATCAACCGGGGAAGAAAAGTTCAGGACTTGGGGGCAGGGAGTTTACAGGAAGTCCAGTTTCCCGTTCAAGTAGAAGACTTAAAAGGCCAAGGAAGAGAAGCCAGGAAACGGAAAGGTTTTCGTAAGATTACGCCAGGGGCGTAGGGTCCTCAGCAAACTGGAAAAAGAAGTTTGGGGGGAAAAGGAAGGGGGGGCCAAGGGTAATATTCATTGACTCCCGCGCCAGGGGGGTGCCCCAGGAAAGAAAAAAGATAAAAAACAAGTAACCCAGGACCCGAACTGGACGAAAAGGGGGGGGGGGGTGGGGACGTGAGGACAGGAGTAGAAACATGCAATGGGAGGAGGGTGGGTAACCCTTTCAAAAGGTTAACCAAGGAAGGGAAAAAGAAAAGAGTGATCCATGGACGGGGGGAAAAAAAAGGTTTGAAAAGAGAGAACGCCAGAATTAAAAGAAAAACTGACCTGAAATGGCGGGCGAACTTGACCCAACTACTCTAATAAGGGGGTCTAGGTTTGGGGAAGGACCATCGAAAGCAAGTGAATTAACTGAAAAGGTTACGAAAAGGGGAGGGGGTTTACTACTGGTTGAACTTCGATACTCATTATTCGGTTCAAAAAAAGGAGTACCAACACTGAACAGAATAGAGGAGGTAAGAGGGCGCCTCCCGAACGTTGAACGGAACTTTTGAAGAAAAAAACTAAAAGGAAAAGATTTCACTTGATGCACGAGGCAAAAAGGAAAGACCAAAGTCAAACACACAGGCAAAGGGGGCGAAACAGCTTTGCAAGTGTTGGGGGTGTGGGGGGCGTTCGGGGGTAGAAGGGAGGAAGGTTCCTAAAAAAAAAGAGGGAAATCGGGCACCGGACCACGCAAGGCGGGGGAATCAAAAAACGAAAGCTCTCTGGGCACGTGTTAAAGTTGGGATACAGGAACTGTTATCTGGTTTTGACCAGGACCGGAAGGGGGGGGAACTGAGAAAAGAAGGGACGGGGCCAAGTGCAAGGGGCCGATTGGTGCAGGAATCCGTAAAAAAAAAAAAAAAAACGTTGGGGGGAGGACCGGCAAGGGAAAAATCAACGAAAGAAGTGCAGGGCCGGGGCCGGGGAGTTGTCTTCAGTTACAGGTGCCGAAAGGGAAAGGAAAAAAAAGAATAAAAAAGAAACCCCCACCTTTGTAAGGGGGGGAAAAGATTCGGGAAGGTAAACTGAGGACGGAGGGGCGAACCGCGCTTCCATAACTGAATAACGCAGGGGGGAAAGAGGCTTCGAAAGCCGTCCACAAAAACCTCTTGGAGAAAGAGTAAATCTTTGTTGGGGGGGGATTGGCAAGACCATCACGGAAGTGAGGGCGTACGTCAACAGAAAGGCGTCTTCTTTCTCTCAAGGTAGCGGACACAAGAAGGTCTGGAACGCCAGGCGAGTTTAAAGGTTTCGGGGGGGAAAGCTGGTAACAATTCAAAAGTCGGGGCCGTCCCGCAACAACAGGAGTGGAGAACGCCTGCACACCGGGAAATCACATCATGAAAGGGGGAGCAGAAAAAGAAAAGTGAGCCTTGATTACGGGACGTCGTGGGGGAAACTGCCCGGAGCAAAGGAGTTTATCAGTATGATACACAAGCGACAAACCGATTGGAAGAAAATGGAAGTGGGGGATGAAAGGACGGGCCATGCTTGTTTTCCAGGCCAAAGAATCCAAGGATTTGAAGCCAAAAACACCAAGCGAGGAAAGAGGAGTCAAAAATACACTCTGGGATTTCTTGGGAGAAAGGAACAAAGGAAAAATTAGGACCACAAGAATAGGTTGTTTCTAAAAAGGAAATCGCGGGGGGAAGAAAAACCAATATCATAAAAGGGCATTGAAAAGGAAGCAAGTGGTCCAGGCAGGGCTCAACATTTTTAAATAGTGAAAACTCAAGAGGTGAATTACAGGGTCACAACAGGGGGACGCGGGGGTGAAGGTGACACGGAAAAGGGAGGCTGCGAAAAAAAAAAAAAAAAAAAAAACATGCAGGCGCGGAACCCACCGATTTCAAAGGGAAAATCGTAATTGGCAATGGAATGGACCGCAGACGAAAAAAAAAGAAAAAAGGAAAAACCACAAAAAACCTAAGAGGTTGGCGAGGACCATGCGCCTTCACCAAAGAGGATCAAAAAAGGAAGGTTTAGCGTCCAAGAGGGCTCTCAGAAGGGGGAGGACGAGGGTGGCATTCAGGATGAAGAAGAGGAAGAAGGGAAAAGGAACATTAGGAGCATTTTCACCAGATTGGAAAGAGAAAAAAGGGGACCGGGGCATGGGGGAAGGTGGGTGGGGAAGGGGAATAAACTTGGGAAAAGGGGGGCAGGGCTTCATCTTAAAAAGAAAGAAGATAAATCCCAGGAAGTCCAAAAGGGGGCTCCTGGTCAGGTCATAAATCCAGCAAAAACCAAACAAACTGAACTAAGAGGAATATCACCGAAAGCACCTTTCAGAGGGAAGGAAAGTCACGTCCTCTCAAAGCCAAGCAAAAAAAAAGGGGACAAAAAAAAGAAAAGACAGAAAGTGGGTATTGGGAAAGTAGTGGACAAACTGGCGTCCCCTTTCCACACTTAAAAAAAAAAACATAGAGCCTTCGGGGGGGAATCAGGGGAGACAGGACCCAGAAGTTGAGTTGGAAAGGATGAATGATAGATTGCAAAGGAAAAAAAGAGTAAACCCTTTTTTTCGCACTAGCCAAAAACCAAAAGGAGACGCCCAGTTTATCCGGAAGGGGTAACTGGAAAAGGGAGGGAACTCAGCAAACCCAAAAAAAAAAAATAAAAGGGTGAACTCCCCTTCTGGGAAAATAAAGACAAGTAGGGGGGTCACAACGTCGGGAGGAACCAAAGTACGCCCGATTCCCGGAGAAAGGTGGGGGAAGAAAATATGAACCAACAAACGACTACGGGGGGAAGAAAATGAGGAAAGGGGGGGGGAAATAACCATACCGTAAAAGGGGTAATTACCGTGGATAAGGGGGTTTCGCACCAAGGCCAACACCTAGAACGGAGGGGGGAGGAACCGTAAAGCATCAGGTTACAGGTAGGAGAAAAACTGTAGGGAAAGCCCGACAACCGTCCCCAGGGGGATCAACGTGAAAAGGGGAGGACAAAAGGGATGGGGTGGCACCCGTTTTGGGGGTACGGGTCCCTTCCTGGGAAAAGAAATGCAGGGTTTAAAAAAGAAAAGAAAGTTTCGGAGTGCAAAGAAACCAAAGGGCAGTATGGGACTAAGGGTGAAAAGTTTAACAAAAAGAAAGGGGGCTGAGCATGAAGAACGGCCAACCGGGGCAAGGTTAATGAAAAGGGAAAAAAAACTGAAAAAAGAAAAAAAAGAGAAAAAAAACCGATTCAAACTCAAGGGCCCCACCAGGGGAAAGTTTTGGAATTTTTTCGCCATTAAAAGGAAAACGGAATCAAGGAAAAGCGGTGGGCCGTACGGGCAAGGCGAAAACGATGGAAAAAGGGAAGGGAAAAGCCTCGGACCATTGGGACAGAAAAAAGCCAGTGAAACAGAAAACCCCAGGGGGTCAAAGGGGGCTGCAAAAAAGAGGGTAATAAAACAGGGGACAGTTCCCAAGTTCGCGTGAAAGAAAAGGGGATATGTTTAACCGCGGGTCCCGAAGAGTGACGAAACAGAAGGCTGAGGGGGAAAAAAGCATGAAAAGAGGTGGGCTTGTACGGATGTGGGGGATGACCCTCACACTAGTGGGGTCGAAAGAAAATCAGCCTCTCGGAGGGGGAATCCGGCGAAGTTCCGAAAACATTTTGCGGAAAAAAAAAAGGGTAAAAGATAGGACATCAAATGGAAAGAGCACCCAAGGCCGGAGGAGAAAAAAGGGAAATGGCCCTGATCCCAAATAGGTAACATCCAATCCAAAGACGTCCCTCCAGGAAAAAAAAGTGGAAGGGGAAACGGGGGAACGGCCAAGGGGTAAATAAAGACATTGTGTCGAGAAGCCCACAGATAATAGAACCAAAAATCGGCGGAAAGGACTGTCTGGGAAAAGGTCACAAAAAGGGAAAAACCTACACACATGAGGTCGACGGGGACAAGAGGGGAAAACAGAAAAATGGGGCATTCGGGGCAGTGCCACCATTCAAAAAGCTGAAAAGGGGGGTTTGATCAAAAAAAAAGGGAATACGGAGGCGCAGAAAGTAACAGCCAATTTCACGGAAGAGTACATGCCTTAGGGAAGAAAAACTAGTCGAAAAAAAAAGTGCGGGGAAAGGAAAGGTCACGGGATGGGGGCAGGTCTTTTTGCCAAAGAGGAATCGGGTTGCCAATGACCAACGAAGGTTACGAATACCGTGAACTCCCACAAGAGAAGGACCCGAAGTCTTTCTGTGGCGAAGAAACCGGGAGGGAGGGCTTTCAGCAGAAGGAAATTCTTCCAAATCGGGTTTCACGAATAGAAATCAACCCCGGAAGAGGGAGGGCGTCCAAAAGAGACGTCCTGATGACAAACCATTCTGGCGAAGATCCTAGGGGAAAAGGCGGACCAGGGGGTAAAACAAAAAAAAGCTACCTTCCAGGGTCCTGAGAAGGGAACCAACAAAGGAGAGAGCCAATTCAGGGAACTGGCCCGATACCGAACACATGACGAAGGCAATCACAGGGGGCAGGGGAAGAAAAAAAAAAGATCTCTCAACACCGAAACACAAAGAAAAGACAAATTTTGTCTATTCAGAAACGCAGTGGGTAATTGACCTTCGTAAGCAATCAAGGGGAGAAAAAACCGGACACAGGAGGGGAGGGGAGATTGTTGATGGGGTGTTTGGGGGAATTACGACAATTCAAAAACGTACGAGAGGGAAAAAAAAAAGAAAATAAAGATGAGCATTCAAAGAGACTACCCATAAGGGGTAATATCAGAAGATGACTGGACGCCAAGGGAAAAAAAGAAAGATCCTAATTAACGACCCGAGGTGGATCAGGAATAAATGTCCAGTCCTGATCAGCTGAAAAAAAAAAAACCGAAAAAAAAGCACGACAGAAAGGAAACGGAAAATTCTTTATTGGGAAGGAATTCAGCACTGGTGGGCGGAAAAAAGGAAAGTTTCGGAAAAATGACGGGGGGAACATCCACTGACATTCGCTGTCTACAAAGAGGGTGGGTCATAGGTAGGGAAAACGGAAGGCGAAGGAGCGCCTGTGAAAGGCCGAAGGAGGGCCACAGGGGAAAAAAAAAAAAAGAAAAGTAACTTAGTGATAAAAAACTCATTTTGGGGAAAACGGGGTCGCCCCGATTGGGGGGTAAAAGAAGACCGTCAAAAATTGTGTTGCGGGGTTGGGAAAAGACACATCAATTTCGCACTCTTGCCGTTTTCTATGAATCAGAGGGAGCGAAAAAAAGGGGATGGGGCAAATGTGGCCAGCAGGGTGGACTGCGGAAAGGGGGGAGAATGTCAAAATTCTTTGGTGAAGGGCGAAAGGGCCACCCAAAACCTTGTCTTTCCGGCCATTGCGGGGCGCGGGGGGAGGGATCCAAGGGGCATATTGGGGTTTTGTAGAAAAAAGCATGGAGAGGCGGAAAGAATGGCACACGGGAGAGAAGTGGAAGAATTGGAAACCTGAGCATCCCAACTAACGGGTGGGGAAACAATCATACGACACGCCCTCTGCTGAAAAGGGGGACCACAGTGGACAAAGTGTCTCAAAGGCGAAACCGTAATGAAAAAAAAGCCCCATGGAAGGAGAAAGAAGCCTGGACTTGTGCTGATCGTGGAATTACCTTGAGTCAAACCAACCATTTCCCACTGGGGAGAGGGGAAAAAATGCTTCTTAAAGGCCAAGGGGACTAGAAAAGAAACGGAACATTTCTAGGCTTCCGGCAAACTTTGGAATATCAAGAAAGACAGCGGGGGAAATTGGGGAAAAGAGTGTGTAATCAAAAGGACCCCTGGAGCAGGAAAAAAAGCCTAGGGAGTTCAAAAAAAAGAATGGTGCCCAAAAAACGACCAATGGTAAGATGAATGAAGAATAAAAAAAGAAAAATTCAGCCCAACTGCTCCATGGGACAACAGTCGGCGCGCAAAAAGAAGAAGAACATGCATGTGGGGAAGATTGCAATGTTGAAAAGGAAACGGAAAGAACGGGCGAGGAAATACGTTTAAAAGTTACGGTACCGGGGCGCGGAGCAGAAAAAAAAAAGAGAAAGTCAAAAAACTAACGGTAACAAATGAAAGAGGGGGGAGCTTCAACAGACTAAGACTAAGAATTCTATGGGGGGAAAAGCGGACCAAAGAAGCAGAAGGAAAAGGGGCCCTTGAGAGTGGTTACGGTTTCAGTGATGGGGAAATGAGAATGAAAGGTGACGATTGTTGGAAATAGGGGGGGAAAAATCAAAAAGAATCGCCCCGGTATGAAAAAAAAGCCATGGGGGGAGGGGAAGCGACCGTTGACGTCGCAGATACAGAAGGAAGAGAGTTCAAGTGGGATGCAGAGGAAAGCCCTAGTCAAAAAAGGACTCGAGAAGGCAAGAAAAGCCTGGGAAAAAAAGGGGGTTACGGGTTCTAAAGGCCGAAGAGCAAAAAATTTGTAGAACATCTTTGGGAAGCGCAATTATGTGCGGATCAAAAGGAGAAGCAGTGAGGGCACCGGTGGCACAGTTGGGGTAACTCGAAAATACAGCGTCCACGAGAGGGGGGAACCTAAAAAAAGGTTTTTTGCGTGCCGAAAAGAAAAAACTGATGAAAAGGAAAATGAAGGAAAAATCAGGGAAAAGCTCCGTAGAGTGCTCCGGGAAAGGGGTTCTGAACTGGGAAACGACCGCGGCGCCTTTTGGCCAGCCTCTATGGGGATTAAAACAGGGCAACAACTCCATGAACTTGGGAGGAAACCAGTCACCCATAACGAACCTGCAACAGGAAAAAAAACGTGGGCAAAGGGACCCTATGAGGATGCTCGTATGGCTCGGAGGAGATCAAAAAAGAGGAGGAAGAACAGGAAGGGAACAAACGAGGGATAAAAAAAGAAAGATACAATGGAACGCTAATTTAAAGGAAGGGCAGAAAAAAATTGGAAGCAGCGTACAGCATTGGGGGGAGCGCGTCCCACCAAAAAGTCCAAGCCCCGTAAGAAAAAGGAAACTTCAAAAAGAGTTCCTAGTCGAGCAGAGCGACCCTATGGAAAAATAGAAGGGGCAGGGGGAAAAAAAAAGACGTTGCCAAGCGCCGGAAAAAAAAAGGTCCTGTCCTTGGAAAGAAAGGGGTAAAAAAAAGGTTTCCAAGAAAATCCGTCAAAGGGGGGGGGGGTCCCGAAATCAAAAACAAGCTGCAAGCTTGGAGAAAACTAAGTAAGCAATAACAAAAAAGGATGGGGTTGCCGAAAGGAGACCCAGAAAAAAAAAAAAATCCCCGTGGGGAGCTGGGTGAAAGAATTGGGGGGGATCTTTTTCAAAATCAATGTCAAAGTCTGAAGAGGAGAAAAGAGATCCCACCTTAACAACTAGAACCCGGAAAACTTATATACAAAAAGGACCAGCAATTCTTGGACTCTCAAAATAACAAAAAAAAGGTATTTGACATAAAAAACAACAAAAACAGGGTTGAAAAGAGAGATCGGGGGTGGGGTCTTGGGGGTGGGGAAAGAAAAAGCAGGCCTAGTTAATATAAGGGAACATGAGGGAGGGGGGTCTAGGGAAAAAAAGAGCTGTAGAAGACATAAAGAGAACTTCAAAGGCATGAGGGAAAGAATTTTTTTGAAGAAGGGCCGAGCCTCACGGGGGTCTAGGCACGACTTCCAAAGCATGTCTTGGGGGAAGGAAAAAAGAACATAGTTCCAAGAAAAAAAAAGATGGGGGGGGGGGAAGGGATATGACCGACGGATTTGTGAAAAGGGCCGGCCAAAACCGACCCAGAACCAAAAAGCGCGCAAAAACGTTCCTAAAAAAAAATCGGGGAAAGTTCGTACCGAATCAAAAAAGGGGAAGAGCTCAATGGTGACGTAAAAACACTCAAAAAGAAGGGGCCCTGGAGAGGAAAAGGGGGATCAAAACAAAGATGTATATGTCCTCCAAAAGGAAGTGGACCGGGCTTTTCTGAATCAAAAAGGAGCCTCGTCGAGACTAGGGAGAAAAAAAAAGGTTGGGGAAAAGGCCCCGGGGAATCTCGGTAAGGAGGACTCCGAAAAAGAAAAGGGAAAGGGTTCAAAAAAAACTAATCTGGGCCACAGGCCCAAAGGTGGGGGCAGTTTGAGAGTCCCCCCCGTTATGAGGGAAGGCACAGTGAAAATCTGCAAAGCAAACATATCCTTGGCAAAAAAAAGCCAGGGGAAAGTAGCAGAGGGAATCAAAGGTCCAAAACGCCCGACGAGATAAAAGCTAAAAAAAGTCCCCCACTGCCACAGGCATGAAAAAAGGGCAAAAAAGAAAGCCCGGAGAAATAAAAAAAAAAAAATGCCAAAGTAAATAAGCTGTATTGTCGATGACAAAACGGGGGAAAAACGGGACAAGAAAGTGGGGATCAAAGCCAGAAGGCGTGACGGGGCCCTGAATAGACGAGTTGCAGAAAGAAAAAATTTTAAAGAAAAAAAACAAAAGAGGAACTGGGCCCACGCTCCGAGAAGCCTGAAGTGGTAATTCCTCCGGCATCAAGGAACCGCTCCGGAGGGAATCACTTACGGCCCGAGGTCCCAAGGGAAGTTTCCAAAAAGAGTCCAGGCACGGAAACGGGAGAAAAAAGAGGTAAAAATTAGTAATTACCAAATCCGATAAAAGGGTGAGGGGAAAAGTCAAAGTAAAAGGAAAGTAGGGGGGTAAGAAGGTCAAATGTTAATGGAAGAGTCCAGATTCAAACAACCCCTAGAAGAGTCCTTAGTCTCACAAAACGTCGGGGGCCTCCAACAAAAGAGGGGAGTCAGAAAACGGAGGGCCGGCGTGAGCTCGAGCCCAACCCGGGAATATAAAAACGGGAAGGGGAGTTCGCGTTGTCCGTTGCACGTTTTTGAAAGGCTTACCCAAAGAACCAAAAGGGGATGGGAAAGACGAACAGCAACGGGGCAAAGACCAAATTGTTGTAGACGGGTCAGGCGAAAAAAGGTTAAGGGGAATGAAATGGGGTTCTAAGTATTGCCTCCTGGAAAAAAAAGGCGGCACAAACCAAAGAGGATGCAGGCAATTAAAACTAGAATAATACGGGGAGAAAGAAGAAAAGGTCGTGCGGGTGCTTCTCGTGGGATGAGAACCGATCAAAAAAAAAAGAACGTTGAACGATTTACCCCGCGTTCCTGCGAGACAGCCATGGATGCACTCAAAAAAGGTTGTGGGGAGAAACCAGGAGGGGAGCAGCCAGAAGAAGAATCCAACAGGAAAAAAGGAACAGGGTAGACGTGAACCATCCAGGGGATATGGTCAGGGAAAGCGTTTAAAAACGAAAAATGGAACATTCATGTCAGCAAACCAGTTGGCAGGTTTAAAGAAGGCTAAGTCAATGGATGGGGATGCTCAACAAAACGTTAGGTTGGATGGACGCGCAAATTCCTTTCCAACCCACAAAAAGGAAAAGACAGGGGAGTACCCCGAAGTTCCAGATAGCAAATTGCCACCGCAGGAAAGGAAAAAGGAAAGGAAAAAGATTCAAGGTAAAAATAAAAAAATTGCCTCTGAAATTGTAAAAGGGAAGGAATCCAAATTATAACAAGACCAGCCAAAGTAACCGAACCATTCTCCAAAAAAAAAAAAGGGTTACGCAGGAACCCCAAAAAACGTAAAGGAAAAGGGGTTGTCTAAAGCCCCTGAAACCTCCACAGAAAAGAAAAAAAGTAACGGGACGAGTCGAAATGGAAAGAAGTCAAAAAAAAAACCGGGGGGCAAAAAAAGGGGGTATGTCGCGAAAAAGAAAACAAAAAACGAACTGAAGAGGGGTCGTCCCCCAGCCTCAAAAATTTGTGAGTCAACGTTTTTAAAAGTAATGAAGGCGAAAAAATTCGCAAACTCACAGAAGGATCCCCTTTTATCGTCCAGGAAGACAAAAAAAAACAGAGGTGCAGCCGAGGAACAAGGGAATTTGAGGGCTTTTTGAAACCGACAAAGGAAGGGCACGAAAAATTCTTGGACGGAAGCAACAGGCCGACACCCAAAGGTCACCTTGGCCGTCAGTTTCCCGGCACATAGGCAGGGGGTTCGGGACAGGGGAAAAGTAGCAAAGGTCCCAACCGGGTTTCAGAGGTACATACGGAGGAAAGACCGTAAGGTCCAGTAGCGGTCTGAAACCTGCATTTCCGAGATACAAAACAGGAAAGCGGCCAAGGAGGTAAAAAAAGCTGGTCTTTGCCAGTGTCGTTAAGTCCCCCAAACAGATCACCAAAGATTCATCAATTCTTCTCGGTACAGAAGAAAACGGATATTAAAAAGGAAATTCAGCCCGTGTGCTGGAAAAAGAGTATCAGGAAAAAACAAAAACGGAGGAGGAGGAAAAGAACTGGGGGGGGCGGGGGTCAGCAACACGCTGTTGCCGATCCCAAGAAAATCGACGGAAAGAAAAGCGGCATTGGGGGGGGGGTGGGGAGGTTCACTGTTTTTGGGGTGGAATTAAGGACACAAAAAAGCTCCTTTTGAACGTTCAACTCAATTCCGAAGGCATAGTCGATATGAACGCCAATCCTGGTTTTGTGAACTACTCAGACGCTAAAAAGGAAAAGAAAGCCGACGGATGCCGGGAGTCGGCTTGGGGAAACCCTTGAGGGGGGGTCGGGAAAAGTTTCGCATCGAAACCACGGTGCGCCGAAGGGACTTCGCACAAACCGGAAAGGGGAAAATTCGGATGAGTGAGGCGTTCTAAAAAATAGTTGGCGGGTGGAAAAAAGGGGGAGCCAAAAAGACTCTCAAGGAGGAGAGCAATACAAAAGTGGTGTTGGGGAAGGAGACGAGTGGGTTCCATGGACCGAGAAGGCGAGGGGTGTTTGAACAATTCACGCCTTCAGTCAAAAAAAAAGGGGAAAGGATCAAACAGGCAATTTTTTTTTGAGGCGGGGAACGCACCCAAGTTGAGGGTTGCAAAAACCACAACGTAAACAATCCCTTTCTGTGCCGGGGGGGGGGGTGCGTCAAAGCCGCCATTTTTCATTTGCCTATTGAAAAAAGGGGGGGTAAAAGAAAAAGCCCTGAGAGGCCAAAAGAGAAACAGAAAAAGGGAGGATTTGGAGGAGTAAAGGGGGGAAAAACCGGGCTAGAATGGGAGAAATGGGCCGGTCTGGTGGAGGGGGGGGCGATGCCGAAAGAGAATGGGGATCCAAAGGGGAATTCCCTGGCGCGCCAGCTGCAAGGTTGTTCAAAACGGAGTATTAAGGAACCTTTTGAACGGGTGTTAAGAAATGGGGGGGGGGAAGAGGAACTTCACCCGGCCGAAAAAGGAGCAGCCGAGGTGGTGAAATGGCGCAAGCAAAAAAAAAAAAAAAAAAAAGGGGGGTGAGCCATAAATAAATTACAAAAGTGTTCCGGGGTCCCTGCCACCAGTGGACGAGGGAAGATAAAACACCGGAAAAGAAAAAAGCAAACAATGGATGTACGCCCAGAAACCGTTCCTGGGAAAGGGAGGGAGCGGGGAAGGGTCATTCGCCGTAAAAACCGTTTGACCCTGGTTCTTTAGAAAGGCGTGGCTACTGCGGAAAAGGATGGCCCAGAAAGGTCCACGGAAAAAACGTACCGAAAAAAGGCCAGGGACCCCCCATGTCGAATCACAGGAAAAGAACCCATGGTGTACCGAGAATATGGGAATCAGACAGGGGCCCTGCATATTCAAGATCGGACGAAAACCTTCCGGACAAAGCATGTTAAGAAGAATAGAAACAGGGAAAAAGAAAAGGACGGAAAACCCTAAGTGCCCTGGGGAAGAAAAGAAAAGCCCACGGGAAGAATGAGAAGAGAATGCACCCAGAGACCAGGGAGATACAGAGGTTAGTTAGGGGGAGGGGATGCAATGGAGAGGGGTAGAGGGTTGGAGGGGCGGGGGAGGAAAGGGAATGAAGAAAAATGAGAGGAGAGGGCGCAGAGAAATGGACAGGGGCGGATGGGGGTGAAGGAGGGGCATTGAAGGAGATGAGCAGAGAGGGGGAGCTAAAGGAGAGGAAGAGGTGAGAGAGGGGGAGATAGGGGGGGTGAGGAGGGGAGTTAGGGGGGAAAGGCGTGATGTGTGTTGGGAGGGGAGGGGAAGGGGAGCAATCATGGGGGGGGGGAGAGGTTCGGGGGATAAGTGGGGTAGGGTATAAAAGGAGAGGGTGTTCAAGTGTAACAAAAAGGCATGTTGGGGGCTGGAATGGTTAAGCCCGGAACGGCCAAAGAATCCCAAAAAAAGAAGAAAATAGGTTTTGAGAAAGTACGGAAAGAAAAACAGTCATGAAAGGGGGAGCGACCGTTAACCTGGATCATTCAAAAAAGGAAAGACTAAGGAAGAGGGTTCTAGGTGGGAGAAACAGCGAAAAAAAAGGGAAGAGGTAAACTGCACTTTAACGGATTTGTTACGGAGTCAAAGCTGTGAAATAGGATGGTAAAAAATGGTGTTGTTTCATGGATATACGCAACAGAATATCGCCCGTATCAGCCCCTGGCCGGGGGGCCTACCTATTGGAACAGTGGAGAACCGTATGCCGGAGATTGCAAAGGGAAATGCGGGAAAAGAAGGAACAGTTCACCCAAAAATAGACTGCGAGCCAGAAAATGCAAGGTGGGGCTGAGTGAAACGCCTTTTGAAAATGGAAAGAGTAAGCAACGCAATCTTGTGTCACAAAACGAAAAAAAGGAAAAAAAAGATCCTGGCAACAGAAAAAGTTTGTCACTCGAATACAGCTGTCTTATCTGTTGACCCTGGGCTGTGGTGTACGGGGGGGGTAGAACTGAAAAAACACTGGACCCTTCATGACAATCGTGAGTTTCTCGGAATCAAAGGGCGAAATGTTGTAGTGGTAAATTGCCGGGAAAGAGGGAAAAAGGAAACGGGCACCTTTTGCCGGCAAGGCCTAGAGTTCTTTCAGATGAAGAGGGGACCGGAAAGTTTTGTAAAGGAAAAATTCCCACATAAATGACGGCATACAAACCCACCTGGTGACCAATTAGGAAAATGCACTCAAAAAGGAAAAAAGAAGCCTCCTGCAGAACGGAATAACAGGGGAAGGGAAAAGGGAGAGCAAAGGGGAAGAGCCTTAAAAAAAAAAGCCCCGGTCCCTTAAATGGCCATTAAACTGAAGCGGCCGGGGTAAATCAAGCACAAGGAAAGCGTGCGGAAAAGTTCTGCTTCAGGTTTCAGAAGAGAGAGAAAATTGATTGGCCGGAAAGAACGTGCCGCACGGGGTTCGAGGGTTTTCCGGGGCGGAAAGACAATTATCCGTCTTGCCAAATAACCGGCCTTGAGAAAAGACTGCAAAAGGGAGAAAAAAGGAAAAATAAAAAAATCCCGTTGAAGGGATTTGGGTGCAGAAATGGAGTCTTTGGGCCCTCAAGCAGTTAATCAAGTAGATACACAAAAGCCAATGAGAACAACCTTGAACGATTGGGGTCACTTATTACTGCAGAAGGGGGGCACTTTGAAAAAGAAAAAAAAAAGGGTTAGGGGGACAAA
>Ga0179593_1628395_pt1 | contig 14475 bp, 18 predicted proteins | sample CZODoug2_1_08_16_FD_185931 | JGI IMG/M metagenome (GOLD analysis project Ga0179593, IMG submission 185931) | Vadose zone soil fungal communities from Angelo Coast Range Reserve, California, USA - CZODoug2_1_08_16fungal (PacBio error correction) | ecosystem: Environmental > Terrestrial > Soil >...
GTCAGAGGGTCTGCCAAAGGAAAAAAACGATAGAAAGGAGGGGGAGGTCGAAATCATGCAGCTAGGGTGCCTTTGTCAAAAGGTCTGGAGATATCCGAAAAAAAAAAAAACCACGAACAGTGGCATGGGCGAAAGCACCAGCGTTGCTCGACGGAACGTCATGAAGGCAGACATAATGAGGAAGGGGGTTAGGACGTCCCAAAGCGTGGGCGAATCCGCTTGTCGATTCATTGGCAAGAGAAGGAAGGGATGCGCAGAAAGTCTGAATCTTAGGGAAGAGCTTAGGAAGGGTGCGAAGACTACAGTGTCAAAAAAATACCACGATCAGGTAAAAAAGAAAAAGGAACGGTGGGCTGGGGTATTTTAAGCAGCCGGGGCACACAAGGAGGGAACTAAACGAATTGCTGGAGAAAATCCTCAGATCCATCGCCCAAAGTTTTCTGCTCCTTGCACGAAACCTCTTTCGAAAAATAGCGAAAAAATGACAGGCGCACCAGGCCCCCTCTAGGAACCCGGCGAAAGACTCCGCACTCAAGAAGGGCCCAGGGGCTGGAGCAAAACAAAGGAGAAGGGGAGCATTGCACCGACATGACGTTCTAACCCGCTCAGGAGAGAGGTAGTCCCCGCCACGAAAGGAAATGTTCTTCCAACTCCTCCTTCCCGGCCGGGAACAGAAAACGAAAAAAAATCTTTGCACCAGACCCGAAGGGGACTCGCCCTTCTCTGCGCACGCCCCCATCAGACCTACCGAAAAGAGGCCAGACCCTCTACCGAACGTGAACTAACCTCGCATCTGTAACCGAAGAAAAACACCCCCGACTCTTTTCCCACCTTGGAGGGAAAAAGGCGATAAGCACTCTCTTCTGCGCGAATGCCCCGTGAAGCGTTGTGGGACAAAAACTCTCCAAAAGAAAAAAAAAAAAAAAAAAGTCGCAAGCACGACTAAACGACTCCAAACTACTCAGGACATTCTGCATTCAAAAGCTCGCCAGAAAAAGAAAATGACCGCATCACTAAAAGCAGAATTTTTCTTCCTTGCGAGGCACCTTTGAAGGGGGGGTATTTGAATCGGGAGGAAGAATAGGCATGAGTGGGGGGGGGGTCCAGCGCAGGCCTGGATCTAAATCAAAAGATTATACGAAAAGGGATCGCGCTGCTGGCCCAGATACAAGATTCTCAGGCGGGAAGGGCGAACGGTTGGGTTGCCCTTGATCCCAGCCAGGACTAAAAAACATGGCCGCGCATGCCCTTCGCCTAGCCTGACATCGATGGAGGGAACAGCCACATTCGAAAAAAAACCTCCTGTACGGAGGGGCAAATACTGCGAAAGGGGGAAATCTTCGAGGACTTCGGACTGATTGCTACCGCTCTCCAGGGAAAAACGCACCCGCACTTGAAGGGAAAACAAAAAGAGTCTCGCTACCCCTCTTCTTGCCTGAGGAAAAACACGAGGCTACTTCCTGCACGAGTTAGAAGATGAATACGGATTGACGTAGAAGAGATGAATGACGCATACCGTTTTCTAGGGATCATGCGGGAGGGTGGGATGTACGACGGGTCTCTCTCATGAAGTTTATTCAGCGGGCTTCTTGGTCATTAGGAATCGAGTGGTCGTCCGAAAAAGATATCTCAGTCTCCGCAGCAGGAAGACGTGTTCTGTGCGAAGCGTCCGGAAAAGGTATTGTAACCGGTCTAGGAAACGGCGACGTGAGAAGGGTCTGCGTTTCTTTCGATTAGAAAAAAGGAGGGGGATTGCACATAGAGGTCTCGCGCTGGAAACGAGGTGAAAAAACTTCAGTGGGAGAACAGGCGAGCGGAAATGAAAGGAGCTGTTTTTGTTTAGCTGGAGTGGGAAACTGGGGCGCGCTCGGGATCTATGATGGGAAGAACTGATAATGTCCCGGCTAGTAGTCCTGAAACAGGGGATAATGATCTTCTTAGAAAGGGGGCGAAAAATAAAGACAGCCACAGCCGGACTTGCCCATTTTCTGCGGGATTCTGTAAGGGGTTCAAATCGAAAGAGGAGAAGCTGACCGAGGGACGCGGACCCAGTGGGCCACTGCTGTGGTCATCTTCACTTCAAAAAAGGGGGGGGAGAGGTTGGAAACGGACTGGCCTTTGGGAGTGTACAGGAGAGGGGGGGGAAGTGAGAACGGAGATCTAGAAACATAACGGCTAGCCTAGCGTTCAATTCCTTGATCGAGGAAGTCACCGGGTTATCGGCGGGAGGCGGTGATTGTCTCTCGCGCAACCGGCGGGGTATTTCGGACATACTCATCATCGCCTGCGGGGGCTCCATCTAGTCCGCTACAAAGAAACTGAACGGGGAAGCTATGGAAGATCATCAAAGTTCTGGCAGACTATACCACGCTGGTATGTACAGAAATGACATCGCGCTAACCTGGGTTAAAAAGGGTAAAAGAGAAAAACGTGTTCCCGTTCTCACGAATACCGGAGAAAAGGGGGGCTCGGCGCGCTCGAAAGTCAATTAAAGAGGAAGCCAACTTTGGCTGGAGATGTCTTAGGTCTAGGGGTTGAGAAGCGGCATGAAACGCAGCAGGGGTACCAGGCTCGCGGGCTTTGAATGGACATGCCTTCGGCGGCCTCGCCCCTTCCGGGTTCAGGGAAAAGGGGGAATGATGACAGAAATTGAAAGGGTCGGAAAGTAACTGAAGGGGATAAGAATGGCGCCGTACTTGAAGGAGGTTAGCCTGAAAGGACTTCGATGGGAACGCTTCAAACAGTCTTAACACGCCTGTGTTGCTTGTTTTTTTGGAAAGGGCTCTAGAAATCTAAAAAACAACGTAGTAGCAAATAAGAGGATCCTTCTTGCAAGGAAACTACTTGCCGGTGAATTCCGTCGATAATCGAGGGAAAAGGGGACGCTTAAGTGGGAAGGGGAAATGGTGGGACGGCAGGCTGAGTCGGAGGAGTTTTCAGACTCTGGGCCGATTTGACTCGGGAAAGATTGCCGTTTGGGTTGGGTGGGGGGGGTGGTTATTTTGGTGGGGGGTGTTTTGTGTGACGGGTTTGGTGTGGTTTTGAGGGGGGGGGGGCTTGAAACACTGCACGACACCGTATTCAGAGACGGATAGCCAAGTGGAACGGGCTCGGTGGTGCACCATCGCTAGCCACTTTCGAAATAAAATCGCACGGGGGCGATTGCGCTCATAGGCCTGGGCGAGCTGCGGGGGGAGGCAAATCAAGTTTCGGGGTTGTGAGAAAGAAAAGAAGAGCTTCATCTGGAACCAAAATGGCTAGTCGGTGCTGGGACTGAGATGTGGGAGAAAGTTACGATCGAAGGGGTTCTGGGAACTGCCCTAAAAGGGAGGAACGCAGCGCGGGCATCCTGAAGGGTGGGGGGGAGTCGAGGGGAAAAAGGCTTCGACTAGTCGTAGTCACTGAGCTATAAACCAGGTGGGAGTAGGGAAACCGCGGGAACCTCCTATTAAACCATGTGAGGGGCTGAGCTGTATGCGCTTCGGCTTCCGATTTAGGGGGGAACCAAGAGTTCCGAGGCGCGCTACGTTGCTCCCAAGAAAAAAAAAATGCCTAACGCAAAAAGGCCGGTCCACCTGGGACGGGGGGAATAGTGGGGTCCTCACGAAAGACAAAATGGGAGACACTGGCAACGATACTGAGGGGTCCGGGAACCGTAAAGGGAAGTGCTTTTACAAGTTAGAACCGAAGTACCGGACAGGCCGCATGGTTTCAAGTCCCAAAGGAGGGGTTTGGAGGGACAGGGTGTCTTGCAAAAAGCTGAAGATTGAAGGTTTCCCAGGATATTCACGGACCACCAATACGCAAGAAAGCGCTGCGCGCCAGGTAGGAGGCAGAGCACCAAAATAAAAACGAATCCGGCTCGCCTATCGTCGCACGAAAAGAAATACGACGGCCCAACTCACCGCGCGCGACCTTAAAATATTTGGCAAAGACAAACTCTCGCCAGCAAGCAGACAGGGGAAGAACCCATTGTGACCCTTCTCCGGGTATCGTTGAACAGCGGGAAAGGCAGGGAGGAGCAGAGGAAGCAACAGAGGAGGGACGGACCGGCTTCCTAAGCTCTATCTTCGCATCACGAAAAAAGGTCGGACCCCAACGATCGTGACACAGGATGTCAAAACGATAACGGGGAGTCAGAAAAAAGTGCATGGATACTCAAGACCTCAAGCATAGGGTGGGCGCGCGCCGGGGTGTGCTTGCTATTGGAGGGAAGGCTGGGGGGGATCGCTACGTGCTGGGGAAGGGAAAGGGGGGGGGCGCGGGGAACTCGGCTGTGGAGGCTCGTGTCGCGATTGTGGGGGGTCAGAGGAGGGGTCTGTGTGGCCAGACCGCAGCGGCTGGGACTGGTCCTTGGAAAGATCAGTAGAAGGGGGCATGGAAAAAGGCAGAAACTACAGGTTCGGCAAAGATGTCCGAACGGTCAGGTCTCTAACTGGAAAGTGGCTGCCGGGGTCGAGGCAGGAAGTAATGGGGAGGAGCATGAAGACGAATCTCTTGAAGGAAAGGGCGAACTACGGCTGATCAAGAACAAAAAACGACACCGTCTCACACAGACCGCCGAGCAGATTGGGCCTGTTATGGGGGGCCAGCATCATCTAGATCGCACAGGAAGAGGTTTGAGGTTCAGAGAAGACAAAGCAACCTTCGAGGCAAAGAAATATTGCGATGTCATCCCAGCATTTCCAAAAATTCGGTAATGGAAGAATCAGGAAATGGCGGGTATTTGCGGGGACTGCTCATACGGATGTGCATGCAAAAATCATATACAGGGGTATCGGGGGGTGCGTCCAACCGATAGAAATCTGGTATATTCATAAAAAGCACGTAAGAAGAAGCTGTCTCGTTCCCTCGACGGCCCAACGCGAGGGAAGCAAGAAAAGGCGGCGGGGAGGGACTGGCGCAAGGGGAGTAGCCCAGAAGCAGAAATGTACTCGGTGCGTCCAACGTGGAAATCTGAATGTTACGTCCAAAGAGTGCCACAAGCCGACCTAGGAGTCACGAGAATTACTACTGGAAGAAACATCCACTGAGCGCGTACGGACCAAAAGAACAAGTACCCCTAATCTGGATATGAGCGCGTGAGCGTCCCTGAAACGTTCTCTCCACAGGAAGCGGGAAAGACCGAAAAAAAGTGCAGACAGTTGGAAAGAAAATGCTCGAGAAAAAAAAAATACACCAGAGAAAACGGAGCAGGAAGGGGGGCTAGCTAACCATACTACCCAAGATTATTTGAAAGGATTATAGGAAAAAAGATATGTTTCGGCCCATCGCCGCATCAGAACTTTCCATTCGACTATCGGAAAATACATGCTCGAAAGAAAACGGCAAAAATACTCAAAAATTCGACGACGATCGGAACGGGACCCGTAGACACGCTTTCGCTGGGGGGGACCTCCAACCCCCCCAAACCGAAGAGATGGCGCTCGCAAGCGACCCGATGCCACCTGCTCAAGCACCCTCCTTCTTTCTGAAATTCTCTCCCATGCAAGCGAGAAGCACAACGGGAAAACCACTGCTCCTGGATGCCATTCAAGAACGGCCTAAAAAAAAAAAGGCCCTGTCTCTCACCCGAGGAAAGTGTCCCAAGGGGGACCAAACCCCTCCCACGACTAAAAGACGGACAGTTCGGTTGGACGACTTCGTAAAAAAAACCTCACACGAAGGAAAAATAGCGAACGGTCGGCCGGGAAAAGAGGCACCTCGCGCTGGACGACCGGCCACCAGAGGAAAGGTACACGACCGAAGAAAGCGTTAAAATAGGAGAAACAACGTAAGAGGAAGAAAAGACAGATATCGGGAAAAAAAGTCGTCGAAGAGAGGCGGGGGGGGGAACCGTCGGGGCTCCGGAGCCCGGCCGACCGGGTCGAGATATATAGGGTAGCAATCCTCCACCCACGGGGGGGAAAGGGATGGGAGTCACTTTTTTCGACAATATTCGACATCCGATCGGAATAAAATGCCAGTGGGCAACTCGATCATCTCGTGGGCCTATTTTCAAAGGGTTTAGACCAAAAAGGAATGGGCGCCAAAGCGAAAAATTGCTAGACGGTGAAAGAGGTCGCGGGCCGATCTACTACAGAATTAGGAATCAGGTAGGAAACAAGGGGGGGAAAATCCTTGCGATCTACGGGACAAAAAGTTTTTAGAAGAAGTGTATGAGGGGCCTGCGAGGCGAATTGGGGAGCTAATTCCTGCGGATTACGTAGACTGACCGGAACCACGGTGAATAACCCAAAAAAAATCGTCAGCAAGAACGGTCCTTGGATGGGTCCCCAGGCAGTGGCCTGTGTCTCCGGAAGATGATCTAGTCGCAGCGCCACAAGTTTATTAGTGGTCCTTGACGGTGCAAGAGCTGGACCACATTACGGAATGCCGGAGTCGAGGATCAATCCAGCTAGAAATGTCTTTTTGGGGAAACAGGTGAGAAGACGAAATGAATATGTCCAAAAAACAATCTCACGCGTTGGTGAAAAAGATGAGAGAGGTAGTGCTATTGGCGTAGTGGGAGTCTCCACGTCAACCACGAAGCAAAAACCCAGGATCCGACCCGAGTATATCGATGAACCACTGCTTCTGGTCTCCCTCAAAACCAGGAAAGCTCTCAAAAGAGGAAAAAACCCTGATGCGTTACGGCCCGGCCAAAGTAAGAGCTCAAGGAAAAGTTCGATCTACCGCTTAATTTCGAAGAGAGGCCTTCTAGACTTCCCAGGTTACCCCCGCGCTTCATCAAATCGCTCAAGCCCACGATCACACCCACAAAGAGGCGCCGAGGATGAAGGCCAATCGCCTCCACTGCGCCCCAGGCTCGAACCTACACCTCAAAGGGGAACTCTCATCTGGCAGAAAGGGGTAACCCTTGGAAAAAGTCGTGCGCACTCTGCAATATGCTGAGGCGCAAGGAAAAGTGGCCCGAGGAGGTTGACGCGGGCGAAACCAAACAAAGAAGGGATAAATCACCCGAACTCCGGTGCGATCCCGCGGGAGAAAGGGCCGTAAGGAAGACCAGCTTGTCTGACGCCGCGCGCGCAAAATATTCATGAACCGGGTTGATGCCTGCAGCCGACAAAGCATTGTGCAAGTTGGACAACCCTCGGCAGGCACTCAGGGACCCGATCCCAAAGCCGGGGCCTCTATGGAATCACACCGCAGCGAGAAAACCAAGTACAAAGATTACGGTTCGACGCAAAGACTACCTCAAACTTGAGTCTAACTCAGCCTTCAAAGAGGAAACAGGTCCGCAACCGGTTTGGGGGGGTTGTGTGGGGGGCCGAGTCTCAGATCAAAAGTCGCCCCCACGCACCTGTTCGGGGAGCGGCGAAAGCAAAACGAGGCCTACAGCCAGTAGGGGGGGGGGGAACGTCCACAGGGATACAATTGATCCTCCGACAGTCTCTGAATTACTACGACAGAAACAAGCACAGGGCAGCACCTATCCTCTGATTATACAGCCCTTCTTCGTCAAGGAATCTCGAGTTCGGAAGAGTACTACCTTTCTCCCCGCAGGAATTTGTCGCAGCCGCGAGGGCCACACGAATCCACTAGTCGCGAAGCAAAGAGCTCCGGGAAAACGTTTCCTCAAAGGCCCAAAAAGACAAGAACTACTGTCCCGCCAAAAAAACTCAAACGGAAACGGCGGAACAAGATAAAGGGCTGCAAGGTCTACTCGGCGAGGAGAAAATCAAGGAGGGTGTCAATACCGACGCAGTGAACAGATGAGCCAAGTCTCTTTGGGAACGCGACTAACATCGTCGAGCCCGGATCGTCAGGGGGAGGTTTTCAGCTGGGAAATCCCCTTCAGCCGCTTTATCGCCTCATTTAATCTGGAGCGAGGGTACGTGTCGCGGAAAACCCGGGGCAGCCGAAAAAAGGAAAACTCGTCGGCCAGCCAAGCAAGGGTGACATCTGACACTAGCCCATTTAGGCGGCCCGGAAGGTAGTTGTAGAAAGCCCGACCAGCAAGAAGTTACCGAGGCATTCAAAAAAGTGTTCAGAGCCCGGAAGAATATACGTGGAACATGCCCCAAACGGCCTGGTCCGCCAGGCGATTCAAAGGATACGTCTTGGGATATGACGGGTTCAAGGAAAGAAAATCAGACCGGAGGAATATCTCGAGGGCCACTTCAAAACTGGGGGGGGGAAAGGGAGGGCCCCGCTCGCTCAACCGCTGAGAGCTGGAAAAATCCGTCGGGCCATTGGGCCCTAAAACTCGAAGTCAGGGCGGCCCTCGTCCATCAAAAGCAAAGTGAGAGTGTGAACAAGAACACAAGGATGGCCAATTGCCATCTGGAAGCCCCGAAGTCGCAGGGCAAAGAGGTGCGAGCGAGGACCGGCTACGAAAAAGAACTTGTTGGGAAGAAAGCTGCGAAAGACGATCACTGCCGCAAACCAGTAGGGGAGAAAGCGCCGCGCTCGGCAGCAACCCATAGGTCAGAGCCAGAAGAGAGAATTTCAAAGGGAAAGCCCGAGTGCAAACACGCCGGGGACAGGGGCAATCAGTCCGCATTCGCGAAACACCGAAATGGGAATTAAGGGCCGAAAGAACAATCCCTTGATACAGGGCCAGAATTTATTGGAACTACTTCTGAAATCCTGTTGTGGGGTCCAATAATTTAAGAAAGCTCAACAACCACAACATATGAGGAGAAGGGACTAGTTTGAAAAAAAACCCGAACACGAGAAGCCGTTGACTCCCTTATTAAACGAACGAGGACTCTCAGGTCCTTCACGGCTTGGTAGGGCGCTCAGACCGGAGATCAAACTGGGGTTTTTTCAGTACGGAAGAATAAAAACTGGCACCTCAGGGGCTGGAAAAAAAAACTGAAACCAGCGACGGCAACCAGGAGGGGCGCCATTATCGTGGAGCGTGACCCAAGGGGAAGGATGAAGAAAGCAAGCTTGTACCATCTACCAGGAAAGCAATGGGGGAGGATTTCAAAGATGGTCGCCAAGGCCTAGAGACTCTTTTCTGCCCAATTTCCGGGGAAACACGGGAATGAAGTCAGCGGATGGACCACCAATGTTCTTAAAGGACGGGTGTTATGGGGCAATTGACTGAAAACGCGCGTGGTATGGGCAATAAAGCCCGGATGGAGGACGGAGGCACCTCCGCGATCAGGGACTTTAAACGGAAGGGGCCTCGACGATGTAGGTCTTGAAACCGCTAAAAGGGGGAGAGCGGGGCCCGAACGCGTCACAAGACGATGGAACCAGGGAGGGGAAACGGCGATAGCAGCGCGGACGGTCGGCCAATCAGGTCATCTGCGAAGACCAAGCCTCAGCTCGAAGGAAGAACGGCAAAGCCGTTCAGGGGCAGGGGTGAGGGCACCTCGACTCTACGATCATGTCCGATGAACCTCGGGGCAAAAATAGGGAGACCGAAAACTGCGGTTCCTAAGGTTCTACAGGAAAAATAAAAAAGTCGGGAAAGTAAAGGCCTGTGGTGAGCACCTTCTGGGGGGAATTAAGAATGCGCGAAAAGGAGTGCCGGTTTGAAACTTATCTATCTGACGGAAAAGATATCAAGGTATGAGCTGGCGCAAACGGCTTCAGAAAGAAAAACCTCAGACAAACCACGATTTCAGGAGCTACGAAGAGGGTCGCGCAAAAAAAAGAAGCCCGCACTCGTTCCAAAAGCTCCTTTAATCCTATGGGGAATCTCTCTCTCCTGCTATCAATCCGGAAAAAGAAAGGGCGAACCGCCGTCTTATGTTCCATCCCTCGTCGGGGGCTTCTCTTAAAGAGGATGTCGGAACTGTTAGGCTCGGCAGGAGGCTAGATTGGGCGTGACATCCGTCACGCTCGAGGGGAGGGAACTCTCCCGGCGCTCGAAAAGTTACAGAAAGCGGGCCTGGACTACGACGAAAAGAGTCCGGCAGGGGGGAATCGGTCGACTTGAAGTGTGTGCTAGGGGGGCTCGGGCTCGGAACTAGGGCGGGTCGCGTCTGGCGGGTCTCTCGCTGGTATTGGCGCTCCGGTGCTGTGTGGGGGGGGGTGCGGGGTTAACTTCTCAGCGGTTTCGCTCAGGCCAAGGAGGCAGCGTTGGGCACGTGAACGGGGGTGAGTGTGTGGGGGAAGAACAGCGTAGAGCAGACTCGGAAAAAAAGGTTCATCGTTGCCAGGTAGTACCCGCAGGGGGGGAAAAAAAATTTGCAGTGGCCGAGCTGTCCTGGTCGGCCAAGGAACGTTAACCAGTGAATATCTTCGTCTCAATTTGTCAACGAAGAATGAGGGCGACACAGCTCTCTCAAACCGGGAAAGGGATTTAACTGGAGATCATCATGCCGATCTCAAAAAAGACTTATAGGGATAAGATCGGCGTGGAAAACATCTACCAACCTCATTATCATGACGGACAGTATGCGAGGAAAGAAACGAAACAAAGGTCAAAATGGAAGTCTCAATGACGTGGGTGTGGAGCGGACAGCATACGAGTGGGCCGGAAGGCCATCAGAAAAGGTTTTTGAATGGGGGGGGGGATCGGACCCGAGGAGAAAGAGTAGCCCAACCCCCTCCGGTAATAAAGGGGATCTGCACGCCTACGCCGACTTGGGGAATCAGATCGAAAAAAAAAAGAAAAAAAAAAAAAGAAAAAAAAAGAAAGAAAAAAAAAAAAAAAAAAAAAAAAAAAAAAAAAAAAAAAAAGAAGAAAAAAAAAAAAAACACTAGACGTCTGGCCAGACGGCTCAGGGGAGGGAGAATAGGAAACCATATCATTATTACATCTGGGTACTGGCTTCAACGGTTTCGAAGGGGGAGTTTGGGCCAAAGACGCATACACATCCTCCTGGCCACGAAGTTCTCAGGAAGGAGTGAACGGACTCAAGAACACATAGCGGCGGCTTAACACGCCCGTTAAATCGCTGGAGAATGCGGAGAGCGAAGAAGGGACGTTCGACGCCAGTAGAGTGCGCCTCAAAAGACAATGGGCACAAAAATAAAAAACAGGTCCTAGACACATGCAAGAGGATCAAGACGGGGGGGATCGAAAAAAAGCCAAGTGGTTGAAGGGGTAATTGGACACTGTAGGGGGAGTGAGAGGAATCAGGAAGCGGAATCTCGAATCAGGAACAATGACTGATTCAGACAGCTTGCCTCATCACACATCCTAAGAGAAATCGCTAGACGAGCATCGATTATTTCGCTCCACGCTTGGGGATTCCTAAAAAAAAATATGCTGTCGAGGAGAGGAGCCCTCGGAAAAAAGAAAGCGCGCGGCGCAAAGCGCAACGTCGGGGGGAGGAGGGATACGATCCAAGAAACGACATACAGAGCGGAATAATAAGCGGAAGTCCAAAAAGGCTTAGGAGAATCTGGGGGAAACGTACGGCACCCAAAAAACTGACTCAAGAAGAAGTTAGGAAGTTTGAAGAGCTCTTGCTCACTCTAAAAGTCAGGGGCCGGGATCCGGAGCACGACGCGGATCCACTAAAAAAGTCAACTGAACATGAAAAAAAATGAAAGAAGGGACACAACAGGAGGAGAAAGAGGAGAGATGAAAAAGGACACTCTGCTTCTAGATGTCTCGGGGGGTGGAGGAGGCCCAGGTCGCGATCCCGGCCTACGGGGAATAGGAAGGTAAATCTGAGGTGGAGTAACCGAACTTTAGAAAGGAGGATAGGTCGGTGATGTGTGCCGAAGGCCACAGAGAGAAAAGCCGGGAAAACATGACAGTGTGATATCCTCTTCTACGAAACAGTTTGGCCGGGTTCAACAAAAAGTCTAGGAACCCCTCTATTTTGGGACCAGTGACTTGGGGCAGCGGGCCGCTGGAAGAAGAATAGAAGTGTTTTATGACGTCCAAAAGCCGTGGGAAAAAAGGGCGGGGCTCGTCACAGCGCTTAGCGTTTTATTCCTTGGAAGGGATAAAGGCCTTTGGATAAGTCGAATTAATCTATAGTCCGGAGGGGTCACCGAGCCGAGGAAGGGGGGGAAAACTAGGTCCAACTACCAATATTCACGTCCAAGAGTTCTTGGAGGGGGTAGGGGAAACTTTAGTGCCTCATTGCTGTTGTCTCCAGAACTGAAAGTCCAAAAAAACTTAAGGGGTTTTTGGGCATCCGTGGGGCCGGTGAAGAGCAGGGGACGCTGACTTCATACCTTACTTCGGAATCAAGAGATAAAGAACAGCGATTGGGACGGGCAGGTGTACTCACACCCTTAAAAGGCTATGAAGATGAGGGGCGTAGAGGGGGGATTTCCGGATGAGCCATCGTAACAAGGCTGATTTTGGAAGCTCAAAGGGCAACAAAGGACACCGTTGACGATACACAGAGAGTCTAGGGTAACCGCCCCCCCAAAAAACCCCCTTCGGCTGAACCGCATGAGGGTGTGTGAGGGCTACGGCACGTGGCCGTCGAGTAAAACGTAAGAATCAGGTCTAAAAGAAGACTTCCCTTGAGGGGGGGGCTCACAGCTAAAGAGGACTAGGGGGAAAACGATCCAGAATGTCCAACTATTTTTTTGACCAAGATTAATCCCCCCCGATCATCCTCATAATGATTCATTTACGAGAAACTTTTTGAAAATGCCTGAAACAGCGCATATGAAAGTCCATGCTCCACAAAGAAAAAAAACAAAAAACAAACAAAAAAAAAAAAAACAAAAACAAAAAAAAAAAAAAAGAACAAAACCAAAAACAAAAAACAAAAAAAAAAAAAAAAAAAAAAAACCCCAAAAAAACAACCAAAGAAAAAAAAAAAGAAAAAAGAAAAAAAAAAACACAAAAAAAAAACACAAAACAAAAAAAAAAAAAACACAACAACAACCAAACAAAAAAAAAAACCAGAAAACAAAAAAAAGAAAAAGAAAAAAAAAAAGAACCACCGGTGGGAGAGGTTTGTCCACGCCAGAAGGAACTAAAACTAGGGGGCGCATGGTGCGGAAAGAAACGGCGACAAACAAGGCGTTAGGCGCCTGGGCTATAAAAGGAACGGGGGAGGGGGGGGACCTTGAGAAGCAAGAAAATTGACCCTTGTACGAGAAAAAAGGTGAAAAAGAGGCGCCGCGCGGTCGCTTACGGAAAGGAAGTCAAAAAAACCGGAATAGCTGCAACTAGACCGAACGGTCGCGGGCTTGCGCTTCAGGACTTAGGAAATACGAGATCTCCTCCAGGACCCATCACTGAGAGGAAAAAAATCAGGAGTTGCCGCCTCTCTCACTACCAAGAGGGGATTGATCTCAAACTCTGGGGAAACGAGTCTATCTCTCAACTTATTTCAAAATTCGTAGAACGATACGGTGCGATTAACGGGACGCAATGGCGAGTCGCTTGTGGTGGCGGTAAAGGGGCGCGCGGTTTTTCGATCCTACTTATGTCACGGCTTCCAAGAAGCGAGACTGCCGGCGGTCCGCAGAAAGAAGGGTTATTAAAAGACTGCTCCACAGAAGCAGAAAGAAGGGGAGGAACGAAACGTCGACGAAAATAAGGGGTCTGAAAATTCATTCAAGAGGTCAGCGATTCGGGGTGCAACATCAGAAGGGGGGGAAGACTTCTCGACGCAGTGGGGTTTAGGCCCGCGGTCTTTAGCGCGCGAAATCCATAGATAAAGGGGGGATCATCTGTTGTGGGATCTGGGGGGAGGAAACGTAAAGGGTCGCGCAGCGGGGATCTATTCCTTGAAACTCTTAGGGGGAAAAGGGGGGGGTGAAGCGAATATAAAAGGTCCAGACCTGGCGCAAGATTCGTCCAAAGACACTTTGCAAGCCAAGAGAGGGACCGAATGAATGCTGCCAGCGGGGGAAAGAGACATCTTCTCCTAAACAGCATACCGTTCATAATCCCTTAAAAATCTCTGCCAGAAAAGGGGGAAAGGAAGGGCGGTACGTGAGAACTTGAAAGCGCCAGGAAACGACCGGAGGAATGCGCCTGTGCAGTTTATCTTGCTTCGCAGCCCCAAAAAACTATTCCAATCTTGCCTGAAAGAACTAATCGCCTCCTAGCCAACCTATGGAAAAGAAAAAGCGTGTGACGCTGACTTGACCCGATCTCGCCACAAAAGAGAACGACGTCGAATAATTTTCCCGATCCAGACAAGAGACGATGCGAGGGGGAACTAGTAAGGGACATCATGGAATGGTCAAAAACACGCTCGAACTGTGAAAGTGGTCTCCATGATCCGAGGCAGACGCGTCAAGGCCAATGTGGGCAAAAAAACACTCCTATGCGTTCGATCTGGGCTCACAACTTAACTTGCACGGAACAAAAGCAAGGAAGCTGACGAATCGCCCTCCGCCGGAGGGCGGGGCAGATGGCTAAGTCTTCTCTGATCGTCAGAAAAAAGGGGTAAACGCTGTCGTTCCGTGCACCGGAGTTCTCTTGATCGGACGTCCCAAGTGAGGCCATTTTTCAGGAGACCTATCTGTCAAATAGCGAAAAAAAAGATCGGAAGGAGAGAAAAACCGCCGTGAAGTCACTTAGCGCAGGGACTTCGAGGGAGAAAAGAAGCTTAAAGGCCTCGCCGTGTTGAGGGTTGT
>Ga0179593_1679905_pt1 | contig 14475 bp, 19 predicted proteins | sample CZODoug2_1_08_16_FD_185931 | JGI IMG/M metagenome (GOLD analysis project Ga0179593, IMG submission 185931) | Vadose zone soil fungal communities from Angelo Coast Range Reserve, California, USA - CZODoug2_1_08_16fungal (PacBio error correction) | ecosystem: Environmental > Terrestrial > Soil >...
ACCGAGGCGCTGCCCGGGCGTGGACATCGGCGAGCGCGCCTACCTGTTCAGAGAAAAAAAAAACATTATTTCCTTCATCCTACACGGGCCCTGTGGTCCCCGACCGCCGGAGAAGAGGGAAAAAACTCCATTCTCGAGGGGAACCGAGGAAGCCTTTATTCTGTACTGAGGGGGAAAGGAAGAAAGCAGCGCACTGCCGATCCTCCTTGTACTACTTCTAACCTTAATAGAAAGAGAACCGACCTACTCTGCGCACCTGGGCGGGAAAAAAAAAGACAGCGCGCTCTGGCAGGGACTAGGGAAAAAAAAAAAAGGGCACGGAGTTCGCAAGGGGAGGGTTGAACTGCCGATGGGACAGAGCTAAAACATAAAAGAAGCGTACGATGTTATGAACACCGAGGAGGCGGACCAGCGGTTCACAGAAGGAAGAAGAAGGACCCAGTCTGCCATTGACGATGCCGATCTCCCCGCGCTCCTTGAGTTGGAAGACGAAAAGACGCACATGACCGGGAAGAAGAATACAAACAGACCAAGTGAAAGAAGGGCGATACACCTGTTCTGTGAAGGGGGGGCGCTGCTCGGCTCAGTGACTCTCGCGCAAAAGAGGGTCATTTAACGTCTTCGGCGCAGGATAGGCGCCGTGCGCGGCTACGGAAAAGGGGAAGACACATCCCGCCCGTGTGCCGGCAAGGTCGAGTTTAACACTCGAGGACCATCCTGGTGTGGAGGCGGACGGCTCTGGTGGGAAAAAGGGGCTATGGCCGCGGGGAAAACTCACAGACTGTACAAGACAAAAAAGGGGGGAAGAATGCCACCGGAGGGAAGGATTCACTGCGGTCTGAAAAAAAAGAAAGGGGGCTCTTTTCCGACGGTCTTTTTTGCGCTGTCAGAAGAAGAAAGGTTTCCGGGGAGTTGGTACCAGCCGCAGGGGCCCACTTACCACCTAGAAGAACTCTCCGCCCAGCGAGCGTGCGTTTAAGAAAAAGGAAGGGACACGGTGACCAAGAGGGGGATTCTTAAAAAGAGGGATCACCCCAGCTCGGCCTAATCCGGGGGGTTGTCCGAGATATTAGTCAACGGGGAAACACCTTCCCTCTTTTCGACCTTCTGCGGGGGGCGTTTTGTACTCGCAAGCCGGACGAACCGCGGAAAAAAAAAAAAAAAAAACACCGGGGCGACCGCTCGATCTGGTCGATGAACAGCCTGGGTATCCGTTCGCAAAGGAGGTCGTCCGGCCGAGCGCGTCAAAGGACATTACTGCTGCCTACCCTCGCAAAAGGGGGAAGCAAAACTCCGTGCCTGTCGATCTCCTCGAGTTAGGGGGGCGAAGGAAAGGGAGGACACTTCAACGGACCGCCACCCGCCAGTCGATAGGTTGGGAAAGAAAGTGCCTGTTAATTCTCCTTTCGGGAAGAGAGAAGTGAGGAGGAACAGATAGATATATCCAACGCTGAAAATGAAGCTCACCTTGCAGTGAAGGAGTGTGCCGTTGAATAACGAAGATGGCTTCACCCTGCACCTCGGGAGGAACGTCACGATCTTATAAACAAGAACCAAAAAAAAGGAAAGAGGGGGGGTCTGTGTAGGGGGAGAAAGGCCGACCCGACGCTAAAGAGGGAAGGACCTTCACCCTGTTTAGGGAATACCCCCTCTACGCCCACCGAGTCAAGAGCCAGTCTTGGCGAGGTTTCGGGAGGACAGCAGAGCTGGCCGATTACAACCCAAAGAAGGGGGGGTAAAACTCCACCGGGCATTTTCCCTACAGGAAACTCTACCATACGCGGTCGGAGCTTTTTCCTCCGAAACGGCTTCACGTCATTGGGTCTAACAAAAAAGAAAAAGTCTGGGGAACCGGTGCCTTTGATAAAAAGGGGAGGGGAGTGTGTTCGTGGAAAAATCCACTGCCTTTCTTTGAAACCAAAAGAAGAAAAGAAGAAAAGTACCAGCGCCACAAGAAAGGGGGCAGCCCCCGGACAATCGCTAAGAGACCTCATAAGGAAGGTCCGTCACAGACGGTGCGGGGAAAGAGGGGGGCTGCCAAAATGAAAGGCCGGCAATCGCCCTCGGGAAAAAAAGCCGCGAGTTGAGAAGTGATCAAGCAGCGTGGTGGTAAACAAAAAAAGGGCCGGCCAAGGAGGGGGAGCCGCTCCCCGAAAAAGTGTCGCCGCTCAACGCTCACTGCGCCGGCATCAACGGAAAACAAAGAACTTGCGCCGAGCCGTTCACTGGGAAACAACGCACGGAGCCGAGCAGGAAAGAAAAAAGGGTAGGCCTCACAGAGTGTGCCGGAGGCTATTCTCCTTTCTTTCTTCATCAAGGGGCGGAGAAAAATATGATCCGGGGCTCTCGAAGGGCAAGGGGGAGTCCATGCCGCATTTGACGCCGGGGAAAGGGGATGACCCTCTTGTCCGGAGGAGCCACGTCAGCTTCCCGAACCTCTGGGAAAAGGATGAAAAGACCTTACCACCGGGGAAGCACAACAGCAGGGCGAACTCAGGGGAGAGGGAAAACTCCCCCCCAAGAAAAAAAAGAAGCTCGCCTTTCCCTGTTTGGTTCACCAAAATAAAAAGAAAAAAGAAGCTCTCAGGAGTCGGGAGAGGACGCAAGGGATTTGAAAGGGGACCACAGCGTCGTTGCGCTGCTAGGGGGGGGAAGTCCATTCATCAAAGTAGTCCCTGAGTGGGGAAACAGGAGGGGTTCGCAGCATGCGGGAGAAGGAGGCGTGTCAGCCGTGCAAGGAAGAAAAAAATCGTTCTGCCTCCACTCACAAAAAAAGAGAAATGTAGGCGCGCTCTTCGACTTAGCAAAGGCAGGAAATAAGGGGAGCAGCCATCCTCGAAAAAACAGAGAGAGATGGCCGGCGTCCCATCAAGATAGATCTCTGCCCGAAAAAAAAAGCGCGCCTACCTGTTTTCGATCTTTCACCCAACGGTGGGAAACAAGCGCCTCCTCAGTCGCTGGAACGCTGGTCAAAGAAACAAAGAAAAAAAGAAAAAAACGGCTCGACATGCTCGCACGCCTTGTGCTGACTTCGGAGAAAAAAACGAAAAAGAAAAAAGAAGGAAGTTCCTGCTCCATCCCCGCGGTCTAACCAGAAAAAAGGGTAGGGAGGAATTGCCGACCTAAAAAGGAGGACAGCTTCGCTCTTCATGCTATAGAGATTGAAAAGGACCGGCGGTGGGGAAAGAGGGGACGGGAAGAGTGCTCATACCGGGAGGAGAAAAAAAAGAAAAGGAAGCTACCTTGTATTACGCTTCAAGATTCGTACCATCGGGTAGAAAGGGTAGAAAAAGGAGAGTCCCAGTCGGCCATGGACGCAGGGCGCCAATGACCTGAGCAAAAAAAAGAAAGAAAAAGGTGCTGTAAAGTAGCAGAAACGAGCCAGCGCCTCCACAGACCGGACTCTCAAGAATGGAAAGGGAAAACCTGCTGTGGCCCGGAAAGAGAGGCGAGTGGCATCGGCTCGGAAGAAAGAGCGCATTTCTCGGCTCGGGGAGGCGCAGTTCACGGCTCGAGCGGAAAAAGAGCGGTCTACGTGAAAAAGCGGATCTGTGAAGAGAATTCCCCTTTAGGAAGTTTGAACACCCGCTTGCCTTGAGACGAGCTTCAAAAGGGGGAGAAGCTCTTGTGGCCGAGCTGGGACGCGTGGGGGGAGAAACACTTGGACTACCCCGAGGAAGGGCCTGCACCCTTTGGTGCGCAAAGTCTGACCCGGTCGGGGAAAGGGGTGCCCGGGACGCAAAAGAGAAAAAGGGGACGGGCCTGCACCCGTCTGGGGGGGGGTGTGTACCACCTGAGAGAAAATGACCCCCCGCCCACTAAAAGACAACGCAATTCGGGAAGGGACGTTGTAATCCACACAGTAGCGGTGAAACCGTCCCCTGGAGGAGGGCAAGGTCACACTTCGAGCAAAGAGGAGATCGCGATCCTGGGAGGAGGCACCGGTGTCGATGTCCAAAAGGTGTAACTCGGGATCGGGTGTCCGACCGGACGAACGCGTCCAACGGGAAACTCCCGTTGCGAAAAACCGACGAGAGGGAAAAGGGGGAGAAAGTGTTATCCTTGCGGCACGTAAAAATAAAAAAAGGGCGCCCGTCCGAGCGCGGAGGTGACTGCTTCCCCAAAAAAGAGTCTGTGGAAGGCAAAAGGGGGAAAATGGCTGTCCCAAGAGCTCCTCTATGGAGGACCGCCAGAAGAGGCCACTTCTTCGTTCATTACCCAAAAAAAAACGAGCCCGCAACAAAGGAGAAAAAAAAAAACGCGGCCGACCGGGGTCGCCGTTTCGGAGAAAATCAAACAAGAGAGAAAGAAAGATAGAGCAGGCAGACGCTACCTGCAAGGAGCGTTCAAGAGAATGGCTTTCAGTCTGGAGAGGGGAAGTTCCTCCTGGGCAGGAAACTGCACTCTGCTGCTAAAGAGAAGGGGGGAAAAAGAAGAGGGGGGCAACTTATCTTGGGAGGCCTATCGGCCGTGTTGGGAAAGAAAAGTACTGGACCGACCAAAGAGAGCGACGGAGACCTTCACAAGGGGCCTAAGAACTTCCTCACTTCTAACCGCAGAAAAAAGGGGAGGAGGGCTTTCGGTAAACGGAGTACCTGGAAAAAAGGGGCGGAACGGCGGCCCACCTATCAAACCGCAACTACGTGGTGGTTAAAAGGGGCAAGAAAAAACGACCACGCTGCAGGGGTGTGAAATTGCGCAAAGAAGGAAGTCGCTCGACCCCATAAGAAGGAAGGGTGTACACGGGAGAGACAAAAAAAAGTTCACGGCTGTTGAGGGCAAAGAAGAGAGGCTCAGGAAAAGGGGCGGGGAGTGGTCCAGTGTGGGACCACCTAATCTGGCTGGTAGAAAGACGAACAGGAAACATACAGGAGATCGCTCCACATACCTGGGAACCACACATACCGTTTGAGCCTCAAACAAGGGAAAATGTTCCTTCTAGCCGGGGGGTCATGTGCGGGGGGAAGAGGGGAAAGCCATCGCCACTAGGGCGAGTTGAACCCATGCGGACTAAAGGAGGGGGGAAAAAAATCGCCAACCGCCAAGACAAGGCCACTCGGGATGGAAAAAAAGCCTGGAAACTTGCTCCTGATTCCTTGCAAGAAAAAAGCCCTTCGGCCGAGCCTCAGCACGGACCAGCTCCAAATGTCGGGAAAAGGAGGGGGCGCCGATCCGCTCACTGCAGGCACAGACTCAGGTGTAAACGTAAATGAGGGGGGGAGGAAAGGAAAAAGTTCTTTGCGGCGCTGAGGGTCGGGGGGAGCTTCTGCTACGGAGAAGGGGCGCTCGTCATTCGCAGCAGCCTGGTACTCCTTTTCCTCGGAGAGGATAAAAAAGTGAAGGAGCACCTCTGTACTCCAGTGAAAAAAACAAGAGGGGGCCAGAAGCGGTGAAAAGGGAAAAAAGAGAGACCTGACACACCGCTTCGGAAAGGAAAGTGCTCTGTTTCTGTGCAACCTAAAAAGAAAAAAGGAAGCCCTCCCAGGCCGTCGCGTAGGTCAAGAACATAAAGAAAAGAAAGTGTCTCAGCTTGAAGGGAAGAGAGGATGGAGCATTCAATCCAGAAGCGTCCGTCAGCTAAATTCACATAGAGGGGGAGACTTTTCATTTGACCCCCAATGAGGGAAGTCGTGGACCAGCCCGGTCATCGAATAAGGGAGCACTGCTGCCTGTCCACTCACCTTGCAGTTATCGCTCTCTTTCGATGCCAAGCCACGAGAAACCGAGAGATCTCACCACAACAACAAAAAAAGAAAAGAGAGGGGAGGACGCCCTCAACCGGGGGGAGGGGGAGAGGGAGAAAAAAAGGTCTTTTGCTGCTGAGCATGAGAAAAAGGAGTCTTGCCACAACTCAGGTAGGGAACTGAGAACGAACGGACAAGAGGAACCACTACCTTCACCAGTCAAACAAAAACAAAAAAAAAAAAAAAAAAAAAAAAAAAAAAAAAAGGAGCGACATTCTCGCGTTGAACCCATGAAGGGCAGAACTACTATCAAAGAGCAACGCAAGAGGGAGAAAGTCCCTCGCTGGAAAGAAAAAGGAAAGGAAAGAAAGCGACCGTTAGCAGAGGAAAAGACGCGCGGCCTGTTCGGCCCACCCGTCCCCGCGAAGAAGGAAGAGATCACTTAGTTCGCCCGGCCTTTGGGGTGGCAGGGGGGAAAAGCCGAGGTGAGAAAAAGGCAAAACACTCGGTCGGAAGGATGTGCTTCACACAACGTCTGAAAAGGGAGAAGAGGGGAATCATCTACGGAGCGCTGCTTACAACATCTCCCAGTCGAAGCGCGCCCCTTCTCCAATTAAAAAGGAAAAAAAGGAAGGGAAATCTCAGAAAAAAAGAGGTATCCCTTTCATAGGGAGGGTATACACCTGGTTCCCTGAGAACGCTTCTCCACGGCAGACAAGTGAAAGGAGGGAAGAGTCTCGGAGGAGAAGGAGGTCGGCGCAGTGAACGCGAAAAAGAAGACGGCTCGGCGCCGTTAGCGGAAAAGGGGGGCCCTCCCGCCGTGGAAAAAGGGACTTGGCTGTTTGTCGAAGGAAAAGTAACTTGATCAAAGTTCACTCGCGGAGGGTGGGGAAGCCAATTTTGCCCGAAAAAGGGGGAAAAACCCGCGAGAAAAGGGGAACATACTTGCGGCCTGCCAAGAGGGGGAACGGTCTGCACACCCGACTACGGACCCGTCAGATGGGGAAGGGGGACTTCCAAGGGAAAAGGGGCGAGGGTTGGTACATCCCGTCATTTGCGGTTGGACCAGAAACCCCTTGGATCACCTAAAAACGAGGAAAACGCGTCGAGGGAGCCGTGACACGCCGGAAAAAGAGAAAAAGCGGGGGGGAACATAGTTACAGAAACTGGGGGATTTTTCTATCGAGATCAGGGTGGGACACCTGCATAGGGTCGTTTTTCAGGAAGAAATGTCGCGCCACCCGAGGGGGGGAAGGGGAAAAACACTCTCTGGGGGGGCAGAAGGGGGGGAGAAAGATCTCCACGAGTAAAGAAATCCCGGTTCCTAACTCTCCAAGAGGGGGGGGGTGCGATCTCCGGTTTAAGACGAAGCGTCGGAGAGAAATGGGATCTCGTTCTGCATTTAATAAAACACCATCACAAAACTTCCGGAGAGGGGAGCTGGATTTCCCGCTCCGTGACTTCAAGAAATAGGGGCAGTGTGTCCCGCCCTGCTCAAGAGTGGAGCAAAAGTCACGCCAGAAGTTAAAGGAGGATCTTGAACTCGGAAAATCACTTATCTCTCGCACACAAAGAGAAAAAAAAGAATAATTCCTAAAGACCGGCCGGTCCGAAAGACCTTTCTTTTCATTGCGCGTGAAGGAGAAAACGTCACCCTGCACCTAAAGAAAAATCGCGAGATCGCCAGGGAAACAAGGGGAAAAATCCGGGCGGCGGAAAAGTGCTTGTCGGGCAATCAAAGGTCAAAGAGAAAGAAATGCACCCGGTTTTGCCTAGGGAAAAACGTCTACCCAGAGAGGAGGAAGTGATCATCGAGGGGTCGCCCCTGGAATTCCTGGAGGGGAGTCCGTCTGTCCCACCCGGGGAAAAAAAGGAAAAGAAAAAAGCGGTGTTTTGACTCGAAAAAAAGAACACCCTCTGCGTTTGCATGAAAAAACGAAAAAGGGCCCACCGTCGAGAAAGGGGAAAGATGGGGGAACGCCGCCACGCAAGAAAAGGGGGAAGGAGGGGGATGGTGTGGCTTCAACGCAAGGGGCGTTGATCCCCTGGGAGTGGTCGTGTCGGAAAAAAAGGAGAGGGTCTTTTAGCACACCACAAAAAAAAACCCAGAAAAAGAAAGAAAAGGTACAGCCGGACAAGCGAAAAAAAAGCGCCACACATACCGGTGCCTAAACGCAGAAAAGGAAAACCGACTTTGCACGGTCTGAGGAAGGAAACGTCTGTGCGGGAAAGAGCTGCCATCGAAAAGAAAAAGTGTGTAACACCATGCTGTTCGAGCTCGTGGAGAGCCAAGACCTGTGCCAAGAGAGGAAAAAAGCGCCTGCAAAGGGAAACCGTCAGAAAACGACCGCGACTTCTCAGGAATTGGAAATGCGGAAGGGGAAGGAGCCTCTACTGCTCCTATCTTGAGGAGGGAAGAGCCAGAGGCACTGACTAAGGAGAAGGAAGAAAAAACCAGGTGTAGACCGCACAGATTTGGCTGAAGGGTCCCGGTCTGTCGACGGGAGAACGTCTCTTCCTTCCATACAGGGGGGAAGAAGGCGCACGATGGGAGGAAAGGGAGAAAAAGAACAATGTCCGCGGCGCGATAGAAAGATCTTTGCACGGTTTGAAAACCAGTAAAGGAAAGCGGGGCCTGACCCTCGGACGTTCACCCGGAAAGGAGATGCCCCAAAGAAGGGGGAAAATAGTAGGGGAGGTCAACTCCTCGACTAGCCGGAAAGAGGGGGGGACCGCCCAGGCCGCTCTAGTTCGAATCAACTCCAAAGAGCGGTAAAGAGGGTATTATCAGCACAGGCAAAGAGAGAGGAGGGAACGAAGGCCATCCTCGTTGTTCAACCGGACAGGGAAGGGGGGAGGTGTACAGGTCTTTGACAAGACCGTGCCAGCGACCGGAGAAATGCACTGGAAGGATGAAAACCAGGGCAGGGCAAGATCGAACAGGTAGGCGGAGGAAAAAAAAAAAAAGCACCTGGGGGGGGGCCATCGCCCTCGTGAGCGGGAAAAAAATCTCAAAAACTAGAATATGGCTGAGAAGAAGTAGAGGAAGGCCCGTGAGGGAGGGAGGAAAGAGGGGGAAAAACTAAATGTTCGATTCTTGGCCCCAGAAAAAAGAACCGACCGTGCTCGAAGAGGGAAATGAAAAGGCCCTCATGCTGGTCAATCACCGAGAGAGAGAGGGAAAAGGGGCCGCTTATGCTGGACTTCTGAAAGGACGAAGCAGCGCAACGGACTGTGGAGAAGAGAAAGACCGAGATCTCTTTTTTCGAAGGGAATGGAAAGGGAGGAAGGGGAGGCCCACCCGGGGAAGGAGAAAAGGGCAGAGCGAGGAGTTGACCGAAGAACCGGCTTGTGCATATCTTGTTTTTATGTAAAAGGGAGGGGGATCAAAAAAAAAACTTTCGGGCCGCTGAACGTGGGGCGCACACATCTCAAGAGTAGGGAAAAGATGGAAAGATAGCGCGCCGCGGACAAGAACCTCGTGCTCACTGGGGAAAAAAACAAAATCAGCGTCCGCACAGACTAGAAAAGAAGACAGAGGAACGTGAAAGAGAAAAAAAACGCTGTGAGGAGGTTCCTTTCGCGTAGTAATGGTTCAAAAGAAATCTAAGCAGGAAAGGAAGAGGGAGCTACGAGGAGGGAGGGGAAGGGCGCAGTCTCTTCTCTGAGAAGAAAAAAATTGCATTTACTTGCCATAAAGTGGACCTGGCTATTTTAATAAAAACGAAAAAAAACTTCCGGGGAAGAAGAGAGAAAAAGTTCAACTCGCTGCTGTCGGGATTGCTATGTAAAGACGTCCAAGGAAAGGGTGTTACTACACCGCGCAGAGAAAAGGGGAAATTCCCGGGGGGAAAAAAGGAAAGGGCCCTGTGGCTCTTCTGACCATGTCCTTTTTTGCGCTGTACCCTGAAAAGACTGGGGAGGGCTTCACCCGGGAGGGGGGGGGGGGGGGGGGGTACATGCCAGGAAGAGTGCGGGGAAAAACACTGACCACCCGCCAAGAAAAAGAAAAGCGCGCAACTCTTATCAGGCGAGAGTTCACAAAGAACCAGACGTCTGGAAACCCCTTAAAGAAAAAGAGCGATCGCCGATCGTGAGAGGGAAAACAGGTTGTCACCGGGGTCTATGTAAAGAAAGAACCACTTATTAAAAGGGTGTACTTCTGCCACAGGTTGGCGAAGAAAAACCTTTCTAACCGATAACGATCTGGTAGGAAAAAGTAGTGGGAGTCGCCGGTGGGAGGAGGGAGAAAGTGAGCCAGAAACGGGTGGGAAAGGGCAGGGTCGGCCATGTACTGTCAGAAAAAAACGGCCAAGAAACCTGGTATGTCCCGCTCCTTGGGGGATAGATACCTCGATGGGAGCAAAGGGGGGGGAAGGGGGGGGACGTCCCCTTCTTCAATGACGTCGGGGACCACTGCAAGGGAAATGAAGGAGAGTGCCTTTAGCGCCGGTATAGGGGCGAGAGAAAAAAACAACAACGATTAAGAGGGAAGGAGCTACCGTGCACGGTCAGGGAGAGTGGCTTGTGTCATTTCTGACTTTGCTGGAAAAGGGAACAAAAAAAGCACCTCTTCTGTCTCCATCGAGAGAAAGGAAGGGGAGTCCAGCAGGGAGGGGAGGGGAAAGAGAGGGGGGGTGTGTTTCTTTCATCATAAAACAGAAAAAAGATGCCTTCGACCTTTCACTTTCACTCTCACGGAAAGGTACATCATCTACATATCGAGAGGTGAAAGGGGGGGGGGGTTTAAGACGGGGAGAGAGGGGGGAGGTAACCGCTGCCCACCGAGCTGGGAAAGAGGGGTGGGGTTTTTACATCCCAAGAAAAGGAGGGGGGTTCCCTTCTAGGAGGAGATTATACCCCAAGAGGAAAAGAGACCGTTTGTGTACCTCGTAAAAAACGTTTCCTTCGTCCTGGAATTGGGGGAGTCAAGGAAAAAGGTTTCTTTTTATCCCATGTAGTTGGCAGGAAAGGGGTGGAAAAAAAAACGCCACTGAAAGGATGAAAAAAGAACCGGAGCGACCGGGTGCATAAAGGGCAGCCCTTACAATCTTCCACACATCATTTCAAAAAACGATCCACCTACTGTTCACGTTCTCGGAGACAAGTCTGTTGAGGTGAAAACAATGGAAGACGCGTCCATACGGAGCCTCCTCGATTTTAACACCTTTGGCCGGGAGGGGAAAAAAAAAAAAAAAAAAAAAAAAAAAAAAAAAAAAAAAAAGGAACAACTCTGAAAGCAAGTGTCCACTCTTTATGTCCCATCTCCGCCAGCGAAAACTCACTTCCTCCTAAAAAAGGGGAGAAGATCCAGAGAAAAAATGAAAGGAGCTCCCTCTCCGAAAAAGGAGGAACGCGTCACTGCTCCGTATCCTCTCCGGTAAACATAAGGGGACAAACCTGGCCACGTCTATTCCCGTTAGAAAGGGGGACTCGTCGGTTCGGCTGATGAGGAGAAAAAAAAAACAAAAAAAGGGCGCTCGCATTTCTTCAACTATGGAAAGAAAAAAGATTCCTATATATATTACCCTCTGTTCGGGATTGGAAAAGGGGTGGCATAAGGGAAAAAAAAGACCCTACCCTATGGGCACAGCGGTTCAAAAAAGGGGGGAAAAGACACCGCTCTGAAAAAAAGAAGAGAAAGAAAAAAGGGTACGGTCAAACTCCTCAATAAAAAAAGGGGTGGCCGCCCATTCCGTCCGTAATCGAAAAAAAAGGAAAAAATCTCAGAAAGGATTTAGTCATGCACAGACCCCAGAGAAAAGAGACGTACGCAGCGCAAAGAAATCAGCAGAAAAGGAGGGGGGTTTCCCACGCGAGAATGTCGACTTATGAAGGGCGTTCTTGTATCCAGCCGGGACCAGGGTTCGGAAAGGGGATGCTGAAGAAATATCTAACCTGTTAGGAGCGCTCTTCTATTCGAAGGAAGGGAAAAACTCATTACCTCCGGGGATGGGAAAAGAGAGACGAAAAAAACGAGGGGATGAAAATAGAGGATATGTCTGGAAAATAGAAGGGTGAAAGGTTCTTCTTATCATCGAAGGAGAAAAAGGGGAGGAAAAAAGGGAGGTTAGTGCCTGAAAAGAAAAAGTGAAAAGGAAGCTGGCCCGGCTGTCCACGACCTGTCAAAAGAAAAAAAAAAAGAACCTTCTCTACATCTCGGCTTAAAAGGGGGGGACGCCAGGTCCTTCCTAGAAATCGCACGCGGGAGGGGAAATCCCCCCCTCGAGGGAAGAAATTAATCGACCGGGGGGTTCGTAGTAATTTCCACTAAGGAAAAAGTCGAAGGCTATTCTAGATTTTAAAGAAAAGGAAGAGAGGGACTTCTGTTGGAAGAGAGGGTGACTGCGAGGGCTCAACCGATGAAAAAGGATCCGTTCCGCTTACCCTGTATACTAAAAGTTCTCAAAGGAGGAAAAAAGAGATATCGCGGCCTCGGACACGGCAGGAGGAAAGAGAACCATCCTAGCTCCAAAAGAAGGGGAAGAAGCGCCGCCACAGAAGGAACGTGTACTAGCCCGTGCAGAAAAGAAGGAGAATAAACCTGGTATGAAGGGAAAAGAGCAGTGCCTTCTCAGAGGGAAAAGGAGCTCTTCTCATTGTCTCGTTCGGCGGGAGATCTTCTCCTTGCGCTGAAGAATCATTAGTAGGGGTGGAAGAAGGAAGGCCCCGGTCAGTTTGGGGGTGAAACCACGCTGCCTGCAGAAAGGAGCTCGTCTGCGGGGGGGAATAAGGGGAGAAGAAAGGTGCCAATGGGGAAGAAGGGACTAAAAATAAGGGGTGGCAAAGGGGAACCCTGTCTGGGCGAGGCTTTGCTGGAGAAAAAAGACCAGGTGTGCGCTTGTGGAAAAAGAATCTGTGGCCTTGTCCGGCTAACCGGAAGGATCCCGGCCAGGGAGGGGAAACACTAAAAAAGTACAAGGAGAGCTTCTTATCTCTCGGCGTGGGGGGAAAGAAAAGGCCTTTGAAAGGGAGAACGTCTCGTGGGAGTGTACACCCCCGGCGAAGGGGGGGGGGAGGGGAAAAGACGATCCGGGGCGCAGTGCCAAAAAAGAAGGGGTCTTTTTCAAAGGGGGAGGAAAAAAAGGAACCCAAAGTATTTTCCTGTGGGGAACAAGCTCTGTTTTCCTCTTCGAACCGAGGAGCCACCTCGGAATCCCTGGGCGAAACAGAAAAAGAGTGATCACGTTAGACAGGTTTTTTTAGCTTCAGGCAAAAGGATAGGACTTCCGTAGCGCTTCAGAGGTACTGCTGCAAGACAAGAAAAAGAGTCGTCAATCCGGAAGAGGGTCCCCCTCTCCTTTCCGCGAATCTAAGGAGGTGCCTCCCGGCGGCGGTATTGTCACGTCGAAAGGGAAAGGCACCTCCAGGGAGGTTGACTCTCCTTACCTTTAGTTTAGGGAAGGGAGCTCTCTCAAGGGAAGGAGGAAGAAGATATCAGGACTAAAGGAGGAGGGGCAAGTTCCGTCAGCGTCTACCTTTGCTGAGAGGGGGGGGAGAACACTAATCCTTCCAAGGCCTGGAGGAACCTGCACCCAAGGAATCGATTAGATCTCCTGCCTGATCAATCAACCTCTCTTCCGTTTGGAGGGTAAGAATGAAAAAACCGAACACGACTCGCAGAGACTCTGCACCCGTTTTATGTCAAAGAGAGCCTTCGACTCAACCGAATTGAAAGGGAAGGATAGGGATCTTAGAAAGACAGGGAGCTGTTCTTTGAAGGGGGAGGGAAAAAAAAAAGGGCCGATTACAACCTCAACTACGGTAAGGCCAACGACCCTCTTCAGAAAAAGACCCAAGGGAGAGCTCTACCCAGGGAGCCTGTTTTTACCTCTTTGCCCGACTGCAAGAAGTTGCACGGCAGGGGAGAACCGAGAGAGCAGCGTTGGGGAGGGAGAGGGTGATCCCCTGGTATTGGCGGGAACTCCACTTCCCTTCTGGGAAGGAACATACCTTGTTGCAGCACGTACAAGCGCAATGGGAAGCCGGACAACGAAAAAAAGGAGCCCTCATAATGCTCCCAAAGAAAACGAAAGGGTCTTCCCGTCTTTCGGGGGGGGGGGGGGGAAAGCTGCCATCAAAGAGAAACCCGCGCCGCGCGAGGGGAGAGGACGCCCTTGATCAAGGCAGCGGGGTAAAAGCGAGTGGTCCTGCCACTTAGGGATGAAAGAAAAAGCCCGTTACACGTCGCCGGCGACTCCGAGCCTCGCAATAACTGACGCCTGAGCCGCCAACGAGCGAAAACTCCTATCCTTCACTCTCCGAAAAAAGAAAAAAAGAGCCGCTCCGGAAAAGAAAAGGGAGGCACAGGTGTGAAGGTCTCCAAGGGAAGGGGAGGGGAGCTGCTCTTTCTTTGGGACTGGAAAAGACACCGGAAAAAGTGGCTCACGTATTTCTTCCATTGCCGGAAGAAGAAAGAGAGCGATAGAGGGATGAAGAGGGGTACAGAAAGATGGAATCTGGGGAAAAATCACAGTTCGGTCATCTCCCGCGATTTGAAGAGGTCTGAAAAACTCTCTGCAAACATCCGAAAAAAGGGAAGTTCCACTCCTCAGAATAGCCTGCCGAGGAGAGGGACTAGGGTGGGCACCGCAAAAAAGGTAAGAAAAACTCGCTCCCTTCGCTTTAATTTACTAGGGAAGATGAACAGCAAAGTACGGCAGCGCACCGAAGTCCCTGCATCAAAGCGGGAACTCTAGAATGTCAGAAAAAAGGTGATTGAAATAGGGGGGGACAAGCGGTGACATGTTCTTTGGGAAAAGCAAGGAAGGGAGGAAAAGGGCACGGTCGC
>Ga0179593_1363538_pt1 | contig 14474 bp, 19 predicted proteins | sample CZODoug2_1_08_16_FD_185931 | JGI IMG/M metagenome (GOLD analysis project Ga0179593, IMG submission 185931) | Vadose zone soil fungal communities from Angelo Coast Range Reserve, California, USA - CZODoug2_1_08_16fungal (PacBio error correction) | ecosystem: Environmental > Terrestrial > Soil >...
CAAAGGACCGTACCAAGATACTGACCGCGGTTCAGAAACCCGGTTGATGTGCGTACAACCGGGGGAAGGTTGGGGAGAAAAAAGGAAGAGGGGATCCAAGAAACTGGGTAAGGTCCCAGGTCCGGAAGAGACTCAGACCACAGCGGCCAAGCCATGAAACGGAGTAGCAATAAGTCCGAATTTGGACACAGAGCAGAAGGAAGAAAAGGATGGAGAGAAGAGGAAAACCGCCTTCGACGTTGTGGGAACGAAAGTTTTCCTTCCCCCAACCAATGGAAAGTTCGTTAACTAAGGGCCGGCGCCAAACGAGCTGAAGTGGGTGAAAAGTGCTGCAAACCAGATGACAAAGCGGGGTACAACACCAGATACAAACCCAAAAAAAGTTTGTTAACCGTTAGTCTACGAGAAGGGGACAGGTAAAAAACCTCCCAGAATCGCGTTGGACGAAAAAACAAAAGTAGAACGCCTCACCCGTGCAAAGACCGGCTGACTATTGTCCGTTAATGTCGAAAACGGTCCGTCAGAAGAATCGAACCAAAAGGTGCCCGAACAAATTGTTTTGGAAAGAGAATCAAGCCGTGTATCGACAATCACGCCCTTCCTTGACGGCCACAATGACTGGGGAACGCATTCGGGGAGAAAAGAACACCGGCAAAGAACCGAGAAGACCTGGGATCCTAGGCGGGACACGTTTGCGATCCCTAAGGCCAAATGGAGGCCGGGGGGGGGGGGGGGGGGGGGGGGGGGGGGGGGGGGGGGGGGGGGGGGGGGGGGGGGGGGGGGGGGGGGGGGGGGGGGGGGGGGGGGGGGGGGGGGGGGGTTTGGTGGTAGAGGTGGTGGTGGGGTTTGGTTTTTGGTGGTTGTGGGGTTGGTTGTGTGTCAAAGATTTTCCCACAACCCTCTCTCCAAATCAAAGGAACAGCGATCCCCCCCGGTTCAAAATTCTTACCCCCTACAACCCATGCTTAAACATGCCACTACTCTAACTTTTAGAATCTTCCACCAAATGCGCGCTAAACACCTGACAAGAAAAAAAAAAGGACATAACTTAAGGATCCTCTCTTTAAGGGATGACTGGCTTTTCTCGCCCCCTTCTTATTGATGAATTAACCAGCGAAACGGCTTGGGGGGGAAAGGGAAAAGGAAAAACATTTCACTGTCAGTGGAATTCCGGAGGTGCGGAAAACTTTTTGGTTACTTCTACGGCATTGGAGGGGGATCAAAAAAAAGTTTGGGTGGGGAAAGGAAGGAAACGGCAGTTGAAAGAAATGGTTGCAGCACCGTTTACAACTTGGTCTCAGTAAGAAGGGGGGATCAAAAGTGCCGGCGAGAAACCCGCGTTCAAAACCCGTGTTAGGAATAGGACAGAAGAGGGGGAGTTTAAAATGTGGAAACCGTAAACTGTTTTAAAAAAGGGAGAGGACCAAGACGGGTAAAGTGTTGGAACGTCATGCAACGGGAAAAGGGTAAGAACTTCAAAAAAAAATAGGTTAAATAGTCGCCGTGAACCACGGGCGAACTTCCTAAAATGGACCGTTTAAAACAAGAGAGAGGCGAAAAAAAACAAAAAAGACCCACCAACAAACACCCAAAAACCAACACACAACGTGGAAGGAACCAAGGATGAGAAGTTAGGTGCCGCCAGTAGCTTTTTACCTTTGCAGCAATATGGGGTCCAAAAATCAGCATGACGACAAGTCAAATTGAAAGAAAACGGGGGTGGCCAAAAAAACTAGGTTGAAGATGGGACAGGGGTGAGCTCGATGTGTGAAAGGGTCCGGTCCTCTTGATGGGGAGGGGACCACAAGATGAGGGCGGCAAAGAACCGTTGCGGAGAGCAAAGGGAACGCTTTGTTCCATTGCCGGACCGTGATGGCTGTCGGATGGTGTGGGAAAAAAAGAAGGGAGAAAAGGTGTTGAGAAGGACTGAGGGCGAGGGTTTCAATACAATGGGGAAATATTATTTTAAGGACCTGGCGTGAAACATCTGAAGAATGGTGGAAAATAAGATGAACCGCAGGAAAAAACTGGAGGGGCCGAGGCTCATTCCCCTTAAAAATTGTCCAGTGTGGCCGAGCCCTTGTGATGACTCAAGCCGAAAAAGGAGGGAAGAGGAAGAGAAAGGGGTGAGTGTGAAAAAAAACGGACGGAAAAGAGGGCCCGCAGGGGATAATCTCGTCCCTGCCGAATTAAATGTCTGGAGTCCAGATCAGAGAACAAAAACGAGGAAGATGAAGAATTTTAGGGGACGGGTCTCAGACTGAAACGATTAGCACCACGCCCGTCGGGAAAAGAGGGGGAAAGAAGCTCCATCGCTGGCGGAAAAGGGTACGTTCGTCGGAGAAAAATAGAAGGCACAATGACTACTTTTTTGGACATTGGAGCGAAACAAACGCCAGAGTCCAGGGCAGAATACATTTGGGGGGGAAATTCGAAGCTGCATCCTTACAATACGATTGGACAGGAGGGAAAAGGAAACGCAAAAAAAAGAGAAAAAAAAGGGGCAGCATTAGAAAAGGGGGCCCACAACAAGACGCAGGAATTAAAACAAATGAAGGCCTTGGGATACCGAAACGGCTACATCCGCCCGGCAGCCTTTTTACAATCCAGGGAACACGGAACGAAATGCAAATCACGAACTAACAAAAGAGAAATAGCAAAGGGTCATTTCAAAAATGGGCAAGGCCACCATTACGGGAGTTAGGTTACTTCAGATTGGTACTGGAAGAATAACTTAAACCAGATTTTAATATACTGGAGGAAAAAATTTATCAATCTTAACGGTACGGGGAAGGAAAGAATGGAAGATCACGTAACGGTCCAATTAGGAGACATTCGAACGGTGGGCAAAAAAAGGCCGTACGGAACATAGGTGTCAAAAAAAATAAATGAAAAAAAAGGCAACTTTATTTGGCCCACAATGTAACCGTCGTAAGGCCAAGATCACGGGTGGAGGAAAACAGGGTAAGGAACCAGCGCGAAGCAAAAGGGAGACGGTACGAAAAGGGTGGGTACCGCGAAAAAATCGGTTTTGGATATCAAACCGGCCGCAATTAGGTGATCACCATTTCCGGAAGAAAAAGTTCATTCGGCACATTCGGCGCATCGGGCGCTGCAACCTGTGGAACGGGGCAGGAGGAAAGGAAAACAAGTTTGAAAGACAAGCAAGGTAATGCCCAACGAACAAGGGAACACCAACTCCGTAATTCAATTCAAAGAGGGTCGAAATGCTAATTCAACCAAGACGGGGGGTAACAGGAAAAGAAAACCAAAAGTCGGCAAGAACGTAATAAGAGGACTTCAGCCTCATTCCATTAGAAGTTTGGGTTAGGGGAAAGGAAGAACGGGGGGCTTTTTGTAAAACGGAAACAGAAGCGTAGCGGTTAAGCAAGAATTGGACATCACTCAAGAAAGGGGGGAGGGGAGGAAAGTTGAGAGAGCTGTCGGGGTCAACCAGCCGCAGGAAAACGAAATGGGAGGAGAACTAGGGATCGGAACGACGAAGCCTAACAAAAGAAGGAGCGGGGGTACCTTATGATGGGGGACTAATTCAAAAAAAGTGTCACCAGAAACGTGCCATTGACAAGCGGGGATGTTGAGAGTACAAAAGAGGGGGGAGGCAGTTTTGGAATATCCCATCTCGGAATCTTGGGAAAAGGAAGGGGGAGTCGGACCAGTAACCTGTAAAGTCACGGGAACTGAGAGTAGATGTTAGGGCATAAGTGGTGGAGCCAACAGCAATTCCGGGGGAAAGGGACTTTCACATGGGGACCAAAAAACCTTGGGGGGGAGTTGGGCGTGGGTGGGCTTGGGTGGGGGGGGGGGGTAGACCTAAACGGTTACAAAAAAAAAAAAAACTATAGGGCTAGTTGTCGGCTCTTCAGGAGCAATGTTCGCCTCAAACGCGACAGAACCTACAAAAACAGACAATGGAGACCCGCGCAAATCGTGGACGGAGGAGGGGGGGGGAAAAGGAGAAAAAAAATGGGTTGGGAGGAGGCAACCCCTGGAAAAGGATAACACAGTCAGTGAACTCTGTAGAAAGAAAGGCGCGGCGTCTTGCGCACCGTATATTAAATACAGCGCCTCACTAAAGATCAAGGGGAGGGGGGGAAAGAGGATGTCTCAACTACCCGACCGAAAAAGTAGCAGTTTTAAACAGGGAGGGGGGATCACACTAAGCGTGACGGGTAAAAAGTAAAAAAAACGATAGGAAGCAAAAGGGGGTCCGGCAGCTTCACTCTGGGGGGACGCGGGGAATCGAGGAAGGAGGAGAGAGAGATCACCACGGAAGAGGAGAGATACTCACAAGGTAAAGATAACCAAAACCAACAGGGTGAAACAAAGTAGAAAACCGGTGATGGGAGCGACAAAATTAGAGTTTGGCATGGCCCAAAAAGCACTAATGGAGGACATACGTGAAAAGGAGGGGAGGTCCCGGGAAAAAGATCGAGACACTCACAGACCCACGCCATTTGAGCCAGGGGGGATTTAGGTAACATGAGGAACCTACTGGACCAAAGCCGAAGGCGTAAAACCCGGTCTGGATAAGGGGGCGGCCCGCTTCGGACGGTGGGGAGAAAGGAAGGGTGAAAATTCCGCCAGAACAAATGTTCCGGTTCCGGAAGGGAACTCATGCCTGCTCAATGGGAGTCAAAGGTATAAAGTGTAGTTTTCGGGGGCAGTCAGGTCTCGGGTCCTGACACATGGCAGCCGAAGAAGAAAAAGAAAGCAAAGGTTGTAACGGAGGTAGAAGGGGCCGAGCCTGGGAAAAGTTTAAACGACCACAGACAGAAAGGAAGAAAGGGGAACGAACCAAGTCAAGAAGACCTTCCCGCGCGCTTTGAATTGGTTCCGTGGGGTCAAACGAAGGGGAGGAGGATGCTCAAGATGGGGGGAACGGAAAAACAAGCCGTTGGGGGGGGAAAGCGAAATCACGCCCGTCAGGGACTGGCAAAGGCACGAAATCTTAACCATTGAAAATAGAACACCCTTCATAAGGGTCAGGCTCCTTATCCTAGGGAGGCGACGGGGTGGAGAGAAGATCTTCCGAAAACTGTCTTTCCGGGGAGGAATAGGGGAACCACAAACAAAGAGAGCGAAAACAAAATTAATAATTTAAAAAAAAAAAAATGCGAGCGAAAGGAAAGTTACGGGACACCCGAAAAACGACGTGCCCGGGAAGAACGAAGTATTTTAGAACGAGGAACCTAATGGGTCGATCCACCGGTCAAAACCCTGTACAAGAAGGAGAAAAGGGGAGGACGTAGAGCAAGAGTTTATTGGAGTTGAAATTAACGCCGTAAAATTGGTAAGGCCCCTTCAGAATATCGGGGAAATGGAGAAAGTGGTATTGGGCATTGAAAAGGCTATCAAAAAACTTCGAGTATGACTTATGCCGTTACTATGGTGTGCAGCGCCAGCTGAAGAAGACGTTTAATAAGGCTCCAATGGGGGGGGGGGGGGGATACAACGACTGCCGAAAGAGATATGAAAACGATGGCGGTTAAACGGATCGTCGAAAACGCATGGGCGTGTCCGTAAACTGTTTTCATACAAAAACGGGATAGGGCCTACCGAAGGGGGAAGTTTTGACATAATCGGCGGGGGGCAAATGGGGTAGAAAAAGAACTGATAGTGGGGAATGGAAAGCAAAACCGTAGTCGAGAAAATGACCTGGGAACACCAATATATCGTTCAGATCTGCGGCAACAGAAGGGGGAATTCTGGAAGTTTATTCACCAAGTAAAAAAGGATTAAGCGTGGCCTTTGCACCGATGAATCCAACAAGGACCTCAGGTTGGAAAAAACTTAGCAGGGGGCCCAAAAGAATTATTAAATGAAAATGCGTATGCTCGATGGTTGCAGTACGGCAAGGGGGAGGGGGGGGAAAGGATTGTCAAAAAAAAATGACAGGGCGCAGGAGGGGGGGGAGGAAGACTCAAAGTTATATGAAATTTGTGAAATTTGGGGATAGGGCAGGGTCGAGGGTGGAAAAAAAGCGTATGGGCGAAAAGTGGGTAGATGAAGGCCTTAAAACAACTTCGAATGGGAAAAAGGGGTGCAGAGGGGAAAAAGGAGATCAAAGATGTGCAAAATAAGTTGGCAAAAAATCAGTTTAAAAGTCAAAGAGGACCGGAAATTCGAATTACCCAAAAAAATGACCAGTTGCCAAAAGGTGAATCAGAAAACGAAATAGGAAAGGCTAAAAAAGCGGTTGGAGCAAAGTCTGATCGGGTGCAACCGCGGCGTTGGGAGAAGCAAGGAAAAAAGAAAAAAAAGAAAGAAAGGGAGGAACATAATCCAAAAAAGGAGGAAAAGGGGGGGGAGCACAGACCAATTTTGGACGTCGACTCAGGATGAAACACACGCGGTGGCCCAAGATGGAAAAAAAGCTGGACCTTAACGGGAAAAGGTCGCGAGTTCACAAGGGATCGAACCAATGGGACGACTGGTGGGTGAAGGAGGAAGCGCAAATCACCGCATAAGGGGGTTGCCACAATTCTTCAATGGAAAAGCATTAAAAAATACTGTTAAAAAGGCAACAAGATAGCCTGAGATAAACGTGCGCCATTACGATTTTGGGAAAGAAAAGCAATAATCGCAGTAATTTCACAAAAATGGAAAAAGGGCGGCATGTGAAGGACCGGAGACCGCCATGTGAAGCCAGGGACATCCAAGGGAAATACCGGGAAAAAAGGGGAAGGCCAACCAAAAATCTTCATGGTACAGGAGGAGGGCCAGGCAGTACGGTTCTGTTAGTTTTAAATTTAGAGGATTTTCTGGAAATTCCGGCAAAGGAAAGGGAAGAAGGACGGGGAACGGTTACAAAAGCAGATACTTCCACTGACGGGGAGCCAAAGGGGAATATCGCCAGCGGGAACGGATGGAGAGGGCGAAACGGTGGGGGGGAAAGGCCTCTGTCAAATAAGTCCGGCATCGACAAGATTGGCTAAGGGGGGGGGGCCAACCGGAACATCGTGATAAACAATGAACAGAGAGTCAAATCCAAGGGGGACACGGAAAATTCCAGCGCACATAGATACTAACACGGGTTTTAACAACGAAAATAGGGGTAAGATCACGCACAAACGTCAATTCGTCAAGAGCAACAGGGGAGGGAGGCCACAGCGGGCGATAACAGAAAAGCCAGAGGGTGAGGGGCATCCCATGCCTGTAAAATCCCAAATTACAAAATTCCGCAAAGAAGAGGAGAACAGCTGGAAAGTGAAAATTGACCACGCAGGGAGAAACGTTAGGTCACAACGACGGGGCGTAAAAAGGCCTCATCAAAGAAAAATGCAGCAGCAGGATAAAATGTTTGGGGATGACGGTTGGGATCGGGATTGCCGGGAACCGTTTCGTTTGAAGCGTAAAAATGTAGGGAATGCAAGGTGAAGCACGGCACCAGTTTTCGGGTGTCACAAAGTAACAACGGGGGGGCGAGCTTTAAGGAAAAAGGGACGCTAAAGGTCATTGACCAATACGCTATCATACCGAAAAAGAAAGGAGGAAGTAAAAGGGATCTCAAAAAAAAAAAAAGGCAGCCCGTGAGTCGGGTCAAATATTAAGGTGGAACTCGTCAACATTGCGTGTGTACCCCAAGACAAATCCGGTACAAATTAACTGCGGCTGTGGCTGTGGGGGGGGACGGACCAACGGAGGGATTAGGAGTTGTGTTAGGGATAACATGGGGCGGGAGCGGAGGCAGGAGTTCTGACCTATAAACTTGACGTACATGAGCGGAAAGTAAACTTGGAGGGAATAGTCACCAAGCGAGGCCCGGGAAGCGCAAGGGGAGTGTCAATGGCAAAAAAAGGCGCGGGCCTTAGACCTAAAAACGTGTACAAACACTAATAGATGGGCTGGGGGAAGCCGCAAAATTGCGACGCGGGAAACGCCAACGGAACCTCTAACAGCAAAAAAATAAAACCGTGGAAAAAGGAAAGCAGTGGACCTGCCTTCGTTAAGTAAAAACGAAAAGGGAACATTGAGGAAGGGAGCAAAAATGGTTCAAAAAGGAGACAGAGAAGCGGGAACTTATTGGAGGGAAGAATGACCATAAGGTTAGCGCACGAATTGGGCAAAACATTATGTATGTCCTGCAATAAAAATCCTTGAAGACCGCGCATTGTCTTTACACTCTTAGTGTCTCGAGGAGAGTCATACAAGGAAACTGAAAAGTCAGTTTTAACTTAGGGGAACATTGAATGGTGGAGGGGAATGCACTTAAAAGGGGAACTCCATCACCGGGTTGGACTCGTTGCAAGCAGTCAGTAAAGGGATGGTCGGAGGATCATTAACCGTGACGTATAATCAAAAAAACAACTGGGTGAGGAATTAAAGATCGTCCGGAGCGATCCAAACCACACGGCAAAAAGGGGGGAAGGACCGGATTTAAAAAAGAAAAAAAAAGGGGATTTAATCTTAAACAAATTGGTGGCAGTCCACAGAAAAAATATAATGTGTGGAACGGTTCAAAAGGGGGAAGATGGAAGGTCAACAGGGGAAGGAAGAATAAACCGACAGCTTCCCCACTCCATGGAAAAGGATGACGGGCGGACTTTATTGTAGTTCCCTAAAAAAAAAGGTGCCGCCAGAAAAAGACCAGCTAAACCTGCGCTATGGACCGCACTTCACGGAGGGGGGGTAGACCGGGGAAGGAGAACCAATGGGAGTCCTACGGGCACTAAGGTCAGGCGCCACTGATGCTTCAAGGTGGAATGTTGGGATGGGAATTGTCACTAGGCAAGGGAAGGGGCCGAAAAATCGCCAGGACCTGAAGATAAAGAAAAACAGAAAAAAGAGGGGGTTGGGGACCGTTTATTTCTAGGACGCTGCCATGGGATGGGACACAGTATCTAGATGGGTTACGAACCCCACCTGAATACGAAAAAAAATCATAGGCCCCGTCGGACTGTACGAAAAAGGGTTCCTTTATGGGCAGAAATCAGGTGCTTCCATGGGTGTTTGGGTGGGGGGGGGGGGGAATGGGGTGGGAAAAAAAAAGAAAACTTAAGTAAGAGCGCCAATCCAGTGGATGTACCAGAAAAAACTTTCAAAAGGGGCTTGGGGTAGACAAATCCACCGAAGCAAAGGACAATTTGCGATGCCCCCCGAAGGCGGGGAGAGTCCCACCAAGGAATTAGGCGCAAACCTTCCAAAGGGTCGTGGGAGATAGCGGCCGGTCAAAGTGCCCAGGTTATAGGGTCGACACGACAACGGAGAGTCCCCGAAAACCGATCGCACAAAGGAAAGCTGAACACACTAAAATCCAAAGGAAACCAGGGGCATTCGGACTAGAAAAGAGGGACAAAGAACACGGTACCGGACATCTGCCCACCGTCATCCACCCATTGAAGAAAGACTGCGCCCTCAAGGGGGATGACGGAAGCCTCCTCCCTGGGTTAATGGGTAACCCGTCCGCGGGAGTGGCACGTGGGAAAAAAAAAAAAAATCTCGGGAAGGGAAGGAGCGGAACTGGTTTAAAATGAAAACGGCATTGGAGGTTAGCCATGTGTATTGAAGGGGAAGGACTCCGTTACTAAAGGGGAAGCAAACGGTCGTGGGGTAATAGGTGCACAGAAGAGAAGGGGAGAAACGATTGCCGCCGATAAATATCAAAAAAAACCATAAGAAACCCGGGGAAGAAGGAGAGGACTCTGAGGGTACAGTAAACTGGGTTAATACAAACACTGGGAACCTACGACTGAAGGTGGTCATAAAGGCATGAACTGAAAAAGGGAAAAAATAATATTTTTTATGGGAGTCGCCTGCAAACGTGAGGGAACTGGAAAAAACCGGGTTCCACCATTCATATCTTGGGCAATGAAAGTGGAATAGATAGAACCCATATTCTTACGTGCAAGATCGGGGCCAGAAATGCATGACTCAAGGTGAAAAAAAAAAAAAAAAACGGAAGAGAGCCTAATGGGGTCCATGAGTTAGGGGAAGATTGGACAGAGGGGTTAGATCGATTGAAATTGAAGGATGGGTGGATAAGTTTTTTGTCCAACAGAGAAAGGGGCGGATGAACGACGTTGCAGGTATCCGCCAAAGTACCATTTTGTTCAGTGAAAGTAATGAGTTGAGGAAATTGGGGGGAAAAAAGGTATAAAAGTTGTGGGATGGGTTAGCTACAGGAGAGGTGTAATAAAGTGTGCCAATAGTTGGGGGAATAGGAGAGGACAGGGAAGAATGGGCACAAAAGTTATGCGCTCAAAAGGAAATCATGCGGGAAAATTGACGAATTGACCCTGAAGAGACCTATTGTGCCGGGTATTTGAATTCTTCCGCCAGAATGAAGTAATCGTTAAAGTCTCCCAGGAGAATCGGGGGAAAAAGAGGGGGGACCCCAAGGGGTGATAACGCGGTGCCGGGCCGAAACAGACCAAAAGGTCTGGCCTCATATGCTAACTCAAAAAAAAAACACGGAGGAGAGAAAAAAAAGCTAGTGGAGGAAGACAATAATGGACAAAGCCGGGAACGCGAGGAAATAAAAACGCCAGGGCGGGAAAGGGTCCAGATAAGCAAAACTGTAAGATTGACTAATTAGGGAGGAGAAAAGAACAATCGAAAAAAATGGAAACAGAAGGGGGTTCAGAATTCGAAGCGGCAATAAAAAAGGAAGGCCAAAATGGGAAATCAAGATTTTGAAAACATCTGGAAGCGCTCATTAAAACTATCAAAAGGATTGGAACAAATGCAAACCTTCTCTCAAACACCGGGCCAGGAAGGTTTTCACACAAGTAAAAGATGACAAACAAATGGTCAAGATACCAAAAAGGATACGCAAGAGTGACCATTACGCCCCTGTAAAACCAGAGGGAAATAACTTATCACGGGACTATCGAGATAACGCAATAGCATACGATCTTACAATTTGGTATAAAATTGCGGACCATAAAGGAAGGGGGCTGGTAAGTGGACCTTGAGTCATAGTCAATTTTTCGGGAAAGAGAGGAGGGCATGGGCCACGTAATTACAAAGAGTTACATTCTCAGATGCAACCGGAGGGGGCATGCCATTATGAAAGGACGGAGAGGGGAACAATAAGACAGGGAAAAAGGGGAAAGCGACTATTTTTCCAATAAAAAATTCCAGCACGAAAAGGGGGGCGAAAAAATTTACCAAGGAAGAAAGGGAAGATTGGATTCACCGTGTAGTCCGTTTGTCTTAACCCAAGTGGAGGACAAGGAAACCAGACAAGGGAACGATTACTAAAAAGGGGCAAAAATAGTTTGGGAAGATCTCCGACGTCAATTCAAACCGGGGAAGCCAAAACAAGTGATGAGAGGCAAGGAAGGTCCACGTTTCTCAAAAAAAAGCTGGGCAACCATGGTGAAGGCAGTCTGAAAGGGTAAAAGGGGAAAATAAAAAAGAATGGTGAAAAAAATTATCAAAAAGTTTTCCTCAAATAATTCAATCAACGATATTTCGAATAGGGGATTAAACGTTGAAAAGAAGACGAACGGAAGGCAAAAAAACCCGCGGCGGCCGAAGGAGGGAAAATGACGGGAAGTTCAGCATCAGGGGGAAAGATGGTTGGTGAGACGGGGGGACCGATGGGGGGAACGGCAAACCGTTAAGCGTAGGCGCAATGGTGTAATTAAGAGTTTCGGGTGTCATCACAAGGAACGGGGCGAGAAAAGTGGGAAAAAATATTTGTCGGTAAAAATACCTATACAGCCAACGACATTGATGAACGCATAAGGGAATCCGCCCGCTACAGGGGAAAAGTAATAAATGGGGGTGGGACTCTTAAACTCGGGAGGGGTGGAAAAGAGGGAATTGCCGGAAAAGGGAAAGGGAGGGGGTTGATCGGAAAGTGGTGTTAGGAATATCCATGGGCTTCAGAGTTATTAAGGAACGTTATACCTAAGGAAACCAGAAAGACGGCGTACAGTAATTTAGTGAGGGAGTATTAAAGGGGTCGTCCAAAGCGAAACGGTTAAGCTGTGATTGGGGAAAGGGGAAACGACCCCCGGGGACAACATCGGGATGGGGAGCTCATCATAAAATGTCTCCTCGTACAACGAGAAGTGAGAGGGGCACCGACACAAGCAACAGTTAGAAACCAGGAAAAGAAGGCCGATTGAGGAAAGAGGACCAAAGTGGTTCTGGCGGAAGGCCACCACCGGTATCAAAAATCAGGAAAGGCGGGACAGGAAGGCAGGAAAAGAAAGACACGGTTAGCGCCGCGGACGCGTCATGAGGCACGTAGGAAGTACGAAATAAAACGAAGGCAGCTTCCATGAGTGGTGGAACAACTGAAAGGTCTCGAATTAGACCCTTTACAAGAAAAAAAGAAAGAAATCGGTTGAAGAGGGGATGGGAGACCATTAGTGAATGGGGGCGAATGCAAACCTACCTTTGGGTAAGAAACATCATGGGGTCAGGTTTGCAAGAGGAAGTAAGGGGCGGGAGGAGTTGGTGGAAACGGGCGGAACAAAGGGAGGAGATAGCGTCCCGTAAGCGTAAAAGGTCAGGGGAAAAAAGGAAATGACGCTGTGCAAAAAAACCGGTGTAAAGGTTTAGCTTAAAAGGGGGAAGGGTTGCAATGTGAAAAAAAGAATCAATCTTGGGAGCCAGATCCGAAAAAGGATAGGGGGAAAGGAACGACCTCGAGACCGAAGAGGTCCCCACGCCCTTACAGGGATGAAGGAATGGTAGGGCTTAAACCTACTGTAACGCCAAAGCCGCCGGCGCTAAAATCTGATAAAAAAGAATGAAAGCTCGACTGTGGGGTTAATACATTGCACCGGAAGGAAGGAAACCAAGGGGGTTCCGGTTCCCACTAGAAGAGGGACCGCTCGCACTGATGTGAGTAAAAAGGGGGGGGTGGAGGGGGGGGGGGGTCGGTGCCGCTGGGAAGACGGTTCCGAGGGAAGCGGATAAAATGGCTCCTGAAAGGGGAGCACCCTAAACGAGCTAGGGGGGGGGGGGGGGTGTAACCGTTATGCTAATTCCTCTCTTGGAACAAAGTTGCAAGAAAAAAAACGTCCGACGACCCCAAATGGAATAAAAATCAGAAGGGACCACCTCTGTAAGTAGTTTAAGGAGTCCTTCCGGAAGAAGCTCCCGAGCATATCTGAAAAAAGAAAACTGAATCAAACGGGGTATCGAAAAAGAAAACCCGTCCGTGACGGCAATGCATGCATTGCGGGGTGACAACAGCGGCGTTAAGAAAAAAGTCTTAGGTAACAACTCTCTGTAAGGGAACGTTGCGATCCTAAGCGTTCATGAAGCAAGGGGTCGTTCCGGCGGTGGGATGACCACAAGGAAAAGGACGTGATCACGATAAAAACCCCGCAGCGGAATGACACAAAAAAACAGTACGGGCGGAAACCAAGAAAAAAAGCTTAACTTGGAGACGAACTACCGGTAAAAGAGATAAAAACCCAGAGACCCACCCATTCAGGGATTGAAAGGAAAGAAGGAAAGAAAGCGGTCGTGGCGGAACGGGGTATTGTTACCCGTCGCCGCGTGTCATTAAAAGCATTCGATGAAGGGAAGTACAGTGGAGGAAAAGGGGGGAATGGTCAGACCGGCAGTAAAAAAACTGGGAAAAGGGAAGAACGCCTTAAGAAGGGGTTGCAGCGCCAAAGGTTGAAGGGGAAAAGCGTGGAAAAAGTTGCTGCTGAATCTTGGGTGGCGATGCCGGAGATATAAAAAACCGAGGGGAGGGTTAACCCTGGAGATCGGAGACCAAGCGGGCAGGGTAAAGGGGGGAAGAAAACGGGATAACTCGACTTAATTGTGTGGAAAGGACAAATGAACTGGGGGGGCAAATTTAGAAAAAAATACGGTGCTTGAAGAAAGAAGTCAAAAGGCCAAAGGGTGAGAAAAACTGTCAAAAGGGAAAGGGAACCACGAATACACGTGGAAGAAAAGAAGGGGGAAAAAGACGGATAACGGGTGTCACCGCACAGGATTCGTAAAGTTGCATGGGGGGGGGCAGGACGGGGATAAAACATGAACGGTAAAAGGAGGGGGGCATGGACCGAAACGGGGGGGAAGAGGAAACTATGTAGTTGCATGATCCGGGGAAGAAGTGTAAGGAGTGTCCCCCGCTGCACAAACATGTCCACCGTTGCGGTAAGAAAGGTTATAATGACATTTTGGGGCCAGTGAAAAAAATTTATTGCGTCGATGGGGGGACGAAAAATCGGAGTGGAGCCAAGGGGGGGGTGCGATGAAGTCATTAGCTGCGTGTCGCATTGGGTGATTGTTGCAAAAGGGGGGGGGGGGAGAGTGCGCGGGGTCCAGCGAATTTGTGGCAAAATAATTAGGCCGGGGAAGTCCTGGACTTGCCGATGAGAGAAAACTGAAAGACGTCCAATTGGGAAGGGGTCAAATGGGAAAGCGCCGACGTACAGGCTCCGATTGTATGCTATCGAAAAGTGGTGCCAAAGCCGGGGGGGGGGGGGGGGGTAAGCGCTGACGAAAAAGAAAATTAATTGTGAATGCAAAAT
>Ga0179593_1407433_pt1 | contig 14473 bp, 22 predicted proteins | sample CZODoug2_1_08_16_FD_185931 | JGI IMG/M metagenome (GOLD analysis project Ga0179593, IMG submission 185931) | Vadose zone soil fungal communities from Angelo Coast Range Reserve, California, USA - CZODoug2_1_08_16fungal (PacBio error correction) | ecosystem: Environmental > Terrestrial > Soil >...
ACAGACTGCAAGGTTAAATGAAGAAATAAAACGGAAGGAAAAGACTTAGGGTTATCTGGGGCAAATAGACCGAGCCTTGTGAAAAAGGGGTACAGCCTGGGAGGGGTTGGGGGGTGGAAGGTCCACATGCGTTGTTGGTGCAAAAAAAAAAAAGGAAATATGAGATTTCCCATCAAAAAGCAAGGTAAGGGAAGAAAGGGGGAAATCAGCAAAGAGTAAATAAAGACGGGCTAGTCAAAAGGGGGGGGGGGGGCAAAGTGGGGGGAAAGTTAAATCCCTTTGAACGCCACAACCAAGGGAAATCCAAAAATAGAATTGAAAAAACAGAGAAGGCAAGGGGAACGTTGTCACAAAAGAGGCCGAACGCTTTTTTGGAAAGGGGAAGGAAAAGTGGAAACAAAAGTGGGAAAAAAAACACGGGGGACATTGGTCCAAAGTGGTGGGCCTTTGGGGTGGAGAAATTCCAAAACACAACCAAAAAACAAGTGGTTTGGACACTGAGTCATGCTTAGTTGTTTTTTGTCCACCCTTTGGGTCAAAAGGAAAGGGAAGTGACTCAAACAAACCCAAGGGGCAAAGGCAAACGCACCAAATGCTTTGGGGTCCCATTTGAGGGACTGGGGTGGGAAGGATAAAAGAACTAATCTTACGAAAAGTCCCAAAAAAAAACCACCATCCCCCCCCGCTGGGCCAAAGACGGTGGTGTCATAAAAAAAACCAACGCAAACCTCGACCTGAGGGAAAAATGTCCTGGGAAGAACCCACGAATCCTCCTCCGTCCCCAAAGAAAAAGAGACACCCCGAGCCGGAAGTAATATTGGGAAAATAACGGAGAACCAGTAACTGGGTGAGGGAAAAAAAGTTCATTCATCCGCCCGGGACCCATGTTTTTTTTTGGGGGGGAAAGAAGGAAAAATTTGGAAGAAGCGGAACCTAATTAACATAAGCAGACAATGTACAACCCCATGAAGTTTGGAAAAAGCCCTGTTTGGGGGAAAATAAGGGAAAAAAAAAAGGGAGAAGTGTTGGGGCCCGGTTTGTGCTTCCCGGGGTGGGACCCTGAAAAAAAGTTGGAGGGAACTAACAAGTGGAAGGGAAATTGCCCCACCACGGAAGCAAAAAAAGTAAAAACCGGGTAACATCCAAGCGAAAAACCAAGAACGTCACTCGCCGATCACCAGAAGTTGTTCCCAAGGGGTCCACCTCGGGGAGGGAAAACTGAAGGACCGCCCAATTCGCGGTTGGTAAAGGGGTAAAAGTTTTGAGGGCAAAAAACCCAAACCCCTGTGGGGTTATTTATAATTCAAAGGGAGGACCCAAAAAAGGACCTGTTGGGTTACAAGACGAGTGGCAAGGTTTGGAACCAACAGAAGTTGGTCGCATGTTGGAAAACTTTTTTGGGTCACATTGAGGCGGGGGGTGTGCGCACACTTCTACCAAAATCTCAACGAGGAAAACCAATGTGACAAAGGAAAAAACCCTAGGCCACCAAAATTTTCACAAAAGCAAAGCGGGTGGCCGCGTCGGGGGCAACGACCAAGACAGGGGGGGGGGGGGGGTTGGGACCAAGCGCAAAGTCAAAACACCCAAAGGACTATGACAAACAAACACTCCCCTTACGCGGGGAACCACTCCCTACAAGCGGACAGAACGACAGCAACCGGCGTACACAAAAAAAAAAAAAAAAAAACCCCAAAAACAACAACAATTAAAAAAAAGGGGGCGATACAAATAACCCTCCAGGACCGATTTACCCCACCAAGGAAAAAAAAAGAAAAACGACCCGAGTACCTTCTCCCAACCTGAAGACCGAAACCGGGGAACAGCGTACCGACCAAGTAAACCGGGCGTTAAGAGAAAAGAAAAGGCTTGTTCCAGGCCAGCAGCGCAAACAAAACGCGAACGCCCAATGCATGAATTGAAAAAAAAAAGCAAAAAACGAATCTCGGAAAGGCAAAAAAAAAAAGACTAACCAAGCAACAAAGACAAATTGGTTTGGGGCAATTCAGCGACGAAAAAGGAAGAAAAAAGGCAAGAAAGAGGGAGCACATCGGGGGGGTGCACAAAAAATGGGTGTTGGGGGGCCCCAAATGCCAAATCCTTCAAACCATTGTTGAACCCGTTTCAAAAGGTAAAAAGAAATCGAGGAAAGGAGGGGGGGAAACCCCCCAAATTGTTTTAGCAACAAGACATAATGGTGAAAACGTTTTTGGTCCAGGGAGCCCCACCCCAAGGGAAAAAATAAAGGAGTGGGGGGTGTTTTTTATTGGTGGTTTCAACGTGGCAAGGCATAAGCAGGTGAAAAAAAGGACCCTGAGATCAACTTTTTGGGGTTGGTTTCACGGGACTTTTCACCAAACATATCCGCCCCAAAAAGGTAATAAGAAAGAAAAAAGTGAGAAATCCAAAAAAAGTCAAAGAGGACGCGTTTGAACCGAAGCAGGGGGATGAAAAACTTGGGTAGACACTAATTTTTTTGGTTTTTTTTTTTGTGGGGGTACAAAAAGGGGGGAAAAAAAAAAGCAAACCAAACAAAAAAAACAAGGGTGTTTAAACCTTGATAGCAGGGGGAGAGTACAGGAAACTCTGATAAAAGGGGGAAACAAAAAAACAACACCCCACTTGGGCAATTCCTGCTGGACCGGGGGGAATGCTCCTAGTGTCAAACAACGTGGGTTAAAAAAAAAAAATTTACAGGATGGACAAGGGTTTACTGAACTTGCAAGTAAGAGTTCTCTGGAGAGAAGGGGGAGAAAAAAAAAAAACCATTGCATTAATTTTAGTGGGAAGGCACCGGGTCAGTAAATAACCTCCGAATAGACTTGAAAGAAATGAGACTGCAGTGAAAAACCCATATCGGCACGGGGAAAAAAAAAAGAAACCATTTAAGAAGTAGAAAGTGGTTAGGGAAACCAGAAAGTAGGAACGTTTTCAATGTGGGGAAAATAAAGGAAGGGGGAACAAAAAACAGAAATGGGGGTAATTAAACAACAGTACAAAAATCATAAACAAAAAATGGGGAAAAGGGTGGTGGGGGAAACTTGATATTATGTCAAACCACCAATGTTTTGAGGGGTACGGGGCATCATTTGGGGGGACCATGGGAGTCATGCTTTTCCCAAGTCACGTTGTACGGTATTCGGGGGGGGGGGAAGAAAAGAGGGGGGTACCAGCGACAAAACAATTGGGGCTGGGGGGGTAAAGGGAACAAAAAAGGCCCCAGCTTTCCCGGGGAACCAAGGTGGGAAAAGACAGGGGGGGAACAAGGGAACAGTGTTGTGGTGGGGAAACCGAGAACAGGCCCCGAAAGCCGTGGCCCCCCGAAAAGGGTTTGGTGGTGAACTTCGGGCAAGACAAAAACGCACAGAAAAGGGGGAAAAAAAGACACGCACTGTGAGGCAAAAACGAGGCGCCAGGGTCCAAAGGAACAGTGGGTTTTGACATCCTGAAAAAAATCAGAACAGCCTGGCGAGGAAGGGGGGCCCACAGAAAAAAGGAGGGACGAGGAGGGAAGCGGGTGTTTCCAAAAACCCTGGTTAGGTAGCAAAAAAAAAGTGGGGGAAAAAAAAAAATCCCCAAAAAACTGCCCAAGTGGTGTAGGGGAAACTCGCAAAAAGCGGGACCAGAGTTAGGCCTAAAAGAAGGAAATGTTAGGGGAAGGGGGGGCCAACCTACCCCGAGTAAGGTTTGTAGACCTTGGTCATAAAAGGACGAGGTACAAGTGTGGGGAACAAGCAAAGGAGGGTCTTGGTCGACTGGGTGAAGGGCTGGGGTAAACAAACTAGGGATTTCTGTAAAACCCTACACTCAAGGTGGGGTTGGGAGGAAAAAGGGTAGGTGTGTCCAAGAGAAAGGTGGGAACCTGGGTGTGTGAAGGAGTCAGGGGTGTGAAAACTTAAGTGCAAAAAAATTTTGGGACAGGTTGAGGGGGGGGGGGAAAAAAGACCCTCAAAGGAAAAAAAAACAGCTCGCAACATGCCGAGTTGACGGAAAAAACAAGGGGGTCCCCCCAGTCCAAATGGGAGGTTTTTGTCACCAGTACTCAAAACCACAACAACGGAACAGGGGGGGGGGGGGAAAAGGGGGAAGGAAACCGAGTTGGGAAAATAAAGAAACACTGACCAACCCGGACGGGTGGTGAAAAACCCTGGCAATCGAGGAAAAAATCCACGAGGGGAAAAGGAGCCCCATCAAAGCCAAGGTTCACAAAGACTCACTACCTACTTAAACTAAGCGGAACCCAGTGTCACCAAACTGAAAACAAAAAAACCGGGTAAGTTAAAAAACAACCCTAGAGCCCAAAGAATGGAAATCAAAACCCAAGTCCAACATCCTAAGGGGGGGAACAAACAAAGAAAATATGGAATGGAATGTGAAAACACAAATGAACAATCTACCTGGGGGGTTGGCAAAGAATTCCCGAACCTCCAAATCAAAAGAAAAAAAAAAAGCCGGAGAAGACTTTGTTCCCCTTGAGTTTAGGGCCTCAATGGGACAAGCAAACCACCTGAGATTTGACAAAAAAAATGATCGTCCCGACACAATGCGGGTACTTAAAACCTTCAATGAAACGAAAAAAGTTGGGAAGAACACCCTTCAAACCAGATAAGGAAAGTGGGGGGACATTCAAAAAGAACGAGCTTGCCAGGATTTTGGCAAAGCACTCAACAAGGGGAACTGGGTCCCAGACTAGCCCAAAAGTGTAATACGGGCAAGGGGGGGGAGAATTCGTTTGTCATGGGCCTGTTCTGGATTTTACCTTGTCGTGGGTTGAGGAAAAAAGGTTACCCAAAACACTCCATTGGACTGGGGAAGACGGTCCTAGGGGGCTTTTTTAAACAAGGGGGGGGGGGGAAACTGAAATACACATTTTTGTAAAAGGGAAAAACTGGTCACAAACACCTCACACCTCCTGTACCGTGACCCAAAAAAGACCAGATGAAGGGAACCAGGTAACTCTTCCTCCCCCATAAGGTGTTTGTTGGAAAACAACCACGGGGAGGTCCTGGGGGGGGGGGGGCTACGAAAATAAAATTCCATAAAGGAAGGACTTTTAGGGACCAGGGGGACGAAGGGGAAAAAGAATATCCAAACCCACCAGTAACAGTGGACGGAGGAGAAACTAGGGAGGGAACAAATCTTTATTACGGGGAACAAAACCTTCAGTATAAAGGTATCACCAGAAAAAAGGTCTTCAACCTCGTCGTTGGCCCCGCAATAGGGGGGGGGGGGGGGGGGGGGAACCCGCAGTTCACCAAAAAACGATGTGGTTTTTTCAAAGGCCGAGTCAAAAAGTAAAATACAAACAAAAACGGGCGGACCGTTGGGCTGGCCACAAAGAAGCCATGAGGAAAAAAAAAATACAGAATTTCAAAATGAACAAGGAGGAGTATAATTGGGCAAGAAAGAAAAAAAGGCTTTTGGCAAAAAAAAAAAAAAGAAAAAGAAACCCCCCCAAGGTTGAAAATGGCAATCAACCCAGGGGGTTGGGGGGGGGTTCAGGGAAAACCCCAAAGGGGGAACGACGGTCTAGACGAGTCACCTTGTGCCTGCAGAAGGAAAAACCGGGGGGGGTTTTGGACGGGGGGGGGGAGGGTTTGTGAAGTTTGCCAACTGTGATTAACAGCAAAAATTCGATAAAGGGAAACTAATGTAGGGGGGAACGCAAGGCCGTGACTTTTTGACCGGGTTTTTTCAAAGAAGGGGGAAAACTACCAACATTGTGCCCGGACACCACCTTGGAAACAGTTGGGGAAACTGTTGGGGGGAAACAACGTACCCAAGCACGGTGAAGGGGAAGTGGTGGTGGGGGGGTCCAAATGAGTAATCCGGCCCCAACGGGGTGTGCAAAAAAAACATACATGAAAGGGGAAAAGATGTGGTTTAAAAACCAAGGGGGGGGTGTTGCGAAAAAATCAAGAACTGATGGGTGAACTGTGAAAACCAAAGAAAAAAAACACAACAGCTTAAACGGGGAAATGCGAAAAAACCGCGAAGGGCCAAAGGGGAAAAAAAAGGGGTATTGGGCTCCCAACGCTGGCTTGCCTTGCCTTAACGGAAAAACCGCCCGGAACAGCAGGGAAAGTGCCCATGCCCCCCGCAAACCATTGGAAAAAAAACAAAGTGGAGGCAACGACTCAAACAAACCCGTTGGCTCTAGCTTTCCAGATTCCAAATCTGCGTTTGCCCTGCCGTCAAAGACAAGTTGGATTGGGATTGGAGGGGGGCTGCAAAAAAATCAATTGCCTGCGTCTTTTTAAACGGGAAAAGAACGAGGGGTGACCCCAATCCCGTGGGGTAGTGGTTTTTTGCAGCAAGGAGTTCAAAAAGAGGGTTTTCAATAAAGGGGGCAAAAAAGGGGTGTTGGTCAAAGTACCCCGCGTGTCTGGGTGGGTTTCCAAGGGAAAGGGAATGTTTTGAGTTCGTCACCCAAGAAAGGGGGGGTGGGGGGGGGTGTTTTTGTTGTATTGTGTCTGGCTTGGTGTTTGTTTGTGTTGTTTTGGGGGGGGGTTTGGGGGGTTGGTTGTTTAGTTTTGGTGGGGCCCGCCGCCGTTTTGTTTTTTTTTTGGGGGAAAAAAAGAAAAAACTTGGTCGTATTGTCCCATGCGTGGGGAAGAAAAGGATTTTCAGGTTAACATCACAAAAAAAAGTCACCGTCCCTGGGGGGGGGGGCCAAGAACCCCAAGAATGCGATTGGGGGGGGAAACAACCACCGGTCGTTTGACCTGCAGCGCAATCCAAAGCCACCGGAAAAAAAAAGACCCATGCCCCACGGGAAGATTTGGTCAGAAAAGGGTTGGGACATTGAAAAGAAAACTCATTTGGAGAAAAAAAAAAATTAAAATCGTGGGCCAAGCCCCCTCCGGATAAAAACGAACGAAAGGGGGAATAAAATACACAATCCAAAAAACAAATAAGAAAGGAACGGCAGAAATTAGAAGAAAGACCAAGAAAGGGGGGAAGGTTTCACACCATCGGTCTTAAAATGGGGAAAACGTCCCAAAAAAAGTTCCGTGTTTGTCTGTAAAAGGGGGGAAAAAGGGGATTTTCCCGTTGCCTTTATGCAACCGTGACCATTGCACAACCAACGCTGAGTAGAAGAAAAGAAAAGGAAGAAAAGTCACCCGCAGTCTTCCCATCCCAGGAAAAAGGGGGAAAAAACCCACCAAACCAAAAAAGGGATTTGAACAACCCCCATAATATAGGTGAGGGTTCTGATGAGTAAAGCGCTCGGAGAGTGCTGACGGGGGGTGATGGGTGAGAAGGGGGATGTGAAAAAGGATGGGGGGGGAAAGGGTGGGCGGGACGGGGTATGGAAGAATGTGGGAATGAAGGTGGGGTACGGGAGAAAGTGGAGGTATAAGATCGCGCTCCTAGAACAGAAAAGATGAAGGCGAGGAGGAAAGGGGAAGGGTGAGGTGTGGAAGAAGAGAAACGAAAAGGGGGGGGAGGAAGGAGATGTCGAGGAAGAAAAAGGGGGGGGAGTGAACGGCAGGGGCGGGGTTGGGGGAGGACTTAAGGCTTGCGGGGTAGTAAGAGGGGTGCGGTTGCTAGGGGGGCGGGTGGGGGGCCGGGAAAGAAAGGAAGATGGTATGGGCGATGGGAAGGAGGGAAGGCGTGAACGGGGAGTAGGAAAAGGAAGGAGAATCATTAGCGCGAAGAGGTTGGTAGCCAGGAGGGAACGGGTACCACAGGGGATGTGGAGCAGAGGACAGGAGTAGCAATTGAGTTGGGGGAGAAGAGGTTATGAGGTCACCCTACGTACCTGAACTACGCCTCCGCCGGCCACAAAAGAAAAGAGGAGAGGTGACTGGGGAGGCGGGGGGGGGCAGGGGTGCAAGACGAAGGGGGTGGTGGGGTGCTAGTAGGAGGGGGCGAAAGGCCAAAGAGAAATAATTGGAGGGATCGGGGGGGGGGGGGGGAGATCGGGGGTGGGGGGGGCGGGGGAGGGGAGGGTGTGGTGGGGCGAGGGAGAGGAGGGTAGGGGTGTGAGATGTTGGTAGGAGGGAAGTGACTAGAAAGGAGCAGCCCCCACTCAAAGGAAGTCGGCTCTGCCCATTGTAATAGCTCCTTCCTTACAAGAGTCTGCGTGAATATGTTAGTAACGAAGAGTGCGAACGGTGTGGTGTTATAAAAGAGCGAATACAGGCGGGGCGACAGGAAATGAGGAAGATAGAGTAAGAATGGGGCAGACGAGCGGTGGGGAGAGTGAGGGAGGACGATAAGAGGAGAGTGAGAGAGCCTTGATCGGGATAAGGTGAAGGGGGCAGGGTTCAAGAGACGACTGGGACGCAGGGGAAGCGGGAGTAGAGGTGAGGAGGAGGGGGAAGAAGGCCAAGATGTAATAGGGTGCATGGGAGGTGAAGGGGGTGTGACAAAAATGAAGAGAAATTTTCACCAATAAGAGCTTAGTGGGCAAAGTGAGTTAGAGAAGGGAATGGGGAGTGCGCTGAAAGCGCACGGGCAAGAGAACTCAGGGTGGGGAATGGTAGAAGGGAGGGATTATCTGTAGGGGGGTGTTGACGAGAAGAGTGAAAGCTGTAGGTGGGCAGGACACAGTAAGCGAGAATCGGTGGTGAGAATTTTCGAACGAATTGAGGGTAGGGCGCGTAGAAGTGATTATGGGAGGAAAGTTGAATGAGGGCAATGCTGAGGGGAGTCGGGGGGGGAGTAAGAATCGCGAGGGAAAAAGGGGAGGAGATGAACAGAATTTAGTCTGGGGGTGGGGTAGGAGGGCAGAAATAGGAGAGTGGTGATGACGGGTAGGATACGGAGAAGAAACAGAGGGCCGTCAGGGGTAGCGACGCGGGGGTGGTTCCATGGAGGAAGGGAGGAGCGGACAGGGGGACAAGGAGTGGGGGGGCAGGTTTCAAAAAGAGGGGTAGGAGCTGGGGTCGACTGGAAAGGTTTGAGGGGGTCGGCCGGAAGCGTGGTCGTGCCGGGGTCCGTAGCGAATTAGAGGAGCGAGGGAAAAACTGAGAAGGAGTGAGGTGTGGGGGGGGGTAGGGGAGGCAATGGTGAGTTAAGAATTGGATGGGGGAAACGAGAGAGAGAATGCGCGGGGTGTAAGAGGAAAAAGGTTCGGTTGGGTGCCTTTCAACAGGGGTAAACAAGCAAAGAAATCATATAAAACAAAAAGGGAAAAGGGGAAAGGACACTGCAGGGGGTTTAAAAAAAAAAGAAGGGCACATGGTGAGTTTTTTCAACATGTCTTGGGGAAAAGACCATAAACCAAAGAGGGAGTGGGGGGGTACGGCGGATAAACCCCCAAAGGGTGAAGTACCCCCAAAAGTGGGGGTGTGGGTCCCAAACAAAACGGAATGCCCGACCGAGTTTTGGAGGGGGTGACCTTTAAGCAAAGGGGGGGCACAAATTGTGATGTTGGCGGAACTGTGTCACCCCCAGGAAAAAGGGAAAAAGCACTCAACGGGGAAAAGAGGGGGGGTGTGAGGTTGGAAACCAAGGAGGTTTTTTGGGTATTTCACCCCGAGGCCAGCTCCTTGGAAAAAGAAAAACACAAACATGCGTCAAGGAAGCAGACACAAGGGGGTGTGGGTGTTTTGTGGGTTTGCCGAAAAGTTGTTTTTTGCAACAAACAAGCAAAACGGATGCACAAACACATTGGAATAAGAATCCCAAAAACTGAGTGTGTTGGGAAGTTGGTTTGGGTGGTCCTAAGTCCAAGCCAACGTCTTGGGAAAAAAGGGGCCCCTCTCTCCGGAAAAAAGGGGAAAGGGCCAGTGTAACTAACCCCCTCACCTCCAAAAGACTGGTGTCCCAGAAGCGTGGGTTGGGGGGGGGACCGGGAAGGGGGGGGGAACGGCAGGGGAAAAAAAAAAGGCCCCCCTGAACCGCCCCACAATTTTTTGGCCTGAACACAGTGGAACTGACAAGGAACAGAAGGGGCCCCTCAGGGGAACGCCGGACCAGTCAACGGCCAAGACAAAGGGCAAAACACCGTGGGGCACCCCCTTGAATCTGCACCAGCGAAAGGAAAAAGAAGAAACGGTTTTTGGGGAGGAAAAAGTTGAGGCCAAAGTGCCCCACCAACCACACACGAACCAAAAAAAATGGGGCAAAAGGGAAAAACCCCCTCTCCTTGGTTTATCAAAAAAAACCCATGCCCCTACCAAATTTGCCTCAACGGGTCTTTGGTGCCGGGAAAAAAAAAAAGAAAACACCTCATAAGAAAAGGGGGGGAGGGATTGATGAGGAAATCCACACAACAGAGGGGAAAGGAAAAAGAGGAATCACGCAGCGTCGATCGGGGGAAACAGAAAATCCCCCTAAACTTGCAAAAGAAAAAAGAAAACAAGGGAAAGCCTAGTCGGGGGGCAGAGTCGAGGCGTTTTTTTTGGATAAAAGATGTGGGGGCAAAGGAAGAGGAAGGGGGGTGGGGGGGGGGGGAACTGCAAAGCAAAACAATCAGAAGAATAAAAATGGGTCCCGGATATGGAAATTCCACGTTGGTCACAAAAGAAGGCTACTAACAAAAGAAGGAAAAAACGGGGGAAAAAAATTGAGTAACAACGAGGTGTCAACTGTGGGGTCACGGGCAATTTTGTGGGGGGGTTCCCAAAAAGGGGGGGGGGTCCAAAAAAAAACTCAACACAGAAAATTAAACCCAAACATCTGAAACCAATAAGGGAGGTTCCTGAACAGAACGTTAAATTCTAAAAAAGACAGGAAAGTGCGTTTTGTGGCTTTGTTAAAAGGGTTAGAAACAAAAGTTAAAAAACAAGAGGGGGGGAAAGCGTCTGGTCAATGGGGGGTTTCCAACGACTGTGGAATCCACGTGCTTGTTTTTGCCTTTTCGAAAAGGTTCCACAAAAAAAAAAAAAAAAAAAAAAAACGGTGGGCCTTGCCCTTGCAGACCTTGAAAAAAGGGGTTTTTGTGTTTCTTGTGGAAAAACTGAAAGAAGTGGGTCTTAGAAACAAAAATGTGCATAAACGCTCAAAAGGGTCTGGTTTCAAAACAGGAGGAGTGTTTGTAAAATCCCTATCTAGGGTACCTGTTCCAGAAAAAACTCCTCTTTGACCAAAAGGAAAAAGGCTAAAACACACCAAACCCGGAAGAAAAGGGGTGGTGGTCCAGTTTGAAAAACACCGAACCCGGGGTTCTTTACCTTCAAAAACCCCGCTCCGGACAAAAAAGAAAAACCCTCAAAAAGAAAACGGAAACACTAACCACATGGTGTTGGGGAATGTGGGGAAAAACTAACTGCACGCACTTAAGAAAACGGAACCCAATTCATTGGGGCAAAAACACAAATGAAAAAAAAAAAAAAACGGTTGTACTTTTGGAATAACAGCAATTTCAATTATCCGAAACGAAGGGGTAAAAGAAAAGAGGGAACCCCAAAACCACAGGGGCACCAAACCTGTGGAAACAATTCCCTTGTTGTTTGGAAAGGGTCTAATCCTGGGATGGGGTGAGTTGGAGGGAAGAAAAAAAAAGAACCGGGGGTCCTTTCCCTCCTCACAGCGTGGGTGAAGGCAGCAAGACGAAAGAAAACGGAGTTCCAAGAAGAAACCACTAGCAAAAGATTTGGAAAAACCAGTCCCCAACGTTTTTCCCGAATAGACACAAGGGGTGCAAACCCACTGATTTCCGCCTTGCAGCAATTTTCCTTTCTGAAACGTCTAGTTCCAAAAAAAAAGGTTTGGTTGTGGGTTTTGGGATGTCCCCACGCAATTCGAACATCTTTGAAGGGTGGGGGACAAAACAAAAAGAAGGGGCACCCGTGGGAAGGGCCCCCACGATGTTGTGGGGGCGGAGGGGTGGGGAAGTTGTTGGGGCAAGACTTTGAAATTCCTCACCCATTCTACAAAACTGTAACAGAAAAAAAAGGGTCCCGACCAAAAAAAAAAAAAAAACCAGGGGCATGGGCTGCCCTCCCTTGGGCGGCGGCGAAGGTGAAAACACAATATAAAACGTCCCCGGTTGGGGTGTAAAATCGCAGTAACTATACAAAAAAAACGAACCACTGTGCGAAAGAAAAGTGACCCGTACCGCCGAACAAGCTGGACAACAAGGGAACCGGATCAATCAAAAAACAAGCGGAGAAAAACACACCCCACCCAACCACACAACAACAACAAACACACACAATAAAGAAAAACTGTGTCTATAAAAAAGGAAATCCCCAAAAAACCAGTAAAAAAACAACCACGACACCCACGCCAGGACCGCGACCCGACCAACGACCACACAGGGAAAAAAAAACCCGCAACCAACAAAAGACACAAACGACCAGCTTCCTGGCCCAAGCAAATTACATCAATGGGCGGTGCCAGTTCGAAACAAGCAAAAGCAAAAAGTCACCTCCTTCATCAGTAAGACACCAACGCAGCGGGCAATAGCCACGAGGTCGTTGCAGGAAACCAATCAAAGGGCGGGGGGAACAATCAAAAATCGGCGGCGGCGGTAAAAATAAGCCAAGAAATACCGAAGAGCAATGCGGTACAGCAGCAAAATTGGGGGGGGGGGGAAAATAATAGAATGAAAACCATTACCCGGAATTTTGTTTCACCATTAGATCGTGAGGGTTCCCCCGGTTGGTTGAAAGAAATAAACATAGGGTTGTGGTGCAACAAAAAAAATGGGAAATATAACAATCAGGTTGGAAAGGGGGGGGTGGGGTTGGCACAAAGGGGTACAAAAACTCCCAATTGAGAAAACTAACCTAGAAAGTGAGGGGGTGGTTTTTTTTGAAAAAGGAAAAAATTTTGAACCAAGCAGGTTGGGCAAAAAGGTAGGGGGGGGAAAAACCAACCCCCCCCGGTCCAAAAAGGGTGAAAGAAAACAAAGGAGAAAAAAATACGATTGCACTGCGGGGTTTTTTCCCTAATAGTTTTTATACAGGGGGACTTTCTATTTTTGGGACACCAAGGTGGGGTTAACTTGACCAAAAGGGTGGCCAAAGCACAAAAAGCAAAAAAAAAAGGTTTTTTTTGGGAAAAAGGAAATGGAGAGGGCAACCCAGAAAAAGGGTAGAGCCGTAGTAACAGGACCGAAAACACCCCTGGGAAAGGGGAAGGGGGGTGGTAAAGAAAACCATGTTGTCAACAGTGGTGAAATTGTCCAGGCGGAACGAAAAAAAAAAAGTGCCAAAAAATTTTGGGTGTCCAGTGGGGAAACGTCACACATTGCTGGGTAACGGACCTAAAGTGCCAAAGAAATGGACAATTCTTTGGAGTTTTTGTCCTTTGCAGTTCACGACAGAACGGGTGGGATTATGTACAAAAATCAAGGAACGGCCCTGAAGGGAAGGGGTCATGCGGACGGAAAAAAGAGGGACAGTGGAAAAAATGAACTGCGAGTGGAAACCCAGTCCTGCTGGGGGGAAAAAAATTACAAGTGGGATAATCAAGAAGAAACGAGGTGGTAGGTGGAAATATGTAATTGGGGGGGAACAATAACTGAGGGGCAACCAAGTCACGACCTGGGTTGTAAAAAAAACGGGGGAACACGGCCACAAAGATTACAACTTGTGAATTGGTGGGGAACGATATGTTACGGAGAAAAGCGTAAGGAGTTATTTTTGGAGGTATCGGGGGGTGGGTTGTAGTCGGCCTACCAAAGGAAAGGGGAAGGGTGGGGGTGGACTGAAGGGGGAGCAAGCCATGAAAAAGAACCGGAAGTGTCACCGGGGGGGCCCAAAAAAATGTACACGATGGTCAGTAAAAAATCGTGGGAACCCAAACGTAAAAAAAGCAGGGCCCAAAAAAAGGGGGGGGGGACGAACCGTAAATATTACAGACACCAGCACGGGGTAAGGTGAACCTTGGGTTGTGGGGGAAGGTTCAAAACAAAAAAGGAGAAAAAAAAAAGAAGCCAGAGAACAAAGTAATCCGCACAAATGGGGCGAACATAAGGTAACCGGGGGTCCCAAAGTGGGTAATAGGCGCCCAAAGAAGACGGAAAGGCCCGCAGTGAAAGGGGGGAAGACAAACTTAGACGAGTCCGGAGGGAAAAAGCGGAGGTAGACTCAAGAAAGAAAAGGGGTAAAAAATTCCCCCCCACCCAAAAACCAAGCAGTTCCAAGTGTTGCCGAGAAAGAAGAAAGGGAGAATTGGGAAAGGCAAAAGCCCGCAAGGGAAAACTATTGTCTCACAGCGATTTTTTTTTACCCCTTACCCTAAAAAAAAAGTGCGCGTACGGGGGGGGGGGGGTGGTCCGACAGAAGTGGTTTCTGGGTCGACTGGGCCCCAAGGAACCCAGGAAAAGGGAAAGCACCTGTAACTATAGTGGGGGTACACTACCGTTTAGGGGGGTTGTTGGTGGCAAAAGAAGAAAAGGGGGGTGAACTGGGGGGTCCCTTCCTGGAAACCCCGTTTATTTTCGGTTTTGAAATGATGGAAAGGAGAGAGCAGACAGGGAAGGTAAAGAGCAGACTGGGCAATTTTGGAGGGGGGGGTAAAAAAGGGGGGGTAAAAGGGCAAGATGGGGAGTTCCACAAGGGTTATGCCG
>Ga0179593_1719625_pt1 | contig 14473 bp, 17 predicted proteins | sample CZODoug2_1_08_16_FD_185931 | JGI IMG/M metagenome (GOLD analysis project Ga0179593, IMG submission 185931) | Vadose zone soil fungal communities from Angelo Coast Range Reserve, California, USA - CZODoug2_1_08_16fungal (PacBio error correction) | ecosystem: Environmental > Terrestrial > Soil >...
TGAAAAAAGGTAACTGCGGGACCTCTTCGGAAAAAGGAAGTAATGAATCCCACTTTGGGGGGGGGGGAAGGGAGTTCCTCCTCTATTGGAACTTGATCGGCGGAGGAAGAAGGGTCAGGGGGTTGCTTTGCGGGAGGAGAAAGACAGGAACTTCCTGAGGGGGAGGAGGCGACGCGAGGGAAGAGAAAGGTTTCCAGTCCTTGCTGAATCCTGTCCACGTAGATAAAGACGGAAGACAAGATGCCACCCAACAAGGAAGAATTGAAATGCCTGAGGAGGAGGAGGACCACCTGCTCCAGCTATCCTCACTTGAAGGGTTCTTTCCTGTCCTCATACCGGGATCCCCTCAAAGAACAAAATGCCATCATAAGATGAGGCTTCGACTTCCTCACTGCCGTCGAAAGACTTAATCGGAGGGGGAAAAAAAATTGCCGAAAAAAGGCAGTTCGTCGGCAGGAAGGGAGAGAAAGGAGGGGGAATTTAACTCCAAAAAGAAGGCATCTATCATATTCTGCCTCCCAGCTCTGAATCTGTCCAAGGGGGGGGGACACGGGTGGTTTAAAGGGAGATAGGCTTGTTCTTGGGGAGAGGAAGAGGAGAGCATCTTTAAACCACCTGAGGTGCTTCTGTCGCACCTGGGGAGGGCAGGGCCGATTCCTGTCATGACCGGGGGGGGGGATGCACCATGGGGCAAAGACAAGATCTTGCTTGGGGGGGGACTTTTCTTTGAAGCCTGTTTTCCGGCAAGGAGGTTGCCGGGTTCTCCGGGCAAAGAAAACAGGGTGATTCGAAGAAAAAAAGGAAGGTACTCAGGGAGGGAATTCGGCCGAAACGGTTTATATACCCCTTAGAAAGGAAGAATACCAGGTGAGAAAAGGGGAGAACTTCGGAAAAATAAAAAAAAGAAAGAACTTTGATTCCTTCTTTGGAGAAAAAGTGTGGGAAAGGCTGGGATTACATGGTTTCGGCCATGTAAGGTTATTGAGGAAAGGGCTTCGGAAAAAAAAGAGGGAAGGAGGGCGTCAATGTTTACACTGACGAGGGCTTTCCCATCGTTCAAAAGGGAGTACAGGAAACACTGGGGAAGGGGGTAGCCAAGGAAGAGAGGGGGAGCTCTTGAAGAGAAAAAAGAGGGGACACCAATTCCTCTATCGGGCGCTCGTAGCATCGCCAGGGAAAGCATGACACTATCAAAAGGAACGGCCACTAGAGGAAAAGGAAAAAAGGAGACCCAGAGATGAGGGGAGGGAACGTCTTCCCTTGGAAGGGGGGGGGCTCAATCATTTTTTCTTCCGAGGAGAGATGAATTTTATTCACAGGGAGGTCAATTAAATAAAAGGAAGGATCCTCCCCCTCCGGAATCCTCCGGAAAAAGAAAGAAGTAAGAAAATATCTTCAAAAGGAAAGAAAACACACGAAAAGGGGGAAACTTCCACAACGAAGGGGCTTCCCTTCTCAGGGGGGTTTCCCTTCTTTCAGCAAAGGGGGCAGGAAATCCGTTAAGAAACTGGGGTTGAGGGGAGGCCTTGAGGAAGCGTCCTCCACTCCTCCAGGGGTAACTCCCTTCATGAAATCAACGGGGAAAAAAAAAGGGCCCCAGAGGGGAAAAAGGGAAGCTTCTTGAGCAATCTCCAGTATCTTTTATTTCTTTGAAAAGAAGGAATGACATTTTGCCTTCTTAGAAGGTCGGAACTGAAAGAAAGGGGGAGGCGCAAGGCAGGGAAAATATCTCTTTCTCCCGACGGAGTAAGGAAAATCCTACGAAGAAGACGCTGGGGAAAACGAAAAAAAGAAATTTCATCGTCAAGGAGAAACTGTTTACACTCGGGCCCCGTCCGCTCAAACAAAGGCAAAAGCTTCGAAGAGAAACCATCTCATATAAAAAAAAAAGGGATGAATTAAAATATATAGAAATGAAGTCTATTCCACCTGGGGGAAAACGTGGCTCTTGAAAGGAAGGACCCTCGGGAAACTGGAATAAAGAAAGAGAAAATGTCTTTTCGTAGGTAGGGGGGAAATACCCTTTACCGGTCTTTCCTACTACTTCTGGGGAGAGGTGGTCTGAAAAGAATAGGGGAGGCCAAAAAACTAGAGATACCAGTTCATCCAGTGAAGCTGACCTAAAGAAGAAGGTTCTTCTCTCTGAAAAAGGGGATTATAAACAAAAGAGGTCCTTTTATGGAAGCTTTCATTAGTGGGCTTCTTCTTAGGAATCCTCCCGGCGCCTGCCCGGAACGTAAGGGAACTGCTGGAAAATTTATCTTAAAGCCCTTCCTACAAAGGGGTGAGGGCTCTTGAGGTTAAGGGGAGCGGAGATCGGGCGAAAGAGGAAGCTCTTTTCCTTATTCTCAGACGGCGGGAGAAGCGGGGCCTTATTTCAGGAGCCAGTTCTTCATCTCAAGGAGAAGGAATCTCCCGTTTTGACGAGGGAGAAAGAAGACTTTCTCAATGGAAAGGAAAGCTCTGGGTCTCGAAGAGTTCTCTAGGACTCGGGACTGGGGGGGACAAAAAGAAAGGGGTTCCATGCTGGTCCGGAAAAAGCTAATGAAAAAGAGGTCCATTTCAAGCTCAGAAGGCAGTGGTGGACACTGAGAGAGAAAAAAAAGAGTTATATGACTATTGGGGAAGGATTAACTCCATCATGCTGGGGGGGACGTCAAGAGGTTGACGAGGTCAGAAACTTAAAAACACTTCTTTCAGAATAGGAGTCCCCGATTTCTGGGGGGGGGAAAAAAAGAAGACCCTTTCTATAAAGAGGGAAAGTCTGCCCAGGGCCGAACAAATAAACCAAAAACAGGACTCAAATTTCTTGCCCGAAAAGAGGGATCCATTTAGGTACCCTCAGGGAAAGGGGGACCCATCCGGGTATAAAGGGAAAAAAAAAAAAACCGGCTCCCTCCGCCCTGAATTGTCGGGTATTAGCGAAAGTAAGGGCTCGTCGAGGAAAAGAAAAGTGCCGGGAGCCTTCCCAGACAAGGCAGAAAGGAAAGCGCGGGGCTGATTCGTACAAAAAAAATTCTCACTACCACTGAAAAAGGGAAGAGGGACGGGAAAGGGGGACGGGAGCCGTGCCGAAAGGGTTTTCAAAGAAAAAAAGTGGGCAAGGCAAATCACGCCAGAGGGAAGAGGGCGGGCAGTAAACAAAGGAGACAAAGAAGGCCCGCCTCTGCAGGAAAGGAGCGGCGAGTGCGGGTGAGGGAAAAAAAGGAAGTGTAATCTCCGGAAAGACAAGGGCCTTTCTGGGACCAACGCGAAAGAACTATCAGTGCGAAAGGCCGGAAGTGACGCAGGAAAAGGGGGGATCCTTCTGCGGCTCAAGGGAATTTCTTGCGCACGGCGACGTGCAAAGAACCGTGCTGCGAGCACGGGGAGCAGACGGTGGTCAGGCCATACGAAGAAAAAAGGAAAGGAACATGATGTAATTTTGTGGGGGGGGGGGAAAGGGTTGTGCCAGACGGGGACTACTGTATAAAAAAGGAAAAAAGCTTTCCCCAAAAAAAAAAAAGGCGGATCGACATCGGGGAGAAAGTAAGTGCGTCGGTTATATCGCGCACCTGGAACGAAAATCTCGTCATCACGCGCGCGAGGCCCTTCAGGAACAAGAACCGGAAAGGACTTACTCTCTCAGAGCCTCAAAGGGTGGCCCGCCGCTGCCTGCGTGCAAAAGAAAGAGAAACAACAACAACTGAGGATTATTAAAGGAAAGAAAGTCTTCAGCCGAGGCACCGCGGTCGGATTTCGAAGAAGTCCTTCCGCCCAAGGTGTGGGGCCGGCTATGTGGGGAAGGGGCAAAAGCCTCTATTTCATCTGGAAGAAATCCCCGCGGAGGGGTTCTTGGTGTCTCATCCGAAAGAAGGAAGCTTCTATTCAAGAAGAGCATTGCAGGGCACATCCTGCAGAACTGTCCTTTCCAGAAAAAAAGGAGAAAACGGAGAACAACCAGCCCACACACGAAAGAAAGGGACTGCTCTTCTGCTTACCAATGGGCCCCGCCGTTCGAACGAAAACGGCCCTGCCGGGTTCGGGGCCGGCGCCCGAAAACCGGAAGGGAAAGGGGATCCACAGCGCTATGGGGGGGGAGGTCTGCTCAAAGGGAAAGAAGGAAGTCAGCCCTGATCTGGGGAAGGTTGTGGAAAGAATGCCGGACTTAGCCGACTCGATACACGCCGGGGAAGCCACCGAAGAAAAGGTCAGCTAAAGAGGACCGAACATAACTTGAGGGAGGAAAAAGGGGTGGGGAGCGTATTTCACTTCAAGGAGTGGGGCGCTGCCCAGAAAAAGGGACTGTAAACCACCTTGAGGGGGATGCTGCGCTAACCTGTGAAACGTTATTGGAAGGAAATTTTCGTGCGACAAGGGGTCTTGTGTTCCTGCCAGAAAAAGAGACCTGATTTTCTTCTTGTCTGGGAAGGGGGGCCTTCGGACAACCGGCAAGTGGGTCCAGGGGAGCAGGAGCTACTACTCAAGGAGGAAAAGGGGACTCCTTTAATTCTTCCGGAAGGGGCCCCTTATTGGTATTCCAAGGATCAAGGGGGGGTAAGGATAAAGGTCTAACTGTACGGCAAGGGGAGGTCCGTCGTGGTCTGGAGGGGAAAAAAAGGGTCTGTTCTACTTCGGGGGGGAGAAAAACATGTTCGAGCCTTCAGAACGCTCTTAAAAGCTCGACTGGGTGCGAAGGTGGACACGGGAGGAGAAAAGCTTTCCCAGTTCGTCCATCCCCTCGAGAGAAAAAGTGTACGGAGAAGGGATGACGATCAGGAGCTGGGGGGGGTCCTCTGGGGGTGAAGCTCGAGAAGCATCTGGCCCGTGGAAGAGAGCACTTCCACTATCACTATTACGGGAAACGAGAACGAAAGGATGACCTTTTGGGGATAACCGTCTTACATTCCAGAGGAGGGAGCAAGAGGTCATTCTCGATTACGGGTAAGGGGAAGTGGACAATTTCCGAAAGGAAAAAATGCCTGACAGAAAAAAAGAACGCTTTCCTTCGCGGCCGCCGTGAGCCGAAGGGAAAAAAAGGGGAATCCTCATGGGAGGAAACAAGAGCGTAGCCCCTTCTCTGAGACGTCTATCCTTAAAGGAAGAAGTTAGGGGGAAAAAGGAAGGACCCGGTGGCAGAGGCGTCCTCTTCCGCAATTCCAGAAGAGAAGTCTCTCTTGGAACGGACCTTGAAAAAACCGTCCCCTGGAAAAAAACCTGTAGCTATATGCTAAGGGTGATAGGGCATTATTACCTTTTAGGGGAAGGGGAGGGGTTCGGGGAGCATTCCAAGCTGAAATCTATCTCTTCTAAAATAGTAGTTGACTCGGAAAAGATCTCCTCAAAAAATTTTAGCCCGCCTAAGAAAATTCCTCTGGGAGAAAAAAGGGAGGAAGGAAGGGGTTACTCTCATTTCCCTGGTCAAGAGAAAACGGCACGGCCTCTTCGCTCCACCAGTCAGCGAAAAAAGGAGGAGGAGTAACAGTATATATATGACGTCTATGCATGCCGGGTGTGCAAACTTGCAGGGGGGAAAGATTTCAAAAAAAAGGACATCCCTGTGGGAACCGGCTCTGGCCATGGCGGGAAACCGGCCTACCCTGTGACCGGGTTCGCAGAGGGACCTAAAAAGGACTATTTGTCTTCCTCGCCGAAAAGACACCGTAGGAGAAGAAGAGATATACGCAGGTCCCTCCTTCTGGAAGAGGGGGCCGGCACGCGCTGAGACAAGCAGACGAAAAAAAAAAAACTCAGGCAGGGGACGGAACTTTTGTGGGGGGGAAGAGATAGTACTACCTTTCTGCGGGCTATTCCGCCTCGGACAAAAATGGACACGTGAAGGGGACCTAACCTCTTTGGAAGGGAGATGAATGAAGAAAGGAAAAAGGCTCATTTTCAAAAGGGGGACTTCATCTTCGCGCGGATGATAGAAGCCCGAAGGAGAGACTTGGAAGAGGCTAATCCATCTGTTTCAAGAGGGCTGGGTTTTTCCAGGAGGAGATCACTCCCTGAAGGGAATGTCCTCAAAAATGATTTGCCCTCCCCAAAAGGAGGGATCAAGGGGGGACTGCTTTTCTCGTGCTCAGGGGGTGGAATGAGAGGTTCCGTTAGAGGGGGAAAAAAGGTTTCATTCTTTGAAGAAAAATCGACGCTCACCTAGCCATGTCCGCAGTCTCGTGTGAAGGGGAAGCTGTCTCCCTGTCGCAGAAGGTTGTACGGGATGAAGAAAGGGGGGGATGGCGAAATTGGCTTGGCCAGAGGCGAACAGGAGGGTCCACCTTGAAAAATCCGATTTCTTTTCGACGCCAGGGAAAGAACCGAAACACAAAAACGGAGGCACGGGGGGAAAAGGGGGGGGGAGAGCCGCTCCTCCCACGGGGTATTTCCGTCATTTTACCGGGAAAAATGGATTATAGAACTTTTACATCGCTGCCGTAAAGGGGAATTGAAAAAATTTCCTGAAAAGGAAGAAGACTTCCAAAATATTATCTAATTCCTGATAAGGGTAGTCCAAAGAAAACCAGGAAGACGTCCGTACAACATAGAAGACCATTTCAGTCCAAAAGAGAAGGAGAGTTTCTTATTAACCCTGTTTGACGACAGACCACGACAAAGCAAGGGGAAACAGTATCGCCGCAGGAGAAGAACGTGGGGGGAGGTGGGCTCATACAAGGAGCGCCCACGCCATCGAAGAATTTACCGAAGGAAACACGGGCCAGAAAAAGGGGGGAAGGGAAAGAGATTCTAGGGAGGAAAGAGAGGGAGAAGGCGGGTGCTTTCAAGACGTGTATCGCGGCTGTAAAGAAAGGGAATTCTGGAAAGCCATCCCTAGCAGGCAGGTGAAAGGGAAGGTGACGAAGACGGAAAAGAGTGTGTATCCAAGGTTCGGGCGCAGGCTCAAAAGGCCGGGCCATCCGCAGGGAAAGGAAAAGAAAGTCTTCGGAGCCGGAGAAAGAAAAAGAGGACCTTGGGGCTCCTTTATCATAAGAAAAGGGGGGGGGGGGAAAAAGGAGGTTATCGTGGTGGTAAGGAATGCTTTCTTAAGTTTCCAGTACGGGAGGGGAAAGAAAAGCTTTCCCAAGGGGGAAAGAGGAGGCCATCCTTCTTATCTCGAAGGAAGACTAGCAGTTCGGCAGGGTAAGACAAAAGAAAGTCTCTTTCTTTCCTCCCAGAAACGAGAGAGTGGCCCTCAGTATCGGAAAAGGGACAGGAAAAAAAACCACTACCGTTTTCTTATGACAGAAGAAAAAAGGACTCTGTTTCCTCCTTCTTCTAAAACTTTCCGGAGAGATCAACAACAAAACAAGCTTTATCCTGTTCACAGAGGGAAAGAGGGGAGCCTTAGGAGAGGAAAAAGACCCGCCCACTGTGTTTTTTGGAAAGAAGAGACCTCCTCTATTTCATCGCGAGAGTGAGCATCTGAAAAAAAAACGTTCGTTGTGGAGGGGGACTCTCCCTGCTAGAGGAAAGCAAAGAGGCCTATCAAAGAAGGGGGGGGACAGAGTCTTTCCTTTGCCACCTAAGGGAAAAAAAGGACACGTACCCAGCATCCCGGAAACAACATAGTCCAACAAAAAAGGATCCCCCCGAGGCTACTTCTGATGAAAAAAGAGAAGAGACGTGTCCTCGCTCATCTGGAAGAACAGTTCTTTCTTGCCGAAGTGCTACCTAAAAGAAGAAAAGGGAGTCCGCATCCTTATCCACATGAGGGGGGGGGAGGAGGCGTCAAAGAATAAAGGAAAAGAAGTAATCTTTCTTTTAAAAGCATCATCCCGGTCTTCGGCCTGTACACAAGGGAGTGAAAAAAGCTCATCTCATCGAGCAGAGGATGAAAAAAGATTCCTGAAGACATGGAAAGGGGGGGGGGGGAAACTACCTGCTATTTTAAGAGGCCTCTTGCACGCCCATGTATTACAATAGTAAAAAAGGGTATCGGGGGGAGAGGGCGCTACCCTTTTCAACCGGGGGGCGTTACCCGTGGGGGTGACTTTTTCCTCCCAGCGGGAGGAGGAGAGTCTGCACTGGGGGATGGGAAGCCGGTTGTCCTGCCGGAAGGGTGCTCCGTTGCATAACCCGAGAGTTGCCGCATACTAGGACAAAACGGGAGGAGGGGAGAAGTTACTGCGGGCAAGGGAAGCACGGTTTTTATATACCCCGACTGGGACGACGTTGATGTCTATGGAGAAAAATAGACAGGGCTAGGACTTTCCATAACTTTGAGGAGGGAGGGGTTGGAGGAGGAAGGTGTTCTGGGAGGGGACTGTTGCGGCCTTGATCGTAGCAAAAAGGACCTTGCTTCTTAAAGGAGGAAGATTTAGTAGACAGGGGGGGGGACACGGTGTACGCTAAGGTGTCCCCGCATGGGTCATGTCTACTCCCAAAAAAGCAGGGAACTCGTCTACGAAAGCCTTTCTCTCGGGGGGGAAAAACCTTATCACCAAGGCCCCTCATGAACCTCTATCATCGCCAGTATCAGAAGGAAAAAAAATACAAGAAAAGACACTATCACTAATAAACTCTATACCCAGAGCTTACCCGAAATTGAGACAAAGGAAAAAAAGGGCGTCTGTCTCAAATCATTTGGGGGAAAAAGTCATTGAGCGGGTAGGCCATCCTTTAAGTATCAAAATCAGAAAGCGGGACTTGGACTCTTCGGAGGGAAGGGGAAAACGTATGCTGAAGCGGAGGGCAGGAATCCGCTCTCCTAAACCTCATCGCGACACCTGAAAAGGGTCGGGAAATTTCATCGAAAAAAGAAATCCCACAAAGAAACAAACACCCCTTTATTTCAACCTCAACAGTGCGGAAGGAAGGCGAAAGGAAAAAGGGGCAATCCTCCTCACTAGAGAAAAGGACCTTCAAGAACTTCCCTGCCCGACGGGGACAAAGAGCGTCTTTACATTAAAAAGACCATATCGGTGGGGGGTTCCTTTCACTGGGTTATCCATTTAGTAGGCGTCGAGAAGGAAGACATTCCTATTCTGGGAAGAGAGAAATCTGGGAGAAAAAGATTCCCTATTACCGAAGGAGGGGTATTCCCGTCATAACTCTAACAGTCAAAGTTTCAAGATGAGAAATTCCTTTTTACCAGGGAAATGTCCAGAGAGACACTTCCAAGGGTCCTCATAAGAGGAAGGAGAAAACAGCTCTCTCAACCCGGTATTAAAATATATATATTGGGTTGACGGCTGGAGGCGAAGTTTCTCCTTTCCCTTTCCCTGGACACCTTACTATGATAAAAGGACGAGAGGACCATTTCTTTTAGGACTTTACCGTGCGGTCAGGCTTTCAAAACGACTAGGCTTGCGAAAGAGAGACCCTCCTCGGAAAGAAAAGGGGAGGACGACTCCTAGGTACATTGAAGATAAAGGTAAAGTCCTGCTTACCTTCCCGCAGTCATTGCTCAAGAGACGCAGTCCAGGGGAAAGCGGTAAAAGCTGTCATGAGAAAAGAAAGTCTTCTTTTCTGGAACTCCTTCACCATGTCCTCAAGTGCGGTGTACCGAAGTCTTACCTCCAATTACCAGAAAAAGAGCAAGGGGGGAGAGGGCTTCTTTTTGGAAGGAATAAGGAGAGGAGACATTTCCTCTTTCCTCTCGGGAAAAAAGAAAATCTAATGCCAGCGGGGCCGTATTATCGGGGTCAGGAGGGCATAACCTTCATCGCAGGGGGAGTGTAAGCCTCACTGAAAGGGAAGAGGGCATATGTTGAAAATGTCAGCTCTTTTTCTCGGAGAGTACTCTTTCTCGTGGCCGTGCTCTTATGGGGGGGAAGGGCATGTCCTGGGAAACGCTCTCACCTCGTCATGTCCCAAGAGGGGGGGGGGGGTCAGCTCCTAAAAAGGAGAGGAAAGGGACCGGATCGTCTATATAAGGGAATCGTTTTTATGGACGAAATTCTTAAGTAGGGCCAGGAGATCTTCCGTGTCCCACCTGAAGGAAAGCCTCGAAGGTTTCCTCCTCAAAGAAGTACCGGCGCTAACATGAGGAACGGGGAACCATAGGAAAAGAATTAGGGAAAACCATTTCCTTCCTAAGTCTTTCCCTTCTGATACCGGGGATCCCTCTCCTCAACGGGGAAGGGAGAACCCTCACGGGGGTGTAAAGGCCTTCCCGGGTCTCCGCCGCCCTGCTGGCAGAAGAGTAGACTAAGGAAAAAAAGAAGAAAGGCCAAGTTCTGTTGTACAAGGAAGGGGGGGACCGGCTTACTCAACAGCCTCGCCCTCGGGGCGAATAGGGAACCAACCCTTGTTGGTGGAAAAAAAGGGGCACTCAAGGAAGAGAGGCCCGGTGAACATTAGCGGGGGGGATACCTTTCCGCCCGTGGTTTCCGTGTGAGCGTGGGAGGGACCCACTCCACTCTATAGGGGGGGGGGAGAAGGGGGGGAACCCTCTTTAACGAAAAATGGAAAGAGCCTCTTTTTATGAGAATTCTCTTATCGCGATCTTGTTGATTTCAAGAAGGCGTGTGGAACATCCCTTGGGAAAACCTCCGGAAAGGTTTAAAAGAAGAGGTCGACTGCCGTGAGTCCTGTGGTCGATCTTGTGTTGATCCGCTGCCTTGGTGCCTGAAGTCTCACTTCTGAAAGCAAAAAAAGGGAAAAAATTCTCTAGACAAGGGGGGGAGGAAGGTTGTCAGCCCTACTATCATTCCCGAAGGCGAAATTAGTTAATTGGGGGGTGGTGGCCGATGGGGGGGGAGTACTTTTCCAGTACTTCGAAATAAGGGTGATGGCCAAGGAAAAGGAGACGGCGTTATCTCATCCTGGAGGAGCGGTGCTGCGTGATAGCCAGACCACAAAGGACACTCCTCCTATCACTCAGAAAAGAGAGCGGTAACTACAATAGAAGAAAAAAAAAGGTGGTCGTCAGTACTTACGCGAACCGCGTTTCCCGCCTATCAGTTAAGCTCATCTCTCTAAAAAGATTATCCTGTCACGTCTTCAAACGGGGAGGGAAAGTGAAGGCTCTTAGGCACAAGGTCGTAATAGGAAGTTTTTGGTGTCGGAAGGGAAAAAGAGTTTTCACTCTCGCGTTTAGTTTCTGAAAAAAACGAATCTTTGAGGGGGGGGGCTCCACAGCCAGAAGAAAGGGGAAAAGGACCGCCTTCTTTCCGCGCTTTAACTGAACAGCTTCGGCCGTCCTCCTTACTAACATACCCTAGCAAAGAACCATAATTACCTCCTTTGGTCTTCAAAAAAGGCTGGGCAGGCTCACTTGCGATCCACCGGGGGGAGTGCTCTCCGCACGGCGGGTGACCGGGGGCACTGAACGCGTGCATCGCCCGCAAAAAGAAGCCTCAGAAGGAGAACCACACATTCGGGATCTTCTTCACCGGCACTCACGGACCATCGATGATCTGCTGGAAGATGTTTCCCATCAAAAAAGGGAAAAAGGGGTCTTCCGACAGGAAGACACGCCGTTTTAATTTAAAGGAGAAGCTCATCGATGCAGATCAAAAAAGGGCCCATTTTTAGTAAGGGGGGGAAAAAAGCTATTTAAATCTCGGGGGAGTGGCCGGCTGCAAAGTAGGCCATCGTAACACCCACCGAATCTTTTTCTGGAAGACCGGGGAAAGGGGGCGGCCGATTCTGACCTTGGTCGTAAAAAGAGTTTTCCGCCTCAGAAAGGAAGAAAGGCTCTGAGGGGGAAATTTTCTGTTCCTGAACGTAATTGGCCGGTGCACCAGGGCATAGGATCAACGAACTACCCGAAGAGGGGGAGGGGAGTCTCCTTATGAGGGTCCGCTTGTTTAAGATAAAAGGGTGGGTTCCAGGTTTATTCTATTAGAAATGGATACTTCGAAAGGAAGGGGAAAGAGGGTGAGTCCGTCGTTTTCTTCAGGGGTCGCTTTAGGGAAGAAGGTAGAAAAAAAAGAAAAGGGACGGAATTTTCGCGGAAGGAGGAAAAGCACTCTTACGCGGTAATCGGGCAAGGGGACAAGGAGCTGAAAAAGCAGTTCATCAGAAGAAAAAAGAGGATGGTACATCAGGGACAAAAGAGACTACCTCATAAGGCACCGATCCGTCTCTGGAAGGAGCTGTCATTAAAGAGCTGGACATTTACGAGGGGAAGATCATTACCATCATGAGAGGAAGACACTTCAACGAGAAAGGGGAAGGCCACTATCACGGCACAAAGGACCTGTCACATTGAGCAATCGCAAAGGTAGGGGCGGAGGGGGGTTTTCTGCCATGAAAGGGGGCCAATGGAGTGGAGCGGGAGGAACTGTGAACCCCCAGGATTCCCCCGCTTTCCTTTTTCCAGCCGCTGGGAAAAGAGGGACAACTTCTTTCCATTCTATTAGCTAGAGAAGGTGGGGAAAACCCGCAGCGAAGGCCTGTTTCTGCCGGTCACGACCGGAAAATCCTTTATTTGAAAAATCACTTGAGGGGATCTCCTGTCTCCAGTCCTGCCACGGTTATTACTGAAGAGTGTCCAGAAAGGAAAGACATCCCCTTTCCTTCGTAGGGTAGTCATCCTCACCAGGTGAATGTGCGGGAAAGAGTGTATATTTCATGGGGAGTCTACTACAGGGTAGGGGTCTATGCGGGGAACGCTCGAGCGTCGGCGAAGCCTCAGGGAAGGGCTCCTCCCTTTCCCTTTAGGAAGAAACGCGAAAAAGGGGCCCTCTAAAAGCATTTCTCTGTGGGACCGCCATGCAAAGTCCACCAGGAGCAGAAGGAGAGACCTCCTCTCAACAACAATTAGGGGGGGGAAGATATATTTGGGGGTCTTCTATTCCAAACGGAGATGGGGTCCCTGGCCCTGGAAAAGTGTCAAATCCCTGACTAGCCGCGTAATGGGTCGATTTAGGAAAAAAGGGCCTTTCGAAAAAGAAAGGGGTCCTACAGGGGACGACTCGCTCGTATTTTCGAACCTACCCGTTAGTGGACGCCTCGAAAGTGAAGCCATTTCATCCTGAGGGGCTCTCCAGCACCTGTCTGGTCGGAAGGGGCTCACTAAGGGACCCGGTGCGGGTCCGTCCTGCTGCAAAGAACTTCTTCTGCGTGGCGAAAAAGACTTCAACCTTTCAGAAGGGGAAGGGACCTACCTTCTGGCACAGGCTGAAAAACGGCTCCAGTGGACCCGGACGGACCCTGAAGGGGCTCTCCGCTGGAAAAAAAGGCTCTCGTGGGAGAGGATGGGAAGAAAGTGTCCGCTCGTTTGGGCAGGATGTCTTCCGCGAAGCCCAAGATGTTCAGGGGAGAGGTCTTGCATTCTCAAAAAGGGAAGAAGGATAACCGTCAATCGAGGGCCATGAAGGTAAAAAATTATTTGAGCCCTCCCCAAAAAAGGGTTACCTAGTTCAGCGCGGGGAGAGCTGTGCCGTGAGAAGACTCTTTCTCTTTTCCGGGAAAAAGGAAAAGAGTTGTTCAGGCGGGTCCTGATTCTCGCGGCGCAAAGCTAAATGTCAAGAGGACATCTCCTCCAGCGCCTGCTCGGGGAAAAAAGGAAAAGAAAAGGGAGTACTATGGTGTCCAGAGCATCTGTTGGGGATGAGGGGCCAGTCTTGTCTCAGATTTTCAAATTGCGAATACCGCGTCCGAGGAAAGGCGCTAACATGCGGAAAAAGAAACATTCGAAAAAAGAAAAAAAAACGGGACCGCACCACGACGGCCGTCAGTTCGACCCGAAGGGAGTATCTCCTCGGGAAGAGAAGCTTCCTGAATACCCTGAGATTTCCGGCACCGGCCAGAGACCCTTCAGCCTCTTCTGACTGGCCGTTAGGGAGGGAAATTCCCGTCTCAAAAAAAGTGAAAGGTTTTCCTTCTCTTACAACAGGCCGGGAGAAAAGGCATCCCCTCATGAGGGTACCACGACGCCCCGTTAGCACGAAAGATAGTCCTCCCTTTTAACAGAATCCGCAGAAAGAAAGTCCGCCAGGAAAAAACAGTATTCTCATACCGTGGGCGCATCTCAAAAAACCCACTCCTAGAGTGGACATAAGAAAGAAAAAAGTTCTCACAAGTGGAAGAGGAAAAGGAGGGTGAGGCAGCATCTTCTAGGGAAAGAGTTCTTTTTCGTTCACTCCCACGTGGATAGCGGCGGCCCTACAAGGCCAACCTCCGGCCATGTTAAAAAAAAGGGACCTGGCACAAGGGGCAAAAAGGTACGCAGACGCCAAAAGGGAAGGCTGCGGCGCCTCGTTTTTCCTTGCTTCTTAAAGGAAGGGAGGGGGACATCACGCCGTGCCGGAAGGGGAAAACCGTGCGGCTAGCACTGCGTCGGCGAAAAGAACGCCGGGAGTAACAGGACGAAAACAATGGGAATTCTGGGTGTGGGGAAGCCCTGATTCTGGAGTACGGAGGAAGAAAAAGGGTTCAGCAGGAAAAGGCGTCATCCTTCTTATAGAAAAGATGTCTGTTATAGCCAGCACCGACCCAAACAGGGGGAGTGCCGCCTCCGAAGAAAGGTCTATTCTGAACGACATCGAGAAAAAAGGGGGCGGCATTACTACGCTCCATCAGCCTGAAACGAAAGGGTGGAACGCCT
>Ga0179593_1303317_pt1 | contig 14471 bp, 11 predicted proteins | sample CZODoug2_1_08_16_FD_185931 | JGI IMG/M metagenome (GOLD analysis project Ga0179593, IMG submission 185931) | Vadose zone soil fungal communities from Angelo Coast Range Reserve, California, USA - CZODoug2_1_08_16fungal (PacBio error correction) | ecosystem: Environmental > Terrestrial > Soil >...
CAGGTTGCAGGAACTGGCCTATGAGGGCATCTAAGGCTGCAGCGCGTGGCTATGGGTCTCCCGCTCTGGAAAATCTGTGATTAAGAAAAGGGTGTTTCGACCGCATATATCGCAGAAATAAGTAAGGGCCTGGAGGGAAAGAAAACTCGAGGGAGGGGGGTGGCGGCATCCAGAACGACGGAAAAGTCAAACAAAAACTGCACTCGAGTTCTAAACCGAAAAGAGATCGGCTGGCAAGGAGAGGCCAGAGTGAGGAAGCGAATGAAAGCAACAGAGCCACGAAGAAGGGTGGAAGCCAGAAAAAAGCGGCCCGGAGACCCATCCAGGGAAACTACGAAAGGGGAAAAGTCCAGGCGTACTTCTGTTGTCCAATATCGACTTGGTGGGAAAACGGGGAGGGCAGATCTGTCTTTCAAAAATCCGTTCCTCAGATGAAAGATATAACCTGCGAGGCGCAATAGGGAAGGGGGGGCCACCTCGTAGGCAGATAAAAACTGTCGGAGAGGGACGGAGACGACGTTCACCTCAAGTGCGAAGTAGTGGGGACTCGGCATCCTTGGGAAGAGAGACTTGGAGAGGGGCACTCCTGGCCGATAGGGGTCAAAGCTGGACATCGGCTGCTAGCCAGTTCGAAATCCCAAATTTGCTGGAAAAGGGAATGACCGGGCACGCGAAATCCAGTACCTGAAAAGTCGGCTTATCACGGTCTGTAGGAGGCTGTGGGAAGCTCAATTCAAGAGGAGAAGCCTCGGTTCAAGGAAAAGGTTAAAAAAGAAGGGAACTATCCCTTAGTCAACGGACCAAAAAGAAAAGCGCGTAACGGAGAAAGCTCCGAACGGTCAGGTCTCTTAAACGATGGCGAAGGATAAAATGGGTCGAAGGGAGCGTCATGATTTTCGGAGGTCGACAAAACAATTGAAGCAAAGGAAAGAAGGGGTTGTCCGAACACTCTCAAAGACTACCCTGCTAACGGCACGAAAGGGTGGAAGAGAAAGGGACGCGGGGTCGGCAGGGCCTGGCGCTGCCGATCCTGAGGCTCAATCAGGAGGGGAAGGATAGGAGCATACTGTCTTGCCTGTTTCAGAAAACTGCTCTCCCGCTTCTGGAAAATAGGAACATCTCTCCTAAGAATACAAAAAAAAAAGACGAAAGACTGGGGGCGATCATTGGCGGACCAAATTCGGCACTAGGAGATCAAAGAAAGAATCGTCCTCGGCGAGGGCGTGTTGTTCTTGCTGCTTCTGCAAAACTCTAGCACGAAGTCAGGGGTCCAGGGAATGAAAAAGGCTGGCGCCTAAGGGCTTGGGTTTTTCCTGATGAGAAAATGGAAAAGAGGGACATGAAGAGGGGGGGGCGTACTTCCAGTTCCGTCAGGGGAGGAAGGGCCTGTCTATCGTGGACGGAGGTTGCGTAGGCAGCGGAATACAAACGGGAAATAAAGGACCTACGTTAGGGGTTGAGACTCTGGGACGGTCGCGATGATCACGAACCGGCCCTGTTCTAAACATCACACGGTCACTTAGTACGCCGGGTTCTGGGCGATGGTGGTATTCTGAGGGAAAAAAGATTATGCTACCTTATGAAATCACCATCTTTAAGCTACGGAAGAGAATCACGGCAAAAATTCAAATAGTTGATACGGAGAGAGGGCAACAAGGATCCGCGAACGTTACGGACGGAGGGAGGGTCAGGCGACTCTCCCATCAATAAGGGGTCACTGATGCGAAACGGGAAATCAGTAACTGAAGGGGATGGTGGAAGGTAAAAAGAGAAAAGAACCGATCGTAGGGTCAACACTTTGGAACTCGTGCTGCAAAACCTTTACGACCCAAACATGAACACCACCCAAAGGAGAAACCAGTGACCTTAAAAAAAGAAGCCAAAGAAGAGACCGAGAGCTCGAAAGGCCATCAAAAGACAGTCGGACAAGAAAAATATGCCGGCGTGAAAACGAAGAAGCAAGCCACGCGCGCTAAAAAATCATACTAAACACAAGTCTTCAAGGCGTCAACGGAGGACGCCAGAAAAGAGAGGAAAAAGTCCTATACCTTATGACTGGGGGAAGAACTCGGGAGGAGACAGGCTGCTGCCGTCGAACGGGCTACGGGCGCGTACGGGCTCCGTCGTGTCGGAAGACTGGCGGGTAGGTGTCACCGATGGGGGGAAATGCGATGTGTGGAAAAGTACTGGAAAAAAATAGTGGGGAAAACAGAACGATCAGAAAGACAGGGCCGGAAGAGACACAAAAGCCAAGACCGGTAACCAACCGTTCTGTGACGAAGACAGGTACAGCACCTCAGGACCAAATGGATAACGCTGAGTACAGAGGCCCGTCAAGGACGACAAAGAGGTTTCCAGTGGATCGCCGCTATGGTAGAGGGCGGTTCGAAAGGAAGCAACAAACAACTAGAGGAAAAAAAAAGAGGGAGAGGCCACATACAAAGACATATCAAACGATCAAATGCGATAGAATGAAGGAGAGGACATAGAGAAGACTTCGCGCAAAAAGTGGGACAAAGTTGCTCGTCATGGGAAGCCAAACAGCGGGGCACCGCAAAAAAAAATTTCGTGTGAGATTAAAAAGTTGCTAAATGCCTTAATCTCGAAGGACCAAAGAGGAGCGCACAGCCCAAAAAATCCAACAACGGCAAGAAAGAGGTTAAACTACTAAAGCCAGAGAAGCGTCTAAGGCCTCTATGTCACAGCGAAAAGGGGGGAGAAAAATTCATAAGTCAAAACTAAAGCTTCGAAGAGCAAAAGCAGAAGGGGGCAGACGACCAGCTTCGTAGAGTTGCAGAAGGGTGACGAACGAACCCGGTTCTTGCCCCCGGAGATGTAGAAAGAGTTCAGGGGCGGGAAGACGAGGAAACGAAAATGGGACAATAGGTTTGTAGTTAGAAGGAAAAAAACGGAAAGCGAGCAAATGCAAAAAAAAGACAGGGGAATGTGTCATGTACACGTTGGGTGACGAAGGAGGTGGTGTAGAGTCAAGGTGACCGGCAAACAAGACTAAAACTAAATTTTTCTTTGATCAGGAATTGGGAAAAAGCAAAAAAAAAAGAAAGGTGACGAGGGCAAGAGAGTCAAAAAAGGTGACCAAAGTCGGGGAGGAAAACGGAACCTATCACGGGACTGACCAACCGGAGCAACCGGCGGCAAGGAAGACAACGTCGAAAATGCAAAATGTCGGGCTGTAAGGGGTTAAAAACTCTTGAAGCAGCAAATGTTTGAGGTGGATGAAGGGTAACGCCGAAGGGCAAACAAAAAAGGCGAGAATAGAGGAACTTGGGGAAGAAAAGGCCAGTAGGGATCATCTCACAGAGCCAGCCGCGACTTTCAGGTAAAGGGTGAGCACCCACCCCAAGGGGTAACTTTCTCAACACGCTCCTTAGGGAAACTTACAAAGGCAGAGGACGAACAAAGGGAATTACACCGATGGCCGAGAGGCCAGTCGAATCGCATAGACTTCAAAAAAAAAGCCACGATCGCAAAGAAAGTTGGAAAGTGAAAGAAAACATAAGGGGGAAGAAAGGGGTGGATCAAGCCACCAACACGCCGTCGAGGGGAAATACCATACTATAAATGACGGGCGTGAGAAGAAGAAAACCAGAGCGCTGGAAACTAGAAAGGAGCCCCAGCAAGGGGAATTTCCGAGTTCGTCCGTTGATCTGGGGGCTCAGAAGTTACAACAGAGGAGAATCACGGGAACACGTACCAGTCGAAGAATGGAAGAATTAAAAAAAGAAAAGAAAAAAAGCCACAAAGGAATTAACTACGAAGAACTATAAGGAAGACCGCGTACCGATTTTCTCAAAAGTTTAGTCAACAGAATGAGAGCGGGGGAGAGGAAAGGGGCCGCCTAAACCAAGAGCCTTCAGTATGGGGAAAGTAAAATCCTAAATCAACTATAACCGGTAGCGGGACAGTGAAAGACAGCGCCACGAGCTAAGACCAATTGCCAAATCGCGACGATAAGGAGGGAAAGTGTTGGCGTCGGGGGAAACCTCCGCACGGAGCAGAGGTTCAATGTCGAGGGGGGGGTGTTCCCTGGTCCCTTGCCAGGAAGAACTCGGAGATGAAAGGGCTAAGGAAAGGGAAAAGAAAAGAAACTTGCTCCAGGAGCTGAGAAGTCATGCTCTCAGCGGCAACACCATCACAGGAGGGTCGCAACCACCTTAGCGTGACCTCGCCGTAAGGTCCAAACTGTAACGTCAGTGCCAGAGGAAGGCGGATGGCAAACCATCTCAAATTACGGGGACTACAAAAACGAAGAGGTAGGAAAAAGCGAAAGGAAGCCAGGACTCTGCGAAAGTCAAGTGGGGGGGGGGGAAAAAAATCAAGCGAATCAGATCGATGAAGCGGAAAGGAGAAAGAGACAAAGGTCCCCACAGATCCGAGTGTGGGCACAATTTCCCTGTTTCATCGAGTACGTGGAAAGAAAAAACGTGGGGAGAGAGACTTCTCTGAAAAGGGCAGAGGACGCTTGGGTGTTGCAGTCCCATGCTTGCTGAAAACAAAAGGGGCCTCCGCCTGAAGTTCGATAGGGATCGGGGGGGAAAGAAGGAAGGTTTCTGCGAGGAGGCCGCCAACGACCTTTCGGAAAAAAAGGAAAAAGAAAAAGAAAATTTCCGAAGGGGCCGGCGTAGTCAGAGATTCGGGCGAAAAACGGAGGGGAGTCATTCGACCGACTTGTCTGAGAATCATCCAGAGAGAAAGAATAGTAGACATTAGGGCCGACTGCTCATGTGTTCTAACAACAACAAAATAGAATATATATAGACATGATCGTTGCAGGTGGTCCGCGAGGGGAAGGAGCGGATGCCAGCGCGTTTCTGATTTCGGGAAAAGACCAAACCTCTCTAGGGAAGAAGAGGAGAGAAAAGAGGTGTACTAAAGAATCGAAGTAACAGAACTCCGGTGTAAATGGAGAGAAGAAAAAATCCGGAGGTCGTTGGCGGCAATGAAAAGAACTCAGAAGCCTGGCAACTAAAGAAAACGCAGTGCCACACGAGCAGAAACCAGGGAGAGGGGCCAAGGCCGACGATTTACTAAAAGCAAAGTGAGAAAGGGGGTTTTAGCCAAAAACTCACTTACAACAGAAGGGTCCACGAAAGATTAAAAAGGGAAAGGGCCGTACTGGAAAACTACTGGTTTCAGAAAGCGGAGGGAGAATAGCCTACGTCATCGAACGCGGGTAGCCGCTGGTGCCAACCTTCTTAGTCCGAGAAAAAACGGGGGGGGAGGCGATTTGAGACGGAAGAGACTGTCACGAAGAGGCGACCTCTTCCCGTAGGGCGAGGGGGGATGGAAGAAAGACTTGGCTACGCAGAAACGATCTGGCACAAAAACCTCGGCCGGGGAGAGCCCTTCCCAAAGAAGGGTGGAGAAAGACCGTGAGGAAGTGAACCCGCTAGTACCGACTAAAAAAAAGGAGGTAGAGTCAATGGAGGGAAGTACTCGCACTAACGAAGCACAGAGGCAAGAAACGATGAATGGGGAAAACTCCAGTGGACGATGGAAAACGACGCACCCCGCTAAAAATCTTGGGAGCTGTGCTTTAGCCTGGCAAGGATGAGGAGGGGACGGCGCTCTACTGTACCCCACATGGAGAGAACGAAGGTTCTGGGGAATCACAAAAAAAAACAAAAAAAAAAAAAAGTGCGAACAGAGTTTTAAGGCCTGAGGGCAATCGAAGGATCTCGCATATCGGAGAGTCGGGCATCACCGTGGTCGGCCTCTCTTGAGTCCACTTCGTTGCTGAGGGTCGTTCCTATGGTGGGTCTCAAAATCAACACAAAACAAAAAAAAAAAAACCCAAAAAAAAAAAAAAACACACACCAACGAACCCACCACAACCAAAAGGGAAAGAAAACAGTTGTAAGGACGAATGGAATCGAAGGATTTGCCTTTTCGAAGTGCGTCGGGGACGGGGAACGGAATCAGTCATCTAAAGTATCGCCTACAATCTAACGAAACAGAGGTAAAGGAAAGACTAAGGGGATTCTTTAATCGGAAAGCCGAGGTGACGTATCACGAAAGGGAGAAATGTATCTTCCTCGTAGCCGAGGGTGGTTTGTCTGCGGGGAGCTCGCCGGACCGCCCAAAAGGGGGAGGGAAAGGAGGGAGAGAGAGATAGTGAGTTTTAGCGGTGTCAAAAGGGATAAGACTGGCAAAAGCTCGGAACAAGCTGCGGGGGCTATTCGCGTAAAAGGAGATTGCGTGTTTCAGGACAGGGGAAAAATAAAGACGGGTGCCGGGTCCTGGGTAAGGAGAGTGGTGTCAGGGTACCCTGGCTAAAAGAACCCCAGTTAGGGAGGTTGAGGAGGGGGGGTCGGTATAACCACGGGACCCATTGGACAAAAGGATTAAAGCCAGAGGAGTCCAAGAGGAGCCTGGGTTCGGGGGCTGTTGGTTGATGAGGGGGAAAAGGAGTGAAAAGGCCCTCTTCACCCGGTTGGAAAAAAGAAGAAGTGCCAAAGGAAAAAAAAGGGCAAGCGACAGGGCATCGGGGGGGGACTTCGAACGACGTGGTCAAAAGGAGTGGAGAGGAGGGGGAGAGAACCGTGGCTAAAGTCGAAGGGTCGAACGTCAAAAATAAAAAAAGATACAATTGCCAATGGGGACCGAGCATCGGCAGTTTGTTTCGCGGACGAAGAAGACCCACGTGAGGTGGTCGTCGAAGGGGCCGAGGGAATAAAGGCATGCACACAAAGGGTGAACACCCAACCAAAAAAAATACTTGAAAAGGGAAAAACAAGGGGGAAGCCCCTTGAGAAAAAGGTCGAAGTCTCACCCTGCTCAGAAGAAACATCGCCACAGAGCCACCACTTACAACAAAGTGCCTTAGAGGGGAATCCTGAAAAAAGAAATCCCATAGACTCTACTTGGGGCCAAAGCAAGTTGTACTGAAAAAACGAAGAAAAGAGCTGGGGGGAGAAAAGGTCGCTGCATTAAACTTACTTAGAAACAACGGCGGGGAAGGAGCGAGGGTGATTTGATGATAATGAGGAGCTGAAGCCTACGTCGGTTCTTAAAACGCTCGGTAGGAGACCAACAGGCTGGGAAAGGCGGGTTGCGCTAGGCAGGCGAGAAGCTCTTGGTGGATAAGACGAATGCCGGCTGAGCACACTGGGAGGACGGAGAAAACACAAAGGGTTTCACAAAGCATTTTCTTTCCTCAAGGGGAAACTAGGAAGTGACTTAGAGCTAGCTAATACTGTCTATTAAAGCATGGGAAAGACGCGGGGATACCCTGGTTGCTCCTCTAATGGATCTGAACGGGGGATTAAGTAGAGTAGCAATATTATTAAAATAAGATATAAAATACGACACACCTGGCTCCATACTCAGATAAAACGGCATCCAAGTTATTCTTACATTATTCTAAACGGACGGGGGAGGAGAGCCTAATACGAATTGGGGAGATTAAATTTAAGTAAAAAAACAAAGGATTGTCACGGAGAGCAGTTAAAAAGTGTATCAAGGGGTAGCCAATGAGGGCAGGCCCAAATATTATCGCACAGAAAACGAGCCGAAGACCGAGCCTGTCCAAGGGAAATCACACGCCAAACGAAAACCGAAGGACGAGGGAGAGCGAGACAGAATACATCGAAGGAAGGAAACAACGCCTCCTCAGAGGGAGGAAAGGAGGACTCGGCAAGAAAAAAGGGAAGGGTTCAGCCAAAGCTTAGGAGGGGAGAAAGTTGAAAGAAGAAGAAACAGTGCTATAAGTCGAAAGTATTTGCCGGATAACATCAGATTCACCGGCTCAAAAAGGCATGGGGGGGTGGTGGTGCTGGTATAGACTTCAGCAAAACTGAAGGAAAGGTCGAAGGTAGGCTGAGGGGGGCAAGGTCAAATTTGGGACGAAACTTCGGGTTGTGACAGGGGGGGGCGTCAAGGGGGGAAGCGCTATAAAACAAGGCGATAACGTACTAGAGGGGGAGATCAGGGGGACGAAAAGAGCCGAAACTGAACTGAAGTCCATCTGAGGGCAGAAACAATCGGGAGGGAGAGTTCGCTACTAACGATCGGGCCTCCCGTACTCAAACGTGGGAGGCGCCGCCGGGGAAAGAACTAAGCAACGGAGCAACCGTAGGATGGAATTACTGCTGAAAAGAGATTGGATATGAAAAAAGGAATGAAGGGGTAAAGAAGAATCAACAAAATAGCCTCGAACCCAGCGAGTAGGTAGAACCAGTGGGATTACGAAGGCAAGCGTGATCATCGTCGAATACGACTAATGATTTATCCAGGGTACGCCTGCAAAACACAACGCCGGGTCAAAACGGAACGGCACTAGAACCGGCTCGTAGAACACTAAGATGCAGGCAGAAGAGACACCGGGAAGTTGGTCCTGAGCGTGCAAAAAAGACACGAGAAAAAAAAAACCCTATCTGGACGGTGGGGAAAGAGGTTCACTGTCCCTAATAACCTATACTGCGAACCAAAAACAAACATCCAGAACCAGAAATAGATCAGTGAGAAAGGCAACCGCGGCTCTGACTAAAAATAAGACAAAAATCGGCCTTGGTTTGGCTGAAGGTGAAAGGGGAAACAAAAAGGGAATGAAAAGAGGAAAAACCCGAGCGACGAATAACACGGCTGCATCCAGGATGCCGGCCAGATGCGGAGGGGAACAGGGCGAAAAAATAACGCCGGAAATCACAAACAGTAAAAAAAAGACCAAGAAAACGCGCACAAGGGGTGCACGTAGCCGAGTAGAGAGGGCGAGCTGCAGCCTTACCCTGAAGCAACTGGAGATACTTCAGGTAGTAAAGCCACTCAAACATCGGTCTCTCCCGGAAGGAGGGGGGGGGGGCACAAAAGCGACAAAGGCCCGAATACCAATTTAAAAAAACATGAATAAACAGCAGGATCAAAGAGAGGCGGGAAGTATTGACTCAAAACGATCGCTTCATCAATAAAGAACATTACATTTCAAAATGCCTGAGATCTTTAAAGGACAGGAAATCGCAAACAACCCGTGGCCTCGAAAGTCAAGGCCGAGTCGGTAAGAGCTCTGGAAAAGCATCACCTTCGTAAACCCTTGGAGTCAAAAGAAATACGGGGGGGGGAAGATGGTCCAGAAAGGAGTGCAAATAGGGGCCCCAGAATCCATGCCAATCTAAAAAAAAAAAAAACAACACCACACACCACCACACCAAACCCAAAAACTGAACCAAAAAAAAAAAAACCCAAACAGCTCGAAAGAAAGTACTCGAAGTGAAGCACGGTCAGGACGGGCGGACCTCTCCAGAAAAGGAAGCGCTCTTCGGACATCCAAGTTGTGCAAAAAAAGTAGCGCCAGAGCAAGAGGGAAGCGGCTGGAGCGCACTCTCACGCCACGCGTTCGCACAAAAAATCGAGCGTTGGGCCCAAGTAGTAGGGAAATCGGGGGAAGAAAAGAGTGTTCTATGAGGCTGGCGAACATGGAAGAACGGGGCACTTTGATGTCAAAAGTCCATGAGCAGGAGGGCCTCACGCGGGCCTCGCCGGGAAAAAGTCTCGTGTGAACGGGAAAGGGACTTAGGATCAGAGAAGAAAACAAGAGGTTCGGGTCAACCTCTCAAGGGGCTACGATGGTCTCGTATAAAAACTTCTAAACAAAAGGGCGAACAACGGAGATCAGCCGAGCAGGTCTTGACTTAAGAAGCAACGCAAAAAACACAGGGGAAAAATTCGTAAGCCACCAGGAAAAGAAACTGACCTTTTTCTAGAAAGGAAGGGGAGAAAAGAGAGAGAGAAGGCACGGAAAAACTAGTGAATTCGACGGCGGCAGCGCAGAGGATGGAAGAAACCGCTCGAAGTACATCGGGAAATCGCCGACAGTGTTTTTGCGACAGGAGAGGATTCTAAGAAGAGAAAGGGAACCTGAACCAGCACAAACTCGCGTAAGTTTTGGCGGAGAAAAAGAACTCCTCTCCGAAAATCTGCAAAAGAGAGGTGCGATTAACAACTACTTTTTTCCAAGTCAAAAAAGGTCGACGGAAGCACATGGATCAAGAGAGACGGGGGGCCGCCCGACGAAAGAGAACCAAGGACCAAGGAAAATAATCCATTTCAAACTTACTTTTTCCAAAAACCCGCGATTGTGGGCTACAGCTTGCTAGCGAGGGTGGAGATATTAAAAATTCAGAGGAGCTCGGGAAAAGAAGCCTGGTGGCCAAAGAGAAGGACGAGCAGAGCTTGGAAAATTATCCTCCTTTCCTAGTCCGGGGGGCAGGAAAAGCTTAAAGGGGACGCTGTGGCGAGCTTGGGGGGTCTGGCTGGGCGCTGGCAACTGTCCCAACGTGCAATATCTGGAGGCAGGAGAGGAAAGTTAAAAGCACAAGTGGTGGCCTTAGCGTGCCCGAGACGCCAGGAAGGGGAAGACGACTTCTTGCCGTATATGGAAGGCCAGGTGCTGGATCGCTGAAAGGGCCAAAGAGAGGAAAGCGCAAGAGGGAAGGGAACAAGGGACACGAAATTGGTTGCGTGACCACGGCGCAAAAAAAAAACACTACGCCCCAAGCAGCGGAATGAAGAAAAAGTCAAACTGTGCACCGGGGTCCTAGAGAATGGCTCGGGCTTACTAAAAGAGCGACGGGGCGAAAGCGGCAAGTGATGGTCGGGATGGTTATGTCATTCTCAGCAGGGGGAAGGGGGACCAGGTGTCCATCAGCTCAAATACCAAAGCTACGTAAAACGGGGGGCGCCGGCAGCGAACCAACAAAGGCCTTCGTGCTTACGGAAACGTCATATGGTGTTAGACAGAGTTCAGGTTACCTGCAAGATCGGCACTGCCTGACGGGGAGGCGGGCGTAAGACGAGCGGCATCAAGAGTCATTATACGCTAACACAGAAGACGAGGAAAAACGGCAAAGGAAAACATCGCGGTAGAGATTTAGGTCAGCAGAACGGGGAGAAACGAGAGGAAGGTCAGGCGCAAAAAGTTGGTCATTTCCCTGCTCTACCAGATTCCTGAAAGGAGGGGGAGTCTTGTAAAGGAAAACATCTTCGCTGACCGGGATCGTGCTTTGTTGGAGTCAATAAAGGAAATGAAAAAAGAGAGGCCGAGAGGGGAAGTACTTCAAGTATGCAGGGGAGATTCTTTCAATGCATCTTAAGGATCGTTCCTTTCCCTGGAAGGCGGGGGGGGGGAGGGTAAAAACGTCTCACGACCGTACAGGTAGGATACAGGACGCGGTCCGATTTACGCTGGCAAAAATGAGGGAAAAAAAAGGGATTCAATCGGAAGGAAGAAGGCGATGCTGGTGGCACGCTGTGGTTACCTGTAGGGGGAGTAACCGGAGAAGGGTCCCGGCTACCTCTGGGCCGGAGGAACGGACTTCAAAAAGCAACGCAAAATAGTGCTTTTCAGTGGAAAAGGTCACGGAGAATCGAGGGTTACGGAAACGGGGCGGAATCTTTATCGGCGAACACTCCCAGAACGATGGGAAGGAAGGCATTCTTAGACCCCCTCTACGAGAGGAGGAGGGGGGCATTGTTGCGCTTCAAGAAGAAAGAACCCCTAAAAAATCGTCACTGGCTTCGAGGCCGCCGGTTGGAAGAGGTGAGGGGGGAACCACTTGTACGACAAAAACCGGACCCACCCTAAGGAGAAAAGGGGAATGAAAATGAAACCTGACTTCAGCAGGGAACTGGACAGCTCGACTCAGGGGGCAGAAAGCAAATCGCCATAAAAACCAAAAAAAAGGAGGGAGGTGAAGCGGCCGCCGCAATACCTAGCAAAAACAAAAAAGGGTCAAAAATCCGGAGTTCGGAAACTGAAAAAAGAATAACTGGGTCAAGTCCATCGGCCCCCTACATACTGGAAAGTATGACAAGGAAAGAGAGGGAGGGGAGGAACGAGAAGGGGGCTACGTTGCAAAAAGGTACGGGAAGTAGGGGGGTTCGGTCAGTCTCTTTCGTTTTAACTCGCTGAAAAAGGGTTTTCGAAAGGCTGGGAAGGATCAAATATCTGGGACAAAACGGGCGAAGAAGGCCGGCTCAAGACAACCAGGAAGGCCGAAACAAAACTCAAAAAACCGCAAACTCCTTTGCCAAACTAAGGGGGGAGGGGAACAAGACTTCCACATTTGCTTTCATGGCTCTAAAGCGGTCCAGGGAAAATCTCCTTCATGAAGAAACAAGAGGGGGATATCAAACGTCTATGATTGGGCGGAGTGGAGATCACAAAACAACAAAAGAGAGGAGAAAAAGAAAATAATACTCCAAACACGCGCCTAGACGCCGAGAACGAAAAAGAAGGACTCAGGCAGACGACATAGTCGACCTCATTAAAACGAGTCCATGTGTCGAGAGTAAATGTGAGAGCGCCAGCAAAGGGCGTTGAAAAAAAGGCGTTCATGGGGTCCCGGGAATCGTCGAACAGGGGGGGGGAAAAAAACTTCAAGACAGCGGCAAAAGAAGAAGTCCACCCAAACACATCGCATGGCCAGCTCGGTGGAAACTCCGAAACAAGCAGAAGAAAAGTACGCGGGACATAAAACGCGACAGGAAAAAAAGCACTCCGCCGGGCTCACTAAGAGAGGGCTAAGTACAGCAGAAGGAAAATGTAGCGAAAGGGAAAGGACCCATCTCTAATAAAAAGAACTCGACCCGTTAGGGGACAAACAGTCGGGCCCGAGTTATGTGAGGAGGAGAGCCAAAAAGCCACCGCCTTCAGCGTGAGGTAGCTTCGGCAAAAACAGGGAGAGCAGGAGCAGGTCAGGGAGTAAGGGCGTCTTTTCTTGCACCTTTGGTCAGGAAAAAAAAAAGTTTGCGGTTTGGGGGTTCGTCAAGGGAACGAAAAACAGCAACAACGAAGATCGGTTCTGTATGAGGCCAGAACGACGACCGTGAAGCCAGCGGAGAGGGAAAGTCGGGGATTTACTTTCGCCGACACTAATCCGTGATCGCACAAAACCCTCGGCAAAAGAACCGGTCGAGAAAAAGAGGAACCCGCTGCCGTTCAAGTACTGGCGGAAATTTATTCAGGGAAGGTTTCCCTCCTAGAAAAAAAAAGAGACACAGAAACAAGAGATTGAATCAGGAAAAGGAACGTGTTTTAGGACGGGTCAAGGCGTGAAATCGCGACAAACCGCGGGAGGACGAAAACTGTCAGGGAAAGCCAGTGGTAAAGCAACTCACCACTGCTCACTACAGAAAATCACGATAGAAAAAACATCCTCGCGAACAACGAAGCTACGGAAGCGCGAAAGAATGCCGGGAAGCGGTGTGCCAGTCGATCGACGACGTCAAAACCAAGATCGGCGCCGCTACAAAATTCAAGAAAAAACGAACGGACTTGGAAACGAGCAGCAGCCGAACAAAATACAGCCTAAAAAATTTCTGAAGTGATCACAGTCAAAAACGAGGAGAAAGAAAAAAAATCGAACACGACACTGGGAAGTCAATTACGCGTCTGAGTATGAAAGCGGAAAGAGGGAAATGATGCCGGGGGTACAAAGCGCGACCGGGAACTCTTCCGATATCGAAAGAAGCGTACACGGCACAAGTGGATACACAAAGAATGGAAGAAACGGAGAACGATTCCATTCCGACAACGGAGCTCCGAGTGCACGTGAATCGCAGCAGGGGAACGAGCCATGTCCGGACATAAAAGGAAGGACGAAAACGTTACCTTGTAGTCGCCCTCAGAAAGCCCTGCACTTCGAGAAAAGGAACGGCGTAAATGGAACAACACCGGGGAAAAAGAATCAAAAAGGTGTCCCATCTCTATCTTTCACAAAGAGCTCAGGTGAAGCTGGTGAAGGGAATCTCAAAGAGAGCATTATAGTTTCCCTTGCCAGGCAACGAAGCGAAGGCAAATAGAAAAACATACTGATAGAAGGGGGGAAAAAAGGAGTAGGGGCAGTCGCCGACTGTCACAGGGAGAAAAGCACTATTCCCTTGCTTGGGGGAACGCAAAAGAACGGAAAACCGCCAGTGGGAAAGAAGGGGGCAAGGCAGGAGGAAAAACGAAAAAAAGGCCAGTCTTGAATAACAGTGTCACTTTACGGTCCCGACGTCGTAAAAGTAGGGAAAGAGAAAGAGAAGCCAAAAAGAGCGCTCTTCGGACAGTCCGAAGGGTTTTTCAAAGAGACGACTAAGAGCGGGGGGAACACGCGCGAGCCAAAGTCGAAAAAACGGAAAAAAAGTATCCACTGGAAACTGGCGACTTCGGGAAGCCTTGGGTCTCGTGCCTAGTACGGGAAAGGGAGAAAAGGGGGTTGAGTGCAGTACATGCTTCTTCGAAAAACTCAAACTCTGTCCCGGAAAAGTCGATCCTGTGCTCGAAGAACGGAGGAGTTAGTTGGCACGGGAAACCGCCAAAGGAAGAGGTTCTGTTCGAACCCTAGAATTGGAGGGATCATAGGACTCGCTGGGTCGAACACCTGTCAAGGGAGAGAAAGAGATCCGCCGCGCGGGGGTGAGGGACGCACATCCACTCAAGGGAAGATGGAAGGGCATTCAAGTTCATTTTG
>Ga0179593_1624221_pt1 | contig 14471 bp, 18 predicted proteins | sample CZODoug2_1_08_16_FD_185931 | JGI IMG/M metagenome (GOLD analysis project Ga0179593, IMG submission 185931) | Vadose zone soil fungal communities from Angelo Coast Range Reserve, California, USA - CZODoug2_1_08_16fungal (PacBio error correction) | ecosystem: Environmental > Terrestrial > Soil >...
GGTTAGAAAAAAAAGATGGAGTTCAGAACTACGGCTCTGGGGAAGGGGGCCTGAAAGAAGGGAATTAGAAAGAACTTCGGGTACAGGGAAACTAATCTTCTCCGGAAATGAGAAAAAAAAGCAAGGGGTCCTAAAGGAATGGGGAAGAGCAAAAAAAAGATGCGAAAGCCTCTTGTGAAAAGAAACCCAGAAGAGCGGACCCCTAGGGTCTTTTAGACAAGAAAGTTCAGGAAGAAGGGCTCTATGCTATACCAAAAACGAAAAAGGGGAAGCGTGGAGTAGGGAAAATGAAGGATGATAAAGAGACAGGAACGAGACGCATGGAAGCCTAGAAAGCCTGGGGGGGGGATGAAAGGCGGCCCCACACCCAGAAAAAACCCAAGGAACACGCCCCCCGGAAACCGAAAGAAGGGAAGGCCGAAACACCCACACCCCCAAAACCACAACAGACCCAAAAGGCCCAAGCGAAAAAAAAGAAAAAAGGGGAAGAAAAAGAAAAAAAGAAAAAGGGAGAGAAGAGAAGAAAGAGAAGGAAAAGAAGAGAGAAAAAGAGAAAAGGGGGGGAATAAAAAAAAGAGGGAAGAAAAGAAAAGAGAAAAAGGAATAAAAAGGGAGGAAAAGGAAAGAAGGGAGAAGGGGAGGAAAGGAAGAAAAAGAAAAGAGAGAAGAAAGAGGGGAAAAGAAAGGAAGAAAAGAAAGAGGAAAAGGAGAAAAGGGAAAAAGGGGGAGAGAAAAGGGGGGGAGGAGAGTAGGGAAGAAAAAAAGAGTAACAAGCCAAAGAACCCCGCAGTAAGAATGCAACAACCCCAAGAAACACAAACCAACAACCAACCCCCAAAAAATAAGACCGACAAGAGGGTTAAGTAGTATTATGGTAAAGAAAAGAAAATCCGGCAGTAAACTATGAACAACCAAACTCAAAAAAAAAGGAAATGATTAAGATGTATAAAAAAAAATTGGGAACTCTCTGCAAATAAACTTAGAAGAAGGGGAAGTGGAGGTGGGTTACACGAATGTTCCTAGGGAGGAAGAGAAAATACAAAAAAGGGGGGGGACAAGTAAGATTCCGTCCGTAATAAAGTTATCACCGCAGGAACTTGGGAGAGAAGACGACTTGCGGACTGTGACTGACGAAAGGAGAAGAGGTAAAAGTCGATGAGACTTCCAGAAGAAAAGCCCCTTGGAAAGAAAAAGGGGGGTTTAACACCCCGCAAATCAAGAGAAGGAGGTGAGATGTGCAAGGGTCGCTTTCCTCAAAGTGCGTTTAAGGGGTGTGATAGAAAGAGGAGGAACGGTTAGACAGTAAGCGAGGGGAAAAAGAGATTTGAGCTAGAGAAGATCGCCTCCAGGAGAAGGGGAAAGAGTCGGGAAAGGGCAGGACGTTCCTTATGATTCCAAAAAGAGAAAGAAAAGAGGGGAAGGCCGACGTGGAGTGAGAGGAAAAGAAAGGAGCCAGAGTCTAAATCAGAAGAGAAAGAGAGATCACATTGTAAAAAAAGAAAAGCAAGGAGGAGAGGAACAGTTTTTACCTAGGGAGGGGGGATGGGAGAAGGTCTCCGTCAAGAGGAAGAAAAAAATGGTAGTTGGTGAGGGACCCGCGAAGAGAAAGGCGAAAAGCAATAGGGAGCATTGCCTGGGATTAGAGACAAAAGGGGACCAATACCAGCAGAGTGCCGGCGGAAGGAGGGGCACGGAAGAACAAGAGGCAACCTGGGAACAGAAGTTGAAGAGGCATAAGGGGAAAGTAGGCTAGAAAAAGAAGAAATCAGGGGGGCAAGGGACAGGTGCCACACTATAACGAGAAATACTATAGAGGCGAAAGAAAAGTTACGAAGGTGTTCAAAAAAAAGAGAAAAAATCAATGGATGCGAAAAAGGTCGAAAAGTGACCATATTCAATACAAAAAGAATCCGATAAAGAAAGAGGTCTCAGAAGGTAACAAGGTCGAGACCAAAAAGGAAACAGCTGTCAGGAGAACAGGGGGGTTGGAAAAGGAAATAAAACAGTCCAAGGACGGAGGGGAAACGAAACTAAAATTCGAAGTCAAAAAAAGAAAGGTACTGGTCTCATGAAAGCGCTGGAAAAGAGAATTAAGGGGGGGTCGTACTGTTTGGAGTTGATAACAAAAAAAGGGCGAGAGGCTGGGAGCAAAGAAAGGGTTGGAAAGTTCAAGAAAAAAATGCGATGAAGCTCCTGAAGGGTTCGAAGGAAAATTTAAAAAGTTTCAAAAGGCAGACGCCGCCTAAAGCGACCAGGCCTCGAAAAAAAAAGCAAAGCGCACATTAAACGGGGGTTGGGAAAGGGCAAGAAAGGTAAAAGAAGATACTCCGCCTGCGGGTGAAATTCAAGGGGAAAAAAAAAGGCCAAGAAACAAATGATCCACCACTAAAATCCAACAACGCAGACAAAGGGAAAAAGGAGAAAGGGAGGGGGTGAGAAGGATTTATAGGGGCTGAAAAGGGACTCCTGGGAAGAACCAATCATCGTATTGAAGGGACAGGGAGAACAGGGAACCCGCGGCCCACTTTTTCAAATTACCAAAAAGGTAAAGGGAGGGGGAGAAAAGGGAGAATTATCCAGGGGGCAGAAAAAAGAGGAGCGGAGGAAAGGCGAAAAAGGGAGTAATGCGCTTCCATTCGACAAAGGGAGGAAAAGAAAGAAGACGCAAGGAACGGAGGCACCGGCAGACGTTATAAAAAACCTCAAATCGTCGGGAAAAAAAACTCAAGAAAAGGACGACAACTGCGTCGCAAACGCGCGGGAGGCATTGAAACAAAGCAAATGGAGGCAAAACAATTGAAGAATAATTTGGAAGAGAGAGAACGTCAAGAGGGAAGCAAAAAACCATTTTCGAATGCCGCGAGGGAACTATGAAAAGGATCTTACCGGCTTCGGAAGGAAGATGAGCAGTTGGAGGTTCCTCTGGGGGAAAAAAAATTGAGGGAAAGAGGGAAGACCTACTGTCAGAAACCGAGGGGGGGGCCGTTTGAGCCAACGAGTACAAGATGAAAGGAAAAGACGGACAGTGGCGGACATCTTGGTAGTCGGGAAGATGTTCATTGACGAAGAGAAGTGATACTTGTGAAAAACCACGATGGAGTGACCATGTCCAGGTGAGAGGGAAGCATTCTTAAAGTCACTAGGAAAGTCGGAAGAAAGGAAGATGTTAAGTGTCGGAAGCAAGGGGTGCGCAAGGGGCGATCAAGCAATGATCGGAAGCAAGAGAGGAAAAAAGAAGTAATTGAGTCCACATCATGAAAAGGAAAAAAAAAAAGCGAGGGACGATAACGTCCAAACAGCATACAGAAGACGTGGGAAGCAAGGGAAGACCCAGTATCAAAGAGAGAGGAAAAAAATAACCAATGAGAAAGGTCCTGGATGCCGAAAGGGACATGGTCTCTGTCAGCGCCAGGAGTCTCATAAAAAGAGAAAGTGAGAAAGAGGGGCAAGGCAAGAGATTAACGAAAGGGATCTTAGCCGTCACAAAAACAGAAGAAGAGAGAAAAAAAAATACGAAAAAAAAAACAAAAACGTTCCCTCAGATCGTGGGTCATGGTCGGCGATAAGTAAAAAAAAAAGTATAGAAATCGTGAAAGGGGAGGCAGTACTTTTCTCTCATTAGCCAAAAGCTAGTGATCGGCGATAAAAACAGAATCCACAGATAGAATTCCTACGAAGAGGTGGGTCAAGGAAAAGGAATAAGGGATGCTTGGTTGGGTGCGAACAAATAAGCCGGGGAGCAAGTCAAAATCGGGGGAAGAGGACAGAAAAAAGGGCTAATCTTCATGAAGAGAAGGAGAAAGACAAACGCCATCGTCTTCAGCCACAACAGGGAGCCTTCGAGGAAATGCTCCTTGACTTCGAGGACGCTAGGGTATCAACGGCAAAATGCAGATACACAGTGCTGTTCCAACAAAGAACATTGTGTCAGGGAAAACCCAATGTCCGGGCAAGCGAAATTACCAGGGTGGAATCCTGCCTCAAGGGCGCTCTGGCTGAAACTGAAGATGGCATAGGGAGAGACGAAATGGACAGGAGTGGGGAGCGGGGTCCTAATTCCAAAATGCGAGTTTCAGGCAAGAATCGACATGGAAGTCGGAATTGGGGGCATAAAAAAAAAGTCAAAGATCTGGCGTAGAGGGGACGGGAAGACTACAGCAGCCTCCATGTTTGCCAAGAGACACGCTTCTTTATTTCTCCGGACCGGGAAGAGAACGCATGCGTTCTTGGCTACTATCTCGGGTCATCCGACCAGGAAAGATAAAACCGGCGCCTGTTGATGCCACCATGAAGTGAGGGATGCCACGGGCGGCGCAGGTGTAGGCAGCCGCTGTGGAAAACGACATCACGAGGGAGCCGCGCGTAAATAAAGTTCGAAACGCTCCTATAATGAGGGCGGAAAAGGATGCGGGCTGAAGGTAGGTAATGCGATGAGATCATAAAAACTACCACTTGTCTGAAGTGATGATCTTTCGGAAATACAAACCTGGTGCGTCGTGATGCCATTTTCTCGAACGCTACTCAAGCTCAATATCTTTTATGAAGCGTTCATCAAAAACAACGTTAGGGATGAGGAGATATATAACGCTTCAGTCAACCCAATATTTCGCGACTGGCGCCATGTAGAAAAGCGTCTCGCCAACGGAATGCCAAGCCTGCGAAATCGAAAGGTCAAGGGCCATGCATTCCGGATAGAGAGGCCGTATAGCCGCATCAAAGAAGGGGCAAGCCACTCACCGTGGTGAAAAGGAATGGACTACGATTTAAGCGGTTGTCGTCAGACTGCGGAAAGGTTAAACTGGCAGGAGGGGAAAGCGGGGCCTACAGGAATACAACTCGAGGTGGGGTCACAGTTTTGAACGAGTAGGGAGAAAAAAGAGAGGCGGGGCCAAGATTCAGCAAGAACTGTCGGCGGCTGCCTGGAACCGACCGAGGCCGACAAAGAATGCGTTGATCGCAAACATGGAAGAGAGAATAAGGCAAACACCGAGACTGGCATAGAAGCAACACGAAAGGGACTGACTTCTTGCAGGCAAAGACGCCTGTGGAATTAGGATTTTTTGGAAACCATGCAGAACATAAACGAGAACACAAAGGCAAAGAAAAAGGACAGGAGGAAGGGCAGACAGTACGTGGTCAGGGGAGATTCATACAGGTGCACATGAAAATTTTTGGGTTTTGTGGACCATAAGCAAAGGCCGAGTCGGGGCTAACATACCCTACCCATAGAGGGTCCGCAGTCAAGCACCTCATTGCTGTCCTGGGGGGCCGATACGCTTTCGGGACTGTGAAACTGAGTAAGGTCTCTAAGCATAGAGAAGTTCGGTCTAGAAAGGACGTGAATAAAGGACGCCGGGGGGTGGAACACCAAACTTCTCGATTTAGATGTGCACGCTCAAGACATTGGTTAGTTGGGGGAAGCCGACGGATCATCGGGAAGGGGTTAAAATGTACGCCGAACACAGATTCACGGAATTAAAATATGCGCCGCCCGACCGTTATAATCGATTCACGTTTGATGTCAAACAAGAGGCACGTTGGCACGGACAACCGAAATGCGCAAGCTTGCCGGCCATTAGGACCTACTGGCCCCGAAGCCCATATCACGCGAGCAAGGCCCGATCCGTCGGGATGACTTGGTCGTGAGAATACGTAATGATGTGAGGGACGTTCAGCTCGCCGGGTAATGTTGTGGAAGACTCGCAGAGCGCAGCCCGGGCATCGATTAGAGAGCGGGTTGATCCGAGGCACTTGAGGAATCCAAATCCCAGCAAGCGGTCGCCGGGCGTGGTCCAAAATTGAAGAATGCTCAAGCGCAGCAGTCACGCCTGGGCACAGGGGGGGAACGGCACTTCTCTTCGACACCGGCTGCCACCGCGCACCCGATTACCTCGAATCAGGTGGATCAAACTCCTGGGCGGTCGCGTCGGATGGACGCAACCTAGCTGCATACCCGCCGCTAAAACACGAGGCTGGATCGGAGGTAAGCATGAGACCAAGGGTACAAGAGGGCGGGAAATTCTAACATTGGGTTGCGCGATAGGGTCTTTAGAAAAACCGATGATTTCCAAAGGAACATGGGGAAAGAGGGGTAATGCTCTCTCAGGGGTCGTAAAAAAGGGGGGGGTTAGGGAAACTTTTGCTTGAGTGGCGTACGGATAAGCGGATACGTTTGTCCTCCTGCGATACGATGCTCGGGCCCGAAAGGTCGCAGGCCGCGAAAAAACACGCTTACCGAAGCCAGGCCTAACCCGTTAATTTGAAAGGGGCCGCGGGGGGATAAGCCCCTGCCTTGGTGATTCATAAAGCAAAGCCCACACCGAAGCTTAAAGAAGAGAGATAAAAATCACAAAAAAAAAAAGGAAAGGAAAGAAGAAAAATGGGATTGATCGCTGCGTTCCGCTGGCGTGTGGGACGTTTAAAGCAGGCGAAGTGGCGTTGAAAAGGGAACCTCAGGGAGGGGTTCACTTTCAAGTTTTTAATGTCACTGGAAGCAGGTCGTCGCTTGCTTGCGATGGAGACTTAAATCTCTTCGAAGGCTCACAGTATGAGCATCAGGTCAGGCTTAGTCAACCGCGGGGGAAAACGGGGAAATTCGATCGCATCAACTCAGAAAATAACGTAACGGAGGGTCGGCACCGCTGCGATGGCATTTATAAGACAAAAAAAGGAGGCAGTCAGTTGTGAACTCAGAAAAGTTTGGCGCTCCCCTCACAGAACGGTGAAGAACTCCCACAGTGCCTCGCGCCCTCGGGACAATCAGGTCCGGGAAGAGTCTATCCAACTGGCGGGAGGGTTGTGCCTCGGTCCGCCGGGCGACGCCGGGGGGAGCTCAAAAGAAAGTTGGGGCGGGGAAGGCCGAAACGTATGAACACCGGAGAAAGAGCATGTGTCCCGTGGTTATCGGGGCATCCGGCAGGGAAGGCACGATACTTTAACCCCCTCTCCGATTCAAGATGGGGTCAAGGGGTGGGCGGAGCATGAAAGCATAGTCCCAGGGACCGCCGACGCGTGTTGGGGGTAACATATGTCTCGAACCCAATGATCGAATATTCGAAGCGGCGAATAGTCGAAGGGCACACATCGCAACCAGAGACCTGCAGCGCGAACTAACGAAAAGAAAAGGCAAGAAAAGCCGGGTGGTATCCAAAAAGAGTCAGAGACGATATGACGGTAATGGTGCGCGATCTGCTGGTCTGTCAGGGCGCCAAAATTGTTTTTTGAACTGGAGAAGAAATTCAAGGGGGAACCGGCAAGCAAAGTTGGTGGCCCAATCGCCGAAAGAACGTGAAATCGCGATCTCTGGAACGGGCAGAGGTAATCGTCGGGAATCGAAAATCGAGGTGAAGGTCCACAGTCCATAGAATCCCAGACAAAACTCCACATCAATGGGCGAGACAGCTGAAGGGCAATCCTCAATCATGGAAAAAGTGTCAAGTTTGACGAACACTCGCCGTAGCGGGTCGAAGAGAACTTCTCCTCAAACCATTCGCGATACGTCGCAGGGGGGGCTCAAGGGATTGAGATCGAGCCACAGGAAGTGAAAGGAGGTTCAGACCACGGGCGAGGGAAAAACGTATGGTCTACGCCATACACGACAAAAGTGATGTTCAAAAATAAAAAAAAATGCAGTTATGTCCCGGGGCTGGGGGCACGCGGGTACCTTAAAAAAAATGGGCAAGTCCGCATGTAGCGTTTGGAGAAGTGGTTGCGCTTGGGTGGGAAAACTGGGCTAATGGCCGTGCAAGAAATTCAAAAGGGTAAGCAAAAGTGAACAAAGAGGTGAAAGGGGGTTAGTGCGGCAACTTCTCGGAACGGTGAAAGAGAGACACAGCCTTAAATGTTGAAAAGTCCAAGCAGGGGCTTTTGGGCCATAGAAAGCGGGGGCAATTAAGGGAAAGGGAAGTACTTGAAGAGACTTGGAGAAAGATAGGGGTGGGGTTTAGGACTGGTCAACTGTTACCCAGCTCTCCCATGTTGAGAAAAAAATTATTAAGGCCAAATCGGCACACGCAAAAAAATGCCGGACTAATATTTTAGTGGAACAAGGGTCATTCTTAAGCAATCCCGAGGGAGGAAGGGGGAGGGGCGTCTTCAACCTCAAGGGTAGAGACGCTCCGTAGATTGATGCTCGGGGCTGGGACTTCAGAAAAATACAACCCCGGTAGTTTCTTATGTATCGGGGGAAGCCTACTGATCCCAAAATTGGGGAGCTGACCTTGGTAATTTTATCATTCGGCTCGGCACGCGGAATTTTTTTAAGTAATCAGGTACGGGATCAAGGAATAACAAACAAAGGGGATGAATAAAGATGGAAAAATCTCGTTCGTGCTTATGAGATAGGCTAGACCAGTGCCTAAGAAGCGGGTCCATTTCGAAGCCGACCCAAAGGTTGATCGGGGGGAGCAAGAGAGGAAAGGTAAAGCCCATCGACGGGGTGGCGTGAGGGCATGCTCTCAATGCAAGAACTGAATAAAAAAAAAAAAAAGACAAGCCATCTCCGAAAAAGTGGTATCAGGGATCAGACGAGAAAGACCTCGGAGGGAAAAACAGGACTTGTTAACTCCATAGAGCCAGCGCGGTGTCCTACATAAGGTGGCAAAAAAAAAACGGAAGGGTTCAAAAAACCGCGGGGTCACAGGGTAAAAAGGAAAGTAAAAAAGGACCCGATATCTGGGCCAAAGGGAACCTACTTACGAGGCGCCTCATGCATAAGCACATGAATGCTTGGGGTCTTGTGACAACAGTGGAAAGGATGATGATAAATCGGTCACAGGCCGAAATCATGTGGAATCACTAAACGTAGAGGTGACTTCTGTGACCCGGAAGTGGGAAAGTATGGTGCAAGAGATGCCTATAAACCCACACGCAAGCAAGATCGCAGGGAGGGAAAAGGGCTCACGGGTCAAGGCTGCCAATCAAATGGTAAGGAAGGGATGGGTTTGTTGCCAGAAATGGAAGTCAGACCATACACTTCGTACACAAGCGTGAAAAGGAAAACAAGAGCCTGTTGGGAAACTCGAAGACGCGGAGGAGGAAAAGGCGAGGATCGAAGAGGGGGAAAAGTTCGAGTCTAGACCTTCAAAAAATGCGCGGGAGAGTTGTTGCGAAAACGCAATTCTTATTAGGATGACGGTTACAAAAAGCTTCCGCATACGAGTGTAGGGGGGGGGGGAAAGAGCGACGGCAATGTTGGAGGGAAAGTTAAAAAGGGGAGGCCTAAAAAGAAAGAAAAGAAAAGAGAAAAGAGATAAATGAAAAAAAAAGAGAGGAAAAAAAAAAAAAAAAAAAAAAAAAAAAAAAAAAAAAAAAAAAAAAAAAAAAAAAAAAAAAAAAAAAAAAAAAAAAAAAAAAAAAAAAAAAAAAAAAGGAAGGAAAAAAGAAAAAAAAAAGAAATCTGGAAAAAATTAAAGAACGAAAAGATACCCACCTTCCCGGTCAAGAGCGCGTTTCAAAAGGTCTGATTTTCAGGGACACGGGAAGGGAGGGGGACGGAACGAAATCGAACGGCGTGGGGGGGGCCTCAGGGATCTCACAACGTACTGGCGAAGAGCTACAGACAAGAAAAAAGCAAGCGCAATTGACACGGAGAGCGGGAAAAGGGTGGCTTCGCGGATACCCAGGGGAAGCAAAATGCTGTTTGACGGGGCGAGAGAGAAGAGGACGTACTGTTAATGAGGGGAAGTCCCGAAGACGAGATCGGGGGGGGATTCGATCATTGCCTGGGGGGTGATCAAAAGCACTCGACTCAAATAAAAGACAATCGGGGTCTTCTGGGACGAGGAGGAGATGGGTATGAAGAATACACGGAGAAAAACAAGGGGAAAAGACTAGGGGGGAAAGGCGCTCACGTCATTCGAAAAACTGAAAATTACAAAGTAGACAACAAAAAAAGAGACGGAGAATCCGTCTACGGGAGCTGGAACTAAGGAAGGAGCCGTCGGATGGCCAAAACAGAAATGAGCAGCCCACTCCGATAAAACGTCAGTGGAGAGAGGAAGCGACCTGATGTCAAGGGCGCGCGGCAATCCGAAACATGGGGGGGGAGAAATCAAGAATTTCGAGAGAAAATGGAAGGAGGACCAAAGGAAATCCAACCTGGGGAAAATGGTAAAAAAAACCACGCGCGGGGGAACGGGAAAGAAAAGTAAAGGCTGGCTGTTATGTGAAAGGAGTCAGATCGAGAAAAATGGCCCCCTTTGCCGAAAAGCGATGGTGGAAAAGTGAGGAAAGAGCGAATCTGGAGTGGAAGATCACAGCTTCTGAAAAACCTCAAGTAACTAAGAAATCCAACAAGTACACGGGGAATGGGGTAAAAAAAAAAAGAAAAGCAAAAGGTGAAAACGTCTACTCCTCAGAGGTGGTTATTTAAGGTAAACGCACACACGCGTAAAGCTGTTATCCACCATCGCGCTCAAAAACAGGAGAAGATGGTGTAAAGAGCTGGCTTTTCTGTTTAAGAGGGAGTGGGGGGGGGAATAAGAACAAAAAGCAGGAAGAGTATCGGTGGAAACGGCCCACGTGTTTCAAAGAAGGGTCAAGGGCTGGCTTCAGGAAGGTCATTGCTGAGGGCTTGAAGAAAGCGAAGGTCATTAAGCGCTACAAACTCAAGAAAGGGGAACAAGCGCAGGAGAGACAACCGGGAAGGGGACAAATCGATACAGGAGGAAGAAAACTGAAGCAGGTTCTACGCCAACGGACTGGGAGGGGCTGTCAAACCGAATTGAGAACCATAGTCCCCCAGGGGAAGGGGGAAAGAAAGTTGGCGATAGCAGAACGAATCCTGAATGAAATAAAGACGCAAAAGTTACAGGAAGCACCTCTCATCAAGGAAGATGCGATAAAGAAAACTCGTGATAGAGTGGAAGATCTTGGAGCGATTTCGCGGCAATCCTACGCACCGACGCTGCGTTGAAAACGAACTATGGGGGAAAAACGGAGGAGCGAATCTGGGCCGGGTAAAGATCGGGGGTCATACGTGAAAGGGGAAACTAGACGTGCGAAATTTTCACGCGGCAAAGAAGGGTCAAAATGCGCGGAGATGGGAGGAAAAATCCCGACCCGCCGACGCTGCTGGTAGTTGAGAAGAAAGGTGTCTCGGGAGAGAAAAAGAAGGCAAGGAAGGCCAGAGGTAGGCGCAGGAGAGCCTGCTCCACAGCACAAAACAAAAAAGAAAACTGACGTCCTCAACTCCTACTTAAAAGCCGGGGGAAAAGAATTCCACGGGAAGAGAAATTATTCCACATGGGCTCTCTCTGGAGATTAAAGGGTTAAGAGTTCGCGATAAAAGACAAGGAAGATAAATGCACGGGGAGGTAGGTGAAACTTGTGTCTTGCCGTTCAACCATCAGCGAAGGATACAGAGTAAAATAACGAACGAGCGAAAATCGGTTCATTTTTTAGATCTAGTAAATATAATCTAAATCGGAAACGTCTCTAAAAGGGAAGAGGAATTTCTCTTACCCAAAAGAAAAAAACAGGTCTGAGGACCTCGCCATCTTGGGACAACAGAAAGAAGCAAAGAAATTTCAGGGTTGACTCACGGAGCAGAGAGGAGGGCAGGGAGACTCGAACTTCGATCTGACATTCGCGAGGGACAGTAGGGGTCCTACCAAAGCCAGAGGGGGCCAAAAAAGCGGTCAGGAAGGGGGTGCTCTTGACGGGTCGGAAAGTTGTGTAACGAGGGGATGGTCGAAAACTAACCGACTAGGGATGTCTGGTCCCAAAATCAAAGGAGACATTGAAAGGGTGGATTGACAATCGGGAACTTGCCAAAAGGAAGGAAGGGACTATAAGGGGGATAGTGCCTTCAAGGGTGTTGTTCCCTGGGAGGGGCGATGGACTTGAAAATCGAGGGAGGCAAGGGGCCCGATATCAAAGTTGTGGTTGGTAGCTAAGAGGGACAGGATCGGCGGTGAAAATGATGGAAGAATCAAAAAGACCATGTGAAAAAAAAGTCAAAAAAGGTGTGTCGCAGAGGCGGGAATCGAAGGAAGCAGGAAGGGGGAGTCTTGAAATGAAGGAAGGGCTAAAATCTAAGTGTTACCCGACCTGAAGAGGGAGGTGACCCAAAAGACCAAGTTGAGTGAAAAAACCAGGAAAAAATGGACGCTGCACGAAGGGGGGGAATTAGGGTTAAAGGGGCACCGTCTGAAACACCTGTAGGCTCGGAAAGAGGAGCCTGTCAGGATACCAAGAAAGCAAGGTAATGGATTAGTTGAAAATTAGACTGAAGCGTAAGGGGCCCAAAAATGCACTACTCAAACTAAATTATTTTAAGATTGGGGGATGTCTTCTGCGATGTGTCTTTCTGAAATAGGGAAAAGCCTTTTTCAAAGTCAGAGGGGGGGGAGATCATGTGAGTTGCCAGGGTTAGTTTCTCGGGAGCACCCTGACACGCGGATCTAGAAGGGGTGGGGAATGACTAAGGGAAAAGCGGAAGGTAATCTCTCCTTCTCCAACCACACATATGGGGAAAAAGGACTCTCGGAGGAAAAAAAAATTCCTTGGGGCCGAGAGCAACGTTGACGAGCCCATTCAAACCCCGAAGAGAAAATTTGTGTGGGGCTAGGAAACAAACAACACTGAAGAAAATCAGTGTGTCGTCGCATTAAGGAAAGCAGAGAGATTGCCTTCCTCGAAAAAGGAAACTCAAGAAAAAGGATGGTACCACGGATGTGGGACGAAACACAGGCAAAGAGGGACCTCGGGATTGTCGGGAGAAACTGAATTTGTGGAAGATAATGAAAAGAAGCGTGGCATAAGAGCAAGGGGGGGAAATCAAAAAAACGAGCGAGTTGGGAGTTCGGCAGGTCGGACCCTAGGATAAGAGGAAGAGAAAATTCGAGCCGAAGAAAAGAAAAGAGTGCAGACAAATGGAAGGAGGGGGGAGGAAAAATGTAATCTGGGGAAAAAGACCCCAAAGGAAAACGCAGCGGAAGCACTAAAAAAGGAAACGAACTTCTGGGGCCACCGAGGCATTTATGGTTGTGAAACAGAAATGCACTCCAAATGGAAACAAAAAAGACAATACTCCAAGTACAGGCAAGAAAAGAGGATGAATGGCCACTTGTTGGGAACTCAAGGGGGGGGGATGGGGGGAAAAGAAGGGCCTAATTCTGATTTAAGGACCATACCCTGAAAAAACAAGGAGCCTCTACAGGGAAGGGCACCGCAGGAAGCTGTTAAAAAAAAAAGGGGGGAAATCGAGCTACTGCTAAAAATAAAGGTAGGGAAGTCGAGTGATTCCTTCAACGAAGGAGAAAAAACAGAGAAGGCGATTGGACGCAAAAAAATCTGGACGGGGGCGGCTTTAAAAGATTCAGGCGGGAAACATAACATTGACGGGGGGGGGGGGGGTGATCGCCGAAGAGAGTCCATGGTCAAAAGACCATGTACAAAAAAAAGTAAAGGAGACTCGACGAGCAGACGGACTCACGTTTACAAAGAGAGATACCAAGGGAGCTGGGCTTATGGTCTGGACTCGGGGCGAAGGGTTACCGGGAAAGAGGACTGCTGGGACTAAGGACTTTACTTGAGAAATATGACACGAGCTAAGAAAGGAAAAGAGAAATTACAAAATCTCGTCGAGAAACCAGAATCGGGACCCCGGCGTTCTAGGAGCAGGGTTAGGGGGTCTCAGGAGAAAAAGTGTCCGAGGGGGGGGTGGGGATGATTTGAGTCCCCAAAGGAGGATAGGCCCTGGCAGAGAAAATTTCCGAGCATGCCTCCGGAAACCTGTCTTCCGCCATGACAGAAAAAGAGTCAGGAAAGGAGGGGACTGAAAAAATTTTTAGAACTCACAAGAAAAGGGAAAAGGGGGACACTCTGATGAGGAAAGGGACCTAACTCAAGAGAAAAGGAAGATTGCACTGCTTCCAAAACGAGAAAAAAAAACGGGGGGAAGAGATCCGGGGACGAAGGTAATGCTCAAACTCCAGCGCGATGGGAAAAATAACGAGGAGAACAGCTTCAATTAACTCAGATTAATACCCTCCCACCGAAAAAGGAAAAAAACTAAGAAAGTCGTTAAGGATTACCTGATGTACAAGAGGGGGGATAAATGGTAAGAAAAATTGTGGGGGAAGAATCAGGAAAGGAGTGGCAGTCAACTTTAATGAGGGCCAGAATAAAAAGACGAGGAAACTTCTCAATGCCTAGAACGGTGCCGACGGGGATGTGTAGAAAGTGTTTTCAAAATGAAGGGGGGGAGGGTATAGACAAGGTGTATCACGTGTAAAACGCCGGGGGAGACCGCCTGATGACGATGCTACAGGTCACACTATTAAAGAATGTGTCTAAAGCTTAAGGGGAGAAAAAAAATAGGAATCAACTGGATACAGAAGACAGAAAAGGAAAAAAAGAGTGGTGAAACAGGGCCGGCGGGGAAACCGGGAAAACTCACTCAAAAAAAAAGGAAGAAAAAAAAAAGAGAAAAAAACGCCAGCCGTAAAGTACAGAGGGGTGAAAAG
>Ga0179593_1341944_pt1 | contig 14470 bp, 15 predicted proteins | sample CZODoug2_1_08_16_FD_185931 | JGI IMG/M metagenome (GOLD analysis project Ga0179593, IMG submission 185931) | Vadose zone soil fungal communities from Angelo Coast Range Reserve, California, USA - CZODoug2_1_08_16fungal (PacBio error correction) | ecosystem: Environmental > Terrestrial > Soil >...
TGGAGTGCGTGGGTGGTGGCGTGGGGGAGGACCGCCCTGTGCGAGCTAGGGGCGATATGACAAAAACTCTTTCTTCCACCAACCAAACACACCAAAATTGTTTTACGCGCTCGCGTAAGGGGCGGGCGTAGGGTGTCGGTGGGGAAGAGCTGCTGAGTGTAAAAAGTGCCGAAAAAAATAGGAAGAAACTGGGCATACAAAAAACTGTCCAGCCCCACATTAACGGAATAAGGGCCAACTATCTCCTGACGGTGGACCAGAAAGTCCTAAACTCTTAAAATGGATATGCACTAAAAATGTGCGTAAAGAACCCTGAATCGTTTTGCTAAGGCAAAGTGGCGTCCCAAGAATTGACACAGAAACGGAACAAGCAAGGACACGGAAGGCCAATAACTATACAGTCTGATAGAAAAAATTCGGACCCATCGGCAAGAGATGCCTACCACAACCCCACAGGGGGGCAATCGGAAAAGTGAGGGGCACGAGCGGGGGGCAGCAAGCCAACGAGGTGAGTGGCCAACGGAACCCAAAACGGGCAAAAAAATATCAAGAAGGAATTCGAGGGGGGCAGGTCGAGGGGTAATGAGCTGGACGGCAACACTACCAACCACACACGAAAGCCCGAAGGTTATAAGTCTCTACCCCGAGAAACAAAAGGGGCGAAGAGGACTCCACACACTCCTCTGGACAATTGCAGCAGTGAATGGTCAACCGAAGGACAACAGGGGGACCACGGTACTCAAAAACCTGGACGGAACTAACCGCCTGTCGATCACCGTTCAGCAACCGGTACCAAAAAAAAAAGGAAGGGCCAATGCCAAAATGAGGCCTTCCCACCTGGCTTTAAAGAGACAAAACTCCACGGCTGACCCAGGACACGAAATTTAAGCTTGACAAAAAAAGACACTCACAAGAAAAACGTGCCACAAGCACCCAAACTTAATTTCTAAACAACCTAATGGTGGGTGGGCCAATAACACCAAAAATTCAGAACGGGGAAATCTGTGGCCAATATCTGCGCAAGTAAAATTCCCCATCCTTTAAGGTCAAACGCAAGAGACCGAACTAAATGAAACGGGGCTTGTGAAACGGGGGGTTGTGGTGGGGGGGGAAAGAAACAATGTGGAACAAAGGAAACACAATTAAACGGAGGGGAACAAGGGTGAGCCAAACAATGGGGGAAAGGTGACCAGTGGGTGGGCTGCCTTCACGCGTCAGCACACTAAGCCAGACCCCCGGGGCAAACAGGAAAGTACAAGTCCAAGGAAAAAAAAAGGACTTGAAAACGAAGGCAAGTCAACCGCTCTGCAGAATTGCGTGGGAAAATGGGGGACAGGATGTGAAGGAACACGCCTTGTCCACCCCCAGCCCCTCAGACCTACAGATACTTGCAGTATAAAGAGTACCCCTTGCGTGAAAAATCCCCCTTATAAGACAATGGTCAAAAGTGTCCAGGTGCGGGGTTGGAATACAAAACAAAATCCTACTTGGTTCCTTTACTGCACTAAAAGAGGCAATTATAGGGAAAAAGGTTATTGGCTTGAAAAAGCCTCGTACCCAGCCTCTTAATTCAGCCACGTGAACGACACATCCAAAGAGAAGCTGGGGTTTGTGTTTGGAGGGCAACTTTCCCGGCCGTGTTTTAGTAGTCGAAGGGAGCACGGATGCCGATGCCCCGGGGTTCCAACTTGGGAGTTGTAGGGCTTGACCTGAAATATAGGGAAAGAAAAAGGAGGGCCCCAAAGGCGACTACAGGAACTTTCGGCGGTAGCCGGCCCTGGCTACGGTTAATTCTTTCACCCCCCGGGGGGGGCCCCTCCCAACCCAAGAAAAAAATGGCCCACCCCAAACTCCTTTCATTATGGGGGGGCAGCATTTGGCCCCAATGCGGTTATAATGAATCGGGACCTCTGGTTACCGACTGGGGGGAGACAAAACTATGGCCCCCCCTCGAGCCCAACGAGAATTCAGCCGTGGCTCACAAGTTCGTCGGACTTCTACGGTTTTTTCCCGAGAGGTCCTCAAGGAAAGACTGTAGGCACCAAAGCCCGAACTGGCTTGTGGGCGGGGCAGCGTTAACGAGAGGTATTGAACTTTGTCCAGAAAAAACTTTTGAGGGAAAATCACCGTGCTTTTTGAGCAGGGTGCCATGGGGTGGAGTAAGGTGAATGGTCTTTCTAACTCCCACCTGAGCGAAAGGTTCTGAAAAATCCGTGTCAACCTCTAAAAGGAGCCCGATAACAGAGAGGGAGCCAACAATGGGGAAGGGGGGAAGGCGAGAAACCCCCACCCAAACCAATGGGCGGAGTCGCGAGACAGCGCGACCCGAAGGTGGGGGACATGGAAGTGGGGGGAAGTGAGGAGTGATGAGGGAGATAAGAGGGAACGCATTGTGGTTGGTCTAGGCGCGGGCGCAAGGAGGAGGCGGGAAAACAACTGGAGGGATAAAGTAGAGGGAGATCGGGGGTTTAGAAGGCGCGGGGAGTGGGGTAAGTAAAAGGGGGATAGGCTGGGGGACTAGGGGGGAGGAGTGGGGGGAAGAGGAGGGGGGAGTAAGAGGAAAAACGAGGGGAACGGCTGCCTAGTGGGATTACTGCCAGGGAAAAATATCTATTTTACATACAATCTGGTAAGGCAGGCAAAAGTCGAAAGATTTGGCCCCACAAAACCAATACAGTGAACTCCCCGCCCAAGTCTTGGGAAGGTCTGCGCAGGAAAGGTTCTTATCAAAACTCCCGTTAAGGGGTATGGAAAGGGTACGAAAAAGCCAGGGGGGACCACGGGGGGGGGGTGGTGGGGAGAGTTTGGGGTTAGAGCGGCGTAATGAACCTTTTTATTCGAGCGAACTCATCCGGGTAACAGGAAAAAAAAGGGAAAAGAACCCAGTGAATCTTCAGAAAACCAGGGGGCGCCAGACCGAGGTTCTTTTGAAAAAACGGAAGTAAGTGACGTTCTAAACGACGGAACCCTGATAAACGGCCAGGGGGAAAAGGGGGATACGAGACCCTCCAACAACAACAACTGTAAAGTAGAGAAAGCGCAGTACACCGGTCACAACGGAACTAGCCAGGGTCTACAGGTAGCACGGGCACATTTTCAAATGGCGCTTGCAGGGCACCAGACCAAGCTAGCCTACGGGTGAGGGGGAACCACAGCCCTTCCCCCCGGACGCAACACCCGGGGGTCTCCATTTGGTAAGCGGAAAGATGCGGAGCCCAACGTGGGTCTTTTTGGGAAAATGTGCCAAATCGGGCACACCCGAATTACGGGTTGGTCGGACCCGCACAAGATCCATAAAAAAGTAAATGGAAACGAGCAAAAAACAAAACAAAAAACCCCCGCCCCGCAAGGGGAAACAAGACCTCAATAGTAGGAGAAACAAATCCACTTTTTAGAGACCTAAGAACAAAAAACTTTGGAGCAAACGGCGGAATAAAACGGGGTGAATTAAAAGGCCGTTTGTGGGGAAAGGAACTGGCACAGTAGATTAATTCAAAGACCAAACTGTAAATCGCAAAGCGCGGAAAACACCTGGTCAAAGGCAAAATTCTTCTATCCGGTGGGGAAAAATTCAGCCCTCACAGGGTAGCCAACGAAAAAAACATTACCAGAGACAACCGAATAAAGAGGAGAGGGAAAAAGGGGAAGGGAGGGCGGCGGGAGACTGAGGGGAAAAAACGTCCCATACTCCCCCCTTGCAGAGGAACCGAGCACGTCCGCTCTAGAACCAATTCTGAACCCCGGTGAAAATGGGTTCCACGTTGTAACCTGATAACGCAGCCGCCTATGTCCCCTCAGGGGGGAAGGGTTATGTAGGTGATTGGAGCCAACCACCTCGTGTTAATTCACCAACCCGGAGACGAGCCCGAGTTCGGACCCACAGAGGGAGAGGAGCCGGGTGGGGAAGAGAGGTGAACGCGAGGGTGGAAAAGGTGGGGGCGGGAGATCCCCGACGCGGAGAGGGGAGGGGGGGGGGGAGGGAACAGGGAGATAAGGGAAGGAGGAGGGAGGCAGGAAGCGGCGCGAGGGGTAAGAGGGAAGGGGGAGCGGGGGTCAAATAAAGAGATGAAAGCCGTGGCGAGAAGGAAGGGGGCACGGGAAGGGGAGAAGCCGGGAAAGACACCGGAAGGATGGGGGAGGCGTACGTGGGGGGCAGAAAGCGAGACCGTAAGAAAAAACTGTAGTGAGGCGCCTACGGTGGAAGAAGGAAAGATAGGAACGGGGAGGGGAGGGAAGGAAAGGGGCGTCGGGAGGGGGTCGGAAGAGAATGAGGGGAGGGCGGGGGAGTAGGGGGGAAATGAGGAGGCCGGAGGCTGAAGCGTGTGTCTTTGTGAAGAGAAACCTATGGAAGAAAAGGGAAGACTTGAGCTGCAACAGGGCTTGGGAGCGTTTTAAAAACGCCCCGAGGGTGAGGCGTCACGTCCAGGGCTTTGCTCGAGGTGTCCTTTGGGGGGGGCCTCTCCCCAATTACCCGGGAACGTCTGGAAAGCGTTATAGCTGGTGGTGCTTCAGTCGTGCGTGGTGGGGAGGCTTTGCAGACTTGATGGGATCGCCACGTTGACCTGTCCTTGGGGGCCCTGGCCCATGGCAGAGAGAAGAACCCAATAAAAAAAAGGCAAGAGGGGGGGGGGGCGGCGGGGAGATGGGGGGGGTCACAAGAAGGGGGATACACCAATAGAGGTTGTTGGTGCAGCAACCAGGCTCACGGTGCAGTTCCACAGGGTGAAAGAAGGGGAAATGGTTGGATTTTATTCATTGGGGGGTTTAAAAAAGGGTATGGGGTGAGGAAAAAAAACGTTAAAAAAAATGCGTTTAAACAGATAACCTAAAGAGAAGAAGATTCCACAAGGGAAATCGCTTCACCTGAAAAAAGGCCCCCCAAAGACTCGTATGCTACAACTTCCCTCACCCAAAGAAGGAAACCGATTACGTTCTTAAAATTGAGTTCCCTAAACAAAACAACTGGTCCAAAGGGGCGCACAAAAAACATGTCCGGGGCGGAGTTTCTTGGGGGCAATGTGGAAATAAAACGAAAGCGGTCCGCATTTCCCTTACCGGGAACCTCATCATCAAAATAGCAACCCTTCCTCCAAAAGGGGAAACTATGAGGTCTGAGAGACCATGGGGGGGCACCACTTTAGAGTTCTATTTGGGGAATGGGGGGGGGGGCCTTGCGATCACCCCCTATGCAAAGGGGGACTCTACGTAAATGATTTGTGAACCTCTAAAATCCTCACAAACAATCGGACCGGGGAGTGATGCAAAAGCTTTTGTTAAACCGGGGAGACAGTCATCCCCCTTCGTCCTTGCCCAGAGGGCCATCAGACTAGTTCCCCCAGTTGTCACGCCAGGTGTTGTGTACAAACCTTTGGGTTTACCTTGGGGGAAAAAGTCTTAGAACACCCTGAGGTTCTTGTGTGCCGTAATGGGATTAACGAGACGACAAACAGTCCCGCCCCAGGCCCAAACTTTTAAAAAAGTGGATTTGGCAATTTGGGTTGTCTAAACCAACCACCACAAACTGTCCAAACCCCCACGCCGCTCGAGAACAGGAGGTTCCACTTCCCAAGGAACTCCCAGGGGGGGCTATCAAAAAGCTTGCATCAATTCCAAGACATGAGCCTGAGTGGGTCTTGTATGGAAAATAACGTATTACTAAAAAAATTAGGGTTTATGGTCTTTTCACCCTGGATCACCCTTTCCACGGGGAGTCCTTACACGTTGGTCCCCACCCCTGTTTCGGGGTACCGTGTCCCGGGCCGGAGGAGGGGAAGTGTCACAAAAAAAAAAAAAATAGATCAACCATGAAAAGTAACAGTTAACAAATTAGACCCCATAAAAAGAACACCGAGAACACCAACAACCCCTATTTCCATGTTTTTTCTCCGTCCTGGTCAGTGCGTTTCGCCATTGTAACGGAAGGAGACTCACGCTTGTTTTTGATAGAATGCTGGTCTCTTTGTTTGATTTCCGGGTTGTGTGCGGGTGTTTTTCTTTTACACTAAACCGTAAAGCTCTGGGTCTGTTGGCAGGGTTAATGTTTTAGATGAAAATGCCCAGTTGGGGGGGGGGCAAGGTGGGGGTAGTGAAGCCCATTTGCACGATGAGCTTTGCAGCCCTGGGGGGGAGACTGGTTGAAGATCACTCGTGGTTTCAAGGTCCCTTTAAAAAAAACGAAAGGTGTGCACAAGTGGGCAGCCCAGGAACCTCACGTGCTTTTTTTGTGGTTTTTTTGGTTTGTGGCCCTTCCCGCACATTTGTACCCATCCTTATCCCCTACTTGAATTTTCGACCCAAGGCAAATGCCGAAACCCTAAATAAGAGGGGAAAAGAGGGGGTTTACAAGGGAGGGCGGCCAGGCCTGGTGTAATCAATCTCGCAGGCCCCATTCCCAAAAATGTTTGATTTCAAACGGCCCTACTCACCCAGGGGGAGAGATCGGCGGGAAAGAAGGGAAATGGGGTAACAGGCAGAACCTGGCCGCCCATAAGAAAAAAGGGGGGGGCCGATAAGGTGAAAACCTGTATGAGCCAAATCACTCGGCCCGCACAAGAAAACAAAGTTGGACATTGCGAGTAAAAACTACCTTAAGAGTAGGGTAAAAGGGGGGGAGCCAACACGGAGAAACTCACTCCAATTTTGACGTTGAACTTGAAACCTCGGCCGGGGTGATTTTGTGTTGGTGCAACAAGGGGGGGTTTGCCAGGTTCTAAAAAAACACAAATCAAGGGAGGAAAAATGAACCACTTTGGCCAACGGCGTAAGACGTGGTCTCATAGGAGGAGGAATTCAGAGGGGGTCTGTTTACAACGAGGGAAACATTGTGTTGGGTCTCACCCGCACGCTGAAGGAACGAGCTCGGAGCCACGCCCTCCGGGGGAGGGGTGGTGGGGGTTTAGTTTTTGAGACATGGGAAAAGACTAGTGAGACGGGAATGACTACTGTACAGTGTATCCTTTAGGGACATAGTACAAATGCGACAGGGGGTGTTTTTTGCCAAAGGGGGATACCGAATTAGGCCGAGAAAAACTTGCTTGCAGGGGGGGGACTGTGGGTTGAAACGGGGGGAGGGATGGTCAGGTTGAGTTCAATGTCACCCAATAGGGAACAAGCAGAAATATCAATAAAAGGTAGAAAACGTCGTTTCGTACACATGCCGGCCCACATGGGTCGGCCAATAGAAACTTCACGGAAAAACCGGTGTTGAGCCAGTAAGCGGCGGGGAGGGGGCCGACAATACCCCCGACTCTTCGGGTGGCACAGCCAAGCTCCACACACACACCAAAACAAGTATACATCATCTAACACGAACAACAGACCAAAAATCACCACACACACAGATTCAAGCCACACACAACTTGGCTGCCGGCGCGTCTTTGGAGAAGTGACTCATGCCCCCCGGCCCCACCTCAGTAATTTGGGAGGCGGAGAAGTGGTTTGAGAGGAAACGGGGGGCCCCGCATGGTGGGGAACGTCAAGCGCCGGTGGAAAACGAGAAAGAAGTTTTTGTTGGGGGGGGACGGCCCAAATATGGAAAAGGACCATGTGGATTGGAAGTATAGTGGTTCCGTGCGCTACCGAAGCGTTAACCTTTGCGGCTTTTTATCCAACATTGGTGTGGGGGGTCTCCTGCTCACTGAGGAAGGATGGTGAGGGAGCACCGTTTTCCTGTGATTCCTGGGGTGTCGGGTCGGGAAGAGGATCTCGGGAGGGCAAGAAGCAAGTTTTGTCCTTATTACTGTTGACCAGTTTGGCTGTTGTTAAAATCCACACAACGCATTGGAATTTAAAAAGAAATCTCGTTTTGTGCCTGGGGGGCTAAGGTTAATGTTTGCTTAGACCCGCGGGTATTATCCAAGATCTTTGGAGAATGATAAGCGAAGACAAACTGGTTTTAGTGGTCGTCTGCCCTGGAATTCCAAAAGGGGAAGCGTGCCTTTTCCAAACGGCGTCAAAAAGGGATCCTTCTCCAGATTGGGAAGACTTTCGGACAGTCGATGTCTTCTGGGTCAAATTGTAATTGGCCCAGAGGGGCTTGTGAGGGTTTCGTCGGAGGGGATGGGACAGGATCAATCTTCAATGGGAGCTTTGTTGACATCGGTATCGCACCAAGCCGGGGTCACCGTCAGAGCCCTCTGGCCTTCAAAACCGTGGTTAGAAACCCGCCAGGATTCCATCTTTCACACCAAATGAATTAAGCACACACGAGGGTGACCAGGTGAACTGAGGGGGTGGGGGGGTATTCCAAAACGCAAAAGGGTCTTTGGTTCGGGCCGTACCAAGAGTTGTGAACCACCTGCGGTCATCCTGGAGCACCGAGGTTTGGAGAGAGCTGTGAAGGGCTTGTGGACCTCAGCATTGACAGAAAAGGATCTGCAAGTTTTTCCCGGGGGGGGCAAAATTTGGACAAAGGTTAAATAGCTTGCAGTTCCACTCCGCTGAGATGTGGGAAAAAAAACTCATGGAGCAGGGGGGTCAGGGGAGTAAAAAAAAAATCCACTAAAAACATAGCACGGAACGTAGGTTTAAATGGGGGCCAAATGACCCGTAAGTAAAACGGGTTGGGTTCCCTGCACTAAAAAAATGACGTTTAGATAGGGAGCCTATAGAACACTCGACTTCAGGGGGCGGGCAACGGGCTTGGTGGGTGAAACTAGAAGGGCAGGGCCGGAAGAGTCCTACGAATCCATTCCGCCGGGCTTGGTGGAACCGAGAAATGTCTGGTTTATAATTTGTGGATGGTTAGTTCATAGCGTATGGTCTTCCTCTGTTTGTGTAAAGGTATTTGCTGTTCAGAAGCAGACCCAAGCCCAATAAGACCTTCGTTTCATCTTGGAAACGGTACAATGGCAAAATGTCTTGTAACAGAAAAGAAAAACTTAAACAGTCCAAAAAAAGCGTGTGAAAAGATGATACCAAAGGATGCACCCTGGTAATCCATGCTTCGGAAAAGCCCCCCCGACACCCGTCGAACTGCAACCTTAACGGTTTGCACACACAAAGGGTCAGATAAAGTGTTCAACCCCAATCATTTGCTGCACGGAAACGTTTGATGACTTTGGTCAAGGGGGGGGGGAGGCGACCGCTGGAGGAAGTAGGAAGTTTGTTGGTCACACTCCTGGGGGTGCGATTGAAAATTACTGCCTCAGGGGCCAATCACTACTAAACACCCAAAACACCGGCACAAAAACCAACCAAAAAAAGTCAGAGTAGGACGACAATAGAAGGAAAAGTCAGGTTTACATGGCATATATCAAAAGGAAAGGGAGGGCCGCCCAACTACCTTCCCTTGCCAGTTCGAGATCAATTCAAAAGACAAGAATTAAAGGGGTTCCGGAAGGTAAGTCAAAGTGTGTGTTCCCCAACAAAGAAAAAAGACAGGTGACACCGGTGGGGAGGTGATACTTGCGGGAAGTGTCTTACCTTAGCGGAAGGAGGGGGGGCCTGCAGAGTCTTAGCTCGGGGGGTCGGGTTCAGACGGGGATCCCACTTTTAAGACACTGGCCTGGCGTGTGGTTATATAGTTCTTTACCCTTGCACGCCCAGATTTAGAAACTTTTGCTTACTACAGCCGGAGGTAAACAGAATCCCCGGGGTTAAAAAGTTCCAAATGGCCATTCTCCCCGCCCTTTCTAGTAGTCCTCCTTAAGGGGGGACTGCGCTTCCAGGATTCCGCGGAGCAAAGCTGTGCCCCGAGTCGCTTCCCAACCCAATAAGGTGTGGAACTGGTTCCGCTGCAAATTGAATTGGAGAAAGGGGGACCCCCCCACCACACCTGTGGCCCGTTGAAACACTCAGGTCCCCATTTCCCCCGTGCAACTTCCACCGGAAGGCTTTCTCTTGGTTCCTTTTCGTTCTCAAAGACACGGGCGACTTGTGAGTAGAAACCTGGTTTTTGTGTTTAGTCCTGGATTGGACGGCCCAGTGTTTAAACTTCACGATAAAAGGGGAAACTTTAGTATTCCACTCCTTGCATAATAGTTAGACCCATAATCAAAGAAGGGACAAAACCCCCACCAAACCCCGGGGGGACCGGATTCCTGACGCTGGGTGAGGGGGGGAAAAAAAAAAAAAAAGGGGGGAAGACAAATACCCTGCTATTTTAATAGGACAACAACACCCGACAATACCGGCAAAGGGGGGGTTGTGAGCCCCTCAGGGAGATAATGTGAGGAACTTTAAAAGTTAACTTGAAATTTTTGCCCTAACATACAGCCTAATCGAGTCAGTCAGTCCGTCTCCATGCCAGAGACTGCACTCTAAAGAAACCCGAAGCTGTGGGGCCATCCACGGTCCGCGAATTACCTAGCGTTCCCTGAACCCTTCCATCTTTAGGACGATCAAGAGGCGGACAGGCCCCTCATGCCCCCGTAGGGGGACTAAGGGGGTCCTACGTCCCCTGGTCCAGGGGACCCCCGGGGCATGACCAATAAGATGGGTGGGCTACAAATTAAAACTCTCAGATCCCGAACCGGTCCGAGGTAAAATTCGGGCCGATCAGTCTCTTTCAAAGTAGAGGGGACTGGAATGCCACAAACCCATTGTACTCAGGACCCTAAGATTAAACAGGGAAAATGACTGGATCTCCCCAAAACACGAGCCTCCAAGTCCGTACGACCTTTTGTCCCCAAGCGCCTCAGGTTAAAAATAGACCATTCGACCACGGCGTTGCCAGTCCAATACGGGGGGCCCCTGCATACATTTAAACACCATCGGGCACGGCGGCACCCCCACCTCCCGAAGCCCCTCAGGAAATCTGTTCCAACACAGTGTTCACCGGTAGAGTCGTGCCCGAACATGGACCTCGTACGGACAAAAAAAATCCAATCGGCGGGGGCCAATAGCCCTTAAAAATCCCACAAAAAAACTGACTGGAGCCTGTTAATGATAGGCTGATAACAAAACATGCTATGCCCGCCAACCAATCTAACTAGCCAAATTGGAAGGAAGCCCGTCCCAGGCAGCTAAAATATCTTACAGATCCGTAGAAAGGTGTCTGACAGGGCTGGGTAACAAAGACGGTCAGTTCAAACACTCCCGTTCAACGCGCCAGAGGAAGTCCCCCGATATCATCGCCACAGGGGGGTCTGGTTTCCTGAGAACCTTCCTTCATCGGGAGAACTTGACCCCTATTGGGGGAAAACCCCAATTAGTGCGATAAAGCACGGGTCGGGAATTGGGTTCGGATTCACGGGTGACGGTAAGTTGGACCAAACTAACGGAGTCACCAAAACCCGGGAAAGGAAAACCGAGGCAAAACGCGCCCCGCCTCCGTTTATCCCAGGCACCCAAGTGGGCCTCTCCAGAGGTGGTAATACCGGGGGGAGGCCATGGGAAACTTCCACAGAATCCGGATTTCCGCCACCCTGTAAAAAAAGCCCCCAAAAAAAAGAAAACACTAGGCCGCCCAGTCGTACAGAACTCGAGATGGGACGGCAGGAAGGGCATCCTTTGGGGTTTCGAAAACGCTCAGAAGACCGGCCGATGGGTTGAATCCAAAAGGGCAAATTGCAGGGGTCCCCTGAGGAAATCACCCCGAGCACCTTGCAATCCTTCTTCACGGGGGAAGTGGGGCAATATATGAAAGGAAAGCAGAATGTTTCCCAGGTTTGGCCGCCTATTGGAAAGAGAAGAGGGTAAGAGTATCCCCGGGGAAGGAAAGGCTAAACGGCAACCAAGGGGAAACACGGGAAATTCTCCCACACTGAACGTAAACCCGGCCGCACCTGCTCTCCACCTGGACTCCACGGGGGAGAACAAATGCGTCCAATAGGGGACGGGGGACGATGTCATCGGACGAGCACATTGCAACCCTGTAACAGGAGCAAACTTTCTTTCAAGTTCGAACGCAGGAAATTAACGGGGTCTTAGGAATAAGGCGCCCACATGGGGTTGGAAGCAATCCCCACAACAGGTCCATGGAAAAGAGAAGTAATCAAATAGGGGAACAACAAAACCGATGATCCCGGGGGGAAGAAAAGCAAACAAACCGCAATGCCGAATGGCCAAGGGGCTACACAAGACGAAGAACATCGACCGAAAATTGGCGGCTTCCAATGGCACAGACAGTACACAAGCCGTCTGAAAAGCAACCCAAATTACACAAAAGACAAAAGGACAACTTTTGAGAAGCCCCCGGCCCACATCCACCCTCGCCCAGGAAAACGCAAACGTAATACTGGGGGGTCGATGACAAAAGAAAGACTTAAAACCCCCCTGCTGGTGAACAAATGTACCCCTAGAACGCATCGAACCCGTACAAAATGAAAATTTCGAAAAAGCTGAAACTCACGTACCTGAAAAGAACCCCCAGCCGCAACACGAAATTACCCCGGACGATCTACTCCACACCCCCGGCAAATTCCGGGATTCCAAAGCTGTGAAGAAGGTACTTTGGGGGGGGGGTAGCGGCACGGAATAATGAAACATTTGGCCCCCCAAGCCAAGATAGAAAACCTAAAAAAAACGCATGGGGTCCCGGGCGATGATATTTTGGTTTGTACGGAGTTTTGGGTGTTGAAGAACCAGAGATGGCAAACACCAGTTCAGCAGTGGTATTAAGTGGTTCCACAAGTGAAAGGCATGTGAGACCGCCCCACGAAAAACGGGAACACGAGTCCCTTCCAACCCACCCAAATCCAAGGTGGGAAACAAAAGGCAAAGCCCGCCCTCCCCCCCCCTCGGAGAAAAAGTGGGCCCCTGCATTGGTCGGAAAAATTATTGCCCCAGGGGAGAAGTAACCAAATACAAGGGGGGGCACCTACCGTACATAATTGAGGATGATTTCAGAAAATGACCAAAACACCTTGGAGGACAGAATGTTCAAAATCAGGAGAAAGCAAAAAAGACAAAAAGCAGTCCTTGGCCTTAAACAGCCCAGCAACCAATTTGGGCAAAGGATGTGTAGCTGCTTTTCTCCATAGTCCACACATCCCCGAATGAAAAACCCTTATCGGGAAAAGTAAGAAGAAGGGGGCGGGTGGTGGGTGCGCCACGGTGACACCGGGTGTTTTTGTAGGCGCCCCGGAAGAACCGGGAAGAAGGGGTAGTGCTTAGGGGTTTTCGAAAAGTACATAAACTGTTTTGGAAGCAAAGAAAGTCCCCGCCTCGCGGACAGGCCCTCTAGGCGGAAGGCCTGTAAGGTGTTTTCTCCCCGGCCCAATGTCCATCACCAAAAAAAACCCAGTTCCCCAACATGGATTCATTTATGGTCATCTTTGGCAACAATCGGGTTGAAAGAGGGCAAGAGGGTAAGACGGGGGGCCGCCAGTCTGGACACCCGACAGACCCCTCAATTATTAAGTTCCGGCTTGAACCAAATCACCTGTCCTCTACCACGGGGGACCGCTGGAATGGTGAGAATTTTTCCCCCGGAATAGAAGGCGAAAGGAGCTGAAACCGGAGGCGTTTTTGACGGGGCGCGGGGCAACGAGCAGAGGACAGTGGGCAAAAAAAACTGGCGGGGGGAGCCGACCGGGGGGTGGAGACTCGTGTCCTTGGGGAAAATCATGGAGCCCGGAGGGAGGGAGGGAAAAATGTGTCCCACAGTAGCAGACGTTTTCCCTTGGAAAGGGATAGGGGAAAAAGGCGAAAGGTCCCTCATCACGACGGGGAAGGAACAACCAAGAGAGTTTCCAGGGATGAAGCCCCTAAAGGGCAGAAAGATGTACCTTCTCGAAAAAGGGGGGGAAGTAGCACCCTAGTAGGGAATTTGCCGTTGGGTAAAACGGAATGGGGGGTTGTTGTTGGTTTGAGCTTTCTAAAGGAATGAAAATTGAAAATCGGTACTGATACTAAATCGTCCACTCAAGCTACCTTGAGAAGAATATTCCGAGACCACTTGTAAGCCATGGCCCCAGAAGGTCCAGTTTCACAAGATCGCGCCCAGTCCTCGAAATCGAAAAGAAAAAACGGGGGGACGTAAATTGCTATCTCTTTAAATTTAAAAAAAGAAAAACTGATTGAGTAAGGGAGAGAGAGTACCCAGTTCCAAACGGAAGGGTTTATTCCGCGGGTCCCCCGCCGTTGAAAGAAGCCTAGGTTCACAACCCACGCGCCCCGCGGGGGCCCTTTGACGAAGGTTTGGTATAAAGGGAGGAAGAATCAAGGGTGATTACCAGGCGTTTTAATCAAAAGGAAAAGTTGTTGGGAGTGGTCCCGGTCAGGCCGAAATCAAATAATCCAGGTAGAAGCCCTCGGCTTCGAGCCACACACACAACTCGCTCTTAGGTAAAGAAAAGAATATAAGTGTCTAACCTGACTACCCAGAGTTCGTTGAAGTTCGTAGTTGAAAAAAAAAACGGGAAAAGAAAAAAAATCCAGGATCCCCGTTCACGGGAAAAGAGTGGAAATATAAGGGGGCCAAAAACGCTTTCGAATTGAAAATGAAGAGAATTTTTTGTTTTCCGGTCCCCCCCGCAGGGAAAAGAACGTGTCAAAGCAAGTAAAGGTGCCCTTGGCCGGGTTGGGG
>Ga0179593_1534104_pt1 | contig 14470 bp, 26 predicted proteins | sample CZODoug2_1_08_16_FD_185931 | JGI IMG/M metagenome (GOLD analysis project Ga0179593, IMG submission 185931) | Vadose zone soil fungal communities from Angelo Coast Range Reserve, California, USA - CZODoug2_1_08_16fungal (PacBio error correction) | ecosystem: Environmental > Terrestrial > Soil >...
GGAGGGGGGGGGGGGGAATAAACACGTCCGCGGCAAAAGGGACCAAAGAAAAACGATAGGTTGGTGAGTGGGGTTGACGGGGGATTGGCCACGTAAGAAAAAGAACGTGGAGGGGGCAAAAATCTGCCTGAGGGGGGGGGACAAAAGTCCGCGTTGGGCGGGACGCAAGGGTGGTTTTTGGGTCAAACCAAAAAAAAGGTGCTTCAATGGGGGGAAGGGGCAGGAAAGACTCGACGGAAACCACCAGTAGGGGAGGAACAGAGAGGCCTCGATTCAAAAAGGGGAGGTCAAGGGGGGGTTCGGGTTTTCGTTTCGAAAAAGGCTAGGAAGGGAAACTACCGAGAAGTAAAAAAGGAGTGGTTTTTCAAAGGAAAACGGAAGGCAAGGGGGGGGGGTTTTTAGGAGAAGCTCAAGAGGGAAAAAGAGCCAAAAAAGGTAACGTATAAGGAAAAAAAAAAAACCGGGCAACCGCCCCCAAACGGGAAAGGGGAGAATCGGCGGATCGGACTTAAGAGGACGCCTACTGGAGTGAGGCTGTAGAGGGAAACCCCACGGGCTTGGGCCGCAAAGAATGCGGCCAATGAGGGGGACGAAAAAAAAGGTAAGGGACCCAATCGCTATCAAGATCGAGGGGGGTCCACTTGATCAAAAGGTGGAAAGGACGCAGTGCTGGGAAAAAATACGTCAACCCGTCCAAAGTCCGTCCAAAAGAGGAACGGACAAGGTGGGAGGGGGGGAACCGGAGCTTTGGTCCAACCCAAAGGAAAGCCAGCACTATCGGGAGCAAGGGGATGGGAGAAAAGAAGGACAGGAGACCCGTAGTGCCTGCGGGGGGGGCAGAGAGGTTACAAACGGCACATTCGCCCTAACGTCGCCGAAAAAAACGTCGAAGGTCGAGAAAACTGGGAAGGGTATATCCGAGGGGGGGGGGGGAGAAAAAAATAGGGAACTGGCAAAGGGCAGAATTGTGTTCCGCTGCAACGATGCAGAAAGGTTTGGAATCGAAAAAAAAGGCCAGGGAAGATCAGAGATAAAAAGTCGTGTTGGTGAAGGGGATTTTGGGGACATAGCGGTGGCGATAGGAAGGGAGGTTTAGCGGAAAGACGGGGAGGAAGCTCTGGGATGAGTAGAGCCACAGATTTACCAGGAAAAGAGGAACGCTGCAATCTTCCAGGGGGAAGAGGACTTCCCTAGTGGGGGGCCAGAGTCCCTTCAGGAAAAAAAACAGCCAAGGTCCATCAGAATGGACGGCATCGGGTATGGGGGGGGGGAAGCGGAGAAAATCAAACTTTTTCGGGAGACCAAGGACTGAGGCGGGAGACACGGAGCCACCAAGACAAGAAGAAAGGAACAAAACGCTCTTCGCAGCCCTGTGGGAGGGGGAAGGCCAACGGGAGAGGGATTCCGCTATAAGGGGGTAGGGTGGGCGAGCACTTGATGTCGGGGGGCAAGAACCAGCCGCCGAATCATAAGCACCTTAAAAAAGAAAAGGAGATCAAAAATGAAGAAAAAGGGTGGAAGCCGATGCCCCAGCTGGTCAACACGAATCTGGTGGAGGGAAGGAAAAAAGGTGAAAGGAAAAAAAGAAAACAGGAAATTGCGGGAACTAGCTGCCAAAGGGAGTTTCGAAAGGAGAGAGAAAAAAAAAAGTGCAAGGGGTCACGGGGAACTAAAAGACGGGGGGCGATAAAAAAAAAGGGGTTCGACGCGCCGCTCACGTTGCCATACGCATCTGCACACCCGCATTAAGAGGGGAAAAGTGGGAGGGGTTGTCTCAGTAAAAAAAGGGGTAGTACACTCAATACCGGGGGGGGGGGGGGGTGAGGGGGGGAACCCGTTCACAATGTAATCCGAATGAAAAAACGGAAAAGGGACGCTGGTCAGGACGAGGGGGTATCAACTCGGAAATCAGGTGGTCAAGAAGTGAAGCCGACCGTCCGGAAACGCAACGGACGAGGGGGCGCGCTATTACTGGGAAAAGAGGACCAGGAAAAAAAGGGCTCCGTCGAGGTCAACCGGAAAGGGGGGATTTGATAGGGGGAAGTCGGAGGTAAAGTTCAAAGGCCGTGGGCCGAAAAACAGCCGGGGGGCTTGGGGGGTCGGTTCTCTAGGAAAAAAGACCGACCCAAAAGGCATGGGGGAAAAGGAGGGCCGGGGGGAAAGAAGGACACCTGTAAAAAGCACGACCCCCCCCCCCCCACAAACCCAAAAAAAAAGTTCGGTTGTCAGCAGAAAGGGGAAAAAAGAGCAAGGCAGAGTAAGGAACGACAGCGTCTGCATCGTCATCTATGAGGAAGAAAGGGAGGAAAGGGTCAAAGTGGAAAGGGAAAGGGCACAAGGGGACATGGGGTCAATCGCGCAGTGAAGGATACGGGCCCTCGGCTGTGAGTCCTTTAAACCGAAAGGGCTTGGGGAGGTCGTCACCTGGGAAAGAAAACTCTCAATGAAACATGATGGCAAGAAGCCAGAAAAGGAGAGGGGGGTCTCTGAAAAAAAAAGAAAACGGGAGGAAACTAGAAGTCCTATTAGGGGGGAAAAGGTCTGTCGGCGTCAAAGAAAAAATGAGACACAGGGAGGCCTCAAAGGAGACATATTTTCCGGCGGAAGCGAGAGAGAACAAAAAAAAACGGGGTGGCCATGGGGGGAAATATAGAAGAAAGGATGGAGCGACTCAATTTCCGAAGGATTCAGGGGAAGAAAAATTAGGAAAGCCGAAGAAGAAGCGGGCCAGGGGGAACATGGAGCCTGCACAAAGGAAAGGGAAAAGAAAAAGGTCGGTGTGCCTCTGGAAAATAGACAACAAAAACCAAACGGATGAGGAAAAAAAAAGGGAAGGAGGGAGGGAAAAACAAGCCATCCCCTTCGGAAAGGCCAGCCGGCAAACACGCATGCCCCTAATAAAGAGGGTATGCTAGATACGGGGACATCCCCAAACAAATATGAAACATAGAGGGAAATGACGCGCTATAGCAGACCAAAAAAACCAAAATACAAAGGAACCCAGACGGCCGATACTTAAGGATCTTGAAAGGGCAGGGGGCGCACCAAAAAAACAATGATGTTGGGGAGGCCGGAAAACGAAACGAACTCCTCGGACACGAGGGCAAAAAACGCGAAATGGCGGAAAAAATGGTTTTTTGAACGAAGAGGGGACCTTACGGCGCGCCCGGCGCCGGGAAAAGCAGGGGCGGCGTTGGGGTCGTATCACAAGAAGAAGTGAGAGAGTGACCATATGGCGCCGGAATTGGAAAAAAATCCCCGGGGGCAGGGCCCGTGGGAGGGAAGGGACAAAGGGTGCTATAAAACAGAGATCACGCAAGGCCCCGGGGCACAACAAAGGAAACCCGACGAGGAGAAAAAGCAGGACCTGGAACCAAATGTGGGAAAAAAAAGAGGACTTTGCCGGAGTATTAGATCTCCCAGCTCACACCATGAAAAAATCGCTTTAAGGGAAATGCAACAGCGCTCCGAGTCAGCTCAAAAACAGGAAAAATAGAAGTTCATATGAGGACGACGTGAAAGGGGGGGGAAAAGGGAAGGAATACAACAACCAACGAAAACAACGATGACCTTCGATGGGGGGGGGAACGGTCCGGGGGAAAAAAAAAATCCAACAAAAACCCTTCGCAGAGGGGCCCGGGCGGCGGCATCCCAAAAGGCAAGGGGAAAAAAAAATATAAATGCCTACAGGCGGCAACCCGAGAAGATCAAGTTTCGTCGTGGTGAAAGACAGGAGCCCGAACAAAAAATCGGCCACATCAAGGAAAGGTCCCTCGGTAGGGGTGGGGGCTGTACAAATGAAGGACAGAACCGAGAATCGGGATAATCGGACATCCGGGATATGGAGCGATCGGAACTAACGCAAAAAGCAGGGGGGGGGGGAACAGCAACGGGGGTCCGGGGGCGGGAGTTGCAAAGGAGGAAAACGGAAGACCAAAAGCCCTTAAAAAAAAAAGGCACAAAGGGGGGGGGGGGTAGAGATGAGTTCCAAAGGGGGAAAGAAAGACATAGATTTCAAAGCGTCTGCGTGCAGAAAGGGGAGGAATTCAAGGAAAAAATCCTCAAACAAACTGAGGACCGCGTGAATTGCAGTGGGAAGAAAGCGCAAGCGACGTATAAACCTTTTACAAAGAAATCGAAGAAAAAGCAAGGGGGGGGGTTGTTTTCAGGGGAAAAAAAAAAAATAAAGGGTCAAAAGCGAAGGGTCAGGCAAACCAAGGGAAAGTCGTTTGGAAAGGGCAAAGTCACAAGCAAAAAAACACGCGGCCCGAAAGAGGGGGGGGGGAAAAAAATCGGGCTTCCAAAGTTGTTTGTGAGAGGGTAAAGGGTGGAGATCCATTCGAAAGAGATAAAAGTCAAGGTTGTGGGTCAGAAAGGGTCCTGCTCTTCCTCCACCAAAGAAAACCACACTAGAATCATACCCAGAGAGGGGGAATGTGAACTACCAATAAGAGGCAATAGAAATAAATGGGTAACAGTTCAGGAACCTCTAGTGTTTGGGGAGAAAAAGACTTGGAGTGGCGAGATATAAAAGGAAGACCCCTCGGACGAGAAAAAAAGGGAATTCGAACCTATCACATCCCATGAAAGACGGTATAAGGAAAATTGTCACCCTGGTTAAAAGGAAAGGAAAGCCCGGGGGGAGGCACAAGTGGGGAATATTTTAAAAACAAATAAAGAAAGGGGGGGTCCAAGCTGTGACAAACGGGAACGACCAATGAGCAAAAACTCCAAAAACCGGCCAAAACGTGCAAAACACACAGGGAGGGTTGATACTCATGATGGGGGGGGGGGGAAAGGGAGGGAACAAAAAAGAACAGAAAACTATCCTCGGAGGGTGCAGAACGCCGTTGCCGAGCAAAAAGGGACAAGAAGGGGGAGGACCAGCGCCACTGGCGGCAAGGGGAGGTTAAAGGGAGGATCAAAGGAAAAAACAGGGGTTATATAAAAAATGGAGCGGGAGAGGGGCAGAAAGGTTTACGGAGGAAAAAAAACGGGGAAAAGAACCCCCAAAGACGAGCAGAGACCAAAGAAAGGAAAAAAAAAGTACAAGGGTCTAATTTCAGAAGACAGATCCGCTGATAGAGGAGGAAGACAGGACGGAAAGGGAAGCGCGAAGCACAGGGTGGTCGTCTAGGGGAAAACAACAAGGTGGAAAAAGGTGGGACGAAGAAAGGCAGAAGAAAGAGAATAGAAAAATAGGAAACAAGGGCGGAGGAATAAAAGTACTTTAAAATGAAGGCTCGAATCCCACTTGGGGCTGAAAGGAAATCTTGGGGGGGCCGAGGGGGGGTAAAAATCAGAAGACAATGTTCCTCTATAAACGGAATCCAGGGCTCGAATCCACTAAAAAGGCAGGGGGAAGGCCCGTCAGGAAAAGAAAAAAACCGGCTGACGGCCGCGGGGGGAATCAAGTTGGAAGAATACAACCACCCGCGGCAAGTGCGGAAAAAAAACGACGAAAATTGGGGTTAGGGAGGTAGAACCTGGAGGGAAGGGGCGGTCAAACGAACAGAACGAAGGGGTTCCATGGGCGGATGCGCAGAAGGAAAAAGAACTTGGCAAATCCAGAACTGGTGAGTCGAGGACGCAAAAAGGCGACAGGCATGAAAAACAGGGGAAAAAGAGAAACCAGCGGGCGAAAAAATAGGGGTCTTCTTTGGAGGGACCCGTAGGAAAAAGAATGTCAGACCGAAGATAACCCAAGGCTCGTAAGCCACCAAACTCCAAAGCTCGGGGTGGAAAGGGGACGGAAAGCGCCAAGGGGCTGGAAGTCAAAATTGACTTTTTGGCAAAAAACAGAAACACATCAAAATCATCTAAAACAAAAAAAAAAGGAATGGTGAGGAAAAAAAGGAGGGAAGGAAAGAGGGGGGGGAAAGGAAAAAGACAAAAAAAAACGGAAGGGCGGAAAAAACGCCACTCCAAAAAACCGAATCTTTTGGGGGAGTGGGGGGGGGGGGCCAAGGAAAGCGGCAGTTCCAAAACCGCAAAAAAAAAGACGGCGATAAACGCCATCATCGAGAAAAGCGGGGAGGAAACAAGGGGTAACGAGCGGGGTTGGGGGGTAACCGCCAGCTTTCCAATATTGCGAATGGAAAGGGAAAAAGGGTGTCTAATCGACGAAACCTCAAAACATGGAGAAAAAAAGGAAGAAGGAGGGGACAAAAACTGACTTAGACATCCGCATTAAAAAAAAAGGATCATGTTACTGTTCGTAAGACGGGAAAGGGGGACTCGCCCCGTCCCAAAGTCACGGAGGGGTGGAAGACAAACCGGTCTGCCGGGGGGGGGAGAGAGATCAACAGGGAACCCTAACACGCGTAACAGGTGAAAAGCAACACCCAGTTCCAAAAGTCCTCCCCGGATTCAGGGGGAAAGAAAACGAGGAAAGACGTTAGGCCGTGCTCAAATACAAAAGGTTGGCTTAGAAACTCTGCAGAAAAAACCATGTGCGCCTGGAGGCTCTTTTAAGGGGAAAGGGTCTATCCAGAGACGCGGGGGGTGGAAAAAAAGAAGTACGGTCTTGGTCAAAATCAAAGGGATCGTCAAAAAAACCACGGGGAAAACGTACCTGGAAAAACAAACCCCTGACGGAAGGGATGAGAAGAAAATGGTCAAAAGAAACAGAGAAGGAAAGACCAAGGGGGACTTTGATAATGAGAGAAATCTCAAGTAGACCCCTTGGGTGACAGGGGGAATTTGGCTCTCGGAGGGAGGCAAAGCGGGGTCGACGCTTAGCGAAGGATCGGCCAAATCGTCTAATCAGCCTGCAAGGCGGAATGGGACATCCGGGGCGGAAAGTGGCGCAAAGGGGGGAAAAAGGCTACCTGGTTTTGGCGAAAAAGGGGGGGGAAAAAGGGCCGGAAACGGAAACTAAATGAGTCTGGGAGGGAAGTTTGGGGGTGGGGGTCCCCCATCAATTCTTCGGAGCCCAGCGGGAGGAGGGGGACAGGGGAACCCGAAGGGGTAAAGGGTGCATTGAACAGGCAAAAGCTTACGAAAAAAAGATGTGGGGCAAAAGAAAACCAAATCATGAAGAACAGGAAGAGGAAGAAGCACCCGTTGATTGGGGGCCCATGCTCCAAATGTCGCGATACACACGGGGAAATCGGGGGCGTGAAAAGGGCAGGTGGTTCGAAGAGGGGGGGGGATAGTGGAAAACCTTTCCTCCTGGCACAAAGGGAAAAGAAAAGCACAAAACAACGGGAAAATACACACCGCCCCGCTGGAAGGGACGGCCCTGTTCGCTTGGTAGGGGGTCGGATAAGTTGAGTACCTATGGCACGGGGGAAAATCCGAGGGGGAACGATCGGAAACTTGAATGGGGCACCGGCAACTGCAAAAAAAACAGAAAAAATGGGGGAAGCCATCAGCACCGTTCCAAAGAAGAGGCAAAGGGGAAGAGGGGACAGAGATTCACAAAGGGGGAAAAAGGAAAAACACGGGTCCGCCCTGATGAAAGAGGTCAAGAGCAAGGGGGGGGGATGCCATGCAAAGCAACAGCATTCCCGGTGGGGTTCCAATGGGGGGGGACCTCGTTTCGGGGAAAAATAAACAGAAAGGAATGAAAAATGAACGGGGGAGAGATAAAAGAAGACAAAATTATCAGGGGGCGACGGCGGGGAGTCCCGAGCAAGCATCACTGCAAATCTAATCCAAGGGAAAGGGTGGTCTCAAGGAAAGGGGAACGAGAAAAAAAGAAAAAGAAGGGGGGGGGTTGGAAGTGGGTACGCGGTACGTTAATAAACTGGGGAATACCGAAAAAAAAGTAAAAAAAGGGGCCACGAATTGGCTAAGAAGAAAGTAGGGGAGCAAAAAATCTACGATTGACCGACAAGGAAGAAAGAAAGACCCCGGCTGGGTAACACGCAACGAAAACGAAAACCCCGAGGAAAAGGGTCCCGAGGCGGGCACACGTCCAGAAGTCGCGGGGAAAAGAAAACGGCTGAATCGCGAAGGTTGTCGGAGGAGATTTGCCAAGGGGCATTGCCGCAAGGGCGGGGGGAAAAAAAAGCGGGAGCTGGGAAGAAAGCCGCATCCCGTCGCAGGGGGATGAGACTAAACCACACATGTACGGAGAAGGAGAATCTACAAAGGGGGGAGCGGGTGTCGCGAGGGAGCAAAGGCAGGAGAACAGCGGATCGCGGACGTTAAACCGAGACCGGGAAAAAAGGCCCGGTAAAAAGTGAACCGGACACGTCAGGAGGCCAAAAGACGACGGCACGGGAAGAGCGGGGGGCCTCTAAATACGGTTCGCGACAAAACAACGGGGCTTTTCCAAGAGGGGGGGGACAGCCCCTGTGGGGCAGAGAGGAAAAGGAACTGGGGGAAGGGCCAGAAAAACGGCCGGGGGGGGTGGAGGACAATCGAAAGCGCCGGGAGGGGAAAGGTGCCGGCTCCGACCAGAACGGGGGGGACGAATCGTCGGGGAAAAAAAACCATACCCATTCGTCGGGTCCAGAGGCGGTTGAAAGGGAACGGAAAAACGAATTAAAGCACAACGGGGGGAAAAGAAGCATGAAAGAGTGAGGCACGGGGAGCCGCACATATTGGGGCGTCAGGGCCAAAAACCGACCAGCGCGACCCAAATGAAAGAATGTGTTTAAGGGGGGGAAGGGGGAGTGGCAGTGAAACTCAAAAAAAAAAAAACAAAAAACACGGAGGGGGGGGAGGAAAGATGAGAGTAAAAAACGGAAAAACCTAAATCCCTTCGTCCCTGAAACTAAGTGCCAAAAGGAAAACCCGTTGGAGAAAAAAAGGGAACTGTCGTCGGCCCCAGGGAACGAAAATCGACAAAAGAAGAAACAGGGGAAAGTAGGCGCAATCACCGAAGCTGCAAAAAGGGCGGAAAGAAGGGGAGATCTTTAAAACCCAATTGGAAGGGCCAAAAAAACGCAAGCCAAAAGTGGGAAAAAGTTCCAATCCGAAACTATAGGAGAAGGAAGGAAAAGCTGCAAAATGGGGGGGGTTAAAAAAACTAACGATCGACTCTGCTCCCCGCCCACCGGCCGGGCATCAGTGGCCAAGAGGGGGTTCACGGATCAAAAGCCTTACTACAAGGGGGTTAAGCAACGGGGGGGACCATAAAAAGACCGCGCCAGAAGAAAAAACTACCTGGCTTCCAAGGGATTGAAAAAACGTGGGGCACAAAGGCCTAAATCTGCGAATCCCGACTCAAAACCTCGACCAGGGGGACATCGGTGAACAAAACTTCCAATGAAGACAAGGGGAAACCAGCGACGGGGTCCTGTCAAGAGGAGGGGAACATATCCATCGGGTAAGCCGGAAATATCTAGGACCCACGTCTACTTTACGAGTCAGAAACAAACCCCTGTGGACACCCTGGTGTAAATGCGTCACCTCCGGGTGAAAAAAGTAAGGACGGCACCCGGGGCGAAAGGGAATGGAGCGAGTGGAGGGAGAAGAAGGGCAAGTCCGGGAGAACAAAGCCTATACGTTACCTCAAAAGGACAAAAGTGCCCAATGACGTTAAAATAATATGAACAAAGACTGAGAAGAAAAATCACGGGTGGGGATAGGACCGGGATGAGCCGGACAAAAAGCCTTCTAAATCACAAAAAGAATTAGCAAAAGTCGTTGCTGTACAAAAAGGGGGGAAACCCAGCTTCGGGGCACATCCGAAATTGAGAGAAACTCTAGGGTATGGGGGGACTCAAAAAAGCACAGAAGGGAGGGACCACACTTTTTGACTTTCAAAAAAAAAAAAAAAAAAACACGGGTCCTTGAAACAAAGGAAACCGGGAAGTCCAACAAACAGGGGGAAAAAATTTGGGGGGGGACTCGTACAACCCGGGGGAAAAAAAACAGGAAAAAAAATTAGATTCGATTCCGTGGAAAAAGGCAAACTCGGGAAAAGCGGCCAGGTCGAAAAATGGGGGGAATCAGCATGGGGAAACAGAGAAGGGGGACCAGTCAATCAGCGGGGGGGGAACCAGAGCAAGTTGGGGTTTTTCCGAAAAGTGCCAGCGAACAGGACGACTTCGCAAGGGGGGGAGGTTGCGGGCAGCAAAGACACGGAAATCCACGCCTGGGGCCCAGCCCCCGTGAGGACGGAGGCCACCGGGGGGTGGGGGGCAGATCAGGGGGGTACGAAAAAGCTCCCCATGAAACCTCTATACTTCGGGAAAAAAATATTGAAGAAAATGGCGCTAAAGTCGGCGAAAAGGAAGCAAGGCCCAGGTCAACAAAAAGAGACAACAAAAACGAAGTGGGGGGGCATAGAAGAGTAAGGAACGAAAAAGAACGGAACAAAAGGAGAAAGGACGAAACTTTTGGGTGGGGAGGGGAACGATGGGTCTGGGGATCACAGAAAGACCCAGGAAGCCTCGAAACCAACGGGAATTTCCTACGGACCGGGGCCCCAACGATGAACCCTCAGAGAAAAGTGATGTCCAACGACCCGGGGGAAGACAGACAAAAAAATGAACGGAAGCGTGGCAAACGAGAAGGGAAAAAGAGGAATTTTCAGAGAGGGAGGAAGAAGTCACGGTGCACGGCCAACAAAAATAGGAAAAAAGAAAAAAAAGTCCGGAGTAAAAGGGGAAAAACCGCAATACCGGAAAGGAGGGATAGACATGAGGGGGAAAAAAAAAAACGACCATACCAGAACGAGTCATATCGGGTCGTGCAAAAGCCTTTGGTACCAAAAAAACAGAGCATCGGGAAGCCGAACAAAAGGGGGCACAACAGGAAAAGGTCAAGCGCGAGGACAAAGAAAAAAAAATCTCAAAAGGGGAGGAAATCACCAAAGTCGGTATATTAAAAATGTAAGGGGATACCTGGGGGGAACCGGAGGGGAGTCCTACTAGCAAACAAGGAAAGGGGGGATGACGTCTGTGTTTATCTTTAGACAGCTGAGGATATCGAGGGTGGTGGAATACAACTGCCAAAAAAATCGACCCAAGCTCTCACACCTTTTTAACTTCTAGGGGGCATGTACTGAGAACCGGGTTGGGGGTTTGGGGGAAAAAAAAATAAGAGACCAGATTCACAAATGGAAACAACCTCAGATTAAAAAAAAAATCAAATAAAGACACACCACTATCCTTGATAGAGGAAACCAAGGGGGGGAGGGGGGCCCTTCATTGCTCCAGGAGGTGGATCCGCGTGGAAGAAAGGAAACTGGAAAGAAGCATTAGGCAATAACTACAGGCCTGTCAAATCTCAAATCCGCTGGGGCGTGTTTAGCCGGGGAAAGAGGAAAAAAAAAGTTTTGGTGGCCCAACTAAGGGTAAAGAGGTAAGCTGAAATGCTACCTATAACAAATCCTCCACACCAACTCGCACAGACCCAGGTTTTGCTTGGGAAAGACAGACTTTTGTAGGAAAGAAAAAGGGGAAAAGGAGATACAATCGGGGGGGGGGGCAGGGGAACGTGAAAAAAAACGCGAAGCCATTGGGGGGGGTGCGGATACGAAGCGATTAAGAAAAAATCCCATCCCCAAAGTTCGAGAGCCGGAGGAAAGGAGTAAGACAAGAAAACCGAGGGAAGGTGAACAAATCCGAAGCAAATACAAGCTCCTTTTGCTTCCGAATGTGAAAGGAACGAAAAACGAAGATAAAGCCCGCTTCACAAAAAAAAGGAGCAAACAAAAATCATCAGTATGGAGCACGCCTCCGTAGGCGGGTCGTTTAACTGAAAAACTCCCATAAATCTCTGAAAAGAAACAAAAAGAAAAAAAGGGAGGGGGAAGGTAAAAAAGTTAAGTGGGTCTGGGGAAAAAACCATCAGGCGGTCCGCCCAACAACACAAAAAAAGAAATTTGGGAGGGGGGGGGGGGGGGAAAGCTCCTGGGTGCCATCAAAAAGGGCGGCCGAAAACCGCTCAAAAGGACCGAGGTGAAAAGATCTCAAGGGTCGAGGAGTTGGGGTTGGGGGGAAAAACAGCGGCTCGGTGAAAAAGGGACGGCAACGCCCCGGAAAAAAAACTCGAAGAACTAAAATGAAAGAAGAGGGGAAAGGGGGAAAAGCATCAACGCAATGAAAAAAGCTTCGAGGGGGTTACGGAAACGCACTCGGTCAAGAAAGGGGGGTAAGACAACTCTACGAAAAAAGGAATCGGGTGTCCAACTCCCAAAAGCGCACCGGAAGGGACGATCCAAGAGGACGGATGGAAACGAGTAGCCAAAAGGGCGCTTTGGAAACTAGCCACTGAAAGCCGAGCAAAAAGGTCAAGGCTAGGCGACTCCACACCGGCGGTAGGGAAGGCGCAGGATGAGATTCACACCCGCGGACTCAAGGAAAAAGGATGGACAATAGGAAGACTTAGTCCCCCAGGAAACTATCGCTCAGCCGGGGGGACCCTCAAGAGATCGCTGGGTCGGTCCCCCGGGCCAAAGACTTGGCCATAGGGAAAAGTGAAAAAAGAAAAACCACTCTCCGGGAAAATTTTTTCGGGGAGGGCACAGCCCCCGGGGCCAAAAAACTGATCTCCCTGGTTCAGCGAAAAAGGCCCTGTATAACGGGCAGCAAAAAGGACGACGCTGGGGAGGGGGAAAGAAGGGACCCAATGAGGGAGTTGAAAAGGAGATTGGTAAAAATAAATCGTTACGACGGTCAAAAAACGAAAAGGCGGGGGGAAAACAGCTCAAAAGCATGAATGTGGTGAAAGGCTGCGCGCTGCACAAATCCAGGGCAAAAGGGGGAGGGGCCAAGGTCGATGGGGCCAAGGGGTGTCTCGAAAGGGGCAAAAAAAAAAAGCCTCAACTAGTCCAGGGTGCACGGCGGGTTTTTGGTCCCAATCAGCCCCCCGAAAAGAATGGGGGCGGGCCAGCCTGGAGCAGGAGACACTTCGAGGAAAAAAAAGAGGGAGGGGGAAAGTCAAACACAGGGGGAAAAATCTCCACAAAAGGTGCAAGCTAAAAAAAAAAACGGAGGAGGGGCAACGTTTAAAATGGGGTGGGGGTTTCAACGGGGCACGACAAACGAATCAACGAGGAGGGTCAAAAGAGGGCTGGGGGTGGGAATACGGCGATGTTGCTCGATACGAAAGGGGGAGAGTCCTCAATAACTATCCAAAAATCCCCAATATCAAGCCTCCGTCAGTTTCGAAAAAAAAAGGGGGGAAACTGGGGTCAGTGGGGGGCCTCCGGGAATAGTAAGTATACACTTGAGGCATGGGGAGGGGGAGGAGGGAGGGAAAACTTCCGCACGGCAAAAAGACCCGCCAAGGGGGAATCAACAAGAACCGACAGGCACAGGGGGGAGTCAAAAAGGACCTGAAAAAAGAAAAAAGTAACAAATGCAGGCATTACCAAAAAAGGGGGGGAGGGCTGCTGACAAAGGCAAAACGTACATAATGGAGATTGCTGCGTTTTGGAGGAAAAAAAAATGGAATAGGGGAAGGAAGAAGGGTGGACTGTCCGATCGCAAGGCAAAGAGAACAGGTTCGAAAGGAGGGCGGCAAGAAAAAAAAAAGGGCATAGTCAAATCTAGGGGAAGAGGGGGGCTTGTATGGCAGGACTGACACCAATGGGGGGAAGTCTGGTGTTCTATTCCATCAAGTGCACGGGGAAAAACTTGGGAGAAGAGAGACGATCGTCGAACGAAAGCTACGTATGGGGAAAAGAGAACCCGGAGGGACCTTCAAAAGGGGTAAAAAAGAGGAAAAAATCAGCAGATCCAGGGACAAGCCAAAAAAAAAAAGGGAAAAGCGGGGGGCAACGCGCAAGGGGGAGGAGAGAGTCGAAGAGTAAACACTTCAGTGGACCTGCCCGCCAGAAAAACAAAATAGACCTTCTTGCAGTTGGGGGCTTATCATGGAAACAAGACCAGGATAGCAAAGAAAAAAGGAGGAAAAGGTGAGGGATCGAAAAAAATTTTTGAAAGGGACGGGGGGGAGCTAGAACAATGGAATCGGGTGCGCGGCAAGCCACCGAGCAACGAAAAAAAGAAGGTGGACGAAGCCGAAACGCGGGGACAAAAAATGAAAAAAAATGATGCAGAAAAATGCCTGTCCAAGGGGGAAAAAAAGTCAAAAATCAAAGCGAAGGGTCGAGGGAAGGGCAAAAAGCGGGAAGAGGCTCAGAGGCGATGCGCAAAACGGCCTGGTGGGGGGAAAAAACGAAACGGGGACTACGCGCCGCGATTCCTATCAAAAAACTGTCAGTGAGGGGGGTGCAGAAAAGCGAACAGCAACGGGCTGTAAAAAAAAGGAAAACAGCAGGAAAAGAGGCCGGAAAAAAGTAGAAAACAAGACCCCAAGAGAAATCAGACTGGGAAAAGGAAAAAAACTGTGAAAGTTAAAAGAAAAAAAACAATGGCTTTGATCGAACGAGAGGGGGACAATAACGGGAGAGCCGCAAAAAGAAAAATGGGGGGAGCGCTAAAAAGTAAACCTGGTCGGGAAAATGATGCAAAAGGGAATTACGGCACGAGAACAGGAACGCGCGGCATAAGGGCAATGCAGGTTTCCGCGCAAGAAAAAACGAAGGGATTCTGAGGGGTTT